>Ga0208243_1000294_pt1 | contig 33865 bp, 33 predicted proteins | sample Subbio2Aug_QV12A_FD_184826 | JGI IMG/M metagenome (GOLD analysis project Ga0208243, IMG submission 184826) | Serpentinite rock and fluid subsurface biosphere microbial communities from McLaughlin Reserve, California, USA - CR12Aug_QV12A (SPAdes) | ecosystem: Environmental > Terrestrial > Deep... | reverse complement strand
CCTGGTAGCCTTGGGAGAAGGTCAAATCTGACGGTTTTTATATTCTTGTTCCAATTTTTTTGTTGCTCGTTTTAACTTCTGAGTAATGTTGTTTTCATCAGCACCTATGGAGCTGGCATATTCACGGATTGACATACCGTCTATACGAACGGCGATAAACATATCCGCCCAATCTTCTTTTTTACCGAGTACCTTGCTTATCCATTTACAAACATCCTCGTACTCGTATTGGTTAGAACGCTCTATCTCTTGAGAGTTATCTGCAAATGTATCCATAACATCAGTTTCATCCTCAGCCTGATCATCTTTACGATAAGGTGTCTTCGGATTGCCAAGATGCCTATGATAGCGGCGCCAGTGGTTGTATTCTTTGGAATTCATTAGTTCGAACATTTCCTGTAAAGTTTCACAACGCTTAACTTCTGCTTTCTTTTCAGGCTTTGCCTCTGCAAGACGTTGCTCATAGTCAATGTCCAGCATAACGCTGTAATCTCCATCTGGAATTTCAATTGTGGTGTAGTTCTTATGACCATTTTTGATGTTGTCTTCATATAAAACTCGAATCTTCATAAAGTATTCCTTTCCGTCCTGGCATTGGGCGGCGGAATACAAAAAGAGCCTGTGGTGAAGATGACCACAGACTCCGCTTGTCCTAAAAAAGGGCACACGAAATCACGGTGGGTGCATCTTCATTCCAAACACAGTCTTTATCACTGTGTTCTGAACTCTTATGCATCCCGCCGTCCGTATGCGCACTAGGACTTTGAGATTGATTTTGTTGAGCAATAAATGCTCTTTACTGATTACTACCTTTGAGGAGGATAGGCAGGCTGATTATTCAAATCTGTCTCTGCCTATCACTGAAACTACTTCTTTTTGCTTGGTCTCGTTTGACTTAAAGCACTGCCAGCAACTGATTTAGAATTTTTGCTGAAACGTCCATCGTTGAGAATTTTACTTGCCTTTGAAGCAACTCTCTTGGATGTTTGGCGTGTATTACGTTTTGCCATTTCTTTTCCCTCCTTCCTTTTTCTCGATATGCCTTTATTGAAAATCTGGCATATGATATTTTTTATAGTTGGTAAGCTATCAGACTTTTCCATTTACAGATGTCTTTCCTAGAAATCAGCTTGTCTTACCATCTATTTAAATTTTAATAGCTGGAGTTCCTAGAATCCTCAGCTGAGACTCCTCTGACACTCCGCTGAGACTCCTCAAATATTTACCTAATCCTCAAAACAAGATAAAACTAAGTATTTATAAAGTTCTAGTAAGCGTTTTTAGATATATGATTGTAATTCGCTTAGTAAATTGCTATAATAGTAAAGACACGTCTTGGTTACCATCCAATTGTGCTTGGAGGCGATTTAAAATGGCTTTTAGTTATAACAAATTATGGAAGCTCTTAATTGATAAAAAAATGATGAAAAAAGATTTAATGGCGAAAACAAATTTAACGTCGACTACGTTAGCAAAAATGAGCAAAGATTTGCCAGTAAGTATGGATGTGCTAGGAAGAATATGTAAAGCTCTTAATGTCAACATTGGCGACATTGTCGATTACGTGGACGATGATACTTCCAACTAATTAAATCTATTGAGAGGAGACGCATGTATGAAAAAGCTATGCTTTGGTACTTTGGCAACAATTTTAAAAAATTGCAAAACAAAGAGCATTACACAAAAGTGGTTGTGCGGTACCTTGCTGCTTTCTGTTGCGTCTACTTATGATGTTCGTAGCGATGATGGAACTACTTCTGACTTAGTAAAGGGCAAGAAAAATCTTTCACGTATTGTAACTGATGCTGCTTTATCAGCCGACCCTCAGGATGTTTCAGAGTTCTTTAAGCAGAATATCCTTCAAATGTTGGACAGCAACAAAAGGAGCTTAATCGTTCTTGCCTTGAAAGACATCATTGCATCAGATAATGCAATTGAACCTGACACAATCATTGAAAAAGTTAACGGTATGACAAAAGAAACCATATCGAGTCGTGATGCATTTGTCTTGGAAGATTTTCTCGCTGGAATATTTCTTTACACTGTGCAAAATGTTGAAAACAGGAATTGTGAAGATAACGTAAAGGAAGTTACTGATGAGTACATACAGTCCTTTAATGATGAAAAAGACAAGATAAGTTTCATTTCAACATATAGTAATTTCTCTTATGAAACCGCAAACGAAATTTCAATTAACACTCGCGCTTTAGTTCTCTTAACTGAAACTGGGGGCAAATGTCAAAAATGCAGTAGAGTTTTAGGCATAAAAAAAGAAGGCAACGATGTTAATTATGCTAAGATCGTCCGCCTTTCTGAAACTGATGAAGTTGTTCTTTGTGTTGACTGTGAACGGGAAATACAAAATGCCTCTCTGGAAGAAAAAATAGCTCTAATATCTGAAAAGCATGATTTAGAAACTCTTGTAGTCGCGAGAGAAGCGACATCAAGATATACAATAGAAAAGCAAATTGAACAGGTGCTCCGTGAAGTCGATTTGATGGATGTTACAGATGGCACACAACTAAAAATACAGCCTGTGAAAGTTGAGAAAAAAATCGTTGAGAAACGTTTGAAAGAAAGGGTACTTTTTGATGTTCGGCGGTTGTATCAAGGAGTTAACGATGCACTAGATCGGTTGGCAGGAGAAAACAAGCTAAACGTCGATAAGTTTGCAAAAAACGTCAAACGAATGTACGAAGATGCAAACGAATCACAATTATCCCAAAGTGCTATTTATAATCTACTTGTTGAGACATTATTCGAAAAAACCGGACGAAAATATAGAGAAGCTTGTGAGATCATAATCTCCTACTTCGTACAAAGGTGTGAGGTGTTCGATGAGATTACCAAATAAAGTAACACCCTATGCAAAAAGCATTATTGCTCTTTTCCCTGACATTCTTGAGGAATTGGCACAGCAGGATATGTCACCTAAAGAGCTATTCGAAAAAACCAAGTCAAGAAAATATGACATGGCTGATTTTCTAAGTGCATTAGATTGCTTATTTGCATTAGGAGAAATTGAATTAATTGAGGAAGGGAGGCTACTTCGCTATGTTGAAAGAGATTAAATGCGATAAGTTTGCTCCAGACCATCATACTATTTATTTCAACTCAGGCCTGAATACAGTTCTAGGAAGTACAGGTGGAAGCAATGCAATTGGAAAATCTACATTTCTATGGATTATAGATTATGTATTCGGCGGTGAAAGCTATTGCTCCCTGACTGGAGATATAAAGAAAGAAATAGGCTCTCATACAATTTACTTCAAATTTGAGTTTGATGGTCAACCATACTATTTTTATAGAAGTACTGATGATCCTAAAAATGTTTATCAAAGTGATAAAGAGCATCATTTTATAGCAAAATTGTCCCTTGAAGATTACCGAAGGTTTTTATTTCAGGAATATAAAATTGGCCTTCCAGCTCTTTCGTTTTCAGATATTATAGAGCGTTTTTTCCGTATTTACGGGCGCGAGAACACTCTTGAAAAATATCCATTGTTAGTGAAGCCTCGTGAACAAGATGAAAAGGCTGTAGATTTTCTACTAAAACTTTTCGGGCATTACAAAATTCTTATATCCATCAAAAGTATGGAAGAAGAACTTGGAATTAAAGCTTCACAACTAAAAAATCGTCAGCGTCAGAAAGTTGACATTGAAAAGATCGAAAGTAATAAAAAGGCAATTGAATCATTAAAAAAGAGGCTTCAAAAGCTGATGAAAAACAGTGAGGAAGCTCAATTGGCAATGTTTGGTTTTGATACACAAACATTTGAAAGGATATCCGCAGTTCAAAAAGATTTGAATAGTTTTATTCGCAAACGCAATCGCCTGCAATCAGAACTCAATGCTATTTTGAGCAATATCCCTGATAGCAAGGCCAATACTGAAAGTGAATTTAATTCCTTAGCTAATTTCTTTCCAAATGCTAATATAAAAGCATTTGCAGAGATAGAACATTTTCATGTAAGAATTAGAGAAATTTTAGGTGAAGAAATGGATCAGGAAATAAACCGACTGCAACCACTGATCCGAGAGTACGATAAGGAAATAAATCGTCTAAATAGGAAAATTGAAGAGTCTGGCATAGCAAAGGAAATGTCTGAGAGAGTGCTTTCCCAGTGCGTCAATGTATCTAAGAGCATTGATAGACTTGAAGAAGAGACATCAGAGTTGGTTCATCAAAAAGAATTACAGGATGCTCGAGCAGAAGCAGAACAAAAATTAGAAAAGCTACTGTTGCAACAATCCGAAAAAATAGGTGAGATTCAAGACGATATTAATTCTAGGATGGAATTAATTAATAGGGTAGTAACTGAAAAGCAAGAAACTGCTCCCCTTCTATATGTCTCTCCTCAAAAAGATATTATTTTTGAGACTCCTGGCAACACAAGTGAAGGAACTGCCTTCAAAAGTCTAGTTGTTTATGATCTGAGTATTCTTGAATTACGTCCAGTTCCTGCTATCATCCACGACTCAAACATTCTCAAACGTATTGAGGATGTTCACTTGGAACATATATTGGAACGTTATCAGTCTACCAAAAGCCAAGTTTTTATTGCTTTTGATAAAGCTGATTCTACAACCGAGAATGCACATAGAATTTTAGAAGAAACTGCAATATTACGTTTATCTGACGGAAATGAACTTTTTGGTCGTTCATGGAGTAAGTACAAATCGAACGATTAAATATAGGAGGATTTTAAAAAATGGCTGCAATTGATGATTTATTGCGTCAAATTCCGGACACTTCCTTGCGTAACCGCTTGGAACAGGAATTTACACGTATTTCGAAAAATAAGAAATTTGGACTTGTATTTGAGGACCACATCCCAGAATGTACTCCTCTTTACGACGTTCCTATCAAACGCGGTTCGACAGTTGCGTTAAAAACTGGTCACATTAATGATGTATACACAGTAATAAAATTAGAGGGTAATTCTGCAATTTGCCGTAACAAAACAACAGGAGATATATTGAACTCCCCGCTTATGGAGTTAGTTTCCGTTGCTCAGTTTGGAGAACCTATATTTCCTACTCTTCAGCCAATTGATTCTGTAGAAAATGCTCCTGATAATGATTCATGGCATTCAATCATTGAAGCAGATAATTACCATGCTCTTCAGTTACTGGAATATCTCTATCCTAAAAAGGTCGATTGTATTTATATTGATCCACCATACAACACAGGTGCACGGGATTGGAAATACAATAATGATTACGTAGATTCTAGTGATAACTGGCGCCATAGCAAATGGCTTTCAATGATGCAAAAAAGATTAAAAATTGCTAGAAGAATATTAGACCCTGATACAGGTATATTGATTGTTACTATCGATGAACACGAAGTTCATCATCTTCGCACTTTACTTGAGGAGCTTTTCCCTGAAGCTCATATTCAAATGGTAACCGACGTAATTAATTATAAGGGCGTATCACAAGGACATTTTGCTCGAGTTGAAGAGTATATCATTTATGTTTTTATGCCACTGGCGAATATTTCAAGTTGGTTCGATAGAATGCTTGGAGAAAACGATGCTTTTTCAAAAAAGGTAACATGGGCATCTTTGCTTAGACGAGGCAGCGATTCATATAGGCAAGATTCACCTAATTTATACTATCCAATATTAATTGATGAAGAAAATAACCGGGTTGTCAAGGCTGGGGATGTTTTACCATTAGGAAAACATCCTGATTACGATGCTACTATAGATGGATATAAAGCCGCATGGCCCGTTCGAACTGATTTATCGGAAGGCCGATGGTCAATGAGCAATGACACTTTAAATAAGATGATAGAGCTTGGATATGTTTCTGTTGGAAAATTCGATGCTAAGCGAAAAACATGGCCTATTAAATATCTGTTTAAAAAACAACGCGAACAGATCGAACGTGGAGAGATAATCATAACTGGACGCAACAATGTTACTGGAGCCGTTGAGGTGGAATATGCTGGTGTGACAAATCAACTCGTTCGGACCGTTTGGTACCGAAATTCTCACAATGCTGGAACATATGGAACTGACATGATTACAAGTATACTCAATAAACCTAATACATTTTCTTTCCCTAAATCACTTTATGCGGTCCATGATGCACTTGGTGTGGTAATTAAAGATAACCCAAATGCTCTCATTGTTGATTTCTTTGCCGGAAGTGGTACGACTCTCCACGCTGTCAATCTTTTGAATTCTGAAGACAGCGGTCACAGGCGATGCATACTAGTCACCAACAATGAAGTTTCAGTTGATGAGGTACGCAATTTACAAAGGAGCGGCTACCAGCCAGGTGATCCTGATTGGGAAAAACAAGGAATTTGCCGAGCAGTAACTTGGCCGAGAACAAAATATAGCATCCTTGGCAAGCGTGACGATGGTACGATTTTGACAGGTGATTACATTACAACCCTGACTGAAACAAAGGAAGTTGAACGTTCATTCTATCAACTTAGCTTTGCGGAAGATTTTGAAGTTTTAACGAAAACTACCAAGAAACAGCTTGTTTCTTTGCTTCGCAGCAAAGAAGGAAAAACACAACTACCACAGACATTGGTAAAATCGGATAGTAAATTCATTGTTTCTGATAAACATACAGCATCGATCCTTTTTGATGCAAATGCTGTTGATGAATGGTTGGATGCTCTGGAAGGCCAAGACCACATCGTAGACTTTTACATTATTGAAAAAGAAGCGGCAGTATTCAAGAACATTAAATCGAAGGTTTCAGACTTACTCGGCCTCATAAATGTAACATCACAAATTAAGCGTCCAATGAACGAAGGCTTTCCTGCCAATGCAGAATACTTCAAACTAGATTTCCTAGATAAAAATAGTGTTTCATTAGGACAACAGTTTAGCGAAATATTGCCGTTATTATGGCTTAAGTCTGGTGCAATTGGAAAAAGACCTGAAATAAATAATAATGAAGTGCCAGATATGCTAATTTTACCTCAAAACGGTTTTGCTATCCTGGTTGATGAAACAAAATTTGCTGAGTTCTCAGAAAAGCTCTCTGAAGAGAATAACATCCAAGTGGTGTACTTCGTTACTAACTCCGAGGAAGCTTTCCGTGAAATGACAGCTGGAGTAAAAATAAATAACACACACCAACTTTATCGTGATTATATCGATAACTTTGTGTTAGGAAGCAGGAGGGATTCATAAATGAGAGATATATTATTTCCTTTTCAGGAAACGGCCCTTACAGAGCTACACGACAAAATCAATAAAGCACACTTAATGTGGAGTGAACGTGACCCACAGATTATATCCTTTTCCGCTCCCACAGGTTCAGGAAAAACCATTATTATGACAACACTCTTTGAAGATTTATTATATGGTAGTGCCGACAGCATTGGAGATCCAGATTCCGTTTTTATTTGGCTCTCAGATTCACCAGAACTCAATGAACAAACTAGACTGAAGATCGAAAGTAAGTCGGACAAAATCCGTGTTCGGGATCTGGTAACTATAGATTCAACCTTTAATGCTGAATATTTTGAAGGTGGCAGCATTTACTTTTTAAATACTCAGAAACTTGGTTCTGATAAACTGCTTACAGGAACTTCAGATATACGACAATATTCAATATGGGAAACACTTACTAATACTGCGAAGCGTAGTCCTAAAAAGTTTTATGTAGTTATTGATGAGGCTCATAGAGGCACCTATACATCTGTTCAAGCTGAAAACAAAGCACAATCTATAATGCAAAAATTTATTAAAGGAAGTAAAGAAGACGGACTTTGCATTATGCCTTTAGTAATCGGTGTAACAGCGACACCCCAGAGATTTGATAATTTAATAGCTGGTACAACCTCAACCGTCCAGAAAGTCATCGTCCCTCCTGAGCAGGTACGTGAATCCGGGCTCTTGAAAGATAGAATTATTATACACTATCCTGATATTCAATTAAGTGCCGATATGACAATGTTTAAAGGGGCGGTAGATAATTGGAGAAAGAAATGTGCTCATTGGAAAACTTACTGTGAGAACGAAGACGAGAAAATGGTAAACCCTATTCTTGTTATCCAGGTTGAGGATGGCAACGATCGTGAAGCAACTCATACAGACTTAGGAACTTGTATTGATTTATTAGAAGAGTCGATAGGACAAAAATTACAACCCGGCGAGGTTGTTCACACATTCAATGACCGCGGCACACTTAAAGTACGCGACATTGAAATACAACAAATAGAAGCATCAAGAATAAATGACGAAGAAAATGTAATGGTTGTATTCTTTAAAATGAATCTCTCTACTGGATGGGATTGTCCACGTGCCGAAACAATGATGTCATTCCGGAGTGCACAGGATTATACTTACATTGCTCAATTATTAGGGAGAGTTATTCGTACCCCTTTAGCTAGAAGGATATCTTCTGATGCTGAACTTAACAGCGTCAGTTTATTCCTTCCATACTTTGATGAAGAAACAGTTAAAAGTGTTGTCAATGCTTTACGTGATAGTGAAGCTATTATGCCAACTGAAACTGGGACCAACAAAGAGCTAGTAACATTAGGGAGAAACTTGACTTATACAGATGTATTTGATGCGATGGATAATCTTATCACATACAGGATAGATTCAGCTCGTAAACAGGCACCTTTAAAATTATTAATACAGATTTCTCGTGCTCTAACCATGGATGGTATCGATTTAGAAGCTCAGAAGACTGTAAAAAACGCAGTGTTATTAAAAATGATTGATGAAATCACAAATCTCAAAGAAAGTGGTGTTTTTGAAAACATAGTAGCTACAATCACTGGCTTTTCGCTTGGAACGCTGACATTTGACTATGGTGACAATGCCTATTCTTTTGATGAGTCCTCACAGACTATGACAGTGTCAGATTTTGATATTTCTCGTCATTTTGAACAGTCTGGAAAAATTTTAGGAGAAGGGTTACACAAAGAATACTGGATTAGGAATAGTACTAGAGATCATATTGATGTAAAAGTTGAAATTATAGTTCTTACTAACGATACAGATGCAATGGAAAGAATTAATGATTTCGCAGAGAAAGAGTTTATTAGATTGTATGAAAACAACAAACGTTCCATTGCAAAATTAAATGAGGCTCGTAAAACAAGCTACGAAAGATTAATCAACGCTTCAGTACAACCTATTTCTGTTCCATGGATAATGCCAGATTCAATCGATTTTTATCTGCCAGAAGATAGTGTAAAGTTTGAACAACACCTCTACTGTAATGAAGATGGTACATTCCAAACAACACTAAATAGTTGGGAAAGTGGATTGCTTGATGAAGAGCTTAAAAATGGAGTTATCTGCTGGTTGCGTAATCTTGATCGTAAAAAGTGGTCCCTTGAAATTCCATATGAAGTTAACGGTGTCACCACTTCCATGTTCCCAGATTTGGTAGTAGTAAGAGTTGATACAGACGGTTACATTTTCGATATTCTTGAACCACATGATCCTAGTCGTAAAGACAATTACCCTAAAGCAGTTGGTTTAGCAAAGTTTGCAGAAAAACACTGGGATAAATTTGGTAGGATTCAGCTCATTAGGCTAAAAAAAGGTGTTGATGGTCGCGAGCATTTCTATCGACTTGATATGGAAAAAACAACCATCAGAAACAAGGTTAGGGGTATTACCTCAAATGAAGAGCTTGATAGAATTTTCGATGAGGATGCTGTGAGAGAGGATTAATCTCTTCATATATCATGTCAGCCTCACATCATTGATTTCATAGTAGCTGATAAGTCCCCACGAAAAAAAATAAGGGTTTCCTGGTATTAGCATCATGGTAAAAACAATGGCACTAAAGATGCAATGTCAGGAACCCTTTATTTTATTATTATCATTCTTAGGAAAGTTACTTCGAATTCTTTTCACCAACGACACCTATGCTGATTTCGTTAGTCATCTTATCAACTCACCACGTCTTTGCCAGCAATCGTGTCAACTCACCACATCAATATCCATATCATCTTCTTGATCATCTAACCCGCCTATCTTGGACAAGTTCCCACAAAGAAAAATCCCGTGATTATCCTTCCGGCTTGGAGCCAGATCTCAAATCACGGAAACCCTTTATTTATAAAGTTTTTTATCCCTAAAACATCGTATTTACCTTAACCCTTGACATCAATACTACCGTCTCAACGTGCGCCGTATGCGGAAACATATCCACCGGCTGAACCTCCACAGTCCTATAGCCCTTCTCCTCCAAATATGCAAGATCTCTAGCCAAGGTGGCAGGATTACAGGATACATACACTATTCTCTCTGGATTCATATTTGCTATTGTATCAAGCACTATCTCTTCACAGCCCTTTCTTGGAGGGTCAACGACCACCACTTCAGCCCTTATGCCCTTGTCATATAGCTTTGGTACAATTGCCTCGGCTTCTCCTGCATAAAACTCTGTATTTTTTAGATTGTTCAAGGCTGCATTTTCCTTTGCATCCTTAATTGCCTCTTCAACAACCTCTACCCCATAAACCTTCTTTGCTTTTTTTGCTAGGAATAAGGAAATTGTACCTATACCGCAATATATATCAAATACAGTTTCCTCTCCCTTCAGTCCTGCATACTCCAGTGCCTTATCATAAAGGACCTTTGTTTGTATAGGGTTTACCTGAAAGAAGGATTGGGCTGATATATTAAACCTTAAATCTCCTATGTAATCTACTATCTTATCTGAGCCATAAAGAGTTATTGTCTCACGTCCAAATATAACATTTGTGTTTCTTTCATTTACGTTTTGTATTACACTCTTTAATCCCTTTACATTATTTTTAAGCAGCTCTATTAGCTCCTGCTGATGGGGTAGGCTTCTTCCATTGGTTATTAGCACCACCATTATATCTCCAGTTGTATAGCCCACCTTAGTGACTAAATGACGGATTAAGCCCTTACCTGTTTTTTCATCATAAACAGATACGCCATGTCTCGTTATATATTCCTTTACTGCATTTACTATGTCTACATTAATTGGATGCTGTATATGACAGTAGGGTGTATCAACTATTTGATGACTACCCTTTTCATAAAAGCCCATTATGACCTTGCCCTTCATCATACCCACAGGAAATTGAGCCTTGTTTCTGTACTCATAGGGATTGTCCATTCCTAGGGTAGGATGAACTATTGCATCTAGCTTTCCTATCCTCTTTATTGTTTCCTCTACACGCTTTTGCTTTGTTTTTAATTGCACACTATAATCCATATGCATTATCTGACAGCCACCGCATCGGTGTGCAATTGGACATGGTGCGCTTATTCTGCCTGGAGCTGGGGCTATGACCTCAATAAGCCTTCCTATAGCATAATTTTTTTTGACTTGAGTTATTTTTACCTTGAGAAGATCCTCCGGGAGTCCCCCCTCTACAAATACCGTGAAGCCCTCTACTTTTCCTACTCCCTCGCCGCTATGGCCCATATCATCTATTTTGATCTCGTATACCTTATTATTTTCCACCATAAAAACTTCTCCTCTCAAATCGATATTATGTGACCTTAGAAAAGCTACATAGCCACTATATCATGTTAACCTACACAATTCGACATTTAATGTTGAGCGATTGCGGTTTACCAATACCTTACAATATTTTATAATAAATATATAAATAGGACAAGCTTGTAAGGGAGTTGATTTTATTGAAGGCTATTAGAAACGTAATTTTGTTATTAATACTTAGTATTACCGCATCTGGCATTCCTTTATATGCGGATTCCTTTAATTTCGATGCTTTTATTTCCCAATCCACCAGCACAATAGCTCTAGAGGCTAAGGTTTCAGGTAATTTCTCTGATAGTTTAGGCATTGAGCTTCTGATGACCACTGCTGATAGGAATATACCTATACATTTTAATCAAAAGCCCCTTTCATTGGAGCTTTATGCTGGAAATAAGCATATAAGAAAAATTGAATATTCAGAGGTCGCTAAAATAACCCCTATTCTTGAAACCTATATCACTCCAAATACACCAATTGAATTTCTTTTAGAGCTTAATCAGAAAAAGCTTGACCTAGCAAATGGTAGCTATACATTACATATCAGACCCAACAGTGATCTAACAAATATTGATGAAATATCTGTACCCCTCTACTTCAACACTGATTTTACATATAAAGCAGCTCTGCAAAATGTAGACAAAAAAGAAACAGCCTTGATCTTATACTTTCCAGACAATGAATCAAATCATCTAATTCCTATAACTAGAATTATTCCCTATACCACTACACCCCTAAGAAAAACTGTTGATGAGCTTTTAAAGGGTCCAAATAAAGCATTAGGTATTCCAACTGGAGCCTTTATTCCAACTCCACAGCTTAGTCTATCCGGAAGAACAGCTAATGTATATTTACCTGCTGATATCGGTGTATTTCAGAACCATTCTAATACCTCCTATATTGCCTACAATACCTTCGTTGAATCCTTAACTGCAATACCTGAGGTAGATTATGTTCAATTTTATTTTAATTGGAAGAAGGTGGAGACTGGTTTTCATGATTTATATGTTAAGGACCCTGTAGCACCAATGAAGGGGGCTAAAATTTACTTTGGAAGCAGAACTACAACCGGACGCATATTACTTACACCTTACTTCGTTGGATATAAGAATCTATCCCCAGAGCAGCTATTTAATATGCTAAAAATAAGTGGAAATGTGGATATGTATAGGTACAATCATATAGCCCCTGTTCCTGAGGAGGTACAATTAGTTAACCATAAGCTTGATAATGGAATCCTAACCCTTGTCTTGAATGAAGCCTTTGCAACAATTTATCGTGACAATTCTGGTTATAGAGACTTTATGCTGGAGGCTTTATTATATACTTTTACCTCACTAGACGAGGTTGAAGCAGTACAATTTGAAATTGAGGGAGCTTATGAATATAAGAATACTGGTATTCCACTTGGGACACCTTTTACTCCTTCTAGATTCATTAATCCTGAGAAATAAGATACGTAAAAAGAGTCTTACATCTAATGTAGACTCTTTTATTTTTGTTAAAGAAATTATTCTTTTTATTATTTATTAATCATTGAAACAGCTGCCCTCAACCCCAGCAAATAGCTATCAATTCCAAAACCACTGATTTGACCCTTAGCTATATCAGCAAACACGGAGTGACGTCTAAATTCCTCCCTAGCATGGATATTAGACATGTGGACCTCTACAATTGGAGCTGTTAAAATAGCAAGAGCATCTCTTATTCCGTAATTATAATGGGTCCAGGCCCCAGCATTTATTATTACTGCATCTATCTCCTCTTGATAAGCATGATGTATTCTTTCCACCATTTCACCCTCATGATTTGTCTGAAAGCTGATAACCTCTACGCCTAGCTGCCTACCTAATTGTTTTAATCTATCATCTATTTCCTTCAGGGTTATTGTTCCATACTGTAAAGGATCTCTTTTCCCGAACATATTATGGTTTATACCATGAAGCATCAAAATCCTTTTCATAGCCCATCCTCCTATTTACTAATACCCCTTCTCTAATGAATACAATTTATTAATAATCTCCAGGCTTATTTCCTCAACGGATTTGTTGTCTGTATCTATTGCTATATCTGCTGCTTCATTATAGGCCTGATTCCTTTTATTCATTATCTCCTGTATACCCTCTAGGCTTAAATTATCCTTTAGCACTGGTCTTGTCTCATCTCCTGTTAACCTCTCTAGTATTGTCTCAGGCTTAGCTCTTAACAATATCAAGCGTCCGCCCCTTCTTAGATTATTGACATTTTCCTTATTTAAAACAACTCCTCCACCACAAAAAATAATTGTATTTGTTTCCTGACTAACCTCCTTCACCACTTGACTTTCAAGCTCTCTAAAATAAGCCTCACCGTGTCTTTCAAATATTTCACTTATTTCCATTCCAGACCTTTTAACTATCATTGCATCGGTATCCTTGCAGGGCATTTCTAGCCTTTTTACAAGGTCTCTACCTATAATAGATTTTCCTGTCCCCATAAAGCCGATTAATACAATATTGAATGGAAATAGTGACTTAGACTGTAACCTTCTGCATATCTTCATAATGTCTCTAAAAAGCTCCTCTACCTCTTTGTCAAACCTACTATCTTCTAAGTAGGCCTGTGCCTTATGTATAACCTCTTCTTCCCTCTGAACATTTAATATTGGTAGCTTGTTTTCTCTTTTATACTTAAGAACCTCCAGCACCAGCTCCATTCTTCGCCGAAACGACTGCACTAAGGTTTTATCACATTCATCTATTTCTTGCCTTAATTGAAACAGCTTATCTATTTGACCCTTCATCATTTACTACCGACCTCCTGTGTTAGATATCATAACCAAAAGCATCTTAACATTATCTCCTATAAATTAAATAAGAAGATTCATTAAAGAATCTCCTATCAAAATTATATTTTAGCAAAAACTGTAAAAATATTAATGAAATTATAATTAAAATTCTGATACAAGTCAAGTAATTTAGGATTTTTCTCAAAAAAAGTGAGCACCAGAGAATGTGCTCTAAATATTCTAGAATCAGTTAGCCTTCACTTGCATTTTCAAAACTATCTTAGATTATGCTACAAATTCTATAAATATATACATTTTTTACTAATTTATTTTCCAAGATGACTAACAACCTCATCTAACATTTCTCTTATTGGCAAATCATATGGACAGCGTTTTTCACAGGCACTACATTTTGTACAGGCCGATGCTCTGACGGTTTGGCCTTGATATCTCTCAACTGCCCAATCCTGAAGCTCATAGCGAGTATAATACCCCACCAATAAAAACTGAGTTGGTATATCTATATTCTGAGGACAGGGTAAGCAATAGCCACAGCGTCTGCAGAATTTAGAACCCAGCTCCTCCTTTAGCCTTTTAAGCTCCTGTCGCTCCTCCTCCGTTAATGGAGTAAAGCTCCTTCCTATTGCTGCATTCTCTTTGAGCTGCTCTAGCTTATCAATGCCAGGTATAACTACAGTGATATTTGGGTTTTCTAATATAAAGCGCAGTGCTAAATTTCCATTAGTTATAGCCCCACCTGCCAAGGGCTTCATTACAATTACCCCAATATTCTTCTCCTTAGCCCTTTGAAAGGCTGCCTCTGCCTGCTGCTCAACAGCATTATAGGGAAACTGCACAGTGACGAAATGACCCTCTTCAATTGCCAGCTCCAGTATGTCTACACTATGGGTAGTCAGTCCAATCTCTCTAATCTTGCCCTCAGCCTTTGCCTCCATTAATGCCTTATAGGCTCCATCCGGACCCATTATCTGATTATATTGCTCCTTTGTCTTTACCAAATGTGTCTGATATAAGTCTATTGTTCCGCATCGAAGGTTATTTAAGCTTGTTTCTATATCCTTCTTCATGGCCTCATAGGTCCTGGCCATTGTTTTAGTAGCAATAATCCAATGCTCTCTATTTCCCTGTATACCAATGCCAATTAATTTTTCACTAGCTCCATAGGCTCTTGCAGTATCTATAAAATTTATACCCTCCTCCGCTGCCAGCTTTATAAGCTGGACCGCCTTATCCTCTGATAATCTTTGTATAGGAATACCCCCAAAGCCAACAACGCCTACTTCAAGGCTTCCCTTCACTAATCCTCTAGCCTCCACAATTTTTCCTCCCCTGTTGCTTATTTTCTATAATAAAACTTAAAGGTGCCCTCCTCCAGCATATATCTAAGCCTACCCTTAACAAACCTCTTTATTATAGCTCTTGTGAATGGAATTACTAATATAAAGCCTGTGAAGTCAGTTATTAGGCCAGGGGTTAATAGGAAGGCTCCACCAATTAAAACACATAACCCATTCACTAATTCATCTCCTGGCATTCTACCTTGACTCATCTCATACTTGATATTTCTTATAATCCCTCTACCCTCACTTTTTGCGAGGTAAGCCCCTACAACTCCTGTTACCAACACTATCATTAAGGTATAACCTAAACCTATATAGGTGTTTATCTTTAGTAATAACGCCAGCTCCACTATTGGAATTACCGTAAATAGCATAATTAGCTTAAATAACATAGCTACACCTCACTTATTATTTTTGTTAAGGCCTCATATAGCTCTGGCTGATGCTTTTTCAGATTAATTGGCTTAAAGCCTCCATCAACAAAGGCATGGGTGGTTGTTCCCTTAGCTAATAGCCTTTGGTCAGCCCTTCTATATAGCTCATATTGATATGTGATCCTTACCCCCTTTAGCTCTTTAATTGTTGTTTTAATCTGGATTTCATCATCGTATTTTGCTGACTCCTTATAATCGCAGGTCACATTTACCACCGGCAGCATCATATCCTTCTTCTCCAGCTCCTTATAGGAATAACCCAGCTCCCTCAAAAATGAAGTTCTTCCTATTTCAAACCAAGTAAAGTAATTTCCGTGATAAACTACCCCCATTTGGTCTGTCTCTGCATACCTAACCCTTATTTCACTAATATTTTCAGTCATGCTTTCCTCCTACAAATAGTATATAGTTTTTTATCTTTAAATAATTCGTAACTGCTATTAATTTTTCCTTTTTACTTACAAGAAAAATAGTTTCTCAAGAATGTTCAAAAGCCTTATATATTTACTACATTCACTGGCTTACCCTCTAAAAAGCTTTTTAAATTCTCAACTGCTATATCCATAAGCCTTCTTCTCGCCTCTATTGGTGCCCAAGCAATATGAGGGGTTATTATACATTTTTTAGCCGTCAATAAAGGGTTATCCTCCTTAATAGGCTCTGCTGAAACTACATCTAATGCTGCTGCAGCCACCTTGCCACAATTCAAGGCATCCGCCAGCTCATTTTCCACTATTAATGAGCCTCTTGAGGTATTTATAATGATAACCCCAAGGGTATAACCATCTCCAACAATAGCTTTAGCTTCTCTATTTATATATATTATATAATTTATCAAACAAAAAAGAAAAGAACCTACTTTACGTAAGTTCCTCTACTAAGGCCTAAAGCTATATAAAAATCAATATATAAAGGGGGAATATTGATTTCATATTTTTATTATATGAGAAATACGTTGGATATGTGTTAACAGTATATTAAAGTTTTGTAAATTCCGTTAAGGGCGGTCTTTTATAATACTCTTGTTTTTCCGCTATAAATTAGACCCGTGGCTGCATCTACTGTTATAATATCTCCAGTTTTTAATATTTGTGTTGCATCATTGGCTCCAACTACTGTAGGTAAACCATAGTGTAAGCCAACTATTGCAGCATGGCTAGTCAATCCGCCCTCTTCTGTAATTATTCCGCCTGCCATCTCAATAAGTGGAATTAGCTCTTTATCTGTAGCTACTGTAACCAATATATCTCCTTGCTTGAAGTCAGGAGCTGCTCCATTTTCTTCTATAACTACTACTCTACCTGTTACGGCCTTTTTGCCAACCCCAGCACCTGATACAAGGACGTCACCTACTATATGAACTTTAATTAGGTTTGTAGTCCCTACAACACCAACTGGAACACCTGCAGTTATGACAACAAGATCGCCTCTTTTAATAAGCTTGTTTTCTAAAGCTTTTTCTACAGACATATCGATTACATCATCTGTTGATTTTAGCTGCTGAGTCAATACTGTTTCAACCCCCCAGCTTAAGCATAATCTTCTTCTGATTCTTTCACTAACAGTAGCTGCTATTATAGGTGCCTGTGGCTTAAATTTAGATACCATTCTAGCTGTGTAGCCAGAGGAGGTTGCGGTTATAATTGCTGATGCCTCTAAATCCAATGCAGTATTACAGGTGGCGTGGCTTATAGCATCCGTCACAGTGATTTGCTTATCCATAAGCTTTGAGTTAAGTAGGCTTCTATAGTCTATAGCTGCTTCAGTTCTCCTGGCTATTTGTGCCATCATTTTTACAGATTCTAAAGGATATTTACCTGCTGCAGTCTCACCTGAAAGCATGATTGCATCTGTTCCGTCAAATATTGCATTGGCAACATCTGTAACCTCTGCTCTTGTGGGTCTTGGATTTCTCATCATAGAATCCAGCATTTGTGTAGCAGTAATTACTGGCTTACCAGCAATATTGCATAGCTTAATCATTCTCTTTTGAACTAAAGGAATCTCCTCTGAAGGTATTTCAACCCCTAGGTCACCCCTTGCCACCATTATGCCGTCTGAGATTTCTATTATCTCCTCAAGATTATCTACACCCTCTTGATTTTCAATCTTTGAAATTATCTGAATATGCTCTGCATTATTTTCCTCTAAAATCTTTTTAATCTCTAGGACATCACTTGCCTTTCTAACAAAGGAAGCAGCAATAAAATCTATATCCATTCTGATACCGAATTCGATATCTCCCTTGTCCTTTGGTGTAATAGCAGGAAGATTGATTTTTACTCCAGGTATATTTATGCCCTTATTGTTTTTTACAACACCGGCATTTTCTACCTTACAAAGAATATCGGTTTCACTTACTATCTTTGTAACTCTCAGTCCTATTAGACCATCATCAATTAGAATTTGGTCTCCTTCCTTTACATCCTGCGCAATACCTTCATAGCTTACATTACAAATAGTATTGTCACCTAAAATATCTCTGGTGGTGATTGTGAATTCTTGACCATCAACTAAGTGCACCTCTGGGTCCTTAAACTTACCAGTTCTGATTTCTGGTCCCTTAGTATCCAGAAGGATTGCTATCGGAGTTTTTAGCTCCTCTCTCACAGCCTTAATGGTTTCTATTCTCTTTTGGTGCTCCTCATGGCTACCGTGGGAAAAGTTTAAACGAGCAACATTTAAACCCTGCTTTACTAAGGAAGTAAAGACCTCTTTTTCCTCACAAGCTGGCCCTATCGTACATACTATTTTGGTTTTTCTCATAATTTCGCCTCCTTATATGGATAATATATTTGCTAAATCATAGGTTTCTTTATCGAATTCCTTTTCCTGAGTAAAGACTTTATCATACTCCACCTCAATTATCTGCATTCCTCTTGAGCCTAATGCAATGCCGCTTTTCCCCTCTATTAGAAGGTCAACAGCCTTTGCACCCATTTTACTAGCCAATAATCTGTCTTGGAAGGTTGGACTACCACCTCTTTGAAGATGTCCAAGTATAGTTACCCTAGTGTCGATACCAGTCATTTCCTTTATCTGAGCTCCTAGCTCCATTGCTCCACCAACACCCTCAGCTAAAAGAATTATACTATGTAGCTTGCCTCTATTTCTTCCCTTTACTAGCTTGCTGCAAACCTGATTTACATCAAAGCCAACCTCTGGAACAATTATACTTTCTGCTCCTCCTGCTAAGCCTGCATAAAGTGCTATATCTCCACAATGTCTGCCCATTACCTCTATTATATTAGCTCTACCGTGGGAGGTGGAGGTATCTCTAATCTTACCAATTGCATCTATTACAGTATTAACAGCTGTGTCGAAGCCTATTGTGTACTCTGAGTATCTTAAATCATTATCAATAGTTCCTGGTATTCCTATCGTAGGAACCCCCATTTCAGAAAGCTTCTGTGCTCCCCTAAAGGACCCATCGCCACCTATTACTATTAGTCCATCTATGTTAAATATTTGAATTGCATATAGGGCCTTCCTTCTGCCTTCCTCCGTCATAAATTCTTCACTTCTGGCGGTTTGTAGTATTGTCCCACCTCTATGTATAATATCCGCCACTGAAGAAAGATTCATTTCTGACATCATCCCATGAATTAAACCATGATAACCCTGCTTTATTCCAATAATTTTACAGCCCCTATAAATTCCGTTTCTTACAACAGCCCTTATGGCGGCGTTCATCCCAGGGGCATCCCCTCCGCTGGTTAATACTCCGATGGTTTTCACTTTGCATCCTCCCTTTGACCACGCAGGACAAATATTGTCCCACTCATGGTGTCATTTATTATTACTATTTTTAAACAAAGTAAACCTTCTATTCAAAAAGGTTTATTTTGCTATTAATACAATAATTGCTAATACCCTCGCTGCATCAAAATATTATGTGCTTCTTCAACCTCTGACCTTGGAACTAATACTTCATTAATACCCTCTTCGTTGCTCTTACTAATAGGTTTGACCTTAACTAAGAAGCCTTCTTCCACCAGTATCTTCTGAATTATTTCTGCATCCTGTTTAGTATTTGCCATATATACGACTGTCCACATATCCATAGGCCTCCCCTGTATCAGTTTCTATCTTATTATTTATCGTCATATTAGTACATGTACTGCATGTACAAAAAAGCTGTTAATTATCTGTTTATTGTTCCCTTTTTAAATCTATTTCATATTATAACATATACGCGGTTTTGATATCTATATTATATTACAAACGGAGGGATGAAATTTGAAAAATTTTGTAATCCAACTAATCTCTGACAGGGGTGTTGAGCTCAAGGACATAGCCGATCTCGTATATACCCTGCAATCTGCCTATGGTCCCCTAACCATTGAAGATTGCTTTGAAAGTATTGATAAGGTACTTGCTAAAAGAGAGGTTCAAAATGCAATTATTACAGGTGTTGTATTAGATATGTACGCAGAAAAAAAATTACTTCCAGAGCCATTACAGCGGATTTTAGAAAATGATGAATCCCTTTATGGTATCGATGAAATCCTTGCCTTAAGCATAACCAACGTATATGGCAGTATAGGTCTAACCAACTTCGGTTACCTAGACAAAGAAAAAGTAGGTATCCTTAAGGAGTTGAACAACGCTGAGGATCAAGTACATACCTTCCTAGATGACTTGGTGGCTGGAATTGCAGCAGCAGCCTCCGCCAGAATTGCTCACTCCAAATTTAATGTTGATTAACTCTAACATTTTCTTCACCAAAAACTCCTTTTAAGGAATCCAAAAGCTCATCATTTAGTCTAATCCATAAATCTCGTTCAGCACGTAGACGTTTTTGGCGATGCTCCAGCAGGATATATACCGGCACATTCCCAGGGTTTTGGCGAAGTGTCGGTTTTATTTTTTCTACATAAGCTAAATCCTGATCACATTTAATAACAATGCTTATGCTTACAGTATTCCCCTGTTCCTTAACCAAAGGCCTTATGGAATTTACTAAAAGCTTCGTATTTTCCTCTTCCTTCATATTTACAGTGCCATCTAATAGTATGGCTGTATCCTTCTCCAACAATGTAGCATATTTGCTGAAGGTCTGTGGGAATATAATGCATTCAACTGTACCGTATAGGTCCTCTATTGTTATAAAGGCCATCATTTGATTGCTTTTAGTGGTTTTAGTTACCTTATCAACTATAATTCCACCTACTCGTATCCTATCTCCATCCTTTATTTTAACTTCCTCTGTTTCCTCATTAAACATCAGATCGTGACTAAAGGCAGTAACAAAACGATTTATCTCACTTTCAAACTCCGAAAGGGGATGCCCGCTTACATAGAGGCCCAAAACCTCCTTTTCCATACTCAGCTTTAGCTTATCACTAAATTCCTTTATATTAGGCAATAAATCCTCCATCATAACGGCGGCGGTTTCCTCTGCTATTTCAAAGAAGCCCAGCTGCCCTTCAATATTTTTTCTGCGATTTAGATTTACTCCCTCCATTACCTTTTCATAAATAGCTAATAGCTGTGCTCTGTAAACCCTTAGACAATCGAAGGCACCACATTTTATAAGGCTTTCAACTGCTCTTTTATTTAAATCTCGCCCATCTGTCTTATTACAAAAATCATTAAAGCTTGTAAAGAAGCCCTTTTCTTTCCTTGCCCTCACAATTGCTTCAATCATATTCCAACCAACATTTTTTACTGCCGCCAGGCCAAAGCGAATTTTACCTGAATCAACAGTAAACTTACCAAAGCTTTTATTAATATCTGGCTGTAGCACATCAATTCCAATTCTCTTACAATCCTGAATATACTGTGCTACCTTTGCGGTATTTCCCATAACACTAGTCATAAGAGCCGCCATAAATTCTACTGAATAATAGCTCTTTAGATAGGCTGTTTGATAAGCCAATACTGCATAGGCCGCTGCATGGGATTTATTGAAGGCGTAATTAGCAAATTCTATCATTTCATCAAATATTTCATTTGCTATCTTCTCTGGAACACCATTTCTTACACAGCCCGGCAGCTCTATTTCACCCTTTTCATTAAGCTTACCATATATAAAATAATTTCTTTCCTCCTCCATTACATCCATCTTCTTTTTGCCCATAGCTCTACGAACCAGGTCACTTCTTCCATAGCTATAGCCAGCCAAGTCTCTAACAACCCTCATAACCTGCTCCTGATAAACCATACAGCCATAGGTGACGTTTAGAATAGGCTCCAGCATTGGATGCTTGTACTTTATTCTATGGGGATTGTTTTTATAATCTATATACTTAGGTATAGAGTCCATTGGACCGGGTCTATATAGCGAAATACCCGCTATTATGTCCTCAAAGCAGCTTGGCTTCAATTCCTTCATAAACTGTATCATCCCAGCACTCTCCAGCTGAAAGACTCCGAGAGTATCTCCTCTGCTAATTAAATCATATACATTTTTGTCCTCGTAATCCATTCTTGAAAAATCAATATGGACACCATGATTCATCTCTATAAGCTCCAGAGCATCCCTAATAACCGTTAGGGTTCTTAGCCCAAGGAAGTCCATCTTTAATAGCCCCAGCTCCTCCAGTGCCCCCATGGTAAATTGTGTAGTCATGCTATTGTCATGCATATACAGTGGAACATAGTCATCTAGTCCCTTTTTTGCAATAACAACACCTGCTGCATGGGTAGAGGCATGTCTCGGCATTCCTTCCAGCTTACGAGCCATATCTATTAGGTATCTTGCATTTTCATCACCATCATACATATTCTTTAGCAATGGGTTCATTTCCAATGCCTTATTTATGGTCATGCCTATAGCAAAGGGAACCTGCTTAGCTATCTGATCCACCTCATTGTAGGGCATGTTTACTACCCTTCCAACATCACGAATGGCAGCTCTGGCAGCCATAGTACCAAAGGTTATGATTTGTGCAACCTTTTCCTCACCATACTTAGCCTTTACATAGTCTATAACCTCTTCACGTCTCTCATAGCAAAAATCTATATCAATATCCGGCATAGAAATACGCTCGGGATTTAAAAATCTTTCAAAGATTAGATGATATTTTATAGGGTCAATATCTGTGATTCCTAGGGTATAGGCAACAATACTACCTGCGGCACTACCCCTTCCGGGGCCTACGGCAATATTATTATCCTTAGCATATTTTATAAAATCCCATACTATTAAAAAATACTCAGTATAGCCCATTCCTTCTATGGTTTCCAGCTCGTAATCCAGACGCTCCTGTAATTCATGGCTTGCCTCACCATAGCGATAAATTAAGCCCTCTGTACATAGTCTTCTAAGATATTGGTTAACGCCTTCTCCCTGTGGAGCCTTGTATTCTGGAAGATGGATAGTATTAAAATCAAATCCCACGTTACATCTTTCTGCTATTTTAACAGTATTAGTAATTGCATCCTCCGCATAAGGAAACAGAGCCTCCATTTCCTCACAGGACTTTAAATAGAATTGATCATTTGGAAATCTTAATCTTTCCTTATCCTCTAATATTTTACCCGTTTGAATACAAAGCAATATGTCGTGGGCGTTGGAATCCTCTTGATTAACGTAGTGACAATCATTGGTGGCTACAAGGGGGATCCCCGTTTCTCGGCTTAGCTTTACTAATTGTGGATTAATCTGCTTCTGCTCCATGATACCATGATCCTGAAGCTCTAAAAAAAAGTTACCCTCACCAAATATCTCCTGAAGCCTTAAGGCTGTATTCTTAGCCTGTTGATATTGTCCTGCCAAAAGCTGCTGCTGAACATCACCAGCAAGGCAGGCGCTCAATGCAATTAGTCCCTTGCTATGCTTTATGATTTCATCATAGTCAACCCTAGGCTTATAGTAAAAGCCCTCAATATAGCCCTTTGATACGAGCTTTATTAGGTTTTGGTAGCCTTCGTTATTTTCAGCCAACAGCACTAGATGTCCTTGGCTTTTATCCTTAACAGGGTCCTTATCCCTTAGGCCTCTTGAGGCTGTATATACCTCACAGCCTATAATCGGCTTTACACCCTTCTTCTTAGCAGCCTTATAAAACTCTATAACTCCAAACATAGAGCCGTGATCGGTAATGGCGATTGCATCCATTCCCAGCTCCTTCACTCTCTCCATTGACTTTGCTATAGTTGTAAAGCCATCCAAAAGGCTATATTCGGTATGTACATGCAGATGAACGAATCGTCCCATTTCTCTCACCCCTTTTAAATACTCTTTATACTACTATATCAACTGCCTCTATATTGTACAAGGCTTTTAGAATTCCTTTTAGTGGTTATTGTTCGGTGACTTCTTTATTACCTGCAGATAGCTCTCTATTGAGTCGATATCCTCCAGCTGAGCTTTATCATTCATTTCAATAAATTCTGCTCTATCCCTCATGGCTTCAATTATACCCCTACCCCCTTGATCTCCTTCTATCTGCAGAAGACTTTGACGTAGGGAGGAATCAAATAATACCGGATTAGTGTTTTTGCCTTTATAGGTAGGCACCACTATAAGGGGCTTATTAGTTTCATATGTCTCTATAACCTTGTCTATTATTTCAGCCTGCAAAAATGGTTGATCTCCCACCATAAATAAATATGCCTTTGTATCAACTGCTGCAGCCTCTATGCCACACTTTATAGCAGCACTTTGGCCAAGGTGAGCATTAGGGTTGTAAATTGCTTTAACCTCATATCTATCCGCCAATAGCTTTACCTCTGGATTTCGATAGACCAGTATTACCTCAGTTAACCGGGATTCCTTTGCAGACCTTATTACTGCCTCAACCATTGGTACCTCATCTATCTTCATTAATAGCTTTTCCTGCTGCATCCTTTTGGAGAAGCCCGAAGCCATTATAATTCCACTAATCAATTAAATCCCTCCATTTTAAGCAGCTACCCCTCATATAGGAGACCATAATTACTTCCTTTAAATCTTTATCCAGCACCTTAAGCTTATGTGCTAGCCTTCTTAGCTCCTCCTCTGCTAACAGGTCCATCTTATTTAGCAGTAGATATTTGTTTGCTTCAATAGGAGTGCCTTTGAATAGCCCTTTACTATCAAGCACCAGACTTATAAGCATATCTACATTTATTATAGCCTGCATTTCTGCCCCTACAATCTTCCTAAACAGCTCAGGTCTGTGGACGCTTTCCTCTGATATATTTTTTCCTAGTGCCTCCATTCCAATAACCCCTATTACATCTGTAGCAGACTTGGGTATAACTGGCTCATGCTCTGCCGGGGCCTTAATAGGCCTTCTTTTTGAGCCATCTGCTTCAACTAATATAATATCGAAGCTCTCTTGTTTGGACAGCTCATCTATTACTTCAGGGGCAACACCTATTAGCTTTCCTTCCTGATTTACTTCCCTACCAATGACAATAATACCAGCTTCATGTTTGCTAATAAATTTTTGACCTAAGCTCTTACTTTCCCATAAATGCAATTCATCATATTGCCTTCTGCTGGGCTCATATATAGCTGTTGTTGTGGTAATTAACACTCTTTTACCTCTATTTCTAAGCTCAGAGGCTAATTTAAACATAGTGGTTGTCTTTCCACCACCACCTACTAGTGCTATTACCTTAACTTTATCATTAACATCAATATTTAGAGCTTCATAAAGCATCATTGTTATACCCCACTTTATTTTCCTTTAGCCACTTAGCAAATTCTATGTATATATTATATAGCTTTTTTCTCCGGTATACAAAAGAAACAAAAGAGAAGTACATATATACCTCTCCATAACAATACCTTGTGACTCATCACAAAACAGCTATTCACTTAATAAAGTTACCTTGACTGCCTCATGAGGTACATCAACATCACCTTCCCATGTGTCAGATGGATAGGTAATTGCCTGTTTATATATGCCATCCTCATTAGGAAATGATTTACTATATATAACCTTTAGCTCTCCATTAATCCATTTTACTTCTTTTATTCTTATTCTATAGCCTGAATTTGGTTTTTCACCCCAGAAGACGGTTACCTTTACCTTTTTATCCGAGAGCTTTGCTACCTGGTAGGTCACCTCCGGATTATCATATTCTCTTTTATCTAAATATCTGTACAAATTTTATCCCCCCAATATATATATTCTCCCTTTAAATATTTACAGTTTGATTTTTGTATAGTCAACTAGGTCTATTTATAGTAATTCAGTCACTAATAAAGACAGAGTTCCTTGGACTATATCTTTCTTATCACTTTATTATATGTAGCATATCCAATATTTAACATAGATTTTAATAATATTTTTAAAAATAGGTACTTGTACCTTAATTTAAGCCTTTTTAATTTCCAAATGAAAAGCCCAGGCAGATGACCTGAGCTAATTTTGTTACTCTCTTATTTCCTCTTCATTGTCTACAAAATCTATTGACTCAAGAAAGGTTTGAGAAACTAGCTCAAACTCAGCATCATCTTCAATATTGATTAATTGTACACCAATTTCATCCTCTTTATAATTGTATAGGAAAACCTCTTCCTCGCCCTCTGGTACTATGGCAATATATTCCTTGCCCTCTACTTCAAACATATCTACAACTAGGCAAGCAACCTCCTTGCCGTCCTCTAAGGTAACATAAATCATTTTTTGTTCATGGTCATGATCGTGATCCTGTCCATGTCCACAGCCGCAGCCGTGTTGATAATCGCTCATAATATCTTCTCCTTTATATGTAAATTTTATTGCAAACTTAATTTATAGCCCTTTTTTGTAGAACCTTCAATATTTCTACCTCATAGCTCTCCTTAACCCTACTCAATAATTCTATACCACTTTGGCAATAAACACCAATGTTTTCGCTTAAATAATCCTTAAAGAAAGTATTTAAAGTCTTATTATTATTCATTCTTGCCTTGATATCAGCTTTTATTCTATAGGCTAGCCCAATTTCATAGGGACTTTTCAGCCTTCTACTCATTTCATCCGCCCTTTGAAGGCAATTATAGGCCTCCCTGTACTCCCCATCACCTATCAGCAATAAAGCCATGTAGGCCTCCGCCACCGAGCGGCCCCAAACTATATCATACTGATTGTATTGGGCTAGTGCCTTCTTGAAGTACTGCTTTGCTCTTTCATAGTCACCCATTTCAAAGGCAGTTCTACCAGCATTTGTATTAAATATTGTAAGACCTCTTAAAAAGCTCTTCCTTTTACATATATTTATAGCTTCGTCATAGTAGTTTAAGGCTCTGGAAAACTTCATACTATATCTTCTTATTTCTCCAATATAGTTATGTATGGCAGCAATATTTGAAGCATACTTATCCTCCTGTTTATTCAAGCTATTGAAGATGTTTAGAGCCTGCTTTAATAACTCTTCGGCTGCTTCATACTCCCCCATCATAATTTTACTAACCCCCTGTAGCCTTAAGAGGAAGCCAAATTCCTTTTGATATCCCTTCTCCTTTGCTATTACAAAGCTCTTATCTACGTATTCCTTTATTAAATCTACGTTGTGGGTTTGGATACTATAATATATCATCTGTCTATAGGCCTTTAAGGTATAGTAATCCTCCTGCTGCTCTTTAGAGGCTTCAATTAATTTTGTGATAACCTCTACTCCAGCATCATATTCCCCCTCCTTTATTAAATATCTCCCCTTAATTAAGAAGTAATAAAGCTCCAAGGGCTTAAGCTCATTGATATTTTCATTAGTGCCCTTAAGCCTTTTTATTAAAGCCCCAGCCTCATTGATGTATTGTAAAGCCTGTTCCTTAGGTAAATATAAATTCTTTTCCTTTAGCTGAGGATTATCTACCAGAACTGGAAAAAGCTCATGGGTATAATCTAAATACAGGTCAGCATTTCTAATATGATACTTCAAGGCCTGTAAATAATTTCCCCCATTTAAAAAGTGATATATAAGCTTTGGGTAAAGCCAATAGTCGCTGACCTCACGCTTTAACTTCCCCTCCAACAAAAGCCCTAACTTGTTATGTAGCACCCGCCTCATGGCAGCTGATTGCTGCTGATATATAAATTCCCTAAGCTTTAAATGGGTGAAGCTATAGTATATATTGTCTTCACCAGCGTTTTCCTCAATAATCCTCTTATTAATCAGCTCTTCAGCATATTGAATAATGTCTAATTCATCTTTATTCATAAGCTCCTTAATAAGATCTAAGGCTGCATTGTCAAAGAATAATGAGATTATATTCAGTAGCTTTTTGCTATCCTGAGATATGCCAAGGAATCTACTTTTGATGACCTCCTGCATTGTGTTTGACATTTCCTTACGATTTCTTTTTTCTCTGACAGCTCTGATATACTCCATTAGAAAGAAGCTATTCCCTTCTGTCTCTTTATAGATATATTCCAAAGCCCCATCTGTTAATTTATATTTAGGTAGGGCCTGGGTTATAAAATCCCTTACCTCTTCAACATTAAATCTTCTAAGCTCTAGTTTTTCCAGCCTATTATACTTTTGCAGGGCTGCCATTACGCCATCTAGCCCTTCCTTGTACTCATCTCTGCAGGTTGCAATAACATAAAGGTTATTAGTTTTCTGATGTAAAATCATACAATTAAGCAGGGTTAAGCTCATGGTGTCCATCCAATTAATGTCCTCAAAAATAATACAGGTTTTCTTAATCTCTCCTAGCCTATTGAACACCCCTAATAGAACCTCCTCCACCAACTGGTATTGTATAGGCTCCACTCGGTCAACAAGTCCTCCTGTCTCCATATTATCGAAGGTAAACACGGGGGAAATGTAGGCCAGAAGACTTTTCCAATTGTTTGGTATTGTAATTACACCCTTGTTTATGAGCTCAGCTAATCTAATAAAAATTCCATTCCAGGGTCTTAAGTAAAAGGTCTCCTCTGCTTTATAACAGTTTGCTTGAAAAATGTATAGCTCATCTGCCTTAATCTCATTTATAAACTGTTCCTTTAGCTTCGTCTTTCCAATACCAGCTTCACCACATAAAATTATAGATTTATATTCACCCCCACTTAAAAAGCCACCAAATTGCTTCTTGAATTTCATAAGCTCTTGGCTTCTTCCAAATAGGCTTTGATTTTCCTCATGCTTTTCTTCACCCTCGGACAAGCTTTTAATTTCTAAAAGTTCTTTATATAATCTCTGGGTTTCTATATCTGGCTGTATTCCCAATTCACTATGTAAAACAGCTGCTAGCCTCCTGTAGTACTCTACTCCCCTATTAAAGGCTCTAGCGCTTATGCAGTTCTTTATTAGTATTCTATAGGCCCTCTCATCATAAGGGTCAGCTGCAATCAATAATCTCGTAAGAGCTTCAACTGCTTCTAACTTGTCCTGTCTGGTGCCTTCATCAATCTGATTATATATCATAGATGTATAGCTATTCTTAAAATCCTCTCGTGTTGCCATAAGCCAATCCTCAAATTCCTCACAGGCTTTAATATAAAAGCCCTGTAAAAATTCTCCTTGATAGGCGGCTATACTATTGCTATCATTTTTCAAAAACCTATACAGGTCACAATCTATACTAATCTCGGGATTCATCATTACCAAGGATTTTTGAGGTGTAAGCAAAATATCCAGTTGGATTGCCTTACGAATATTATATAATGCGTTTCTAAGATTTTTCTTAGCTGTCTCCTCCTCCTCTTCACTCCAAAGCAAATAGACCAGCTCATCTCTGGTGGCCTGTTTTTTTACAAGTAAATAATAAAATAAGGCCTCTGCCTTTTTTATTCTAAAGCTTATGGCTTTTCCATTTATATGTACGGATGGAGTATTGAAGAGCCTTACTGATATGTTATCCAAAGCAGCATCACCTCATAATATAGACATTAATTCTATTATACAGTATGGTGAGCTATTAGTGAATAGGAAGCATGGGGACGGTTCTATTGCTTCCCTCGTGTGGGAAGCAATAGAACCGTCCCCATCTTCTTTCCTTAATGGTTGCCGCCCAAATATGCAGCGCTTACCTCTTCACTTTTAGCCAGTTCCTTGGCATCCCCCGAAAGAACTATATTACCTGTTTCTAATACATATCCAACATTAGCAATAGATAAGGCCATATGAGCATTTTGTTCAACCAAAAGGATTGTTGTTCCTGTGTTGTTCAAATCCTTAATAATTGAGAAGATTTCTTGCACCAGCAATGGTGCTAATCCCATTGAGGGCTCATCCAACAGCAATAGCTTAGGCCGAGACATTAGAGCTCTGCCCATGGCTAGCATTTGCTGTTCTCCACCACTTAATGTGCCAGATAATTGATGCTTCCTCTCCAATAATCTAGGAAAGCGTTCAAATACCATATTCATATCTTTTTTAATTTCTGCTTTATCCTTTCTTAAATAAGCCCCTAATATTAGGTTATCTAAAACCGATAGATTTGCGAAAACTCTTCGTCCCTCTGGTACCTGTGATATACCTAATGGCACGATATTTTGAGCAGGTGTTGAATTTATCTCCTTGCCTAGGAAGGTAATTCTTCCTTCCTTCCCTCTATTTAAACCAGATATTGTTCTCAAGATGGTGGTTTTTCCTGCTCCATATGCACCAATAAGAGTAACTATCTGACCTTCTTCAACCTCTAGGGAGATTCCTTTAATTGCATGAATTGCCCCGTAATATCCATGTAGATTTTCAATTTTCAGCACTTAAGTCAACCTCCTCAACAAGATAAGCCTCTATTACCTTCGGATTTGTCCTGATTTCCTCTGGGGAACCTTGGGCGATTATCTTACCATAATCCAGCACATAAATTCTTTCACATACATTCATTACTAAAGACATGTCATGCTCTATTAAAAGAATAGTTAGCTTAAAGTGGTCACGAATCCATCGGATAAGCTCCATTAAATCATGAGTTTCCTGAGGGTTCATACCTGCAGCTGGTTCATCCAGCAATAGCACCTTTGGGTTTGTAGCAAGTGCTCGAGCAATTTCCAAGCGACGCTGCTCTCCATAGGGGAGGTTTTTAGATAATTCACCCTTCTTATGATCTAGCTTAAAAATTTTCAATAGCTCAACGGCCTTGCTTTCAATTTCAGCTTCCTCTTTAAAATATTTTTTCGTCTGGAAAATCCCTGTTGCAACACCATACTTTACATTCTGATGATACGCTATTTTGACATTGTCTATAACTGTTAAATCCTTAAATAGTCTAATATTCTGAAAGGTTCTTGCAATCCCCTTTTGGGTTATTTCATAGGGCTTCTTTCCTACAATGCTTTCTCCCTGAAGCATAATGGAGCCGGAGGTTGGCCTGTAAACACCAGTTAACATATTGAAGGCTGTTGTTTTTCCTGCTCCATTTGGTCCTATTAAGCCTATCAGTTCTCCCTCATCTAGATAAATATCAAAATGATCGACAGCAGTTAAGCCTCCAAAGGTTTTAACTAGTTTTCTTGACTCTAAAATTGCCATATCCTCCACCTCCCTTATTTCCCTTTTTCATCTTAAAATTAAATAAATCTAAAGAAAATTCCTTTGTTCCAAGCAAACCCTGAGGTCTAAATAGCATAATGACAATTAGCATTAAAGAATAGATTATCATTCTTAGCTCCCCAAATTGTCTTAGGACCTCTGTTAATCCAGTTAAAAAAACCGCTGATGCTATCGAACCCGTTATACTTCCTAGTCCACCTAATACAACCATCAGTAGAATTTCCACAGAAACCATAAAAGTAAAGGAGTTTGGATGTAATAAGCGTATTAGATGTCCAAATATACCACCTGCTACCCCTGCAAAGAAAGCTCCTATTACAAAGGCCATAACCTTATATTTTGTAGTGTTAATTCCCATAGTTTCCGCTGCAATTTCGTCCTCACGAATGGAAATACAAGCACGACCATGGGATGATTTAATAAAGTTTACAATTACTAAAACAGTTAAAACAGCTATAATATATATCCAAATGAAGCTTGTATAGCCAGGAATTCCCTTTAGTCCTGCTGCAGCTCCTACATATTTCCAATTTACAAACAAAACACGTATAATTTCACCAAAGCCCAGTGTTGCGATGGCAAGATAATCTCCATTATACAACAATGAGTGGAAGAATTGAATATGTATATGAAATTTTATTGTTTTTTAACAGCTATCTGGATAAGGTTTTTAGTACACCTTCAAGTTCCTCCATAAGTTCGGTACTAATTTTAGTGTGCATTATCGATACATTCCCGCCAATCCCTGAATATTTGGGTACAATCACTGTTCCATCCTCAAGAATACTTATTTTATCTATATATCCATCATTTAAAGCCGTTTGGCTATTTTGCACATTATAGTAATGCAATTCAATAGAATAATAATTAGCATTTGAATCACTCTTTTTAGAAGGCCCTGAGACCTTACCTTTCCTTAACTCGGTAAATAGTTTGTCAATCAATAGCTTATCATTAACCCTTTTTCGATTTTGCATTATAGCATCGTGATTTTGCATTAAGGTAGTTAATTTTCCCTCTAATTCTTTTTTCATTGCCAAATCCTCTGTCTTACCATACTGCTCGTTCATTTTTCCAACTTCCTTCATTATTGCATCTAATTCGTCAGCCTGGGCCTTTGTTGTGACAAGTAAATAATCTGGAGTTTTGATATATTCCAGTGATTTTGATGAAGTTAACTGAAGAGCTGCTATAGCTATGATAGCTAATGAAGCGACTATATATAAGTATTTTCTTTTCAAGGTCAAACCGCCCTTTCAAAATGGTATAAATTTACTTTACATTATTAACATGATTAAATCAACCCTTTGGGAAGAGCAAAGGCAGCTTTATCAGCTGCCCTATCTTCTATCATTTTTAGAGGTGACAATATCATCCTCTACCATGTCCTCTTGTCCCAAATGTCAAAAGCGTCCCAATGACACCCACACAGTTTTCCTTTTTTAAGACAGATAACCTGTGATATGCTCCCCTTGTCCCTGTTATCAACTACCTTGTAAACTAAGGATTCCAGATATAATGCCTTACGGCATCAGTCATATACTTCTCATATTCGTTTATGCGGGAGGCCTCTATATCAAATCCTTTACCTCCATAAGTCTCAAGTTTACCTTTAATATACTCAAAAGCTACAGGAGAATATCTTATACTTCCATCAGCTAAAATAAGGAAAACCCCTGTACTCCCTTCATATTCGTAAAAGTCGGCAATATAAACTTCAGTATTAGCCCATTTCTTACTATATCTATAGTGATCGTCTAACATTAAATCTACATATTCTTCAATTGCAGCAATTATTTCATCCTTACTCTCTGATGTCCCATAGTTTGGCTTGTGAGGTTCTGGAATTACAAAGGAAAATCTATCAATTACTTCGTAGTTTTCCAAATCTATGGGCCATAAATAACCATCCTTTTGTAAAAATCCAAAACCATATACAAATTCATCATTATACTTAATAATAGCCATAGGTTCAGTTATATCCGTATGTACGTATACAACTTCTTTCATATCTTTATATACACGAATTTCGCCATCAATAGGCTTATTTATATAGTTTTCTAAATGCCGATTATACTCAGGGCTTCCTATATAATAATATTCGTATGGGTAAAACCACAGTCGATAATTTATATTTTCCAAAAATGCATTTTAATTTTTTCATTTGTAAAGTTATCTGGGAGTCCTATGGATTCTCTTAATTCCATCTCATAATCAGCGACTATTTTTTCCGTAGGATTGTATTTTTTAAAGTTATATGAACCCAGTACTAACAATACTATAATGAAGATTAAAAGTGTTCTTTTATTCATGGAATTACCCCCCTTACATTATACGTTTTGTAAATCTATTTCATTTTTTAATAGATTAAATCTTAATATTTTCAAGGGTTGCAAAATTTTTTAACAAAAAAAACAATGACCCCCCTTTTTTTGGTATAATTGAGTCGCCAA
>Ga0208243_1000293_pt1 | contig 33868 bp, 34 predicted proteins | sample Subbio2Aug_QV12A_FD_184826 | JGI IMG/M metagenome (GOLD analysis project Ga0208243, IMG submission 184826) | Serpentinite rock and fluid subsurface biosphere microbial communities from McLaughlin Reserve, California, USA - CR12Aug_QV12A (SPAdes) | ecosystem: Environmental > Terrestrial > Deep... | reverse complement strand
TCCCCCCGCCGCTCCAGCCGCAGAAGGATCGCGCGGACCAACCGCTCCTCCCGCGCCGCCAGCTGATCCCGCTGCCGCGCCACCAGCCCGCGCAGGGCCGCAGGCTGCAGTCGCCCCGCCACCCGGTCGAACTCCCGATGTTTCCGGCTGACCGCCAGCCCCAGGCCCGACCCCAACCGGATCCCGCAGGCATCCAGCCTCTGCCGCGGCGTCGCCAGCAGCGTCTCCACCCGGGGAAGCGCCCGCGACAGGTCCCGCAGCCGCTGCCGCCGCAGGACCACGCCCTGCCCAACGCCGCGCACCAGCCGCGCGCCCAGCGCCTCCATCGTGGCGAGCAGTTCCAGCCGCACCGGCACCGCCAGCTCCGCCGCCGCCGTGGGGGTCGGCGCCCGCAGGTCCGCCGCATAGTCGATCAGCGTCGTATCCGTCTCGTGCCCCACCGCCGAGATCAGCGGAATCCGCGACCCCGCCGCCGCCCGCACGACCACTTCCTCGTTGAACCCCCAGAGGTCCTCCAGCGAGCCCCCACCCCGCGCGACGATCAGCACATCGGGCCGCGGGATCGGCCCGCCCGGTTCGATCGCGTTGAACCCCCGGATCGCCGCTGCGACCTGCGCCGCGCAGTCCTGCCCCTGCACCGCCACCGGCCAGACCAGCACATGCCGGGGGAACCTATCCCGAAGACGGTGGAGAATATCCCGGATCACCGCCCCGCTGGGAGAGGTCACAACCCCGATCACTTTCGGCAGGTAGGGAATCGGCTTCTTCCGCGCGGGGTCAAACAGCCCCTCCGCCCCCAAAGCCGCCTTCCGCTTCTCCAGCATCGCCATCAGCGCGCCAGCGCCCGCCGGGGCCACGTCGTCGACGATCAGCTGATACTTCGACTGGCCCGGAAAGGTGGTCATCCGGCCGGTGGCCACGACCTCCATCCCCTCTTCGGGGCGCACCTGCATCCGCGCGACCTGCCCCTTCCAGCTGATCGCAGCGATGACCGCGCGGTCGTCCTTCAGGTCGAAGTATAGATGCCCCGAGGCCGGACGCGACACCCGCCCGACCTCGCCCCGCACGCGGACAAGCCCGAACTCGCCCTCGATCACCCGCTTCACCGCGCCCGACAGCTCGGACACGGTGTACTCGGGCTGGTTGCCGCTGGGCCTGGGGCCGTCGTCTTCAAAAAGCTCGCTCATGGGCCATTGATGCCCGATCCCGGGCCCAAGCGGAAGCGCAGGAATCAGGCCGCCGCGCGCTGGTGGGTGCCCTCGGCGATCTCCTCGACAAGCTTCGCGCAGAACGCGGGCAGGTCCTCGGGCTTGCGGCTGGTGACAAGACCCTTGTCGGTGACGACCGCGCTGTCCTCCCAGAGCCCGCCCGCGTTCTTAACGTCGGTCTGGATCGAGCCGTAAGAGGTCACCTTCCGCCCCTTCACGATCCCGGCCTCGACCAGAAGCCACGGCGCATGGCAGATCGCGCCGACGACCTTCCCGTCGGTCCAGAAGTCCTTGATGAAGGCAATCGCCTCGGATTCGACCCGCAACAGGTCCGGGTTGATCTGCCCGCCCGGCAGCACGATCGCGTCATAATCGGTGGCCGAAACCTCGCTCACCACGGCATCGACCTGCACCGGACGCCCCCAGTCCTTGCCCGCCCAGCCCTTGATCTCGCCCGGTTTCAACGAGACGACATGGACCTCGGCCCCTTCCGCGCGCAGGTGCTTGACCGGCACTTCCAGTTCCGACTGTTCGAACCCATCCGTCGCCAGTACCGCGACGCGCTTGCCTTGAATGCGCATTCTCAAGTCCTTTCCTGATGGTTTGGCCGACCCAACGCCCTGCCCCTGCCCGAGTTCCCCGCCCTCACCAGCACTTGAGCGGCCCTCTCCGCCGCACTAGCCTGCCTCCATGACCGACCGCACCCTGATCCTCCACCATGACGACCTCGGCGCAAGCCGCAGCGCCAACCGGGCCTTCGTCGAACTGTGCGACCTTGGCGTCGTAACCTCCGGCTCCGTCATGGTCCCCTGCCCCTGGTTCGCCGACCTGGCCGGCATTGCGCGGGACCGTCCCGACCTCGACATCGGGGTCCACCTCACGCTGACCTCGGAATTCCCCCGCTGCCGCTGGCAGCCGATGACCGGCGCGAAGGGCCTGACCGACGCCAGCGGCCATTTCCCCTCGACGGCGGCCGAGGCTGCAGCCCGCGACCCCGCCCTCGTCCGCGCCGAACTCATCGCCCAGATCGACGCGGCGCTCGACGCGGGGATCGACGTCACCCACCTCGACACCCACATGCTGTCGCTGGCCTTCCCCAGCCTCCTCCCCCTCTACCTGGAGCTCGGGGACCGCTACGACCTCCCCATCGTCCTGACCCGCGACGCCACCCGCTTCCTGCCGCCCGGATCCGACCTCTCCGACGCCCTCCGCGCCCTCGACCAGCGCGGCATCCCGCCCATCGGCCAGTTCCTACACACCCCCTTCGGCAACCTCTCCCCCACCCCCGAGACCTATGCCGAAATCCTCGACCAGGCCCGACCCGGCCTGACCTTCTGCGCCTTCCACTTCACCGCCCCCGGCGATGCGGACTGGATGAGCGACGACGCCCCCACCCGCCTTGCCGAGTACCGCATCTTCGCCTCCGGCTGGGCCAACGACTTCCTCGCCCAGCGCGGCTTCCGCCTCTCCGGCATGCGCGCGATCCGCGACCGGATGCGGTCCGCCTGACAGGCTTGCCCTCGGCCCCATCGCCGCCTAAGGAGGCACCAAACGGCAGGAGGCGCGCATGAACATCCTCATCCTCGGTTCCGGTGGCCGCGAACATGCGCTTGCCTGGGCGGTGAAGCAGAACCCCAAGACCGACCGCCTAATCGTCGCGCCCGGCAACGCGGGCATCGCCTTGCTGGCCGAATGCGCCGACATCGACATCCTTGACGGCGCCACCGTGGTGACCTTCTGCGAGGAAAACGCCATCGACTTCGTGATTGTCGGACCCGAGGCCCCCCTCGCCGCCGGTGTCGCCGACGCCTGCCGCGCCGCGGGCCTTCTGACCTTCGGGCCCTCCGCCACCGCCGCGAAGCTGGAGGCCTCGAAGGCTTTCACCAAGGAAATCTGCGACGCCTGCGCCGCCCCCACCGCCGCCTGGGCCCGCTTCACCGAGGCCGAGCCCGCGAAAGCCTACATCCGCGCGCAAGGTGCGCCGATCGTCGTCAAGGCCGACGGCCTCGCCGCGGGCAAGGGCGTCATCGTCGCCATGACCGAAGCCGAAGCCCTTGCCGCCATCGACGACATGTTCGGCGGCGAATTCGGCGCGGCCGGGGCCGAAGTGGTGATCGAAGAATTCATGGCGGGTGAGGAAGCGAGCTTCTTCATCCTCACCGACGGCACCAACGCCCTTCCCATCGGCACCGCCCAGGACCACAAGCGCGTCGGCGACGGCGACACCGGCCCCAACACCGGCGGCATGGGCGCCTATTCCCCCGCCCCCGTCCTGACCGAGGCGCTGCAAGCCCAGGCGATGGACCAGATCGTCCTCCCCACCATCCGCGAGATGGCCCGGCGCGGCACGCCCTACCAGGGGGTCCTCTATGCCGGCCTCATGATCCAGGACGGCAAGGCCCGCCTCGTCGAGTACAACGCCCGCTTCGGCGACCCCGAATGCCAGGTCCTGATGATTCGCCTCGGCGCGCAGGCGCTGGACCTGATGCTCGCCACCGCCGAGGGACGGCTCAACGAGGTCCAGGTCAACTGGGCCGACGACCACGCCCTGACCGTCGTCATGGCAGCCAAGGGCTACCCCGGCGCTTACGCAAAGGGCAGCACGATCAACGGCCTCGACCGGATGCCCGAGGACAGCCGCCACATGGTCTTCCACGCCGGAACCGCCTTGCACGATGGCCTTGTCACCGCCAACGGCGGCCGGGTCCTGAACATCACCGCCCGCGGCGCGACGCTCGCGGAAGCCCACCACCGCGCCTATGCGATGATAGACCTCCTCGACTGGCCCGAGGGCTTCTGCCGATCCGACATCGGCTGGCGCGCGCTGCCGAAATGATCCTCCGCGACAAGCCCGGGATCCTTGCACTCCTTTTCGCCGTCCGCGGCTCGGTCCTGCCGGTCATCGCGCCGCAGCTTCTGTTCGTGGCCCTTTTCTCCACCGCCGTCGTTGCCATCGACCGCTTCGTCTGGACCCTGCCCCATGTCCAGGCCGCGCCGCTGGCCGTCTTCGGGGTGGCGCTCTCGCTCTTCCTCGGCTTTCGCAACAACGCCGCCTACGACCGCTGGTGGGAAGCCCGCCGCCTCTGGGGAGGCCTCCTCGCCGACGCCCGCAGCATCGCGCGCGAGGCCGAAATCTTCCTCCCCGACGCAAGCGACCGCCGCCGCCTACTGACCGCGATGCGCGCCTTCCTGCACCAGCACCGCTGCGCACTCCGCGGCCTGCCCAACGACGAGCCCGCCCTCCGCGACGCCCCGGCCACAAGCCCCGACGCAACCCTGGACGCGATGGCCCAGCACCTCGCAGACGCGCACCGCCAAGGCCGCATGGACGGCTTCGGCGCCCGCACGCTCTCCACCCGCCTCTCCACCATCGCACTCGCCCAGGCAGGCTGCGAGCGGATCAAGCTGACCCCGCTTCCTTACGTCTACTCCCTCCTCATCTTCCGGACGAGCTGGCTTTACTGCCTGCTCCTCCCCTTCGCGCTTCTCGACCCGACCGGCTGGTTGACCCCGCTCTTCGCCGTCATCGTCGCCTACACTTTCTTCGGCCTGGCCGAGGTCACGGAAGAACTGGCCCACCCCTTCGGCCTGACCGCCAACGCGCTCCCCCTCGACGCCATCTGCCGCACCGCCGAAATCTCCCTCGCCCCCCACCTGGGCGAGGCCCCACCCCCGCCGCTGCAACCGGTCGACTACCGCCTCGACTGACCCTTGCGCCCGTCCAAACCCCCGCATAAGAAGCGGGCGTTTTGAACGCCCAAGGGGGAGGCGCGGATGCCGCTTCTGGTGATGAAATTCGGCGGAACCTCCGTGGCGGACCTCGCCCGGATCGAGAACGCCGCCAGGAAGGTCCAGGCCGAGGTCGAGCGCGGCTATGACGTCATCGTCATCGTCTCGGCCATGTCCGGCAAGACCAACGAGCTTGTGGGCTGGGTCGAAACCACCTCGAAACTCTACGACGCCCGCGAATACGACGCCGTCGTATCCTCGGGCGAGAACGTGACCGCCGGCCTGATGGCGCTGCGCCTGCAGGAAATGGGCGTGCCCGCCCGGTCGTGGCAGGGCTGGCAGGTGCCGATCAACACCACCTCGGCCCACGGCGCGGCGCGCTTCGTCTCGATCCCGCGCGAAAACATCGACGCCAAGTTCGCCGAAGGCTTCAAGGTCGCCGTGGTCGCGGGCTTCCAGGGCCTGTCGCCCGAAGGCCGGATCACCACCCTTGGCCGTGGCGGGTCGGACACCACCGCCGTGGCCTTCGCCGCCGCCTTCGGGGCAGAGCGTTGCGACATCTACACCGACGTCGATGGCGTCTACACGACCGACCCCCGCATCAGCCCCAAGGCCCGCAAGCTCGACAAGATCGCCTTCGAGGAGATGCTCGAACTCGCCTCCCTCGGCGCCAAGGTCCTGCAGACCCGGTCGGTGGAACTGGCGATGCGCTACAAGGTGCGGCTGCGTGTAGTCTCCTCCTTCGAGGAGGTCGACGAGAACTCTGGAACCCTGGTCTGCGACGAGGATGAAATCATGGAATCGAAAGTAGTTTCCGGCGTCGCCTACAGCCGCGACGAGGCGAAGATGACGCTTCTGAAGGTCGAGGACCGGCCCGGTGTCGCCGCGGCGATCTTCGGCTCGCTCGCGGATGCGGGCGTCAACGTGGACATGATCGTCCAGAACATCTCGGAACAGGACGATCCGGCCGACAAGCGTGCCCATACCGACATGACCTTCAGTCTGCCCACGAACCAGGTCGAGCGCGCAAAGAAGGCCATCGAGGACGCCGCCGGCGCCGGCAAGTTCGTCTACACCTCGCTGGTGACGGACTCGGACGTCGCCAAGGTGTCGGTCGTCGGCATCGGGATGCGCAGCCAGGTCGGCGTCGCGGCCAAGATGTTCGCGGCACTCGCGGCCGAGAACGTGAACATCAAGGTCATCACCACGTCCGAGATCAAAATCTCGGTCCTGATCGACCGCAAGTACATGGAACTCGCCGTCCAGGCGCTGCACGACACGTTCGAACTGGATAAGGCGTAAGCTACTTCACCGCAAGCCTCTCGTCCGGCGGCGCATCCAGCAGGGCGCGCAACCGGGCGACAAGGAGGTCGGTCAGGAAGGCCATCGTGAAGAAGGCCACGCAGGGAAGCCCGCTTGTCCGTGCAGATTCCATGTCATCCCCGATCAGGATGACCGGAACCCCCATATCGGCAAGACTGCGGACATTCGCAATCTGGCGCGGGGTTGCATCGTCGATGTCGAGGATCACCGCGCAATAGGTCTGCCCCCGGTCAAACCTCGTCGCAGCCCGGAACCCCTGCGACAGCAGCGCCTCGCCCAGATCCTCGCGGAGGACCGCGTTACGGATCAGGCACAGGACCGGGTTGGCTTGGTCGGGGCGGAGCTGAATGGCGTCCATGATACGTCCCTTCTTCGGCCATTCTGGACCCGAAATCGGTAATATCATAGTAAAATCATATACATATACCTAGCATTCGCCACTTGTGCGGCAGCTCCCACCTTTCCCGGAACCCGGGCTACTTGATCGCGTTGAGACATTCGCTCATTATGAGTAAAAGCAGGGGTGCACATGTCTGACGGCATACGTGACATCGGAAAGCGGGCCGATCGGCTGCAGGTGATGCTGGCCGAGGAAGAGCTTGCTGCGCTGGACAATTTCCGCTTCAACGCGCGGATGCCCAGCCGCTCGGCCGCCGTGCGTGAGCTGATCCGGCGCGGCCTGGCCGCCGAAGGCTATTTCACCCAGGCCGGGCAAAACGCGCAGTCGTCCAAATTCGGCATCCTTGGTAACGGTGACGGCGACAAGGACTGACCCTCGTCGCCGCGTTCGCGCACGTACCCGACTAGTTGTCCAGTATCCCGAGCAAGTCCTGATGACAGGCCGCCCCTGCCCGGTTGCCTGTCGAGGCCGCCTGTGTCGCGCTTGGATACGGCCGTGCCAGATCCCCCGCAGCGAAGACCCCCGGCACCGTGGTCCGCTGGTGATCGTCCACCTTCAGATGCCGGCCCATCGGCGTCTCGACCACTTCGCAGCCAAGGTCCTCCCCCAGCGACGACGCGGGCTCCTGCCAGGTCACGAGATAAAGCGCCCGCATCTCCACCCGGTTGCCGCCCTCCAGTTCCGCCGATTGGATCACCCCGTCGGTGTGATGCACCCGCACCACCTTCCCGGCCTGCCGCCGCAGGCCCGGACGAGACAGCTCACCGGCCTGGTCCGGCGTTACGTCGACCCCGTTCTCAAGCAGGATCAGGTCATCCGTCCAGTCCGCCAGGTGCACCGCGTGGTGCATCGGGATCGCCTCCCAGGCCAGCAGCCCCGTGGTGCGGTCAGCAAGCTCATAGCCGTGGCAATAGGGGCACTGGACCACGGACTTGCCCCAGCACTCCGCCAGCCCCGGGATTTCCGGCAACCGATCCCGCTGCCCATAGGCCAGGATCACCCGCGCCGCGTGCACCTCCTCCGGCCCTTCCAGAACGAAGGCTCCCCGCTGACCGGAAATCCGCTCCACCCGCCCCTCCAGATGCCGCGCCGCCGGATAGGCCAGCACCTCCGCCAGACCCTTCGCCCGGATCGCCTGCGGCGCCGCCCCGTCCATTCCCAGGAACCCGTGCGAGGCATGGGCATAGAGGTTCCGCATCAGCCCGTCATCGATGATCACCACCCGACGCCGCCCCCGCGCCAGCATGATCGCCGCCGAGATTCCGGCGAAACTGCCCCCTACCACCGCCACATCCGCCTCGATCATCCGCCTGCTCCCGCTTCACCCCGACCCAAGGCCCGGACCCCCGAACCGGTTCCCCCTGCCCATTCCACAGGCACCGCCCCTGCCCCGCCCTTCGCCCCGCGCAATTCCGTTTCCATCCGCGCAACACCCCCCTATAGAAAGGGGAAGACCAGGAAGGACCCGCGCCCATGCCCGAACGGACAGAAAGCGAAAGCCGCAAGCTTCTCCGCCGCCTGCGCGATGTCCTGTCCGTTCCCGGCGAGGGCCAGGACCGCCTCGACAGCATCACCCATCTCATCGCCGACAGCATGGGAACCGAGGTCTGCTCGATCTACCTCTTCCGCGACCCCGAGACGCTGGAGCTTTGCGCGACCGAGGGTCTGAAGAAGGAAGCCGTCCACCAGACCCGCATGAAGCTGGGCGAAGGCCTCGTCGGCCGCGTCGCCCGTTATGGCCAGCCCGTGAACACCGCCGACGCCCCGTCGGAAAAGGGCTTCCGCTACATGCCGGAAACCGGCGAGGAACTCTTTTCCTCCTTCCTCGGCGTCCCGATCCAGCGCGTGGGCGAAAAACTCGGCGTCCTCGTCGTCCAGTCCAAGACTGCCCGCCAGTTCTCGGAAGACGAGATCTACGCCCTCGACGTCGTCGCGATGGTGCTGGCCGAGATGACCGAGCTTGGCGCCTTCACCTCCGGCGATGGGGCGATGCGCGCGCTCCACAAGCAGCCGGTCATGATCCGCGGCACCTCCGGCCAGGAAGGCGCGGCCGAGGGGCGGGTCTGGCTTCACGAACCCCGCGTGGTCATCACCAACCCCGTTGCCGACGACCCCCTCACGGAAATCGACCGCATCCGCCACGCCGTGGGCGAGCTTCGCGTCTCGATCGACGACCTTCTCGAGGCCGAACAGCTTGACAAGGACCAGAAGCAGGTCCTGGAAGCCTACCGCATGTTCGCTCATTCCCGCGGCTGGCTGCGGCGGATGGAAGAAGACATCATGCGCGGCCTTTCCGCCGAGGCGGCGGTGGAAAAGGAACAATCCGCCGCCCGCGCCCGGATGGAACAGGTCCCCGACCAGTACCTGCGCGAGCGGCTGCAGGATCTTGACGACCTCTCGAACCGCCTTCTCCGCATCCTCACCGGCCAGGGCAAGGACACCGGGGCCGAGATGCCGGACAACCCGGTCCTCGTCGCCCGCAACATCGGCCCCGCCGAACTTCTTGACTATGGCCGCAAGCTGAAGGGCGTGGTGCTGGAGGAAGGCTCCGTCGGCTCCCATGCCGCCATCGTCGCCCGCGCGCTGGCGATCCCGCTGGTCATCAACGCCAGCCGCATCGTCGCCGAGGCGCTGAACGGCGACCCGATCCTCGTCGACGGCGACCAGGGCATCGTCCACCTCCGCCCCGAGGAAACCGTTGCCCGCGCCTTCCGCGACAAGATCGCCATGCAGGCCGAGGCGCAGAAGCGCTACGCCAGTCTCCGCAACCTGCCCGCAACGACGCTTTGCGGCACGACCATCGCGCTTCACATGAACGCGGGCCTCATGGCCGACCTCCCCAGCCTCGAAGGCTCGGGCGCGGATGGGGTCGGTCTCTTCCGCACCGAACTCCAGTTCCTGATCCGGTCGAAGATGCCGCAGCGCGCGGAACTCGCCCGGCTTTACGCCCGGGTGATGGACGCGGCCAAGGGCAAACGCGTGGCGTTCCGGACGCTCGACATCGGATCGGACAAGGTCCTGCCCTACATGAAGCCGCCCGAGGAGCCGAACCCCGCGATGGGCTGGCGCGCCGTGCGCGTCGGCCTCGACAAGCCCGGCGTTCTTCGGATGCAGGTCCAGGCCCTGATCCGCGCCGCGAACGGCCGCCCGCTGACCATCATGTTCCCGCTCATCACCGAACTGAGCGAATTCCAGGCCGCGCGCGGCCATGTGCTGCGTGAACTTCACCGGGAAAAGTCGCTGGGCCACCCGGTCCCCGAACGGATCGAGATCGGCGCGATGATGGAGACGCCGTCGCTCGCCTACGCGTCGAAAAGCTTTTTCGAACTGACCGATTTCATCAGCGTGGGCGGCAACGACCTCAAGCAGTTCTTCTTCGCCGCCGACCGCGAGAACGAGCTTGTGCGCCGCCGCTATGACACGCTGAACCTCTCGTTCCTCGGCTTCCTCGAACAGATCATCGCCCGCTGTGCCGAGACCTCGACGCCCCTCTCTTTCTGCGGCGAGGACGCGGGACGGCCCATCGAGGCCCTGGCGCTTGCTGCCATCGGTTTCCGCACCCTCTCGATGCGTCCCGCGTCCGTCGGGCCGGTGAAGGCCCTTCTGCGAAAGGTCAATCTGACCGAAGCCCGCGCCGTCATCGACCGGGCCCGCGCGGCCGGGGCAGAGAGTGCACGCCCGATGCTGATGGACTGGCTGGCGACGCAGGAAACCGTCTGACCGCGACCTCTCCTGACATCACGCTGTCAGGAGCACTCTGCTTTCCTCCGGGCACCGTAACCGGAAAGGGAAGTCCGCATGAACCGCACCCCCGTCAATCCTTGGCCCTGGTCGTTGCCGCTGGGCTACAATCAGGCCGAACTCATCACCGGCGCAACCCGGCAGCTGGTCTGCTCCGGGCAGACCGCCGTCGATGCCACCGGCGCGCCGCAGCATCCTGGCGACATGCGCGGACAGCTCGCCCTGGCCCTCGACAATCTGGACGCTGTGCTTGCGGCGGCAGGCATGTCGCTTGCGCAGATCATCCGGCTGAACGTCTATGCCACCGATGTCGACGCCGCGATGCGGAACTTCGACCTTCTCGGCCAGCGCTTCGGCCCTCTCGGTATCGCACCGCCCATGACCCTTCTGGGCGTCACGCGCCTTGCGCTGCCGCCCCTGATGATCGAACTGGAAGCCACCGCCGCCGCCTGACCCCGCGTCCCGGCCGTGCTAGGCTTGCGGCCGGGACATCAGCAAAAGGACCCGGAAAGATTCGCCGCGCGGAAAGACTCTTCAGACTGGTGCAGGATCTGCGCGCCCACGGGGTTTCCCGGGCCGAGGACCTTGCCCGGCGGCTGGAGGTTAGCACCCGCACGATCTACCGCGACATCGCGCACCTGCAGGGTTCGGGCCTGCCCATCGAAGGCGAAGCCGGGATCGGCTACCTCCTCCGTCCCGGCTTCGACCTGGCCCCCGTCACCTTCACCCATGACCAGGTCGAGGCGCTGGCGCTCGGCCTCGCCTACGCCGAACGCGCAGGCGACCCCGTGCTGGCCCATGCCGCGCGCGAGGCGCGGGCGAAGCTTCAGGCGGGGATGCCGCGCCCCGAGGACCGCACCTTGGCCGATGCGCCCTATTTCAGCCTCCACGCCCGGATGCCGCCGCAGGCGCGTCTCCTGCGTGAAGCGATCCGCAAGCGCCGCGTCGTGCAGATGACCTACCGCGACGGCTCCGACCGGGCCTCGGACCGCCGGGTCAGGCCGCTGGCGATCTGGAGCTTCACCGAAGGCTGGATGTTCACCGCATGGTGCGAGCTTCGGAGCGACTTCCGCACCTTCCGCTTCGACCGCATCCTGGACCTGTCCTTGACCGACGAGTTGTTCGAGGAAACCGAGGCCTCCAGCCTCGCCACCTTCCTCGCCCGCGACAGTTGCGAAGGGCCGGCACCTGCGGAACTGCCCGCCCGTGCCCCCCAAAGGGTGCCGGATCGGCTCCTCGGGCAAAGCTTAACAGATCCCTAACGTCCGCGACCAACCCATTGTTTTCACTGGACGATCAGAGTTTGTCCACCGTGGACACTTCTGCGGCCCCCACCAGGCCCGCGTCCCACAGCCGATCCAGAAGCGCCTGCAGGTCCGCCGCAATCCTCTCCCGCGGGATCTCCGGAAAGGCCTCGGCCAGCGCCTCTTCCAGCTCGTCCGGGGTGGCCGGTTCCTCCAGCATCCCCCAGATCGCCGCCGCCAGCGCATCCATCCGCTGGATCGCCCGCCCCTCCGGATCGGCCAGGTAGAGCACCTCGCCGATCCACCGTTCCACCACCCCCACCCGCTGCACGACCGAGCGGCCCGGCGGCCCGGGCCGATAGTCCAGCCGGGCCGGCCCGAACCGGTGCTCCTCTCCCGTACCCGGTTCCGCGGTCCCGGCCCAGCCGCGGAACCCCGCCTCAAGGCAGGCCACCGCCTCATCCAGGTCCGCGTAGACCAGCTGCCAGACCGGGCCCGCCTCCAGGCTGGCCGCGATCACCTCCAGGACCTCGCCCGAATGCCGGTCGCGGGTGAAGTTCTGGTGCAGCAGCGCATCCATTGCCGCCTCTGCCGGGACCGGAACCAGCTCGGCCACCACCGGCCCGTCGCGGCGCTCCAGAAGCACGAAGGCCCCGACGGGCAGCGTCGCGCCATGCACGGGCTGCCCCGGCAAGGTCAGGTACTGGTACTGCCGGTTCCGCGGCCCGGGAGCCGCCTCGGCCCAGGCGCGAAAATCGCCGGGCAGGCTTTCCGGCAGCGGCAGGCGCAGGCGGGGCGCGATGCCCAGGGCATGGGCGCAGGCCGGACCTCCGGCGGGAAAGGACAGTGGCACCACGTCATCACTGAAGACCGGGTGTCCCGCTCTGGCGAATGCGGCCGACAGCGTGCTTTTCCCCGCCCGGCGGATGTTCGGAAAGACCACCAGCCGGCCCGCGAACGCCACGCCTGCCGCGTGCAGCGAGATTAGCCGGGCATCGGACAAGGGAAGCGCGACGGCCAGGCCGGCAATCGCATCACAGACCGCGTTGACCGGGTCCCAAAGCTGGGCGGGACGGTCCTCGACATGGCTCTCGCAGCGCAGCCGGGACGCCCCCTCGACCGACCGGATGGTGAAGAATGGAGCGGCAGCCGGGTCCGCTTCGGACACCTCGAAGGGCCAGTCCGCCGCGATCCGTGCCAGAAGCGGATGCACTTCGTCCGCCCCATCCAGTCGAAGGGGGGCAGACACGCCCTGGAAATGAATGTCCCGCAGCACGCCCGACCCCTGGATATTCCCTCCGGCGCAGGGAGCAGCGCCGGAGGACGACGGTCAAGTCCTCAGGGCGCGGTTTCCGCGCAGCCGGCGTCATCGTCGGTCGGGCCCGAGCAGACGCTGGGCGAGGTGCTCGACGACGAAGAGGTCGGCGACGAGGTCTTGCTTGGGGTGGAAGTCGGGCTGGGCGCCGAGGTCGGGCTCGGGCTGCTCGACCCGCTGGAGCCGCTCGAGGCCTGGGCCACGCTTACCGTGGTCATCGCCGGCGCCGCATAGGCGGCCAGTGCGAGGGCGCCAATCCGGCCAAGGGCCTTGCGGCGGGAGAAGAGGGTGTCCTTCGGTTCGCTCATCTGCTGTCCTTTCTTTTTGCTTGTCGTGTCCACTGTCCCAACCGGGGGGGTCTCATGCCCCCATCTGGTTCCTCTGGACTGCGGCAGGAAAAAGGCGCTGGCCAGTCACCAGCGGTTTATCCGGGGGATTTAAACCCAGGGTATAAGCGTAAACCGGCCTTTCACCGTCCACGGCGTGGGGAACGAGCGATCAACTGGCAGAAAAAAGGTCCCGGTATATACGCCGAAGCTCGGCTTTCTGGACCTTGCCCATCGCGTTCCGGGGCAGGTCGTCCAGAAACAACACCCGCTTCGGCAACTTGAAGGCGGCAAGCCGGTCGCGCAGGGAAGATCGAATCGTCTCTTCGGAGGGGCTGGAACCGGGTGCCGGGACAAGGCAGGCCACCACCGCCTCGCCGAAATCGGAGTGGGGCACGCCAATCACCGCCGAGGCGGCGACGCCGGGCAACTCGTCCAGCGCAGCCTCGACCTCGGCCGGGTAGACGTTCAGACCCCCGGTGATCACCAGGTCCTTCGCCCGGCCAAGGATCGACAGGTAGCCCTGGTCGTCCACCGCCCCCACGTCGCCAGTGACGAACCAGCCGTCCCGGAACTCTTCGGCCGTCTTTTCGGGAAGCCGCCAGTAGCCCTTGAAGACGTTCGGACCCCGGACCTCGATGGACCCGGCCTCGCCCTGCGGCAGAACCGTTCCATCCGGGCCGGTGATCCGCACCTCGACCCCCGGCAGCGGCATCCCTACCGTTCCGGCGCGGCGGGCACCGTCGTACGGGTTCGAGGTGATCATGTTCGTCTCGGTCATCCCGTAGCGTTCCAGGATCGAGTGGCCGGTGCGGTCCTGCCACTCGGCATGGGTCGCGGGCGACAGGGGCGCCGACCCCGAGATGAAGAGGCGCACATGCGATGCAGCCCGCCGCGTCAGGCCGGGGTCGGCCAGAAGCCGGGTGTAGAAGGTCGGCACTCCCATCATCACGGTAGCCTCCGGCAGCCCGGCCAGCACGGCGGCGGGCTGGAAGGTGCGGTGGAAGATCATCGATGCGCCGGAATAGAGGACGCAGTTCGTCGCCACGAAAAGCCCGTGGGTGTGGAAGACCGGCAGGGCGTGCAGCAAGACGTCGCGTTCGCTGAACCGCCAGAGTTCCACCAGAGCCTCGGCGTTGGAGGCCAGGTTCTCGCGGGTCAGCATCACGCCCTTGGACCGCCCCGTGGTGCCCGAGGTGTAAAGGATCGCGGCAAGGTCGTTCGGCCCGTGGGCGGGGTCCGCAAGGTCCGCCCCCTGCCCTTCGGCAAGTGCCAGAATCTCAGTCAGGGCCATGACCCGCCCGCCCAGGGCCGCAAGACCTGCGACCCGGCCCGGGTCAGCAATGGCCAGCGCCGGTTCGGCATCGCGCAGGAAATGCTCGGTCTCGGCCACGGTATAGCCGGGGTTCACCGGCAGGAAGATCACGCCGGTCCGCAGGCTCGCGAGGTAAAGCGACAGGACCGGCTCGCATTTCTCGACCTGAAGGAGCAGCCGGTCGCCCTTCCTGAGCCCCAGCGCAAGAAGCGTGTTGGCCAGCCTTCCCGTCTCGGCCAGAAGTCCGGCATAGGTCAGCCCGCCATGGATCCAGATGCGGCCCGGATCGGCAGCCATCTGCTTCAGCTTCACGATGACGTCGGTGCTCATCCCGTCCCCCTTTGGCGCTTCGGGCATTTACCCAAGGGCCGGGGCGGACCGCAACCGGGTCAGGCCCGGACCACCTTCGGCGGCGTGGTGGCCAAACGGAACTCGGCCTCGACCGCCTCGTTGCCGTGCTCCTGCCCAAGCTTCACAAGCGCGAAGCGCACCCGCGCAATCTCGCGGTAGTAGGAGAGGAAGGCCGCGTTCATGGCCGCCCCGGACACCGCACCGATCACCGGCACGGCCTGGGCGGCCAGCTTCTGGCCAAGGACTGTGGCGAGTTTCGGCGCAATGGCCGCGATCAGGTTCTGGACCGTCGAGCCGGTCAGCGCAAGGCGCGTCCCGATGAACGAGGTGTTCACGCCGTCGTCTTGCTTCAAGGGACTGCCGGCGGCAAAGACCTGCAGGCATTCGGCCCGCACCCAGTCTTCGTCCGGATCAAGACCTGCCGCGCGCGCCTCGGCCCGGATCGCGTTCAAAAACAGCGTCACAGTCACCGGAAGCTCGGCCACCGCCGTCGCCAATCCCCCGGCGCCACCCGCCGCGCCCGTGGCGATGACCGCTGCCATCGGCCCGCGCGCCCCAAGGTCGGGGGCCCGCGCTGCCATCCCGTAAGAGGTCTGCAGCGCCTGGGCCGTCACCCGCTCGATCTGGCCGCGCAGGCTTTCGGGGAGGGCGGAGAGCTGGCTCTCCAGCGTTGTTCCAAGCCGGTTCACCAGCCGGATGACCGGTCCGTTCGCGCGCTTGTAGCGGCGGGCAAGGTCGGCAACCTGGGTGGAAAGATCGGCAGTTGCAGCAGAGGGAAGGTTCTGGTCCATCGCCCTGATATGGGGCCCTCCGGCCCCCGCGCAATGGCGGTCAGGTCGCTTTGCTGACCTGGCCCGTCACGCCATTCCAGGCCCCGGCCTTCAGCTCCAGCCCCAGGACCCGGTCGGGGTTCGTCGGCGGCGGCATCTCGACCCCTTCCAGCTTCTTGAACCCGAAGCGCGCGTAATAGGGCGCGTCGCCCACCAGCATCACCCGCTCCCACCCCAGGCGCCGCGCCTCGGCCAGGCTTTCGTTGATCAGAAGCGCCCCCAGGCCCTCGCCCTGATGGGTGGGGTGAACGGCGATTGGACCCAGAAGCAGCACGTCATGCTCCCCGATCAGCGCCGGCCAGTAGCGGATGACGGCGGCAAGCGCGCCCGCATCGTCGCGCAGGGTCAGGCACAACGGCGCCACCGTCGGCACCCCGTCGCGCAAGCGGTAGGAAGACAGCGCAGTCCGACCGGGCGCAAAGCAGAGGTCATACAGCGCCTCGACCTCCCACCAGTCGTCCTCGGTCTCTTCCTCAAGCCGGTACACTGACCCTGGTCCCTCCGAAGCCGTGCCGAATCCGCTGGCACCGGGCCGTAACATGGCGCAGTGTCACGTTCAATTTGCCGACGGGCAATTTGTGTCACGGACCCTACCCATGTTCTACAAACCTGCCGATGGCCACGGGCTCCCGCACAGCCCCTTCTCGGCCATCGTCTCGCCCCGGCCCATCGGCTGGATTTCCACCCGCGCCTCCACCGGCGACAACCTTGCGCCCTATTCCTTCTTCAACGCCGTGGGCTACACCCCGCCGCAGGTCATGTTCGCGGGCGACTACCGCGACAGCATGGTCAACGCGATGGAATCGGGCGTCTTCGCCGTGAACATCGTGGCCGAGGTGGCACTTGAGGCGATGAACGCCACCTCCGCCCGCTTCCCGCGCGGGACGGATGAGTTTGTTGCGGCGGGCGTCGCCAAGGCGGAATGCGTCGCCATCGACTGCCCGCGCGTGGCCGACGCGCCCGCGACGCTGGAATGCCGGGTGGTGAAGCTTGTCGACCTGATCGGCCCGGAGAAGCTGATGCTGGGCGAGGTCGTCGGCATCCACATCCGCGACGACTGCCTCGTGAACGGCCGCCTTGACCCCCTCCGCTTCCACCCGGCGGCGCGGCTTGGCTATCACGACTACACCTTCGTCCGCGAAGTCCGCGAACTCCGCCGCCCGAAGGACCCCGCCAAGGGATGACCCCCACCCGCCGCAAGATTGTCTACGCCGTCACGTTCGAGGCGCTGGGAACGCTCGTCGCTTCGGTGTTCCTGTGGCTTGTCTCCGAGGCGAGCCCCGCGTCCTCCTTCGCGCTTTCGGTCGCCACGGCCACGATCGCCCTGTGCTGGAGCTATGTCTTCAATTCGGTCTTCGAGACCTGGGAAGCGCGGCAGCCGGTAAGGGGACGCCCGCTGCCCAGACGCATTGCCCATGCGCTTCTGTTCGAAGCCGGGCTGGTATTGATGCTGCTGCCGGTCATGGCCTGGTGGCTTCAGGTGTCGCTAGTGCAAGCGCTGGTCTACGAGGCCGGGCTGATCCTCGTCTTCCTCGTCTACACCTACCTCTTCACCTGGGGGTTCGACCGGGTGTTCGGCCTGCCCGCCTCGGCCCGTTAGCCCTTGCGCTCAAGCCCGCGATCTGTATAAGGCCGCATCCTTTCCGCTTTTCCATGAACCGGCGATGCCTCTCGTGGACGGGCTGCGGACAAGGTTTTCGCCCGTCCTATGAAGCCGCCCTGAAACGAAGGAAGCCCGCATGCCTCTTTACGAGCATGTCTTCATCGCGCGCCAGGACCTGTCCAACGCGCAAGCCGAAGGCCTTATCGAACACTTCTCGACCGTCCTCGCGGACAACGGCGGCAAAGTCGTTGAGAACGAGTACTGGGGCGTCAAGACGATGGCCTACAAGATCAACAAGAATCGCAAGGGCCACTATGCCTTCCTGAAGTCGGACGCGCCTGCCGCGGCCGTTCAGGAAATGGAACGCCTGATGCGCCTGCACGACGACGTGATGCGCGTCCTGACCATCAAGGTCGACAAGCATGCCGAAGGCGTCTCGGTGCAGATGCAGAAGCGGGACGAGCGCGAGGACCGTGGCGACCGCGGTGACCGTGGCGGCTTTGGCGGCGAACGCCGTGAGCGTCCGTCGTTCGGTGACCGTCCCGACCGTGGCGAGCGTCCGTCGTTCGGCGCTCCGCGTCGTTGATCTGAGAAAGGAATAGACCATGGCGAACAAACCGTTTTTCCGCCGCCGCAAGGTTTGCCCCTTCTCGGGCGACAACGCTCCGGCGATCGACTACAAGGACACCCGTCTGCTGCAGCGCTACATCTCCGAGCGCGGCAAGATCGTCCCGTCCCGCATCACCGCAGTCTCGGCGAAGAAGCAGCGTGAACTGGCCCAGGCCATCAAGCGCGCCCGCTTCCTGGCCCTGCTGCCCTATGCTGTGAAATAAGGAGCACGTGACATGCAAGTGATCCTTCTGGAACGTGTGGCCAAGCTTGGCCAGATGGGCGAGGTCGTGAACGTCAAGGACGGTTACGCCCGCAACTTCCTCCTGCCGCAAGGCAAGGCTCTTCGCGCCAACGAAGCGAACGTGAAATCGTTCGAGGCGAAGAAGGCCCAGCTGGAAGCCACCAACCTGGAAACGAAGAAAGAGGCCGAAGCCGTGGCTGCCAAGCTCGACGGCCAGTCCTTCATCGTGATCCGCTCGGCTTCGGACGCCGGCGCCCTTTACGGCTCGGTCACCCCGCGTGATGCCGCCGAGGCTGCAACCGAGGCGGGCTTCACCGTCAGCCGCACCCAGGTCGTGCTGGACAAGCCGATCAAGGATCTGGGCCTGCACACGGTCTCCGTTCGTCTGCACCCGGAAGTCGCGGTGAAGATCAAGCTGAACGTCGCCCGCTCGGCCGAAGAGGCCGAGCTGCAGGCTTCGGGCAAATCGGTGGCCGAACTGGCTGCCGAAGCCGAAGCCCAGGCCGAGTTCGAGATCGCCGAACTGTTCGACGAAATGGGCGCTGCCGCTTCGGACGAATAAGCCTGTCCCGTCAGGGATCTGCGAACCGCGTCCGGGCAACCGGGCGCGGTTTTTCCTTGCGCCGCGTCGTGTGCAACAGTGTCAACTTTTTGGAACGCACCCGCCTAGCCCGCACCCTCTGGGCCGAACTGGGCGTCCTGCTGGGAGAAGCCGGCCTGATCCAAACCGGTGACATCGACATCGCCAAGTTCGAACGTCTTTCCCTGGCCCTCGGCGGCCAAATCGAGGATAGCCTCGCTGACCTTCAAGGCGCTGGATCCCGACCCCATGCTTGGCGTCCGCACCACCCGGGTCTGGAACTGGCCGCAGACGACCTCGACCGCAATGTTCGAATTCCTCACCCCTTTTCTTCCACCCCGAAGAGGACATCCGCGAGCTTCGCGCCCTCGGAGTCTGAAGACGGCCGCGAAGCTTGCCGCGCTTTGACCGGGGCGTGTCGGGGGCAGGCAAGCCGGAGCGTCCGCCAAGGTTAGCCTGACCGGATGCAGATGACAGCCACGCAGCGCGGTATCCTTGCCCTCGTCGTCGGGATCGCCGTCTTTTCGCTGCAGGACGTGATCCTGAAACGGCTGTCGGGCGAGTACCCGCTCTACCAGGCGATGATCATCCGCAGCCTGACCGCCGTGCCGCTTCTCCTTATCATCGTGCGGGTTCTCGACGGGCGGCTCACCACGATCACGACGCGCAACTGGGGCTGGATGTTCGCCCGCGGCTTCCTGAACTTCGTGGCCTACACCGCCTACTACCTGGGCCTCGCGGCCATGCCGATGGCGGACACCGTGGCCCTGTTTTTCACTGCGCCGCTGTTCATCACCATCGCCGCCGCGCTGGTGTTTCGGGAGCGGATCGGGCCGATGAATCTCCTTGCCCTGCTGGCGGGCTTTGCCGGCATGCTGATGATCTTCAATCCCAGCGCCAGCCTCTTCGACCCCGCAGCGTTACTGCCAGTACTGGGGGCCTTCGGCTATGCGCTGACCCAGCTTGCCACACGCGTCCTTGGCAGGACCGAGACCGCAGGGGCGATGACCTTCTGGGGCAACCTGACCTTCCTCGCCAGCGCATTGGCCCTGGCAGCCGTCTTCGGATCGGGCGCGTACGAGGGCGCCACCCACCCCTCGCTCGCGTTCCTCACCCGTGGCTGGCAGGAGATGCCGGTGGGTGACCTCCTTCTCTTCATGGCCTGCGGGGTGATCGCCTCGGTCGGCCTGTCGCTTCTGACCTACGCCTACCGCGTGGCGCCTTCCTCCTCCGTCGCGCCCTTTGAATACAGCTTCATCATCTGGGGGGTGCTCTGGGGATGGCTCTTCTGGGCGCAACTGCCCACGGCGCTGGCATGGGGCGGGATCGCCCTTCTGATCGGCGCGGGACTGCTGGTGATCCGCGCCGAGGCGCAAAACGAAAAGGCCGCACCCGAAGGCGCGGCCTGATCTTCCCTGTCGGACCTGACCGGCCTCTTACATTTCGTCCAGCGCTTCGACGGCCTTCTGAAGCTTCTCTTTCGAGATCTCCTTCTCGGTCACCTTGGCCAGGCTGACGAGGTGGTCGACAACCTTGTCCTCGAAGACGGGCGCACGCAGCTGCTGCTGCATCTGCTGGTTCTTCTGCACGAATTCGAAGAACTGACGCTCTTGCCCCGGATACTGGCGGGCGGCAGCCAGCACGGCTTGGGTCATCTCGGCGTCGGTCACGGTGACCTCGGCCTTGCGGCCAATCTCGGCCAGGAGAAGGCCCAGGCGCACGCGACGCTCGGCCAGCTTCTTGTGCTCGTCGGTCGCTTCGATGTTGCCGTGGTTGTGGCCATGCTCGTGCGGGTTTTCTTCGTGCCACAGCTGGTGGGCGATCTGGTTGGCTTCCGCCTCGACCAGGTTCGCCGGCAGGTCGAACTTGACCATGCCGTCCAGCTGATCCAGCAGCGACCGCTTCAGGACCGCACGGGCCGCGCCCTTGTATTCGGCTTCCAGACGCTCGGCGATCTGCGCCTTCAGGGCGGCCAGATCCTCGGCACCGAACTTCTTCGCCAGCTCGTCGTCGATCTCGGCCGGCTTCGGCTCCTTCACCGCCTTGACGGTGCAGGCGAAGACCGCGGCCTTGCCGGCAAGGTGGGCCGCGCCGTAGTTTTCCGGGAACGAGACGTTCACCGACACTTCGTCGCCGACCTTGGCACCGACCAGCTGGTCTTCGAACCCGGGAATGAAGGACTTGGAGCCCAGAACCAGCGGGTAATCCTCGGCCGATCCGCCCTCGAACAGCTCGCCGTCGACCGAGCCCTTGAAGTCGATCACGATCTGGTCGCCGTCCTTGGCCTTCGCGCCCTTCTTGCGGTCGTCGAAGTTCTGGGCCGACTTCGCAAGGTTTTCCAGCGCCTCGTCGATGGCCTTGTCGTCGGCCTTCACGATCAGACGGTCAAGCTTGAGCTTGCCGGCGTCGACGTCCGGGATCGGGGGCAGCGCGTCGTAGGTCATCTCGACCACGACATCCTGGCCCTCTTTCCAGGTCTCGCCGCCGACCATCTTCACTTCCGGCTGCAGTGCCGGGCGGTCGCCGGTCTTGTCGAAATGGTCCTTCATCGCCGTATCGATGGCTTCCTGCATCGCGTCGCCCATGATGCGGGTGCCGAACTGCTTCTTCAGGATCGCCAGCGGGACCTTGCCCTTGCGGAAGCCCTTGATCTCGACCTCGGGCTGCGCCTCGATCAGCTTTTCCTGGACCTTCGCGTCCAGTTCGGCCGCCGTCACCGTGATGGTGTAGCCGCGCTTGAGGCCTTCGTTCAGGGTCTCGGTGACCTGCATGGGGGGACGTCCTTCCTGGTTCATTCGGGCGCGGATGCGCAATAGTCCACAGGCACAGGGCGGAACCCTGCGCGCATTGGGCGGCCTTCTAGCAAAGCCTTCCGTCCGATGTAAGGGGGAATCGCCAGCAGCGCGCGCTGGTCGAGGCTGGTGCGGGTGAAGGGACTTGAACCCCCATGCCTTGCGGCGCCGGAACCTAAATCCGGTGCGTCTGCCAGTTCCGCCACACCCGCCGACCAGCCTCGCGGCCTTCTAGCAAAGCATCGCCCGGCGCGCGAGGGGGCAAATGCACTGCCCCATTTGCGCCACAGCCGCCGATTTGCGGACACATATGCCCCGAAATCACCGAACTGGCATCGAATGCCCACCACAAACCCCGCTCAGAACTGTCCTCAAGATAGAAGAAGGATTGCGGGAATGGACTCCGACGCTCCGTTTTCCAGGTCGGCCGGTGGCGAAGGGACAAAGGCGCACCCCGGCATGCTTGCGGGCACGATGGTGCGGACCCTCGACGGTGTGCTTCCCGTCGAGTACCTGACCCCGGGCGACCGCATCGTTACCCGGAACGGCGCACGCCGCTTGACCTCAATTTCTGTCCAGGCGCGCAAGATGATCGACCTCGTCCGCATCCGCGCCTCGACGCTCGGCCATGACCGGCCCGAGCAGGACCTGCTCGTCTCGCCCGGCCAGCCCATCCTGATCCGGGACTGGCGCGCCAGGGCGATCTTCGGCTCTCCGGTCGCGGCCATCCCGGCCTCGCGTCTGGCCGATGGCGAATTCGTCTGCCTGGAAACCCACCGCCAGGTGCGGCTTTTCACGCTCCGGTTCGACGAGGACGAGGTGATCTACGCCGAGGGGCTGGAGCTTGCCTGCCCTGCCCTTCTGCCAGAACTTGCCTGACGCTGCGTCAGACTAGGCTCGACAGCCATATCCGCTAATCTCGCGGTATGACGCTCGCAAAACCGCCACATGATCCGTGCAAGGCTGTGCCTACTGTCGGATCGCCGCTCCCAGGCAGGCGGTCCTGACGATGAGCATTCACTACATCATTGTCGGCGCCGGATCGGCAGGCTGCGTGCTGGCGAACCGGCTTTCTGCCGATCCTGACACCCGCGTCTGCCTGATCGAGGCCGGTCCGGCCGACCGCAACCCGATGATCCACATGCCTTTCGGCCTTGCAGCGCTGGCCCATATGCGCTGGCTGAACTGGGGCTACGAGACGGACCCCGAACCGCAACTCAACGACCGGCAGCTTTTCTGGCCACGTGGCCGCGTGCTCGGCGGATCATCGTCGATCAACGCGATGATCTACATGCGGGGCCATCCGCAGGACTACCGCGACTGGGCTGCGGCGGCGGAACCTGACTGGGACTGGCCCCGCGTCCGCGCGGTCTTCAAGGAAATGGAGGACAACCAGACCCTCCGCGACGACCATCACGGCCAGGGCGGCCCCTTGACAGTCAGCGACCTGTCGCATCCGAACCCGCTGTCCCGCGCATTTGTCCAGGCGGGCGTCGAGTGTCAGCTGTCCGAAAGCCCCGACTTCAACGGCGCCAGCCAGGAAGGCGTCGGGCTTTACCAGGTCACCCAGCGCAACGGCCGGCGCTTCTCGGCCGCCCAGGCGTTCCTCGTCCCGGCACTGGACCGTCCCAACCTGACCTTGATCACCAGGGCGCAGGTGCATCAGGTCCTGTTCGACGGCCACCAGGCCACCGGTGTCCAGCTCCGCGACCGGACGATCCCCCTCGCTTTGGGCGGTGAGGTGATCCTCTCCGGCGGCGCGATCAACTCGCCGCAACTCCTGATGCTCTCCGGGATCGGCCCCGGCGCCCATTTGCAGGACATGGGGATCCCCGTCCTGCACGACGCGCCCGAGGTCGGGGCGAATTTGGCCGACCATCTGGACATCACGGTCCAGGCCGCGCTGCGCGACCGCACGGCCATCGGCATCGCGCCCAGCTTCCTCCCCCGAGCGCTCCGCGCCGGCTGGTCCTACCTGCGGCGTGGTGCGGGAGAGTTCACCTCGAACGTCGCCGAGGCGGGGGGATTCGCGAAATCCGACCCGGACCGGGACCGGCCGAACCTGCAGTTCCACTTCATTCCCGCCTATCTGCACGACCACGGTCGTCGCCTGTCGCTCGGCTACGGGCTGACGCTGCATGTCTGTGACCTTCTGCCGAAAAGCCGTGGCCAGGTTCGCCTCGCCAGTCCCGACCCGATGGCCCATCCCCGGATCACCGCGAACTACCTCGGCCATCCCGACGACCTGCCGACCCTCCGCGCGGGGCTGAAGCTCGCCCGCCGCATCCTGCAGGCCCCGTCCCTCGCCCGGCACATTCGCCGGGAAAGCCTTCCCGGCCCGCAGGTTGCCACCGACGCCCAGCTTGACGCCGACATCCGCGCCCGGGCCGAGACGATCTACCACCCCGTCGGCACCTGCCGGATGGGCCGCGACGACCGGTCGGTCACCGACCCCGCCGGCCGCGTACGCGGGGTCACGGGGCTGCGCGTCGTGGACGCCTCGCTCATGCCGCAGATCATCGCGGGCAACACCAACGCCCCCACGATGATGATCGCCGAGACCATCGCCCGGATGATGCTCGCCCGCGCCTGACTGTCATACAGCTTTTACAATCCTGCAATCTAAGCGTCATCCGACGGGACTAGAGCCGGGACCAGGCCGACAGGGCCGCTACACGACGCTGCACCAAATCAGGAGTGCCTCGATGAAATCCTTCCACCTCACCGTTTCGGTGCTGGCCTTCGCCGCCGCGATGCCCGCCGCCGCCCGCGACCAGATCCAGGTCACCGGCTCGTCCACCGTGCTGCCCTATGCCACCATCGTCGCGGAAGCCTTCGGCGAGAATTTCGACTTCCCGAGCCCGGTCGTAGAAGGCGGCGGTTCGGGTGCCGGCCGCAAGAAGCTTTGCGAAGGCGTGGGCGAGACCACCGTCGACATCGCGAACTCCTCCAGCCGCATCTCGCAGTCGGACATCGACCTTTGCGCCCAGAACGGCGTGGCCGAGATCATGGAAGTCCGCTTCGGCTATGACGGCATCGTCTTCGCCTCGGACGTGAACGGCGCCGAATTCGCCCTGACCCCGGCCGACATGTACAACGCTGTCGCCGAAACCGTGCTGAAGGACGGCGCCCTGGTCGCCAACCCGCATGCCCAGTGGGCCGAGTTCAACCCGAACCTGCCCGCCCAGGACATCCTGGTCTTCTCGCCCGGCACCAAGCACGGCACCCGCGAAGTCTATGACACCAAGGTCATCATCGCGGGCTGCGAAGAAACCGGCGCGATGCAGGCCTTCATGGACGGCGGCATGGACGAGGACGCGGCCGAGGAAGCCTGCATGAAGCTGCGCACCGATGGCCGCAACGTCGACATCGACGGCGACTACACCGAGACCCTTGCCCGCCTCGACGCCGACAAGAACGCCATCGGTGTCTTCGGCCTGTCCTTCTACCAGAACAACACCGACAAGCTGCGCGTCGCGACCATGAACGGCATCGTTCCCTCGGCCGAGACCGTCGCCTCGGGAGAATACCCGGTGTCGCGCCCGCTCTACTTCTACGTCAAGAAGGCCCACATCGGCGTGATCCCGGGCCTGAAGGAATACATCGAGTTCTTCGTGTCCGACGACATGGCCGGCCCCGATGGCCCGCTGGCGGAATACGGCCTCGTCTCCGACCCGGAACTGGCCGCGACGCAAGAGATGGTTGCGGCGGAAACCCCGATGGGACCGCTGGAATAAGCTGACAACCGGGCGGGGCCTTCGGGCCCCGCCCTTCCCGTTACAGAACCGGAAGCCTGCATGTCCGTCCTGATGATCTTCGCCGCCACCGCCGTCCTGGCCGTCGCGGCCTTCTTCCTGGCGCGGCAGCGCGCGCTCGCCTCGACCCAGGGCAATCCCCGGCTTCTGCATTCGCTTCCCGGCTACTACGGCTGGTACGCTGCCATTTCCGTCCTGATCCCGGCCCTGGCGGCGCTGGTCCTCTGGCTCATCGCACAGCCCATGGTGATCGAGGCACGCATCTCCGCCGCCCTTCCCGCCGAACTCGTGGCTGATGACACCCAGTCCGAATTGACGATGGCGGACATCCGCCGGGTGGCCGACGGCCTTGATGCCGCCGTCGCCAGCGGCGCGATCAGCGAAACCGAGGTCCAGGCGCTGGCCACCGGCACGACCGACGTGCGGGCGCTGCTCGCCGAGTCGGGCGTCGCACTGGCCGCCGAGGTTTCGCCCGAGATCCTGACCGCCGCGCAGGACTACCGCGCCCAGTCGCACTGGGGTGCTGCCGGCCGCACGGCGCTGGTACTCGTCCTTGCTGTCCTAGGCCTCTTCTGGGGCGTGACCCGCGCGCAACCCGACTTCCGCGCCCGCAACCAGGTCGAGCGTGTGATCCTTGCTCTTCTGATCGCGGCCTCCTCCATCGCGATCCTGACGACCATCGGCATCGTCTGGTCGATGGTTTCCGAAACCTTCGATTTCTTCTCGAAGTACCCGTTCCAGGACTTCTTCTTCAGCCTCACCTGGTCTCCGAACTTCCGCGGCGGATCGGAACTCGGCATCCTGCCGCTGATCTGGGGCACGCTTTACATCACGCTGATCTCGATGCTGGTCGCGATCCCCATCGGACTGTTCGCCGCGATCTACCTTGCCGAATACGCATCGAAGCGGACCCGGGCCTGGGTCAAGCCGCTGATCGAGGTCATCGCCGGCATCCCAACCGTCGTCTTCGGCATCTTCGCTCTGGTCACCGTGGGCCCCGCGCTTCGCGACTGGTTTGCCGAGCCGCTGGGTCTTGGCAACTCTGGCTCCTCGGTGATGACGGCCGGCATCGTGATCGGGATCCTGAACATCCCCTTCATCTCGTCGCTCTCGGACGACATCATCAACGCCGTGCCGCAATCCTTGCGCGACGGAAGCCTCGGCCTTGGTGCCACCAGGTCGGAAACCGTGAAACAGGTCGTGCTGCCCGCAGCGCTGCCCGGCATCGTCGGCGCGGTCCTCATGGCCGCCAGCCGCGCCATCGGTGAGACGATGATCGTCGTGCTCGGCGCAGGGGCCGCCGCCAAGCTGTCGCTCAACCCCTTCGAAGCGATGACCACGATGACCGTGAAGATCGTCGGCCAGCTGACCGGTGACACGGATTTCGCGGCGCCCGAGACGCTTGTGGCCTTCGCCCTTGGCATGACGCTCTTTGTCATCACGCTCGGCCTCAATATCTTTGCCCTCTGGATCGTCCGGAAATACCGGGAGCAGTACGAATGACCGACATTTCCGCAGGCGGCAGCTTCGCCCGTCCGAAGCAGTCGATCCTCACCGCCAGCGCCAAGATGAAGCGCCGCAACGCAGCCGAGAAGCGCTTTCGCGCCTATGGCCTTGTCGCCATCGCCATCGCGCTGATCACGCTGGCGGTGATGCTCTTCACCATCCTCCGTGACGGCGTATCGGCCTTCCACCAGGCGACGATCAGCTTCCCGATGGAGCTTTCGGCCGAGACTCTGGACCCGAAGGGCAATCGCGACCCCGCCGAAATGGCCAAGGTCACGACGGTAGGCTACCAGAAGGTCCTGTCCCGCGCGCTTTTGGCGCATCTGGAGGCACAGGGGATCACGCAGGAGGGCGTCAGCGACAAGGAGGTGGGCGAGCTCATCTCCAAGGACGCCGCCGGGCAGTTGCGGGCACAGGTTCTGGCTGACCCCGAACTCATCGGCACCACCATCGATGCGACAGTGCTTGCTGCGGGGCGCGTTGACGGGTTTCTCAAGGGCCGCGTCACCTATCAGACCGCCGAGCGCGACAACCAGATTTCCCCCGATCAACTGCGTCTGGTCGAACAGCTGCAGGCGGCGGGCATCGTGACCTCGTCCTTCAACTGGACCTTCTTCACCAATCCCGACGCTTCGGACCAGCGCCCGGAAGCGGCCGGTCTGGGTGTCGCATTGCTGGGGTCGATCTACATGATGGTCATGGTTGCGCTGATGTGCGTTCCCGTGGGTGTCGCCGCCTCGATCTACCTGGAGGAATTCGCCCCGAAGAACCGCTGGACCGACGCCATCGAGGTCAACATCTCGAACCTTGCCGCCGTACCCTCCATCGTCTTCGGGATCCTCGGCCTCGCGATCTTCATCAACTTCGCCGGACTGCCGCAATCGTCTTCGCTGGTGGGCGCGCTTGTGATCAGCCTGATGACGCTGCCGACCATCATCATCGCCACCCGTGCCTCTATCCGGGCGGTGCCGCCGTCGATCCGCGATGCGGCCCTGGGGGTCGGCGCTTCCAAGATGCAGACCGTGTTCCACCACGTGCTGCCGCTTGCCATGCCCGGCATCCTGACCGGCACGATCCTTGGCCTCGCCAGCGCACTTGGCGAGACGGCGCCGCTTCTCCTGATCGGCATGGTCGCCTTCGTCGACAACTACCCCTCCGCCCCGCCCGAAGGCGTGCTTGACCCTGCCACTGCGCTTCCCGTCCAGGTCTATTCCTGGGCAAGCCGCGCCGACCCGGCTTTCATCGAACGGTCGAACGGCGCGATCATCGTGCTTCTGGTCTTCCTCGTGGCGATGAACGTCGCCGCCATCCTCCTGCGCCGCCGGTTTGAACGTCGCTGGTAGGGCTCAGAGCAGCGGCAGCATCAGCGCGAAGAGCTCGGCCTGGGACGAGATCCCGCAGCGCGCGTAAAGCTGCTTGCGGAAGACCTTCACCGTCTGGGGTGACAGGCCAAGGTTCAGCCCGATCGACAACGTCGAGTGCCCCTTCAGGATCAATAGCGCCACCTGAGCCTGCCGGGGTGACAGCGCGATCCCCAGACGCGCTTCCGTCGCCGCCGCGAGCTTGGCGGGTGTATCCTGCACCGGTTGCGCCGCCAGCTTCGGCACCGGCCAATGCGCCCGCGCAAGCTCGGCGATCACCGGCGCAATCCGCCGGCAGGCTGCAATCTCGGCCGGGGAGAACACCCTCCCCGACTGCCCGTCCCGCCCCAGGAACAGGTTCAGCGACAGCCCCGCGCCCAGCCAGACGGTGAAGTCCAGTTCGTCGATGATTGTCGTCTGCCCGAAGTATTCCACATAGAACCGGCTCCGCTGGAACGCATCCGGCGCAATGTCTCGCAACCGGTAAAGCCCCTCCTCCGCCCGCTGCAGGTGCAGTCCGTAAAACGGGCTGAGGCGAAACGCCCCCGCCATGTAGGTGCTCTGCAGCTTCCCGAAGACCCGAGCGTCCCCCGCCCGCCGGAACAGCTCCAGCGCCGGCCCGCCATCGCTGTAGGCCAGCACCAGCATGTTGTCCGGCCTGACCAGCGCCAGCAGCATGTGCCACAGCGCCTCCTCGAACCCCGGTCGCCCAAGGGTCGCGATGGCCTTGGCCAGCTGCGGCTCGTAGCCTGGCGCGTTCATCCATACCTCGCTGGGGGTATATACCCCCCGATGTGAGATAGCCTACCAATGCATCGGATTCCAAGGGGTATGGCCGATGCACCGGACCGCCCGCAGGATGGCCGGGCCACAGAAGGAGACACCGATGCGTTTGGCACTCTGGCAGGGCACATCCCCCGCCTCCGACATTGACGGAGCCTGCGCCCAGGCCGAAGCCGCCCTCGCCGCCGCAGCAGCCCTCGGTGCCAATGCCCTCGTCCTGCCCGAGGTCTGGCTTCCGGGTTACAACCAGCCCAACATCCCCGCCCAGGCGCTGCCCCTCGACAGCCCGCCCCTCCACCGGCTCGCCGCCGCCGCGAGGCGCCACGCCACCGCCCTTGTCATCGGCTATGCCGAACGCGACGGCGACCGCCTTTACAACTCCGCCGCCTGCTTCGGCCACGACGGCGCGCTCCTTGCCAACTACCGCAAGGTCCAGCTCTACGGCCCGCGCGAGGCCGCCCTCTACACCCCCGGCGATGCGCTCCCCACCTTCCGTCTTGGCACGGAAACCGTAGCGATCCTTATATGTTACGACGTGGAGTTCGCGCCCCACGTGAAGTCCCTCGCCGACCGCGGAGCGACCCTGATCCTCGCCCCCACTGCCAACATGGCCCCCTTCACCCACGTCCCCCGGGCAACCGTCCCCGCCATGGCCGCCTGCCACGGCGTCACCATCGCCTATGCCAACTACTGCGGCGCCGAGGGCGACCTGACCTACGTCGGCCTCTCCACCATCGCCGGCCCGCATGGCGAAATCCTCGCCCAGGCGGGCGAGACGCCCACCCTTCTTGTCACCGACCTGCCGCCCCGCGACCCCGCGCGCCTCTCCACCCAGTCCGCCGACATCCGGGCCCTATAGATGCGCGACCCACGCCACGACATCCTCTTCACGCCGCTGCAGATCGGTCCCAAGACCGCGAAGAACCGCTTCTACCAGGTTCCGCACTGCAACGGCGGCGGCTACCGCGATCCTTCCGCCGTCGTCGAAATGCGCCGCACGAAGGCCGAGGGCGGCTGGGGCGTCATCTTTACCGAGCAGACGGAAATCCACCCGACCTCCGAGATCACCCCCTTCATCGAACAGCACCTCTGGGACGACCGCGACATCCCCGCGCTGGCCCGGATGGCAGAAGCGATGAAGTCCCACGGCGCGCTGGCGGGCATCCAGCTCGCCTATTCCGGCATCAACGGCCCGAACCTCTACTCCCGCGAGGTCCCCCTCGCCGTCACCGGCGGCCCAATCCTCACATTCACCTCCGACCCCGTCCAGGCCCGCACGATGGACAAGGAGGACATCCGCGACCTCCGCCGCTGGTTCAAAAACGCCTTTCGCCGGTCTCAGCAAGCCGGCTTCGACCTCATCTGCCTCTACGGTGCGCATGGCTTCGGCATCCTGCAGCATTTCCTCTCGCGCGCCACCAACCACCGCACAGACGAATATGGCGGCGACCTCATAAACCGCTCGAGGTTCCTGCGAGAGATCGTTGAAGATGCACGGGAAACCACCAGGGGCGAACTCGCCGTAACCCTCCGCATGTCCCTTCATGAGGCCGGCGCCTACGGCTTCTCCAACGCCGAACTGCGCGACTTCATCGCTATGCATGCCGAGCTTCCCGACCTCTGGGACCTTGCGAACGGCACCTGGGAGGCCTGCTCCGGCACCTCGCGCTTCAAGGACGAAGGTGCACAGGAAGCGCTGGTGAAAGGTATCAAGGAGCTGACCCCGAAACCCATCGTCGGCGTGGGCCGCTTCACCTCGCCCGACGCGATGGTCCGCCAGATCAAGGCGGGCATCCTCGACTTCATCGGCGCGGCCCGCCCCTCGATCGCCGACCCCTTCCTGCCGAAGAAGGTCGAGGAAGGCCGCTATGAGGACATCCGCGAATGCATCGGCTGCAACATCTGCGTCTCGGGCGACATGACCCAAGGCATCAGCCGCTGCACGCAGAACACCGCCTTCATGGAGGAATGGCGCAAGGGCTGGCACCCCGAGCGCGCCCGGACCAAAGGCACGTCCGAAAGCGTCCTGATCGTCGGCGCAGGCCCAACCGGCCTGGAAGCCGCCCTGCAAGCCGCCAGACGCGGCTACAAGGTCACACTCGCCGAAGCCACCACCACTCTCGGTGGCCGCGTCACCAAGGAACGCGCGCTCCCCGGCCTCTCGGCCTGGGGCCGGGTCGCCGACTACCGCTCCGGCCAGCTCGCGCCGCTCGCGAATGTCGAGATCTACCGTGACAGCCCCCTGACCCCTGACGACATCCTGGCCATGCAAGCCGACCACGTCGCCATCGCAACTGGATCCACCTGGCGCCGCGACGCCGTCGCCCGCTACCACCTGCACCCGATCCCGACCGATCCGGCGATGCCGATCTTCACCCCCGACGACCTGATGGCCGGACACTGCCCGGAGGGCCAGACCGTCGCTCTGTATGACGACGACCACTTCTACATGGGCTCGGTCCTGGCCGAACTCCTGATCGCGAAGGGCAACCGCGTCCAGTTCATCACCCCCGCCGTCAAGGTCGCCGAATGGACCGACAACACGCTGGAGCAAGGCACGATCATGCGCCGCCTGCTGGAAGTCGGTGTCGAGATTCACCTCAGCAAAGCTCCGGTAGCCACTGGCGCCCAGGAGATAACCCTCGGATGTACCTGGACCGGCCGCGAGACCCTGCTCCCCTGCGACGCGGTACTCCACGTTACCTCCCGCACCCCGAACGACCAGCTCTATCACCAGACGAAAGCCCTCGACTGGCAGGCCGCCGGGATCAAATCCCTGAAACTCATCGGTGACGCCGCCGCCCCCGGCCCCATCGCCTGGGCCACCTACGCTGGCCGCAACTGGGCCGAAACCCTCGACCAGCCCGACCCCGCCGACGCCCTCACCTTCCGCCGCGAGATTGCCGCGCTCGACCCCGGACCAAGCCTCCTGCCATGACCCATTCTGCGTCACCAAATATCCCCGCCGGAGGCCGCCGAGCGTTTCTGCGTCCTTCACGCAGAAACGCGAGACAAAGAGTCTTCGCGCCGCAAGGCGCTCAATAAAGTAACCGCCCTCACCCACTGGATCCCACGATGACCCACTTCCGCCACCGCAAGTTCAACACCCGCGACACCTACCCGGAACAGAAGCTCGACAACGACCTCGCCCAAGCCGTCGTCGCGCGGGGCCGGATCGTCTTCCTTCGCGGCCAGTGCCCCCAGGACCTCGACACCGCCAGGGACATCGGCAGCCATGACCCGGTCGAGCAGACCCACAAAGTCATGCAGAACATCCGCCAGCTTCTGGAAGAGGTCGGCGGCAGGATGGAGCATCTGTGCAAGGTCGTCGTCTACCTCACCGACGTCCGCCACCGCGAGGCGGTCTACCGGACGATGGGCGAATACATCAAAGGAGTGCACCCGGTGTCGACCGGTGTGGTCGTGACCGCGCTTGCCCGGCCTTCCTGGCTGGTGGAAATCGACGGCACCGCCGTCATCCCGGACGACGAGAAATGACCTTCTCCATCGTCGCCCGTTGCGCCCGGACCGGGCAGTTCGGCATGGCCATCTCCTCCTCCTCCCCCGCCGTCGCCGCCCGCTGTGCGCATGTCCGGGCGGGGGTGGGCGCGGTGGCGAGCCAGAACATCACCGACCCGACCCTTGGACCGCTGGTGCTGGACCGGCTGGAGGCGGGCCTGCCCGCCGCCGAGGCCTTGCAGACGGTCACCTCGGGCCGCCCCCACATCGACTACCGGCAGCTTCTGGTGGTCGACGGCGAGGGCCGCACCGCGATCCACTCCGGGCGGCAGGTGCTGGGCATCTGGGGCGAGGCGCGGGCCACCGACTGTGCGGCGGGGGGGAACCTGCTGGCGGGGGAGCTGGTCCCGATGGCAATGGTGGAGGCTTTCGCTGGCTCCAGTGGCCACCTAGGCGAGCGCCTGATGCGCGCGCTGGAGGCCGGGTTGAAGGCCGGGGGTGAGGCGGGGCCGGTTCACTCGGCGGGGCTGAAGGTGGCCGACCGCCTTTCCTGGCCGCTGGTCGACCTCCGGATCGATTGGGCGGAGGACCCGATCGGGATGCTCCGGTCGGCCTGGGACGTCTACGCCCCGCAGATGGGGGCCTATGTGCAGCGGGCCGAGGACCCGACCCAGGCACCGTCCTACGGGGTGCCGGGGGATGAGTGAGGCCGATCTGTCCACGGTGGACACTTTCCGAAAACGTTCCAAAATCAACGACTTGTTTTTTTCTGTTAAGGAAAAATCAACTTCTGGAAAAGGGTTCCCGGCATGACCGAAACCGTCCACACCCTTGTCATCGGCGGCGGACAGGCGGGCGTCGCCACCTCGGCCCACCTGCAGAAGCACGGCGTCCCGCACCTTGTCCTGGAACGCGACCGGATCGCCGAGCGCTGGCGGACCTGGCGCTGGGACAGCCTTGTCGCCAACGGCCCCGCCTGGCACGACCGCTTCCCCGAGGCCGAGTTCGAAGGCCTCGACCCCGACGCCTTTGCCGGAAAGGAGGCAGTCGCCGACTACTTCCTCCACTTCGCCCAGGTCCGGAACCTGCCCATCCGCGAGGGCGTCGAGGTGACAAGGCTGGAGCGACAGGGCGACCACTTCCGGGCCACCACCTCCAGTGGCACCATCGAGGCGAGGAACGTCGTGATCGCCACCGGCCCCTTCCAGAAACCGGTGATCCCCACGGTCATCACCGACCCCGCGATCACCCAGCTCCACTCCAACAGCTACCGCAACCCCGGCCAGCTGCCCGGTGGCGCGGTGCTCGTGGTCGGCGCAGGCTCCTCCGGCGCTCAGATCGCCGAGGAACTGGTCCGCGCGGGCCGTCGCGTCTATCTCTCCATCGGCCCCCAC
>Ga0208243_1000291_pt1 | contig 33938 bp, 34 predicted proteins | sample Subbio2Aug_QV12A_FD_184826 | JGI IMG/M metagenome (GOLD analysis project Ga0208243, IMG submission 184826) | Serpentinite rock and fluid subsurface biosphere microbial communities from McLaughlin Reserve, California, USA - CR12Aug_QV12A (SPAdes) | ecosystem: Environmental > Terrestrial > Deep... | reverse complement strand
CTCTTGCGGAAGGTCACCGCAGATTCTACACACCGCCCACCGAAAGCGCGGCCCGTTCGTCTATCGGTTAGGACACCTGGTTTTCAACCAGGTAAGAGGGGTTCGACTCCCCTACGGGCTGCCACTTCACCAACATGTCAGGCGCTGGACGGGGTCAATCACCAACCGGTGCTTGATTGTTGCTGCAATCTCAATAGATTGGCCCAAATTTACCAGAATAGGTGCCTGATCGTGAGCCTTTTGTCCCGTTTTTCCGCCGCCGCATTGCTGATCGCCATGCCCTTTGCAAGTTCCGCTGCCACCTGCAGCGACACCGGCGGTCAGTACGAAAGCTGGAAGGCCGAGATGGCGGCCGAGGCCAAGGGCGAGGGCGTCGGCAAGCGCGGGATCGAGGCGCTGATGGCGACCTCCTATTCCAAGGCGACGATCAGCGCGGACCGGAACCAGAAAAGCTTCAAGTACAGCCTCGACAAGTTCCTGAATGTCCGCGGCGCGGACACGATCGTGAACCAGGGACGCAGCCGCAAGGCCAAGAACCCGGACTTTTACGCCAGCCTCGAAGCCGCATACGGTGTCCCTGCGGGCGTCATCATCGCGATCCACGGGATGGAGACAGGCTTCGGCGGCTTCATGGGCGACACCAATGTCGTTGCGGCCATCGCCACCCTGACCTACGACTGCCGCCGCTCGGACTTCTTCCGCCCGCACCTCATCGGCGCGCTGAAGATGGTGGACGAGGGCATGATCTCGCCCGATACCGTCGGCGCCAAGCACGGCGAGCTTGGCCATACCCAGTTCCTGCCCGGTAACGCCTACACCTATGGCGTGGACGGCAACGGCGACGGCAAGGTCGATCTCTACAACCAGGCCGATGCGCTCGCGACGACCGCCAATTTCCTGAAACGCAAGGGCTGGAAGGTCGGCAAGGGCTACCAGGAGGGCGAGCCCAACTTCGCCGTGATCAAGCAGTGGAACGCCGCAAAGGTCTATCAGCAGGCCATCGCGCTGATGGCTGCGAAGATCGACGGCTGACCCCTTGCACCCAGCCGCGCGCCCCTGTAGGACGCCGGCAGTGGCCCGTTCGTCTATCGGTTAGGACACCTGGTTTTCAACCAGGTAAGAGGGGTTCGACTCCCCTACGGGCTGCCACCTTCCCCCTTTACCGACCCAGGGCCTCACCCCGGCTTCTTGACCACTTCAGAAGCAGGTGGTCCGCCATCAGCCCCATGAAGGCGACCGCCAGCCCGAGAACCATGCCCTTGCCCACATCGGTCGAGGACAACGCGCGCTGCATTTCCTGACCCAGATCCTGCGTACCGATGAAGGCCGCGATGATCACCATGAACAGCGCGAACATGATCGACTGGTTCGCCCCCACGACCAGCGTCGGCACCGCGAGCGGCAGCTTCACATGCCGCAGAAGCTGGCCCGGACTTGCCCCCGACATCTGCGCCGATTCCACGATCTCGGGCGGGATCATGCGCAGCCCTTCGATCGTGTAGCGGACGATGGGCACGGTGGCGAAGACCATCACCGCCGCCACCACGGCCACGTCGTTCACCCCGAACAGCATGACCACCGGGATCAGATAGATGAAGCTCGGGAAGGTCTGGGCCGTATCGCAGACCAGAAGGAACCGCCGCGCGCGGGTCTCGTTGGCAGCACCGATCAGGCCCAGAGGCACACCGATGACCAGCGCCAGCGCAACCGAGACGAAGACGGTATAGGCGGTGATCATCGCCCGGTCCCACCAGCCAGACAAAGCGATGGGCAGCGCAAAGGCCAGGCAGACCAGCGCCGACCGCCAGCCCCCGATGCGCCAGCCCACCCCGGCAAGGGCAAGCAGCACGGCCGAGGTCGGCAGCCACAGGAAGGCGTCGCGCAGGGGGATCAGCACCCAGGTGATCAGGAACCAGCGCAGCCATTCCGTCACCGGATCGATCAGCTGGATGAATCCGCCCACCACCGCGTCGATCGGGTCGGCCATGCTCAGGGCCTGCTTGCGCTCGACCTCGGCGAAATAGGGATGCGCCCAGGCCAGCAGGAGGCCGACCGCGACCAGACCCAGCCAGATCGCGAGCAGCCGATGCCGCTGCAGCCAGGTCGCGCCCTCGACATGTTCGGGCTGCTTCATCGCCCAGGCCTTCGACATCCGGTCCAGCACGATGGCCAGCATCACGATGGTGATGCCGATTTCCACCGAAAGCCCGATCTTCAGCGCCTGGAGGAGTTGCAAGAGCTTCTGCCCAAGGCCCGGCATTCCGATGAAGCTTGCCAGCACCACCATCGCCAGGCTCTGCATGATCACCTGGTTCACGCCGATCAGGATCTCGGTCCGTGCCGCCGGCAGGCGGACGCGGGTCATCAGCTGCAAACGGGTCGTCCCGCTCATCTTGCCGCTTTCAACGATCTCGGGCGAGACCCCCCGAAGGCCCAGAAGCGTCATCCGGATCATCGGCGGGACCGAGAAGATGATCGTCACGATGGCACCGGCCTTGGGACCGACGCCGATGAAGACCACCACGGGGATCATGTAGGCGAAATGCGGCAGCGACTGCGCGATGTTCAGGATGGGGTTCAGGATGCGCTCGGCCAGCCGCGACCTCCAGGCCAGCACCCCCAGCGCCAGGCCCAGGGCAACCGAGAACGGGACGGCCACGACGATGACCGACAGGGTCTCCATCGCCCATTTCCACTGGCCCATCACCGCGATCCAGACGAAGGTCCCGCCGCCCAGCGCGGCAAGACGCCAGCCGCCCAGAGCATAGCCCGCCATTCCGGCCGTCGCCGCGATCACCACCCAAGGGATCGGCCCGACATGCGGCCAGCGCGACTTGCCGTAAAGCAGGTTCGCCGTGACATCGAGGCAGAACTCCACCACGTCCGAGAACGCCCGGGTGAAGGCCATCAGGCCAAGGTCGTCGCGGGCGAAGTTGAAGACCGCGTTGATCCAGTCGGCGAAGGGCAGGACCATGCCTTCGGGCAGGCGCACAAGCCCCGCGGGCAGGACGTTCCGGGACAGGACCAGCACAAGCGCCACCAGGAGAATCGCCTGCGCGATGCGCTTCTGGTCCAGGGCGAAGGGAGGCTGCGGAAGGGTCGCCGTCATCATGCCGCCGGTCCCAGGAGCAGGTCCAGCGCGGCCTTCCGGTCGAGAAGCCCGGCGATGCGCCCCTTGTCCGAAAGCGGGATCAGCGCCCGGCTGTCTCCGACGATCCGGCGGGCCAGGGCGTGCAGCGTCTCGTCCGCGGGCAGCGGCTCGCCCTCCACGGCATGACCATCCACCGGCAGCGCCAGCGCCCCGGCATGGACGACGCGGGTGCGGTCGATGGCTTCGGTGAACTTGGCGACATAGGGCGTCGCGGGGGCCATCACGATCCTCTCGGGCGTGTCGATCTGCTCGACCGCGCCGTCCTTCATGATGGCGATGCGGTCCGCCAGGCGAAGAGCCTCGTCGAAGTCATGGGTGATGAAGACGATGGTCTTGGCCAGCATCCCTTTCAGCCGCAGGAATTCGTCCTGCATCTCGCGCCGGATCAGGGGGTCCAAGGCGCTGAAGGGCTCGTCCAGGAACCAGATGTCAGGTTCCACGGCCAGGCTGCGCGCGATGCCCACGCGCTGTTGCTGGCCACCCGACAACTCGCGCGGGAAATAGCCCTCGCGGCCCTTCAACCCCACCAGCGCCAGCATGTCCCGCGCCCGCGCGATGCGCGACGACAGGTCCTGTCCCCGCATCTCCAGCGGAAAGGCCACGTTCTCCAGCGCGGTGCGGTGCGGCAGAAGGCCGAAGCTCTGAAACACCATGCCCATCTTCTTGCGCCGCAGGTCGATCAGCTCGGTTTCAGACAGCTTGCCGATGTCGCGCCCCTCGACCTCGACCGTGCCCGAGGTGATGTCCAAAAGCCGCGCAAGGCAGCGGACCAGCGTCGACTTGCCGGACCCCGACAGCCCCATGACTACCAGCATCTCGCCGCGCCGGATCTCCAGCGACACGTCTCGCACGGCGGCGATGTGGTTGTTTGCCCGCAACTCGTCCGTCGTCGTCCCGGGAGTCAGCTGCAGCCGCTCAGGACGGTCGCCGAACACTTTCCAGACGTTCCGACAGGAAATCACGACATCGCTTGCAGCCGCGGGACGAGCGGTCATGGGGGCCTCCGATGGGAAAGGGCCACCCGGCCGGGAAGCCGGGTGGCAAGTGACACATCACCCTTGGGTGATGCCGGAGATCATTCGGTCCAAGGCTTCCAGACCGCTTCGTTCGCTTCCAGCCAGGCGGTCGCGGCATCCTCGGGTTCCATCCCGTCGACGTCCACCAGCTTGGCCATTTCGGCGATCTGGGCGTTGGTGAAGTTCACCTTCTGCAGGGTCGCATAGGCGACGGGCCACTTGTCCTTCATCCCGTCCCAGGCGGCGATCTTCAGATAGCCGTTCGCCGGGTTGCCGCAGTCAAAGACCTTGTCCGGAATGGGTCCCTTCGCCGGGTCGGTATCGCAGCCCTCTTCCCAGGTGGGGAACTCGACGAACTCACCCGGCCAGACGGCCTCGGCGAAGTTCGGGGTCCAGTTGAACAGGACGATCGGCGTCTTGTCCTTCTCGGCCGCCGCGATCTCGGCCCAAAGTGCCGCGGCCGAGCCCGCATTCACCACGACGAAGTTCATCCCCAGCGCTTCGACCTTTTCGGCGTCGTGCTTGAGCCAGTCCACCGGCCCGCCCAGGAAGCGGCCCTTGTCGCCGGTTTCCGGCGTGACGAACTTGGCCGCGCAGTCGTTCAGCGCCTTCCAGTCCGGCAGGCCCGGGCAGGCCTCCTTGGTCCACATCGGGTACCACCAGTCCTCGCGGGTGATGGCGGCATGGGTGGCGACGTCGTGGATGCCACCCTTTTCCAGCGCGGCGCGGAACGACTTGCCGAAGGCGCCTTCCCAAACCTCGAGCTCCAGCGTCGCATCGCCAAGGCGCACGGCCTCGTAGACCGCCTGGCTGTCGGTCGAAACATACTCGACCGAGTTCCCCATTCCCTCGAAGATCTGGCCGACGACATTCGACATCACGATCTGGCTCGACCAGTTGTGGGTCGGGATGATGATCGGGTCGGACGAATCCTCGGCCAGGGCGGGCGCGGCCAGTGCGATGGTCGCCGCACCAAGAAGCAGTCTCGTCAGTTTCTGCATGTGTTTCGATCCCTGTTCAGGTCCCGCCAGGCGCGGCGGCGACGTTTCCCGGAAAGTCGTTCGCTTTCCTGAGAGGCAAGGTTATGCACCGTATGTGAACGTGTCAGACCCTTGGAATGAACAGGCTGGAGAATCTTGTTACAAAATGTTAACAGTTGCCGGCCGCATCCGGGGAGCGCCGCATGACCTCCACCGCCCATATCCTCGTGATCGAGGACGACCCGGTGACGCGCACCGCGCTCACGGGTTACCTGGAGGGTTTCGGCTATCGCATCACCGCCTGCGCGGGGGCCGAAGCGGCCGAAAAGGTTCTGGCGCAGGAAAACCCCGATCTTCTGATCGTGGACATCAACCTGTCCGGCAAGGACGGGCTCGAGATCACGCGCGAACAGCGGGCGCGATCGGAAATCGGGATCATCCTTCTGTCGGGCCGCACCGATGACGTGGACAGGATCGTCGGCCTGGAACTCGGCGCCGATGACTATGTCTGCAAACCCTTCAACCGGCGCGAGCTTCTGGCGCGGGTGAAGAACCTTCTGCGGCGGACGGCGGCGATGCGGCAGCTTTCCCGCCGGGTCGTGCATTTCGCAGGCTACACCTTCGACACCGCAGCGCGTCACGTCGCGGCCAGCGACGGCGAGGGGGTGCAACTGACGCGGGCGGAGTACGAGCTGCTTCGGACCTTCGTCCTGAACCCCGGCATCGTCCTGTCGCGCGACCGGCTTCTTGCCAGCATCACCCACCGGCAGAACCTGACCGGCACGCGGACGGTGGACGTGATGGTCAAGCGCCTGCGGGCGAAGTTCGGCGACGATCCGAAGCAGCCGAAGATCTTCGGCACCTCACATGGCGAGGGCTACGTCTTCACTGCGCCGCTGTCCTGACCCCGGCCTGATCCTCCAGCACCTGCAGCGACCGCGCGAGCTCGCGCTCGGCCACCGAGACAGCGGCCAGGAATGGTCCCACCGCAGCCGGCGCGGGATCACGCGACAGACGGGCCAGCACCTCGACCAGCTCCGGCAGGTCGAAGTTGCCGACCGCCCCCTTCAGCTGATGCGCCCGCCGGTCCACCTCAGCGACATCCCCGGCCTGCAGAGCGGCGACGATGGCCGTTGCCTCCGTCCCGAGACGGTCGAGCATCAGCCGCAAAAGGTCGCGCGTCGCCACGGGTCCAAGGTCCGCAAGCGTCTCCTGCACCGCTTGCCCGACCCCCGCCCCGCAAAGCCGCCCAAGCGCCCCGGCCAGTGCCTCTGGCGTCAGGGGCTTGGCCACCACTTCGTCCATTCCGGCGGCAAGGCAGGCCTGCAGGTCAGCCGGCTGCGCGTGGGCAGAAACGCCGATCACCGGCAACCCGGCCAGCCCGGGCAGGCGCCGCAGCTGCCGCGTCGCCTCGATGCCGGAGATGCCTGGCAGGTTCACATCCATCAGCACCGCGTCGAACCCGCCCGCCGCCGCTATTTCCAGCGCCGCCTCGCCCGTCTCGGCGATGACCGGATGGTGGCCAAGCCCCGCGAGGTAGCCCGCCGCCACTTCCTGATTGACAGGGTGGTCCTCGACCACCAGGACGCGCAGCGGGGACGAAGCGGGTGAAAGCTCCGCCTTGGGGTCCTGCCGGTGCTCTCCGCGGCCAAAGGGCAGGTGCAGCGTGAAGGTCGCCCCTTGCCCGCGCTGGCTCGCCACCGTCAGGACGCCCCCCATCAGTGCGGCAAGCCGGCGGCTGATCGTGAGGCCCAGCCCGGTCCCGCCATGAGTCCGCGCAGTTTGCGGGTCCTCCTGCTGGAACGCGTCAAAAATGCGCTCCAGCGCATCCGGAGCGATCCCCCGCCCGGTATCGCTGACCGTGAAGCGCAGGCGCAGCGGGTCGGCTTCGGCCGGACCGGCAAGCGCCACCGCGATCCGCACCTCGCCCCGATCGGTGAACTTCACCGCATTCGACACCAGGTTGAACAGGATCTGCCGCAGCTTGCCCATGTCTCCGCGAAGGGGCGGCAACGCTTCCGGGGGCAACTCGGTCACCAGCCGCAACCCTTTTTCCTCGGCCATCGGCGCCATCAGAAGCGCGATGTCGCCCAAGGCCTCGGCCAGATCAAAGTCCAGCGTCTCTCCGGCGGTCTGGCCCTGCTCCAGCTTGGAATAGTCAAGGATGCTGTTCAGAAGCCCCATCAGGCCCTTCCCCGACGCCAAAGCCACGTCCAGCCGCGCCACCTGGTCTGCGGTCAACCCGCCGCGCGGCAGGTTCCGCAGCATCCCCAGAACCCCGTTCATCGGCGTCCGGATCTCGTGGCTCATCATCGCCAGGAATTCGGACTTCGCGCGATCCGCCGCCTCGGCCCGGTCGCGGGCCGCGTCATGGGCGGCCACCTCGCCGCGCAGGGCCTCCGTCTGCTCGTCCACAAGACCCTGCAACTCGCTCCGGTGCCGGCGCAGTTCCTCCAGATGGCTTTCCCGCTCCGCCGCAAGCCCGCGGTTGGCGATCGCCTGCTGGCGGAAGACTTCGACCGCCCCCTCCATCTGCGCGATCTCGTCGGTCCCGGACGGCCGTATGGCTGTGCCAAGCTGCCCTTCGGCCAACCCCATCATCCGCGCCGACAACGCATCCAGGCGCCGGATCAGGTTCCCGCGCACGTAGAACCACAGAACCGCCAGCGACATGACCAGCGCCAGCATCGCCGAGAAGGCGTAAAGCTGCTGGGTCGCCAGGATCGTCTGCTGCGCCGACCGGCCCGCCGCGATCGCGTTCTCCTCGATCCGGTCCGCCAGCGCCGAGGCCGCCGCCTCCAGCTTCACCGCCGCCCCGCGCAACTCGGTCTCGGCCCCGTCGATCTGGTCCGTCACCGCCAGCACCTGGCTTGCGTTCTCGAACAAGGCGGCCGTTTCCGGGGGCGAGGCCGGTGCCGCCCCGATCACCCGCAACAGCACCCGGACCCGTTCCGCCCGGCGCGGGTCCTGCACCGAATCCAGCCGGCGCGAAATGACCCGGACCCGCGCCGCCAACTCGTCGCGCAGGGACTGAAGCTCCACCTGCGACTGCACGCCCGCGACGCGGTTGAGCAAGAGCCCCACTTCCGAAGCGTGCGAGCGCAACTCGAACATCAGCCCCATCTGGAACAGGTCCACCTCGATCAGCTTGTCCAGCGTATCAAGCCGCGTCTCGGGGTCGGCGGTATCGGTTCCGTCCATGCCGTAAAGGCTGGAGATGACGGCCGAGGCCCCCATTTCCGCATTGGCGACCAGCGTGTCGGCGATCTCGGTCAGCTCCACTGCGGCAGCAAGCCCGGCCTCGAGCTGCGCCGCGCGCCGCGCGATCAGGCTGATGCGCTGCCGCACCAGGCGGTCGATCGTGGTCAGCGCCCGCCTCAGGCCCGCCTCGGCCGCCAGCGCATTGGCCAAAGCGTCGTCGGGCAACCCCTCTTGCCGCAGAAGCCGCGCCCGCAACGCATTGGCCTGGTCGAAGAGGAACGCCGCGCGCTCGGCCCGTTGCGCCTCGTCGGTCACTGCGGCCAGTTCCGGGGCCACCGCGACCACTCGGCTGGTCTCCTCGGCTACGCCCCGCACCTCGGAAATTGCCGGGATCGCCTCGGTCACCACTCGCGACTGGTTGGCCGCGACATCCTGCAGCTCGAACCAGCCCAGAACCCCGGTCGCTACCGGAAAGCCCACGATCACGCCGATCGCCAGCAGAAGCCTTCCGCCAAGACTCGACTTGTAGCCGAAGTTCCGCAAGGTTCATCCCCGGGTGCAATTGTCGCGGTCAGGCTACCACCGAATCCGCGAAAAGGGAGATGCGATGCGCAAGGCCGTCCCGGCGGCGATCCTGGTGGCTGTGCTGGCGGGTCCGGCCCCGGCCGAGGTCTGGCAGCTTGAGGCCCGCGCCGTCCCCTTCGACGACACCAGCGCCGCCGTGCCCCTGGACTACGCGCCCCTTCCGATGGCTGCCCGGCCCTGGCGGTTCTGCGTGCTTTACCCGCACCTGAAGGATGCCTACTGGTTGTCCGTCAACTATGGCATGGTCGAGGAAGCCCGCCGGCTGGGCGTCGCCTTCGACGTGTTCGAGGCGGGCGGCTATCCCAACCTGTCCCGCCAGATCGAGCAGCTGAAAGGCTGCGCCAGCGATGAATTCGACGCGGTGATCCTAGGCACCGTCTCCTACGCCGGGCTGACTGCCGAGGTGGAACGGATCTCCCGCCTGAAACCGGTAATTGCCGCCGTGAACGACATCGACGACAGCGGCATCACGGCCAAGGCCAGCGTCCCCTGGACCGAGATGGGCGCCGCCGCCGGTCGCTTCCTGGCCGAACGACACCCCAAGGGCAGTGCCCCGGTCCGCATTGCCTGGTTCCCCGGCCCCGAGGGCGCGGGCTGGGTCACCTTCGTCGAGGCCGGCTTCCGCGCCGCCCTGGCGGACAGCTCGGCCCAGATCGTGATGACACGCTTCGGCGACACCGGGACCGAGGAACAGGTCCTGCTGGTCGAAGAGGTCCTGGAGGCCATGCCCGACGTCGACTACCTCGTCGGCAGCGGCCCGATGGCCGAGGCCGCGGTCCCGATCCTGCGCGCGCGTGGGCTGGAGGGGCGGATCGAGATCGTTTCGACCTATCTCAGCCATGCCGTCTACCGCGGCGTCGTCCGCGGACGCATCCTGGCCGCCCCCACCGACTCGCCCGTCCTCCAGGGCCGGCTCTCCATCGAGATGGCCGTCCGCTCGCTGGAAGACCGGCTGACCATCCCGCACGCCGGGCCTCCGGTCTGGACAGTCACCCAGGCCACGGCTGGCGACGCGGTGACCCAAGGCTCGCTCGCGCCCGCAAGCTTCGTCCCGATCTTCTCGCTGCCCTCCCCCGCCTCGCCCCCCGGTCCCTGAACCCCCGACCCCAATCCCGTGTTACAGGCGGCCAACGCCCATGTGACTGGCATTTGCGGGCCGGATGGCTTTGATGTGCGCCAGTTCCAACCCGAGGTCCTCATGCTGCGTTCCCTGGCCGCTCTTTTCCTTCTCTCCACGACCGCCCTTGCCGACACTGCCGACGGCGAGGCGCTGAAGGCGATGACCTGGGACCAGATCGTCGAGGAGGCCCGGGGCGGCACGGTGAACTGGTTCATGTGGGGCGGGTCCGACACGATAAACGCCTATGTCTCGGGCTATGTCGCGGACCGGCTGAAGGCCGAATACGACATCACGCTCAACCGCGTGCCGATCACCGACGCCGCCGACATCGTGAACCAGGTCCTGTCCGAGAAAGAGGCCGGAGTGACCGATGCAGGCTCCGTCGACCTCATCTGGATCAACGGCGAGAACTTCCGGTCCATGAAACAGGCTGACCTCGCCTTCTGCGGCTACACCACGCTTCTGCCCAATGACGCGCTGGTCAACTGGCAGAACCCCGCCATCGCCAACGACTTCGGCGTGCCCGTCGACGGCTGCGAGGTCCCCTGGAACACCGTCCAGTTCGCCTTCGCCCATGACAGCGCCGTGGTGGCCGAGCCGCCGCGCGACATGGATGCGCTCTTCGCCTGGATCAAGGCCAACCCCGGCCGCTTCACCTATCCTGCGCCCCCGGACTTCACCGGCTCGGCCTTCCTGCGCCACGTCTTCTTCCATGCCGCGGGGGGCCCCGAGGGCCTGATTGGCCCCTTCGAGCAAGAGAAGTTCGACAAGGTCGCCCAGCGCACCTGGGACATGCTGAACGAGATCGAGCCCTTCCTCTGGCGCGAGGGCGCGACCTATCCCACCACCATCACCCAGCTGGACGAGCTCTTCGCCAACGGCGAGGTCGACTTCAGCTTCAACTACGACCCTGCCCAGTTCGGCCTTGCCGTCCAGGCCGGGACCTGGCCCGAGACGACGCGTTCCTTCGGCCTGACCGGCGGGACGATCGGCAACACCAACTACACGCTGATCCCGTTCAACTCGCCCAACAAGGCGGCCGCGATGGTGCTGCAGAACCTGCTCCTCTCGGGCGAAGCGCAGCTGGAAAAGGCCAAGACCGAGGTCTGGGGCGCCGCCCCGGCGATCGAGATCAGCCGCACCGCGCCCGAGGTCCGGACCGGCTTCGCCGCGATCAAGACGCACCCCTCCGTGGTCCCGGCGTCCGAGTTGGCCAAGGCCGCCCTGCCCGAGTTGCAGGCCGACTGGCTGACCGCCATCGAGAAGGGCTGGACGGAAAACGTCGGCAACTGACGGCTCCTCGTTCGACTTCGTCTCCTCCTCGCATGGACACCTGCGACGCGAAGAGGGACGAAGTCGCCGCGCCTCCGCTTGCCCGGCCTCCTGCCTTGGCGCAATCTGCCCTGACCCTCCCGAAAGGCCCCAGGTGTCCGAACGAACCCGCCTTGTCCTGATGCTTGCCCCCGCCCTCCTTGTCCTGGGCGGGCTCTTCCTGACCGGGCTCGGGCTCACGCTCCTGCGCTCCTTCCGCTACATGCCCGCCCTCGGCCTGACCGAGCCGGACCTCGCGGCCTATGCCGCCATCCTGACCGCACCGGGCTTCCTGAAATCGCTCGGCCTCTCGCTCTGGATCGCCACGGCCTCCACCCTCATCGCCGCGCTCCTGGCGCTTGCCGCGGCGCTCCTCCTCCGCCAGACCTTCCCCGGCCGCGCGCTGATCTCCTTCCTGGTGCAGGCGAACCTGACCATCCCGCACATCGTCGGCGCCATCGGCATCCTGTACCTCTTCTCCCAGTCCGGCAGCTTCGCGCGCCTTGCCCATGCGGCGGGGCTCATCTCCGGCCCGCAGGACTTCCCGGCCCTTACCCATGACCCCTGGGCCATCGGCATCATCCTCCTCTACGTCTGGAAGGAACTTCCCTTCATCACCCTGATTCTCCTTGCCAACATGCAGACCCTCGGCGAGGACCACGAATCCGTCGCCCGCACCCTTGGCGCGACCCGCTGGCAGGCATTCCGCCATGTCCTCCTGCCCATGCTGATGCCCGGCCTCCTCGCGGCCTCGACCCTGGTCTTCGCCTTCGCATTCGGAGCCTACGAGGTGCCGCTGGTGCTTGGCGCCCATGCCCCGAAGGCGCTGCCCGTCCTGGCCTGGCAGGCCTCCACCGACACCGACCTCGCCGCCCGGCCCGAGGCGATGGCGATGGCCATCGTCATCGCAGCCGTCGGCCTCGCACTGCTTGCAGTCTACGCCCGGATGCTCACGAAGGGCCCTGCCAATGCGCAATAGCCTGCGCCTTCTTGCAGGTCTGGCGCTGGCAGGCTGGCTGATCCTGCCGATCCTGCCCTTGTTCGGCTGGTCGGTCGCCCGGGGCTGGCGGTTCCCCGACCTTTTGCCCGACCGCGTGACCGCCGAGGCCTGGAGCTTCGCCCTTTCACCGCAATCCGGGGTCCTGCAAAGCTTCGGCATCACCACACTGATCGCCAGTGCCACCACGCTGCTCGCGATCCTCATCGGCCTGCCGGCCGGTCGGGCACTGGGGCTCTACCGCTTCCGGGGCCGTGGGCTTGTCCTTCTCCTGCTTTTCGGGCCTGCACTCCTGCCCGGCATCGCCGTCGTCTTCGGCCTTCACGGCATCCTCCTCCGGGCGGGCCTTGCCGGGAGCATCCCCGGCGTGATCCTCGCCCATCTCGTGCCCGTGCTGCCCTATGCCACCCTCGTTCTCGCTGCCGTCTTCGCCCGCTTCGATCCGGCCTACGAGGACCAGGCCCGCAGCCTTGGGGCGACACGCTGGCAGGCTTTCCGCTCCGTCACCCTGCCCACCATCCTGCCCGGCCTGATGACCGCCGCCCTCTTCGCCTTCCTCGTCTCCTGGTCGCAGTATCTCCTGACTCTCTCCATCGGCGCAGGCCGGGTGCAGACGCTGCCCCTCCTCCTGTTCAGCTTCGCCAGCGCCGGACGGAACGACATCAGCGCTGCGATCGCGCTTCTCTACATCCTGCCGGGCCTCCTGATCGTCGCCGTCACCGCCCGCCGGATCACCGGGCGGGGCGCGGCCTTGACCGAAAGGCTCCACCCGTGACCCGCCTGTCGCTTCAGGGTCTGCGAAAGACCTATGCCGGTGCGGGCCCGGCTGCCGTGCACGGCCTCGACCTGACCGTGGAAAGCGGCAGCCTGACCGCGCTTCTCGGGCCGTCCGGCTGCGGCAAGACGACGACCATGAAGCTGATCGCTGGCCTCATCCCGCCGGATGCGGGCGAGGTGCTTCTGGACGGGGCCGCCGTTACCTCCCTGCCCCCGGAACGACGCGGGGTCACGATGGTGTTCCAGAACGCGCTTCTTTTTCCGCACCTGACCATTGCCGAGAACGTGGGCTTCGGCCTTCGGATGCGCGGTGCCAGCGGAATAGCCGGGACCGTCGCCGCCATGCTCGCCCGCGTCCGTCTCGACGGCTTGGGCGACCGCCGCCCCGCTGCGCTTTCCGGGGGCCAGCAACAGCGCGCCGCCCTTGCCCGGGCCCTGGTCCTGCGGCCCCGGGTCCTGCTTCTGGACGAGCCACTCTCGAACCTCGACCCCGGATTGCGGGACGAGATGCGCGCCCTCATCCGCGAGCTTCAGCAAGAAACCGGGATCACCACCATCGTCGTTACCCATGACCAGGCCGAGGCCGTGGCGCTTGCCGACCGGATCGCCCTGATGCTGGACGGCCGCCTGGCCCAGGTAGGTCCACCCGAAGACCTTTACCGTCGTCCCGGCTCGCTGGCCGTCGCCCGGTTCTTCGGCGGAGTAAACTTCCTGCCCGGCCGCGCCCAGGGCGCTACCTTCCACTCGGCGCTCGGCCCGCTCACGCTTCCCGTAGCGGCGGACGGAGAGCACCTCCTGACCCTCCGCCCCGAGGCGCTGCGGCTTGGCCCCGGCCCCAATGCCCGGCAGGGCATCGTCCAGTCTGTCGCCTTCCTCGGCACCCAGACCCGCGTCATGATCAAGACCGGAGAAGTCGTGCTGCAAGCCCTGACCGTGCCCGACGCGGCCGCCACACTGCAGCCCGGTGACGAGATCACCGTCTCCCTCCCGCCCGAGTCGCTCTGGCTTCTGCCGACGAGGGATTAGGCCGGTCCGCCCGCAGCCAGCAGGACCGCCCGACCCCGCCCCGCATGCTTTGCGGCATAAAGCGCCCGGTCGGCAGCGGCGAGAAGCTGGACCGGTTCCGGCACGGCAAGGTCCAGCGACCGGACAATGCCGATGCTGGCCGAAACCCTGCAGACCTCGCCCTCGAACGCCATCGGCTGGCTGATCCGCGCGATGATCCTTTCGGCAATCGTCTGCAGCAGCTTCGGCGCGATCCGGCCCGACAGGATGACCACGAATTCGTCCCCGCCGATCCGCGCCGCGCAGTCCTCGGCCCGAAGCTCCTCGCGCAGGATGCGGCCGACGCTCTCCAGAACGAAGTCGCCAGCCGCATGGCCCAGGCTGTCGTTCACCGCCTTGAAGAAATCCAGATCCATGTGCAGAAGGCCGAAGCCCGCGCGCGCCGCACAAAGCCGCTCCAGCATCAGGTCAGCCGCGCGCCGGTTGCGCAGGCCGGTCAGCGGATCGGTCATCGCCTCTTCCTCGGCGGCAATCCGTGCGCCGTCCAGCCGGAGGCTCCACCCCTTCAACTCACGCTTCACCGCCTCGGTCGCTTCGGCCATGAACAGAAGCTCCAGCGCCAGATCGGTGGCCGCGAAGTCCGCATCGGTCAGCGCGAACTCGCGCACGGCGGTGATGAGATCGCTTCCGAAGGTCAGATTCATCAGGATCCGACCCGCCGGCAGGCGCCGGCCGAGCCCACGGAGCCCGATGCGCGCCCCCTTCCGCGGAACCAGCCGGAACCGGCTCGCACCCCGTGCCAGGACCTCAGCCGCCGTCCTGGCCCCACCGGGCGAGCGCACCTCGAAAAGCTCCTCGAACCGTGCACCCATGACCGCGGCAGGGCCAAGGACGCGCGCAAGCGTCGGTCCGACGCTCAGGGCGCGGCCCCCTTCATCCAGAACAAGATGCATCGGCATGAACTGTGCCGCGGCGGTGACGTCCAGCTCGATCCGCAATTCGGGGCGTAGGTCCTGCATCCGCTATACCCCAGGCGCAGCCAGATCGAACCGCCGCGCCGTGGCATGGCGCCGGTCAAGGATGGTGATCGACGTGCGGTCGTCAGAGTGCGGCTCGATCAGGCAAAGCGCGCCGTAGTCGTCGGCCATTGCGGTCAGAAGCCCGACAAGCACCCGCTGGACGGCTGCCAGTTTCGACCGCAGGCGCAGCTCGAACCGGTCTTCACCCAGTTCGACCAGCACCACCTCGGGCAGCACCACCTCGGGCATCGCCAGCCGCGCCCGGCCCGGAAGCTCTTCCAGGGAATAAAGGAAGTCCGCGAAGGTCACACCGCCGAAGCGCAACAGCCGACGCACGCCGTCCCGCGCAGGGTTCGTCACGAGATGGGTGCCCACATCCTCCCACACCGCCTCGACCGGGCGGCCCAGGACTTCGGCTGCCGACCGGGCAACCTGGTCAGCCGTGCCCGGCTCATAGCGCAGCATCGGCTCGAAGCTTTCGACGCCGAGGTCGGCCTGTTGGCAGACCGCCTGCCAGCGCGCAGGCCCGAAGATATCGACCACATAGCTTTGCAGGGACCGCAGCAGCAGCGCATCCATGTCCGACCCCATGACTGTCCGGGTCGCAAGCCTACGCTGCATCGGTTAACAACCCCTTTCCCGTCATGGCAGGAAAACCAGCCCGTCCTCACCCGTGCCAAGCTGGTTCAGCTCGGCCCCGGTCAGTGGCGGGGGCGCGGCCTGGTACTGACGCAAGAGCCGGGTTGCCTCGTCCGCAGACAGGAAGCGTCCGTCAAGCCGCGTGGCCGAGCGCCAGACCAGCATCCCGCTGTCGTCGAGGTAAAGCCCGCTGACCTCGACGTAATCCGCACTCCGATGCAGGAACAGCATGGCTTCCTCGCCGGGACGGAGCGGCAGAAGGTCCGCCACCACCAGAAGGCAGGCGGGCTGGCCATCCTCGCGCTCCACCGAGCAGACCTGCAGCCAGTCCTGCAACTGGTAGTCCGCTGCAGCGCCCAGGATCACGTCCCGCATTCCTGTGGCCGAGGCGGGCTGCACCGGCAGCACCGCCGCCAGCTCAGCCGCCAGCGCCGGCCCGTTGTCGATCCCGTCGGGCGCCTCGCCGGAAAGGACAGCCGCCAGCGCCTCTTGCCCCGGCTCCCTGGACCTGGCCTCCAGTTCCGCCAGCACTGCAGCCCCTGCCTTGCCCCAGTCTTCCAGGGCCGAGATATCCAGGGCCTCGACGCCCTCCGTCTCGAAACGCGCAAGCTGACTAGCCGCAGAAATCCGCTCGGCGTTGAAGACCGGCGTCAGCCACAGCGCGGCCAGGGCCAGGATGCCCAGCGCCACGCGGATGTTGCCCTGCCGGATGCGCTCCATCCACGCCCCGCGGCGCAGGACCGACACTGCATAGACCAGTCCGTATACCAGCCCGATCCCCGCCACCAGAAGGATGAACAGCCGCTCGGGTGTCCAGCCATGATCCGCCACCCGGATCCAGATGGCCCAGACTGCCAGAGCCCCCATCACCGGCAGGATCAGCGCCATGCCCTGTGCGCAGCGGATCAGCAGCGCACTCTGCGTCGCCTCGGCATCCGTCTGGTCGATGGCGATGGAAACCAGCGCGATCCCGCCCGCCACCATGGTCAGAAGAAGCGTGGCCGGGGACAGACCGCTCACCAGCCCGTCCAGGCCCCGGAACGGCAACGCGACAAGGAAGACCGCCATCACCGCCAGCACCACCGGCAGGAACAGGCGGAACAGCCGCAGGACCACATAGGGCGACAGAAGATCGGCCAGGTCATGGATCACTGCCATGCCAAGGCCGAAGATCGCGCCGCCCAGCGCCAACGCCACCAGCTCATGCTCCACCAGCCGCCCGATGATCCCGATCCCGACGATCTCCAAAAGCTCGTCCGACAGGAAGATTACCAGCCAGACCAGCCCGGTGAACGCACCCGCGGCAGCAAGGCGCACGACCACCGACCAGGCCTCCAGGAACAGCACCGGATAGTCGTTCCACCGGCTGCGGACCTGTGCGATCAGGAAGGGCACCGGCAGGGTGGCAAGGGTGATGGCGGCGAGAAGCGGCAGGACGCCCAGCAGGTAGTCGTCCAGATCGTCGTAGCGCTGCGCCGAAAGCCAGACCAGCGCCGCCACGACCAGCGCCAGGGCGGCCGCGCGGGGCGCAGCTCGTCCCAGTCCAATGGGGCCCGCCATGGCCATCAGCGCGCCAAGGCCGGTCAACAGGAACACGAACAGCCCAAGTGCCGGGACATCCGCGACCCACCCCCTGTCAGCCGCCTCGATGGCCGCCCAGAACGCCGCGCCGCCCAGCGCGCCCACCAGAGCAAGCCCGATCCGCGCCGCAATCTGGCCCGTCATATCCACACACTCCCGGTTCCGTCCGCCCTTATGCGTCCGGGCGGTAGGCCGCATAGTCAGGATTTCCACCCGGTTGCCAAGCGTTAACATCTGCGGCAGGCTGAAACCGTCGCATTGGTCAGGACCCCCATGCCCGCCTTGATCCGTCCCCTCCAGCCCGACGACCAGGATGAGTGGCGTCGCCTCTGGACCGGCTACCTCGCCTTCTACCAGACCACCGTGCCGGAAGCGGTCTATGCTTCGACCTTCGCACGCCTTCTGGGGTCCGACCCCCGCGACTTCTCGGCCCTCGTGGCAGAGCGGGACGGCCAGCTCCTCGGCCTGACGCACTACCTCTTTCACCGGCACTGCTGGAAGATCGAAGACGTCTGCTACCTGCAGGACCTCTTCGTCGCGCCCGAGGCGCGCGGCACCGGGCTTGGCCGCGCCCTGATCGAAGCCGTCTACGCCGCTGCCGACGCGGCCGGGGCACCCGCCGTCTACTGGCTGACGCAGGACTTCAATACCGAGGCCCGCCAGCTGTACGACCGGGTGGCCCAGGTGACGCCCTTCATCCGCTATATCCGCCCGCCGCGGTGAGGCCGTCGCACCCGTCCTTTATCGAGATCGCAAGGTAGACCCCAGGCTGGCTGTCTTCGCTGCCGACGCCGCTACACGCGCTTGAGCAGATCGGAAGCACCCCGTTCCAGGACTTTCCGCAAGGCCGGGGGCGTGGACCGGCCGGATGATGCTCCCTCCAGACCCTCGCCTTCTGGGGCCACCATCCACTCGACACCGGAAAGCACTACGGCCCGTTCTGCTATGCTCCGGCTGCAGCCTGCACATGGTCACCGAGGAGGTATGCCCGTCGAAAAATTTGGCCGACACGCGACATCCTGATCTCCGGCCTGCCGCCAAAATGCTGCGGTCAGACTTGCTCTCGCGGCCACATCTGCCGGGACATGGGCGGCTGAAACGGGACAAAGCCCCTCTCGTGCAACCGGCCATGAATAGGCTCCACTACCGCGCAGGTAAGCCGCGCGAAGGTGCCTGCGAAGACTGACGCGGGCCGGACAGTCCCGCTCGAACAGAACCCTTCCCTACCGCCCCGGCCAAAGGCGCGGACGTCCTCGGCACAGACAGCCCTGTGACGGGAAACCAAAGACGCATGCGATGCCCCCGCCCGAAGTCACCGCCCCGGCACCAGCAGCCCGGCCGGCGGCGTCAAATCACGCACGCCAACGCTCGGCCTCCCTCCGAAACGACAGATGCCCTGCGTCGACCGCGTCTGCTCATTCCCCCTCACCCCACGCCGAAGCCCAACTTGATCCTCCGGCTCGCCCCAGACCGCAGCCAAAGCAGTTTCGCAGGCCAACCATCGCCCCATGCAGACCGGCGACGAGAAGACGAAGTCTTACGAGGAGCGCCCGCCCGGTTTCTGCAGGCCTCCAACGCTCCGATCCCACACTTGCGACCCGTCCGCATCGCCCGGTCACCGAAGACCCGCAGCCGCTGCGCGGGCCTGTCACGGACCCGCAACGAGAAGCCCCAGACGCAGGAAGTGCCCCCCACCAGCGTCCCGATCATCCTGCTTGCTTGAGGACCCGCCGCAATGCCAGCAGCTCTGACCCCGGCCGCCCAAGGGATGCCGCCACCGGGACGGCGCAGGGGCGAGCACCAGCAGCCCGACTGTATCGCCCGATCACTGAAGGGATCTTCCGTCGCCGTGGCCTGCACAAGGGGGCGTGCCTTTCTCGGACGCACGACGAGACGACAATGGCGCAGGTCCCGGGCATAGCCTCGTGGCCCCGAGACGAGACGACGAAAGGCGCCTGCGGATCGCCTGCCCTGCCGCCCCCCTGTCTGCACACTCTGGGGGCGCGAGGCCACGACGTGCCCGTGATGGGAAAGCGACGCGGCCAAAGCAGCCAGCCAGCCCCCTTTCGCCGCGCTTTCAGATACCCCAACCCCTGCGCCAGCGGCCCGAGGGATCCACCGGGCCCGCGCGCGACCTCCGCCACATCACCTGCCCGGCGCAGTCACTGGTGGCCCTGCGACGAGATGGCATCATGCGGCTCGCACAAGACCTCCGCCGTGCCAATTGTCCCCAGCGCAGCGGAGCTACCGGTTGCCCAGCGACGAGAAGACGAAGTCGCACGAGGAGCCACCCACCCCTCTGCGGCAGCCTTTTCAGCTAACCCGGGTCGTAACAGCGGTCGATTGGATCACCCGGTTCGCACATGCCTCCGTGCGCCGTCCCGATCAGCGCGGCGACCGATGTCCCCGCGACGAGACGCCGACGCTGGAGGAGGAGCGTTCCCGCCCCTACTTCTGCAGCATCTTCAGATACTCTGCGATCTGCACAAGCCGCACCGGGGTCGGCGTCAGGATCCCGTCGCCCCCGTCATAGGGCACCAGATCACCCTGCAGAAGCGGCCCGAACTCGGGCATCGGCGAGGATGCGTCCTGCCGCCCGGGCGCCACCCCGGTGTAGCCCCAGATCTTCGCCATGACCCGCGTGCCGGGGAAGGCCCCCCCGTTCCTCGCGGAAAGCCGGGTCAGGTCGGCCGGCTTGCGGTCCAGCACCGCCGCCGCCCCGCCATCGCCAGTGCCGCCCGCCCCGTGGCAGGCCGCGCAGTAGTCCGCGAAGTCCTCCGCCCCGGTCGGGAGCTTCTCCGTCTCGACACAGGCCGCCAGCGACAGCGGCAGCACGATCCATCCCCAACGCATCCGCAGCTCCCTCATTCCACCCGTCCCGCCGTCAGCCGCACCACCCGGTCCATCCGCGCGGCCAGCTCGAGGTTATGCGTCGCGATCAGCGCCGACAGCCCGGTCGCCCGCACCAGCTCCATCAGCACCCCGAACACCTGGTCCGAGGTCCCGGGATCCAGGTTGCCCGTCGGCTCGTCCGCAAGCAACAGTTTCGGCGCGTTGGCCAGCGCCCGGCAGAAGGCCACCCGCTGCTGCTCTCCGCCAGAGAGCGCCGCCGGCCGATGTCCCGCCCGGGCGCCCACGCCGACCTTGCCCAGAAGCTCCATCGCCCGCGCCTCCGCCTGCGCCTTCCCGACGCCATTCGCCAGTTGCGGGATCACCACGTTCTCAAGCGCCGTGAACTCTGGCAGCAGGTGGTGGAACTGGTAGATGAACCCGACTTCATCCCTCCGCGCCTCGGTCCGCGCCCGGTCCGACAGTCCGCCCATCTCGCGCCCGTCCAGCCGGACGGTCCCGCTGTCCGCCACGTCCAGCAGTCCCGCGATGTGCAGAAGCGTCGACTTCCCCGCACCGCTCGGGGCGACCAGCGCCACCACCTCGCCCCTGGCCACCGACAGCGAGGCCCCGCGCAGCACGATCACCTCGGACGGCTTGCCCCGGTTGTAGCCCTTCTCGACCCGTTCAAGGCGCAGCATCTCACTCATAACGCAGCGCCTCCACCGGGTTCATCCGCGCCGCGCGCCGGGCCGGGAAGAAGGTGACGATGAAGGATAGCCCCAACGACAGCGCCACCGCCGACATCACGTCGCCCAGCTGCAGCTTCGCCGGCAGCGAATAGATCCCGCGGATCGACGGATCCCAGACCTCGGCCCCGTTCACCCAGTTGATCGCGCTCATGATCTGGTCGATGTTCAGCGCGGTCAGGCAACCCAACGCCACCCCCGCGATGGTGCCGATCACCCCGGTAAACGCCCCGCAGATGAAGAACACCCGCAGGACCGAACCCTCGGTCAGCCCCATCGTCCGCAGGATGCCGATGTCGCGGCCCTTGTTCTTCACCAGCATGATCAGGCCACTGACGATATTCATCGCCGCGATCAGCACCAGGACCGACAGGATAACGAACATCACGTTGTCCTCGATGTCCAAGGCCCGCAGGAAGGCCCCCGAACTGTCCTTCCAGGTCCAGAGCATCGCCACCGGCCCCGCCGCATCCAGGATCGGCTGGCCATAGCTCTCGATGGCATCGGGAGTCTCGACCATCACCTCGATCTCGTCCGCGCGGCCCTCCTTGTTGAAGAACGACTGCGCCTCGATGAAGGGCATGTAGATCCGCGTCGTGTCGATGTCGTAGCGGCCCGCGGTGAAGATGTAGACCACCTCATAGGCGTTCACCCTGGGCGTCGTCCCCATCGCCGTCCGCACGCCACCCGGAGCGATCAGCCGCACCCGGTCCCCGACCGAGACGCCCAGTTCCCGCGCGATCCCCGACCCCAGCGCGATGCCATCCGGAAACCGCGCCAGATCCCCGATCGCATCCGACCCCGCGCCGACCCGGGGGATGCTGGCGAAATCCTCCGGCATCAGGCCGAAGACCTCGGCCCCCGTGGTGTCCTCCCCGTCCGAGACCATGAGCTTGCCCCGGATGAGCGGCGCCGCCCGCGTCACCCCCGGCACCTTGGCAATCGCCGCGGCCATCGCGTCAGGCTCGGTGAAGCCCCGGATCAGCTGCCCGTCCTCGCCCACCACGCCGGACGAATAGACCGTCACATGCGCGTTCGCGCCCAGGATCGTGTCCACGAACTCGGCCCGGAAGCCCGCCCTGACCGCCAGCGTCAGGATCAGGGCGAAGACTGCCAGGGTGATCCCGATCAGCGAGATCCAGGTCATCACGCTGACGCCGCCCTCGGCCCGCCGCGCGCGCAGATAGCGCCAGGCGATCATGAATTCGAAGCCCGAGAAGGGGCGCGTGCTCTTTGCCATCTGCCTTTTCGCCCCAGTCGGGCCGTTGTTGATTGCCCGGCAACCTGCGGGACAGGGGCTGAAAGGTCAAGGTGTGGCCCCCGGCCCCGCCAACTTCCGCAACTGGCCGGAAACCGCTTTCCAGAATCGCTCTTCTGTTATATAAACGATTCGTTAAATAATGGATCAGCAGAATGCCCGACCTCGACGCATCCTTCGCCGCCCTTGCCGACCCCACCCGCCGCGCCATCCTTGCACGCCTCGCGGACGGCGAGGCCACGGTCCAGGATCTCGCCCGCCCCTTCGCCATTTCGCAGCCCGCGATCAGCCGGCACCTCAAGGTGCTGGAGGAAGCAGGCCTCATCGAGACGCGCATCGAAGGAACATCCCGCCCCCGCCGCCTGAGACCCGATGCGATGGCGCAGCTTTGGGACTGGCTCGGCCAGTACCGCGCACTGTGGGAAGCGCAGTTCCAGCGTCTCGATGCCGTGCTCGACAGCCTGCCCCCCGACCTGGCCCCCGACCTGGCCCCATCCGAAAGGACCCCGCAATGACCACCCAGCTCCAGACCGTCCTCGACGGCGACACCGACATCATTCTCCGCCGCGACTTCTCCCATTCGCCCGCCAAGGTCTGGCGCGCCCTGACCGAGCCCGCGCTCATCCGGCAATGGATGGCCGTCGAAGGCCACCCGATGACCCGTTGCGACTTTGACCCCCGGCCTGGCGGGACGTTCCACTTCGAATGGGAAGGCCCGGACGGCAATTCCTTCTTCTTCTCGGGTCCCGTGCTCGACGTCCGCGCACCCCACCACATCACCCATGTCGAGCATTTCAACGGCGACCCGGCGATGGCGGCAAGGATCACCACCGACCTTGCGGCAACCGGCACCGGCGCCCGGATGACGATGGTCATGCGCTACGAGAATGCCGAAGCCCGCGCCGCCGCCATCGCCAGCGGCATGACCGACGGCATGGACGAGGTCTACGCCAGACTCGACGGCCTGAAGATCGACTGAGCCGCCGCCGACGGCCAACCGGAAGGACCGGACAATGACACTGCACCAAGCCCAGCTTTTCCTCGACGGCGAAACCGACGTCATCCTCCGCCGCCGCTTCTCCCACCCGCCCGCCAAGGTCTGGCGTGCCCTGACCGAACCCGAGCTGATCCGCCGCTGGCTCTCTCCGGACTTGACAGACTGCCGGATGGACGCCCGCCCCGGTGGCAGCTTCCTTTACGTCTGGCCCGAGTTCTTTTTCTCCGGTCCGGTGCTGACGGCCGATCCGCCCCACCGCATGGTCCATGTCGAGCACTTCAACGGCGACACCACCCGCGGCCCCACCGTGACAACCACCCTTGATCCGGATGGTCACGGCACCCGGATGACCGTGGTGATGCACTTCCCCGACGCCGCCGCTCGCGCGACCGCCGTGGAACAGGGCTTCACCGACGGCATCGACCAGGTTTACGGCCGGATCGGGGACCTGACCTTCGCCGACTGACCAAGGCCATCTCACGCGCCTCTGGCTCCTGTCACACATACCCTGCGCGGGTACGGGCTCTGCGCGGGAACGGGGATGGAAACCCCCGCCGGTCGGGAAGGTGCCCCGAAGGGCTGCGGACGAGACAAGACCGCCCCCCGCCCCCGAACCGCATGGACCACCGCCACCCAACCGCGCCCCTTCTCCCTCCTTCAGAGCAGGGCCAGGGAGGGCATCCCACCACAATCCGGAAGAACACGCCAAAAAGGAGACAAAGATGACCAAGACCGCACTCCTCTACTGGGCCAGCACGGTCCTTCTCAGCCTGATCTACCTTGCCGCAGCCGGCTTCTACCTCACCAACCTGCAACTTGTGCAGGATGGCTTCACCGCCTTCGGCTTTCCGGCCTACCTGGTGCCGCTCCTGATCGTCGCCAAGATCACCGCGCCGCTCGCCATCCTGACACGCCTCTCCGTCCGTCTCAGCGACCTCGCCTATGCCGGGATCTTCTACCACCTGCTCCTGGCCATCTCGGCCCACCTGAATGCGGGCGACGGCGGCTACGGCCCTGCGCTGGCTGCGCTGGCGCTTATGCTGACATCCTTCCTCACCCAGAACGCCGCGCGGAAAACCCCCTCTCCGAACGTTCCTGCCGTCCCGGGTCTCGCGCCCCCGGCACGGCAATCCACCTGACTCAAGGTCCTTTCACCTGGCACCAAATATCCCCGCCGGAGGCATCCCCGGCCGACCCGAAGCAACCGCGTCCCAGTACCAGGAACTGCGTAGGGTGGGTCCGCCTGCGCCGCAAAGGCGCAGGTTGACCCACCATCCACAGAAATTAAGAAACCCCTAACGTCCGCGACCAAGCCCTTGTTTCCAAAGGATCATCAGCGCTTGTCCACCGTGGACACCTAGAAGTCGGTGGGTGCCCCGCCCTCCTGCTTCCGCTTTGCCACGAAGCGTTGCAGCTCCTCCAGGTGGTCCCCCGGCATCTCCGGCGCTTCGAACTCGGCCAGGATCTGCTTGTAGATCCGGTGGGCGCGTTCCACCGTCCAGACCGACCCGTCCGCCTGCCAAGCCTCGTAGTTCCGCCAGTCGCTGACGAAGGGCTGGTAGAAGGCCTGCTGATACCGGTCCTGGGTGTGCTGGATGCCGAAATAGTGGCCCCCGGCCCCCACCTCCCGGATCGCGTCGAAGGCCAGGTCCTCGTCCCGCGTCGCGAAGGTGACCTCCTCGAAGTAGCGTTGGATCATCTGCAGGACCTCGCAGTCCATGATGAACTTCTCGGGGCTCGCGATCAGCCCGCCCTCCAGCCAACCCGCCGCGTGGTAGACCATGTTTGTCCGGCTCTGCACCGCAGACCACAGGGAATTCGATGTCTCCCACATCGCCTGCCCGTCCGGCACGTTCGCCGCGCAGACCCCGGACGCCCGCATCGGCACGCCATAGAACCGCACCAGCTGCCCCGTCATCTGCGTCGCCCGCATGTATTCCGGCGTCCCGAAGGCCGGAGCTCCCGACTTCATGTCGACGTTCGAGGTGAAGGTCCCGATCGCCACCGGACAGCCAGGCGCGATGTATTGCAGCAGCGCGACGGCCGCCAAAGCCTCGGCAATCGACAAGGCCACCGCCCCCGACATCGTGACCGGCGCCATCGCCCCGGCCAGCGTGAAGGGCGTCACCACCACCGGCTGCCCCCGCTTGGCCATTCGCATCGCCCCGTCCAGCATCGGATAGTCGTGCTTCAGCGGCGAAACCGAGTTGATGTTGGTGTACATGCGGGGCTTGGCCTGGAACTCGCTTTCCGTGAGGCCCCCGGCGATCCGGACCATCTCCATCACATCCTCGACCCGCTCGGCTCCGAGGCTATAGGCGTGGACGACCTTGTCCGTCAGCGTCAGCTTCTCATAGAGGCAATCCAGATGCCGGACCGAGGCATGGATGTCCACCGGCTCTACCGGGTAGCCGCCCGCGATGTGGATGCAGTTGAAATACTGCGTCAGCTTCATGAATTCCTTGAACGTCTCGAAGTCGCCCGACCGCTTGCCGCGCTCCATGTCCCAGGCGTTCGGGGGCGAGGAGACGTTCACGAACAGCATGTGCTTGCCACCCATGATCAGCTCACGCTCCGGGTTGCGCGGGGTGATCGTGAAGGTCTCGGGGGCGCGGGCGACCATCTCCATCACGAAGTCCTCGTCCATCCGGACGTTGGTCCCGTTGACGGTGCAGCCCGCCTTCTTCAGATGCTCCACCGCCTCGGGGTTCAGGAACTCGATCCCGATATCGCGCAGGATGCGCATCGCGGTCTTGTGGATGCGCTGCACGCCGTCGGCATCCAGCGGCTCGACCGGAGCATCCGGGTTCACCGGGATCCGCCAAGGCATCTGGTCGATGACCGCCGTACCTGCGCGGACCTTCATCCCCGCCCGCCCACCGGCGCGCTTTCTCCGACCAGGTTCATCCGCCATCGTCACTCTCCATTCGCTTGGCGGAAAGGATGGCGGAAGCCGGGCCGCTCTGGTCACCGCATTTGCGACGAAGAAGCGTCGTTTTTCGCGCCTGACCTTCGGAAATCAGGCATCGAGGCCGGAAAGCCATGCGGGAATGGCCCCGATGTCGGCCAAGACGACGTCGGCATGGGGCGCCAGGTCCTCACGTTTCGCGACGCCGGTCAGCACAGCGATGGTGCGCATCCCGGCGGCCCGCCCCGCTTCAAGGTCATGCCGGCTGTCGCCCACCATGGCCACCCGCGCCGGCTCGAGGCCGGTCTGCCGCGCAAAGGCCAGGCACATGCCGGGACCGGGCTTCGCGCCGTGGCCAGAATCGTAGCCGGCGATGAAGTCGAAGCAGTCGGTGATGCCGTGGTTGGCCAGATGCTGCCGCGCAGGCGCCTCGGAGTCATTGGTGGCCAGCCCAAGCCGCAGCCCCTTGCCCCGAAGGCTGTCCAGAAGCGGCCGCAGCGGCACCGCTTCCGACATGGGTGCCATGCCGGCGCTTGCGTCGATCCGGTCGGTCAGCTCGGCGACCGTGACGCCCGGCAACTCACGCACAAGCGCTGCGGCGATGTCGGCGGCGGTGGCGGCGATCACCGGGCTGTCCGGCGCGAAGGCTCCCGACGCGAGGTCATAGCCGATTGCCCGCCCCAGCCGCACGGCGTGGTCGTCGTCCGACGCGATGCGGCGCAGGAAGGTCGCGGCCCAGCGACCCCAACTGACCCGGAAATCGAAGAGCGTCCCGTCCTTGTCGAAGATCAGCCCGTCGATCATCACATCCCTCAGGTCCAGTTGACTACCGCGCCCCCCGGCAGGGCTGCACGGGCCGCCTGGGGAGCAGAATATGGATGGCCCTCGGCCTCACAGAATGCAACCACCCAACGGTCGTCCTGCAGCAGGAAATCCAGAACGGCCGCCAGAAACTCGGGATCGGCCGCGCGGCTGCGCAGTTCCCCCATGCTAGCGCCGGTTGCCGTCAGGAAAACGGGAAAGATCTCGTCGTCGGCCGCTATCCAGCCGAGAGCCTGAATCGCCAGCACTTGCGCAACTTCCGATTGCATTGTTCTCGCTTTCGTAGCCTTCTGGTGTCGGCAGATGAAATTTGTTCGCCTGCCGACAAGCAGAAAGGATTTCTTAACCTTCCCGATCACAGAGTTGTCCACGACAGGTGGAATGAAAAGACGGCATCTTGGATGAGCGCACGTATTCTCATCGTTGACGACGTGGCGGCGAACCGGATCGTTCAGCAGGCGCGGCTTTCGGCGGCCTTCTACGATCCCATGCTTGCAGCCGACGGTGCGTCCTGCCTCGCCATAACCCGGGCGGAACGCCCCGACCTAGTTCTGCTGGACATTGACCTTCCGGACATGTCGGGGCTCGAGGTGCTGCAGCGGCTCCGCCGCGACCCGGCCACCCGGGACATCCCCGTGATCGCATTGACCGCCACCGACAGCGCAGAGGAACGGCTTGCCGCCTTCGCCGCCGGCGCTGACGACGTCATGGACCGCCCCGCGAACGAACGGGTCCTTCTGTCCCGTCTGCGAAATCTGCTGCGGCTCAAGGCGGAAAGCGAGTTTCCCTCGTCCGACCGGCTGGCCATCGCGGGCCTCGCGGAGGCGCCCCTGGCCTATGATCCCCAGGGAACCATCGCCGTCGTGGGCGCGGACCCCGACAACCCGGTCTTGGTGAAGCTGGGGGCCCTGGTGCGTGACAGACTTGTGACCCTGTCGCGCAGGGAAGCGCTGGCTGCCCTCTCAACGGGGCCGACCCTGCCGGAAGTGTTCATCCTGCACGACGACGGGCGCAACCCCTCGGGCACGCTGCGGCTTCTGTCGGAACTGAAAAGCCACCATGCCACTCGCCATGCCGCCGTCTGTGTCCTTGGCCCCGCCGGCGAGGGGGACGAGGCCGCGATGGCCTTCGACCTTGGCGCGGACGACGCGGTCGGGCCCGGCGTGACGGCGGAAGAGCTTGCCCTGCGCACCCGCGGCCTCCTGCGCCGCAAGCGTCAGTCCGACCGGCGGCGGGAACGGATGCAGGATGGCCTGCGCCTTGCGATGCTGGACCCCCTCACCGGTCTTTACAACCGCCGTTGCGCCGCGCCGCAGCTGGCCGAGATCGCCGCTCGCGCCAAGGCCGAAGGCAGCCAGTTCGCCGTCATGGTCATGGACCTGGACCGCTTCAAGCAGGTGAATGACGAACACGGCCATGCCGCCGGAGACCAGGTCCTGGTCGAGGTTGCGCGTCGTCTGACCGCCAACCTGCGCGAGTCGGACGTTCTGGCCCGCATCGGCGGCGAAGAGTTCCTGGCGATCCTGCCGCAAAGCTGCATGATGGTGGCCCGGCGTGTGGCAGAACGGCTGTGCCAGATGATGGACGACCAGCCGATCCGCCTTGCCTCCGGCGAGGAACTGCACGTCACCATGTCGATCGGCGTTGCGGTCGCAGGGGCGGCGGGCGACGACAGCTATGCGATCGAGGGGCTGGTCGAACAGGCCGACCTGGCGCTCCTGGCATCGAAGGGCGCGGGCCGAAATCAGGTGACCTACCGCCTCGCAGCCGCCTAGTCGCGCGGCTCGGTCCTGCCGCCGCGGCGCAGACCTTTCTCCAACCGGTCGGCAAAGGCGCGGCGGTCGGCATCCGACATCTCGATCAGACGGGTCTCGATCAGGCTGCGGCCAAGCTCCAGCCTTTCCGCGTTGCGCGTCTCGATGGCGGCCAGAGCCGCCTTCATCGCCTCGGGCTCGAAGGGATCGGCGCGCAGCGTGTCCAGAAGGGTCTGAAACTCGGCCCGCGCTTCGGCGCGCGAGTTGCGGAACTCGCCCATCCGCTCCAGCAGGGCTCGCCGGATCGCCTTCCGGTCGCCGTCGTCCAGCGCTTCGCTGAACGGCCCGAAGGACATGTCGCGCGGCAGGCCACGATGCCCGCCGCCCAGCCAGGCCCCGGCCGCCAGCCCCGCCACCGCCAGGTTCAGCGCGACCGAGATCGCAAGCGCGACCTTCACTCCGCGCGACGCGGCAGGCGCCTTTGGGATCTCTGTGGTGGGATCGCTCATCTCAGCCTTCCGTCGTCAGAAAATCGGCCTCGGGGAAGAACTCCGCCGTGTCGGCAGAGGTACCCGTGAGGTAGTCAAGCGTGGTGGTCGGGTTGAGATAGCCCAGCGCAAGCCCGAAGATCGCCGCCGTGCCAAGCCCCGCCAGGGCGGGAGGCCCGCCGAAAAGCCCGGCCAGGCGGGCAAGGAAGCCCGACTGCACCGCGGTTGTCCGGCGCGTCGCGGGGGCCGCAGGCTGCAGTGCCAGTGCATCCGCCAGAACCCGGTTCATCAGCGCATCGGACGGGACGACAGGCCGCCGCGCCGCCTCTGCCAGCAGGTCGTCCAGATCATCCTGCATGTCCGTCATCCTCATATCCCAGTTCGGCCTTCCGGCCCGAGAGTATCGCCGCCAGGGCGCGCTTGCCGCGCGCGGTCAGGCTTTCCACCGCTTCGACCCCGATCTCCATGATCGCTGCAATTTCGGGGTTCGTCATCCCTTCCAGGTGGCGCAGCACCACTGCCTGCCGCTGGCGGTCCGGCAGCTCGGCCAGGGCCGCCTCCAGCGCCGCCATCCGGCCGGCCTCCTGCAACCGTCCCTCGGCCCCCGGCGCCGCATCCGCGACCTCTGGCGCGTCGTCCAGCGCCATCTGCCGCCTGCGGCCCCGCGACCGCTGCCGGTCGATGCAGAGGTTGGTGGCGACCCGGTAGGCCCAGGTCGTCACCTTCGTCTCGCCCTGCCGCCATTCCGGAGCCACCTTCCAGAGTCGCAGCATCGTCTCCTGCGCCACGTCCTCGGCCTCGGCGCGGTCACCGGACAGTAGCCGCGCCGCATAGGCGAGGACGCGGGGGGTGACGCGCTGGGTCAGCGCCAGCGCGGCGTGACGGTCTCCATTGGCATAGAGCACCATCAGCGCCTCGTCCGAGACATCTCCATGCGCGTCGAAGGCCATCGTCATCCCGACTGCTTAGCGGCTGGCGTCAGGTCAGCAAAGGCTCAGTTGTCGTGACCCATGCCCCAGCCGTGGCCGCGCTTCCTGCGGTGCTGCATGGCCTCTTCGGCTTCAGCCTTCGAAATCGCCCCGTCATTGTCGGTATCCAGTCGGGCAAAGTGACGCTCGCCCGGACCTTCGCCCATCTCGGCCTCCGAGATGCTGCCGTTGCCGTCGTCGTCCATGTTCTCGATCATGCGCGCCGCGCGTTCTCCCATCCGTTCCTGCATCCGCGCCATCTGATGCGCCGAAAGCTCCTCGGCGCTCAGCGATCCGTCCCCGTTGGTGTCGGCGGCTGCGAACTCCGCCTTCCGATGCGCTTCAAGCTCGGCCAGGGTGACCTTGCCGTCGCTGTCGGCGTCAAGCGTATCGAACATCTGGGTCAGCATCGCGCCCCGGCCTTCGCCGCCGCCCATGCCCATGCCCATCTCGCCCTTTTCGGCCAGCGCCGCCGTGCCCACCAGGGCCCCCAGGACAACCAGCGCAGCGATTGCGGACTTCTTCGGTGCAGTCATTTTTCTCTCCATCTGATCCGGGTCAATCCCCGACCCTTCTGCCTTTCAAACGGACTGGCCCCGGTTTTCCGTCGCGGGTCCGTCGCGGATTTTTGCGACATCCCGACACAGGCCCAACCTTCCCTCTGTGAAGCCCCGGCAGAAGTGACTATGTTCGCGCTCCTGCAACGCCCCCTCCGACCCGGGGCCGGACACCGGAAAAGCCCATGACCACCGCCGAGACTGCCCGGACCCTCGCGTCCGAGGATCGCCCGCTGAAGCCCGCCCTCCTGCGCGGCTGGCGTCGCCGCTGCCCGAACTGCGGGGCGGGACCGATGCTGCGCGGCTATCTCAAGGTGCGCGACACCTGCCCGGTCTGCGGCGAGGAACTGCACCATCACCGGGCCGACGACGGTCCTGCCTACCTGACGATTCTCATCGTCGGCCACCTGCTCGCGCCGATCCTCCTGTTCACCTACACCAAATGGCGCCCCGAGCCGCTGGTCATGGCCGTGGGCTTCACGATCGGCACCGTGGCCCTGTCGCTTTACCTCCTGCCCCGGCTCAAGGGGGCGATGGTTGCGTTGCAATGGGCCAACCGGATGCATGGCTTCTCTGACCGTCACCATGACTGACGAGCCGATCCGCCCTGCCGCAACGGTCGTGCTTTGGCGCGAAGGCACCGAGGGGCCGCAGGTCCTGATGGGCCAGCGCGGGGAAGGAGCGGCCTTCATGCCGTCGAAGTTCGTGTTCCCCGGCGGCCGCGTAGACCTCGAGGACCAAGCCGCCGCCCGTCCGGGCTTCCTGACCGCCGACTGCGCGCGGCGGCTGATGCTGATGGTTCCGGATGACGCCCCCGCGCCCGAAACCCTGGTCGCTACGGCGCTGCGCGAACTGACCGAGGAGACAGGCCTGAATCTTGCGGGGATGGAGCATCCCTCGCTGCGCTTCATCTTCCGCGCGATCACGCCCCCCGGCCGCAGCCGCCGCTTCGACGCGCGCTTCCTTCTCGCCCATGCCGACAGCCTGGATGACAATCGCGAGGATTTCAGCCTGGCTTCCGGAGAGCTGTCTCACCTGCGCTGGCTCCCCCTGCCCGAGGCCCGCGCGCTGGACCTGCCCTTCATCACCGAGGTGGTGCTGGCCGAGGTCGCGGCCCTAGTGACGGGCCACGATCAGCCCGGCGTGCCGTTCTTCGACAACTCCGGCACCACCCCGCAGTTCCGTCGGCTGGTCTAGCGCCCCGCCCTTCTCGACCGGAAAGACCGGATGCGGGACCGGGTCCTTCGCGCGGAACAGGAACTGCCGGAAGATCTCGACATAGCTCGCATAGCGATAGCTTTCGTTCCGCCGCAGGTAATGGTCGCGGTTGCCGAAGTAGAGCGCGGGCAGCTTGTACCAGGCGACACCGGGGTGCATGTGGTGCACCACGTGGAAATTGTTGTTCAGAAACAAGAGGCTCAACGGCCCCCGGCTTTCGATCACGACGGTCCGCGCCCGCGCCGCCTCATGCGCGCGGTGTTCCAGGTAGGTGCGGATCTTCAGAAGGCTCCAGCCCAGGTACGCCGCCAGCAGATAGGCCCAACCCGGCATGGTGCCCACCCATTCCAGCCAGGCCCAGACCAGCGCCAGCCCCGGCAGATGCAGCCCCCAGGCCAGCCAGACCCGCCGGTCGCCTTTGCGCATCGCGGCAAGGTCACCCTTTGCAAGCGCCCAGGTCGAGATTGCCGGACCGATCAGCATCCGCCCGAAGAGTGTGTTGTTGAACCGCAGCAGAGCCTTCACCGGCCCCGACAACCGCGTCCAGACCGCGGGATCGAGGTAGTTCGACTCCGGGTCGTCATAGGGATCGGTCAGCGCCGGGTCGAAATGGTGCTGCAGGTGCAGGTCCTTGAAGCGCAGATAGGGGACGAAGACCGTCAGTCCGGGAAAGACCAGTACTTCCGACAGGGTCTGCGACCGGAAAGGATGGCCGTGCAGCACCTCATGCGTCAGCGAGGAATACTGCCCGATGGCCAGCGCGGCGGCGAGAACTGCGAGCGCAGGAGAAAAAGTCCAAAGGACAGAGGTCGCCAGCGCCCAGAGCGCATAGGTGGCTACGAAGACAGTCAGTGTGGGCCATTCGACGGCCCGGGTCTCGGTCTGCAAGCTGGTCCTCGGGAACCTGTAACGTTTCTGTGACGTTAGCAAAAGCCGCGAAGGTCGGTAATCCGGGATATTGTAAACTTTACTCAGCGATTGTTTTGGATAATCATCGGATGATGGAAAAAATCGACAAACGCGATCGTGCCCCCCAGTTTCGCGCCCGCTTGGCCGAGGCCATGGCAGCGCGGAAGATCAGCCAGGCGGAACTTGCGCGGCAAACCGGCGTCGACCGTTCGACCATCTCCGCGCTCTTGCAGGACGGCACGCGCATGCCGAACGCCCAGCTCGCCGCCGACTGCGCCCGCGCTCTCGGGATCAGCGCCGACTGGCTTCTGGGCCTCTCCGGGCGGCCCGAACCCATCGCCGACCTCCTCGCAGCCTCTCTCTCGCTCACCGAAGCGCCGCGTGCGCTGATCGACGAGCGCATCTTCGGCTGGCACCAGGAGGCTGCCGGCTACAAGATCCGCCACGTCCCGGCGACGCTGCCCGACATGCTGAAGACGCGTGCCGTGGTGGAATGGGAATACGAACCCCAGCTCGGCCGGACCGCCGAACAGGCCATCGGAGCTTTCGAGGACCGTCTGAAATGGATGCGCGGTGCCGGGTCGGACTACGAGATCGCGCTGCCCATGCACGAACTGGCCGCCTTCGCCACCGCCTCGGGCTATTACGAGGGCCTCTCCGCCGACATCCGCCGGGACCAGCTTCGTCACCTGATGACGCTTTGCGAGCAGCTTTACCCGTCGCTCCGGCTTTGCCTTTTCGACGCGCGCAAGCTCTTCTCGGCCCCGGTGACCGTCTTCGGCCCGCTCCTTGCGGTGATCTACCTTGGCCGCCATTACCTCGCCTTCCGCGACAGCGCGCGGGTCGAGACGATCACCCAGCATTTCGATCTTCTGGTCCGCGAAGCCGAGGTGGGTGCCCGCGACATGGTCGCCCACCTGCAGGGCCTGCTTGACCGCGTCCGCTGACCGCTCCTCGTGCGCCTTCGGCTTCTCGTCGCCAAAGACCAGCGAGGAGCGACGCAGGCGAAGACCAGCCGCCTGAAGCAACCCCTCAGAGCGGCGTGAGTGTCTCGGTCCGGTAGCCGTTGAAATCGAAGATCTCCCGCGCGGCGTTCATC
>Ga0208243_1000290_pt1 | contig 33979 bp, 27 predicted proteins | sample Subbio2Aug_QV12A_FD_184826 | JGI IMG/M metagenome (GOLD analysis project Ga0208243, IMG submission 184826) | Serpentinite rock and fluid subsurface biosphere microbial communities from McLaughlin Reserve, California, USA - CR12Aug_QV12A (SPAdes) | ecosystem: Environmental > Terrestrial > Deep... | reverse complement strand
GTAGTAGGAGCTTTAGGAGGTAACTATATCTTCAAACCGCCATCCGAAAATTATCCCGAAATGCCCCAAAATGAGCATCTAACCATGCGAATAGCAGAAGCCTTTGGTATCAATACAGTCATGTCAAGTTTAATACGCTTGCAATCGGGCGAGTTGTCCTACATCACCAAACGCATCGACAGAACGACAACCGGCGAAAAAATACACATGCTCGATATGTTCCAAATTACCGAAGCGGTCGATAAATATAAAAGTTCCATGGAAAAAGTAGGCAAAGCACTGCAAGACTACTCAAGCAATACATTACTCGACACCCTATACTTTCTGGAACTTTGCGTTTTCAGCTTCTTAACTGGTAATAATGATATGCACCTCAAAAACTTTTCGATGATCAATTCGGGAGAATCCTGGTCACTGGCTCCGGCCTATGACCTTCTGAATGTAGCCATAGTAAACCCCGACGATACCGAAGAACTGGCATTAACGCTCGAAGGCAAAAAGAAAAAACTAAAATGGGAACATTTTGAACGATTGGGAAAAAAATTAGGCCTTAACAACAAACAATTGAACGGTATAGTCAAACGATTTCTAAAAAACAAACCCCTAGCGTTACTATGGATAAACAACTCTTTTTTGTCCGACGAATACAAAGAAAAATACACCAACTTGTTGGAAGAGCGATATGAAATCCTTTTTAAGGCTTAAAATAAGCTAATATTATAATGGCTTTACCTAAATTTGCCATTCAAAGTCTGTCATGCTCACCGATATTTTCCTCCATCTAGTAAAACAATACGCTAACAACCACGAATTGGCCAACAATATGTGGCTGGAAATATTTACTAAATATTCCGAGCCTAAAAGGTTCTATCACAATATTGAGCATATCGAGGCTGTAGTAACCGAACTGAAAGAGGTTAAAGATAAAATCGAAGATTGGGATACTATTATGTTTGCAGTCTTTTACCACGACATCATCTACAAAGCTTCAAGTAATTCAAATGAGGAAGACAGCGCCAAACTAGCCATGCAAAGACTGTCAGAAATCAAGTACCCGGCCGAAAAAATAGCAAAATGTGCTCAACTCATCATGGCCACAAAAAACCACCAATTTTCTGAAGATGCTGATACCAATTGGTTAACAGATGCCGATTTAGCAATATTGGGGCAAAACCCCGAAACCTATCAGGCTTATGCCGATAACATTCGAGAGGAATATACGCTATACCCCGACTTTCTCTATAATTCAGGACGAAAAAAAGCACTACAACATTTTTTGCAAATGAACAGCATCTACAAGACTGAGCATTTCATCAACAAATACGAAAAACAAGCCCGCATTAACATCCAAAATGAGTTAATGTCTATTCAGTAATTTTCTCTTTTAAAAAGCGCTCAATCTCTCTCAAAACATGTTCATCTGCTAACCTATCTTGCTCAAGATAATATTTGAAATCTTTTTGAATCTCTCTGCAGAATAAATAAATTAGAAGAACATATAAAACCAACGCTGGTATAACTGCAACCATATCAAAACCATTAAATTAAAAAACCTATTTATCTTTTAAAATTGAGTATAAAAATGCTTTATAGATAATAATTAAACTATGCTATTCGGGAATACAACTATTCAATTCGTGAATCAAGCAGTAACCCTTTTGGTGGCAACTAAAGGCCATCATAGATTTGCTTAAAACCTAACCCAACCAACTATGAAGTCATTTGCTGCATCACTGATGGCTGAACTCGAACAACAACTACTGAATATTAAAACCGAAAACGATTGCATCATAAAGCAATCCGAAAGAGGAATAAAAGCAAGTATCAAAACAATTGAAAAACTTAAAACCAAATTTTATAATTTCTCCTTCGAATCCAAATCACACGAAATTGAGTTCTTTAAAACAATAAAACCTCAATTCTCTGCAAAACTGATTTTTTTCAATGAAGTCTATAACATAGAGATCACCAAACCTATTGGCTCAGCTAAAAGCTGCAAAAAACATTATACTGCATATTTGCAAAAACTGAAAAACTTCCATAAGGATAATATCGAATTCTACAAGTACTACAAATCTGGGAACTGTTCACTGGATAAAAAATACTTCCTGAGAGGAAAGCACGATATCAAACTAACATTAGACAGCTTTTATTTTCAATCAGATTTCAATTTTGCCACTTCACACGACTATAAAGTAGCGCAAATCATTGCTCATGAAACAATTGAAGAATACCTAAACTCAAAATTGAAGACTATTAAAAATCCGTTCCCTACTGCTAAAAATTTAACTTGGTCATCCTCCAAAGCATCATTAGTAGAACTAGTCTATGCACTGCATGCAACAGGAACATTCAATAATGGCAACAGTAGTCTTAATGAAACCGTAACCGCCATCCAATCATTTTTCAATATCGAACTAGGACAATTCAACCGAACATTTTTGGAAATCAAAAGCCGCAAAACCATAGAAAAAACACATTTTCTCGATACACTAAAAGAAAACCTAATCAAACGAATCGAACAGGGCGATGAAAAATAAATGGCTACTTGATTAAAGCAGCCATTTAGATAGTTTAGTGGTATAAGTAGTATTCTGAAAGCAAACTAAAACTAAGATTACTCTTGGTTACAACCAAAATCAAATAAGCCAAATAAGCTCAGTACATTAGTGCCTCAGAACCTTTGATCTAATCATTTTCAAACTCATCTTGTATGCTCCACTATCCCGGTAACCAATCCTTTCATAATGGCATCCTCAACACTATCATCCGCTCCATCCAATGCCGCAAAAATATTCCCAACCATATATTGCCACTCAGGATCTTTGTCTTTTTTGGGCTTCTTTTTTCGGGCATACACACTATGCCTGGCAATAGAGGTAGTAATAAGTATTGTTTGTTTGTCATGATCTGTTAAACCGGAATCGTAGTAAACGGCTTCCTCATAAGCCACTATTGAATCATAAAGCACGCTAAAATCGTCCTCTTCTTCACAAGCAAGCAATAATTCAGTAACAAAGGTTTTAAAACTGGATCGAGCATCACTATCTTGGATTGATTCGTTTATAATTGCATCCTGAAATCCAGCAGGCTGTGAAACAATATAAGCTACTTGATCAGCATAAACAAAGGTGTAAGGTACGTTTTTAGTCAAACTCAAAAAAGAATCGTTAGCATTAGCAACAGTAGTTACAGTAGTAATTATACCGGACAAAGTAAAAGGCAAACCATCAGCATTGTAATAGGTTGTTAATAATTCTTGATGAATTTGACCGGCGTAATCATGTGGATTAGCATAATTAATGGCTTCAGATGAATCATCACTAGGACTTATAACTCTTTGATTACTGATAGTGGTATCAGTAATATCATTGCTGTCACTACATGATATGAAGAGGGTAATAAATAAAATACATAAATAATAAGGTTTCATAAATGGTTAATGTTTTTAATGATACTGATTGTTGTTACATCAGTTCATTTCGCCCGGGGTAATCTGAACAGTTGGGTTGGATTCACAGTAAGTAAATCCCTTTGAATTCAGAGCAAAACTATAGGCTGGTAAAAGGGTGCGCAAACCATCTGGTAAACCATTCACGAATTAAAAGTATGCCATTCACGAATTTAATAGCTCCATGAATCACTAAAACGCAAGGAGTCAAAACATTGCAAAAAATCATAATTTGGAATGTTTTAAATACATTTTTAACTGCTTAGCATAGCTGTTTTTTAATAATTTAGCTACAATTTCAACCAAACAATCAATTCAAAAAATGATTTTACATAAACTATTCTTAAACAAGAAATTAAGAAACCTCATCTTTCTGATTTTGATTTGTGAAAGTATAGTGGCACAAAAATCTATTGATGGATTAGAATCCAAAAACTATAGTTATTTGGAAGACAACATAAATCCATCGGATAGCATAAAGTCAAGGCAAATAGCAAGAGCATGGATAACAAAGTCCAAATCAGAAAAAAACTGGATACAACTTACAAAAGCATATAGAGCAATAATCTTTTTGGAAAGTGAAAACAACAGGTTGAAATATGCTGATAGTTTATTAACCGCAGCCAAGAAAACCAAAGATGCTGAAACTATTGGTCAAGCATATCTAACAAAGGGAATAATTTATTACAACCAAAAAAAGCACAACCAAGCACTCGATAACTATTTACTGGCTGATGGTTATATTTCGCAAACAAGAAATAAAAAAGCATTTTATAAGGTAAAATATTCTATAGCACATACTAAATACTATTTGGGTTTTTATGACGAGGCGATTTCACTCTTTCAAGAATGTCTGATCTATTTCGAAGAAGAAAGTGATATTGCTTATCTAAATACCCTCCACTCACTGGGGCTTTGTTACAATAAAATTGCGAAGTACAATAAATCATCCTATTACAACAAAATAGGCTTACAAAGTTGCATAGACCTTGAAAACACAACAATGATTGCCTATTTCAATCACTCAGAGGCCATCAACAATTATGGCAATGGCAACTACAAGAGAGCCATTGCTGAGTTAAAAAAAAGCATTCCTCAAATGCAATCCCATAAAGACTTTGCTAATGAAACTGTGGCCAACTTTTATATTGGAATGAGTTATTGGAGACTAAACCAAAAAGAACAAGCAATACCCTATTTTAAAAAAATTGATACGGCACTACAAAAATACAATTACACCAAACCGGATTTGCGACATGCCTATGAACTCTTAATTGATTACTACAAAAAAAGTAACAATCAACAGTTACAATTACACTACATAGACCGTTTACTAAAAGTCGACAGTATTCTCAATAACAATTACAAGTATTTATCTAAAAGAATTTTCAAGGAATACGACAGCAAAAAATTATTACTGGATAAAAATCAAATCAAACAGCAAATGATTACCGGTTACCGTGTCCATTATACAGTCATATCATCACTAACAGGAGTAGTCATCTTTTTGGTTTGGAGACACCAACGAAACAAAAAGCGTTACAAGTTAAAATTTGAAGAGGTAATGAGTAAAAAGGAAATGCCCTTAAAACTAGTAACCGAAAACAATAATGATGCTAATTTCGACATCAACCCTGAACTGGTTAAAACTATTCTTCAAAATCTTGAAAAATTTGAAAAGAATAAAAAATATCTCGAGAAAGACATGACTTTAATTAAGCTGTCCGGTTATCTTAAAACAAATCCCAAATATGCGTCAAAAGTAATTTTGAAATACCGTGGCAAAAAAACTATAGAATACATCAGTGACTTAAAAATAGACTACATAGTTAATAAACTGAAAACCGAAAACAAGTTCCGTAATTACACTAACAAAGCCCTGGCGGAAGAAGCCGGTTTTGGTTCCACTCAAAATTTCACCAAAGCCTTCAACAAACGTCTCGAAATGCCCCCCACCTTTTTTATCCAACAACTAAAAAACTCATTTCCTTTATAATTTTTACGCTCACCGCCATTCCCAAAATGGTGGAATACTTTTTTAAATTCTGAAACTTAGTACCTCAGAGTCTTAGTACCTCTTTACAAAAAACCATCACAAGTTGTGATGCAATTGTGATATAAAACCAACTAAACCATACAATTTTGTCCCATAACAATCTAAAACATACGTTATGGCAATCGAAGTTATTACCCGAGAAGATTTAAACGAATTCAGAAGCCTACTGCTCAATGATATAAAAGAACTTCTCAAACCAAACATCCAGCCGGCAAAACAGTGGCTCAAATCCAAAGAGGTCCGTAAACTATTAAACATCTCCCCTGGGACTCTCCAAACCCTTCGCATCAACAAAACCTTATCATACACTAAAATCGGTGGCATCCTTTACTACAACAATGCCGACATTGAAAAACTCCTGTCAGCCAACAAAGTGACCGCGACTCCAACATTGTTCAAATAACTTGTCAAACTGAGCGCAGACTAATTGCCTCGCATAACACGAAAATCTATTCCCTCCGTCAGTTCGAGTTTTCGCCAAAGGCGAAAGTATCGAGAACCCTCCAATTCGCAATTCATAATTTTTAATTCCTAATTCTCATGAACTACATCAAACACCTAACCGGCTTCTTCGAACGGGTTACGCAGGACAAAACCCTTAACCCTACTCATGTAAGCCTATACATTGCCTTATTCCAATTTTGGAACTGCAACCGCTTCAAAAATCCTATAAGCATTTCCCGGGATGAGGTAATGCGAATCAGCAAGATAAGCTCAAAAGCCACCTATCACAAATGCCTAAAGCACCTACATGCTTTGGGCTATATAAAGTATGAGCCATCCTATAACCCATTCAGAGGTAGCCATGTAATCATGTTCAATTTTGCAGCCGACTTGAAACCACAACCAAAAACAAGTGCAAAAAACGAACCTCTTTTTGAATCGGTCAGTGAACAAGTTGCAAACAAGCAAAATACGGGTAATGAACAAGCAATAGTACCTTATATAAACAATACAAACAATTTAAATTATTTAAACAATTTAAACTTGGATGAGCACAAACAAAATGAAAAAAAAGAGAATAGTGACTTCCTAAGTTATGCGGAGGAACCTTCCCAAGAAAAAAAGTGGCGCGAAAAAAAGAAGGGTTTCACAGAACCCGGATTGGCGGAAATCAAAACTTTTTTTCAAGAAAACAATTACCCTGAAATCGAGGCTCAAAAATTCTACAACTACTTCTCCAGTATCGGCTGGTTAGTGGGCGGAAAAACACAGATGATCAATTGGGAGGCAGCTGCCAATAACTGGATGCTGAATACCGAAAATTTCAAAGGTGTCACAACACGCCATCAACACCTAACCACATTTACTGATAAGAACTACGCTGAACCTCTCTAACAAATCGTCAATTTGAGTGATTTTGCAAAGCAAAATTATATAGAGAACCCTAAACATAAATAAAGGGCTGACAAAGACAATCAAGCATAACAGAAGAAATAATATCTATGAATACCGAACTAACTTACCCGGAAATAATTGCCTGGCTGGAAAACAAAGGCATAGAAATCTTTGGAACTCACAATAAAATCATTAAAGATGACTTCCCTATCATTTACAAACTCATCGCCTATTTTCTCAAAGACATTTGATATTAAGAGGAGGACTTCAGGTATAATATTAATTAAACTAGCTATGAATACACCCTACTCCTATCACGAGATAGTTTCTTGGCTTCAAACCAAAGGGCACGAACTTTATGGTGACCATTTTAAAATCATGGAAAATGACCAATATATCATTTACAAACTGATTGCTTATTTTCTAAAGGACGAAGCCGCCTGTCACCAATACAATATCAACCTCAATAAGGGCGTTCTAATTTCAGGTCCGGTAGGTTGTGGCAAAACCTCGTTAATGACTTTGATGAAATACTTGACGCCTGCAGAACACAAATTCATACTAAAACCCTGCAGGGACATCAGCTTCGAATTCATTCAAGATGGCTACGATGTAATACACCGTTATTCAAAAGGGAAGCAACAACAACTTGATCCTAAAATCTATTGTTTTGACGATTTGGGGTTAGAAAATAATCTCAAATACTACGGTAACGAATGTAATGTTATGGCCGAAATCTTATTAAGCCGATACGATCTCTATATAAGCCGACGTATCCAAACACACATCACCACAAACCTATCCGCCTCTGAAATTGAAGCAATATACGGTAACCGTGTCCGAAGCCGTATGCGAGAACTTTTCAATTTAATTGCTTTCGATAATAACACTAAAGACAAACGCTAAACAAATCAAAATAATAACCATTTTATAAATGAAGTATTTTTAATCATCATAAAAAACCATAGTCCTCATACAACAATTATAATTCAAGTGTTAGTAAAAAAAAAGCACCTGTAAACAGGTGCTTTACATAAAAGAATATTTATTTAAAAAAGGAACTAACAACAATGTTTAATATTATAAATGAACTTCAAAAATCATTAAAATAATTAATATGATTTCTTTTTCTCTACAAATCTTACATATTTAAATCTGTTTCTTATTCTTTAATAAACTTTGAAGTGTATGCTTTTTGATTGGAATCCGTTATTCTGATAATATACATTCCTTGAGATAAACTTGAAACATCAATAGAGTTATCATCATCTTTAATTACATTCTTGCCTAGCATATCATAAATAGCAACTGATGAAATTCCATTGACGGATTGAATCTTAATTAAATTGTTAGCAGGATTTGGGAATATACTAATAATGTTTGATTCAGGATTTTCAATACTTAAAGTCTCTTTAACTTTATAAAACCCCCTGTAAATATTTGGCAAAAAAACATTGTCACTAGTCATGATAAAAACTTCATCATTAGAATCAATATAAACTCCATTCATATCAGCAATACCGTTATTTAACTCAGCTGGTCTATTCAAATCTATCCAGTTGGCCCCACCATTCACTGATTTATATAAAACCTCATCTAATAAGTAGTAGTGACCTTGACTATTGACCTTGAAACGACTATATCCTAGAAAACCATCTTCTCCCCAAGGAAAATTAAAAGGTTGAAAAGGATTTGAATCATTAATATTAACTTCAAAAGTTTTATTACAGGCATTAAAAAATGTTTTGTTTCCAAAAGATATAACACTAGGAAATGAGGAACAACTTCCAATAGTTTGACTCACATCATACACTAATGTATTCCATGTGGCACCTTGGTCAGTTGTGTATTTAAGCCTGTTTATTCCATAAGATATGTCCGATGACTGAGTGGTTACATAAATCACACCATTGGAATCTTCAGATATACCCTCAACGATAGAAGGATCAAATTCAACATTTGATGTAAAATCAGCAAATAAAGACCACGTTAAACCATCATCTGTAGAACGATAAATTTTTTCACTCTCTCCATATTTAACCACAAACAAGGAATTGTTTTCACCAACCACAAATCTATAAAAAGTATAAACCATATTAGGAGGCGTAATATCGGTATAAGTGAGTCCATTGTCTATTGATTTTTTTAAACTCAATCCCATATTCAAATAAATCTTTCCATTGGGTCTTGATATTATTTCCATAGTAGCTGGTGCATTTCCGGTCATAACCATATTTGTCCAAGGAGAAACCGAATTATTAGCCGTGGATATAGTATTGTGTGAGTAAGAACCTGTAAAAATTTTATCATTTAATCCAAACCCTGCATAATTCACAACTCCTTTCAAACCTTGAGTAATGGTAACCCATTGATTACCCACATTACTCAACCTCTGTGCAATAAATTCATTTGAAAAATTATAGACATTGGCGCCCAAACTTACTACCTCAACAGTAGTTTGTGCCACATTGTTAAAGGTTGATGTGTTCCAATTAGGTGTATTGGTTGGTAGCGAAGTCGACTTGTATAATCCTGTCTCACTTCCCAACCAAAGCGACTGAGTAACACTATCAAATAATATTGAGGTATATTTTTCAGTTGGATTAGGTAATGTAACATTTGTCCAATTCATATAATCAGTTGATGAAACTAAAAATACCTGATTTTGTGAAGCATTATAGCCTAACGCATATACTATTCCTCCACTTCCTTCAGTAAAACGAAAAAACTTATGCTCATTTTGATTGGTCTGTTGAAATGCAGTACCATTAGTGTTTGATTTCCAAATCCCTCCATTTTCGGTGCCAATTAAAAGGACATTTGAACTAGTCACAATTAGTTCTGTAACACTATTATTGGCATCATTATTAGGATCAAAAAATATAACCTCTCCCGATTGACCATTATTGGTATATTTGATAATGTTAGGTGCAAAACCGGTAAAACTCCCTCCATAAAACTGATTTGGATTTGATATATTACTCAACTCAAGAACCGACTCATGCCAACCTGTAACTGGATTTGTAGTTAGTGTTGTTTGCTGCCAAGTTTGTCCAAAATTATCTGTATAAACTAATCCTTGGAAAAAATCGCCAAAATATAACCTGTTTGAATTTTTAACTACCGAAATACATTCAGCATTAGACACTGGAAAACCTGGCATTTCAAACCAATCTTGATTCAGTGGTTTATAAAATAAACGTCTGTCACTGGTAAGCATAAATATAGTGCCTGCATTATTAATATCGACATCAACAGGTCTAACATTTATGGGAAAATCTTTGTAATAATCCCATGTTTGTGCATTGGAGATATATGCACTAAGTAATAGTAATGATAAGTGAAATAATTTTTTCATAGCAGTGAAAATTTTAATTAATAATAGCAACTTTGTATACTCATTTATAGATAATCTTTATAAGTTATTCATAATTTAAAAGTCATTTAATTAGTTGAAAATTAAAGCCTTGAAACAAGAAAGGCAAATTAGGCAAATAAAGATTCTAGCAATTCAATTTCTTAAGATTCAAATTGTTATTTAGTATTCAAACACGAATTACCAATATCTAATTTAACATCTTTAAAAAAGATTTAAAATACCTTAATAAGTGTATTAAAATATACCTTGAATCAGGTATTTAACAAACGGAGTAATAACTATAAAAAGGAATACGAAAACTTATAATACCCTAAGAAGTATTTTGAAAAAGTATCTAATAACGCTCTGACAAACAATTAAAACAATTAACAAAAAGAGGACTGACCTATGACTGGCAATTAAATAAAATGTTTAAATCAGCCCTCAATAACATGAAAGAAAAAAAAGTAAATTCTATTAACAAGTTGTAATAAGATTTATCTGAGTCATAAAAACCTATTCATTAACTAAATTAGTTTAAGTAAAACGAACTTCTTTCATGGTTTCAACAAAGTAAATTTCGTCCTTTAATTTGATACATTTTTTTTAAATGAATGAACTTTCAATTAACGTTTTAATGAATAATTGTGTCAAAGTGTTATAGTCTATACCAAAATCTCTAAGTTCTGAATTCTTATAATTCAATGCTAAATTTGACATCTGGATTAGGATATAAAGCAATACTTTAAATATTTATAAAGTAAACAATCAAAATATAAACATATTTGATGTTATTGAGATGTTAAGTAAATCAGTTAATTTATTCATTAACTCACAATTAAATTTTCTATTTTTTGCTAACTATTATTTTCTTTTGTAACCTCTGAGTACTGGTGTTGAGTTCTAAAATATAGGTGCCATCCATTAAAAAAGGTAATTGTATTGTAATATGGTTTATTCCTAAAGGATATAATCCATTATGAATATTCCTAATAAGCTTTCCATTTAAATCATATAGATTAAAGACAACTGATTCATTTTGCTTTAATTCAAAAACAATATTTGTCTGATTAGAGTTAATAGGGTTTGGGTAATTGTAAAACAGGGAATAAGACATATCTTCCGAGTAGCTAGGCACCGTAAGAATTGGATTAAATGACATGTCAAAAAAAGACAACCCCTCATAGAAAAATTGTTCATCAAACATTCTTCCGGAAACAACCAAACTATTATTGTTTAATGGGATAAACTGTTTAGGCTCATAAAGAGAATAATGCTCTCCTATTAAGTTTATTTCTTCACTTTGTACTAGAGCATAATCTAGTTTGGTAACTTTTCCGGATATAAAAGGTCCAATCCAATTAAGATTTCTTCTCGGAAAATGCAACGATTCTTGATTCTGACTCAAAATGAATATATGCTGAGAATCTATAAAGCTATCTTGATAATAATTTGGACCGTTCAAATTGAAAGAATTAGTTACATTTTGGTTCAAATTCCATTTTAAAACTTGAATATTTTGTTCCTCTCCTAATCTACTGCCTGCGGTATAGAAAACACCATCCACAGTGCCTTTCATGACTTTGTACACATAACAGTTGGTATTTGATTCTTGATAAAAATCTTGCCTTGTTACAATACCGGATTCATTTATAGATAGAAGGCCTATCTTGTTATAACTCGATATTAAATCTGACGAATCAATAGCTAAAGTTGCTCCAATATTATTTTTTACTATATCAACTATAAAGGAAGAATTGCCTGATATAGGATATGTGTTGTAATAATTCATAATACCATTGGCGTCAATTTTCAAAAGTGAAGGCGAAAAAATATTTTGCATCAATTCAGAATTATAAAATCCTGAACCTCCCCCAATAAAAATATTTCCAAACCCATCCTTCAATAGTTTAGATACAAAATTTTGAGTGTAAATTGCATCTGTTGGCTGATAGAAATTAGTAGAAAGAACAACTCCGGATTCAGAAATTGTGACTACCATTATATTTGTTGTACCATCATTATTCATTGAAGTACTTGCCACCAAAAAATTATTTTCACTTGTAATTTCAGGAAAAAAATTCCCGGTAATGTTGTGTGTAAATGATGTATTCCATAGGTTAATACCTGTCTGAGAAATTTTCTTCACAGTAATTTGTGTGCTATTATCATCCATAGGCTTACCTAATAGAACAATCAAATCATCATTGTTATCAACTTTCATCCTGGCACTAACAAGATTAGTTGAATCATCAAGTAACTCACTCCACTCTATGACACCTAAATCACTATATTTTATCAAATAAGTTCTTTGATTTAATTGATTGTTAACAACATAAAAATTACTAACTAGTGAATATAAATTACTATCACTATCTCCTAAGTTTTCCAAAACATTTGTACTAGTCGCATTATTTTCTTGCAGTTTAGAACTCCATACTAGACTACTTGTAGAATTATCATTATCGAGTAAAATGGTTTCATATACATTACCTAAATCACTATAATAAGATGAAAATACATGTACAAATTTGTTATTGTAAATATGGCTATCATAAAAGCCACCAAAACTAAGCCCAAGAAGCTCATTACTAACAGAATAGTCACTACTATTTATTTGATTTCCGGTCGTAGAAATTAAAGTAGTATTTATTTTGTTATTAGTAAAACTTAAATCTGTATAAGAAATACTATTCAAAACGATAGCATTGTTGTGTTCAAACATATTAAACTTAAAAATCGATAATAAGTCTTCGGTGGTAACTACCCAGTTAGTTGTACCATCTAAATTAAGAGATAATAATAAGTACCCATCCAGAGAATTTCCATAATGAATGCCTCCAACATACAATACATTTTGATTAATTAAATTCGTGTAGGTAAAAGTATTCTCATTTGGAACTTGATAGTTATAATTCCAACTCTCAACTCCATTTGCATCATACTTAAATGTGGTACTACTAGTGGCAAACTCTGTCTTGAATGTACCGGTAGTGTAAATGTTATTCTGTGCATCAATAACTAAATCATTAGGATAAGCATCTGTTGAAACTATGGATAAATCCATCAATGTGACAGAGTAAGATTTAATCCTCTTCCATAAAAATTGTCCACTTGCAGTATATTTAATAGTAACAATACTACTCTTATCACTAATATCATATCCGTATCCAGATACAAGAATATTACCTTCATTATCTTGTGAGACTGTTTTGGGTTCATTCCAAGTTGAAGAAGGAAAATCATTCTCTACATGTTGCCAAACTAATTGCCCAAATGCATCAAATTTTGCGGTAAAATAAGTCACCACATTATCTAAATGTGTGATTCCTGTTACTAGTGCCTCATTATTGGAATTTACAAAAATTGCTGTAGGAATATCAAAATTTAAATCATTACTAATGATATTTTGCCAAACTATTTCACCATCATTACTGATCTTGGCACAAATAATATCCACACTGTCATTACCCCATATATAACCTGCAAGAATAACGCTACCATCGCTGTCTAATGCGATATTAGTACCTGCATTAACTGTAAAACCTGGAGAAGGAATTCTAACTATCCAAACAATCATGCCACTCTGATTTATTTTGATAGTAGTGATATCTCCTGAATGATTGATTAAATTACTACTAGAGCCTGTTATAAATGTATTGCCTTCGGAATCATTACATTGTGATAAAGGTATATTCATAGAGGATTTAACAATATCAAAATATTCAAATGCTACATTGGTGTTTTTTTGCAAATAATTTTGTAAGTCACCAGAATTTGATTCTTTTAGACTTTGATTTAAAACCAACTTGGACACTATCCCATTGGCTTGTGAATGTTCATACCCTAAATACTTTGGAATATGATTTATTTCTTTTTGTTGTGCAGAAGTGAAGAAAATAGTGAGGCCCATTAGGATGAGTAAAAATCTGGACTTTTTCATAGCATATGTTGTTTTAGCAATTAATAACCATTGGTTCATCCGCTAATTTCTGTATTTAAATAGTAAGTTAAAATACCTGAAAAGAACTAAAACAAATTACCCTTAATCAGGGTGTTATCTCCCATGCTTAAACAAATTATAATGCTATAAAATCACTTTTGATACTAAATAAAACTTGCATGAAAAACACTCAACAGAGTCTAATCGTTACTATAGATTATTATTGTTTTTATCTAACAACAAACATTATTTACAATCAAAAAAAACTGCTGAAAATATTTTATCAGCAGTCTTTTACAACAATTAAAATTAAAAATTCCAATTCTCTGAAATAACAATAACCTAATTAACTTTACATTTTACTAAACTTAATTTTTTCAGATTGACCTAAATCATTTACCAACTCAATCAGATAAACACCACTACTCAAATGACTAACGTTAATTTTAGAATCATTTAATAACTCTCCTTCATTTAAAAATTTACCTTCTATTGAAAATATTTTATACTTAATCCTTGTCCATCTAACATTCTGTTTTACAAACAAATTGTTATCAGCTGGTACTGGATACAAAATAGTTTGACCTTTTTCACCAATCACACTTGTCCCTAAACTGTTTGTGGTTGTAAAACTCCATACCGCTGACCACAGACTTACATTATTGGACTCATTGACTCTCACTCGCCAATAATAAATTGTACTTGGACTTAATCCATTTATTAAAATAGTGGTGCCATTAACAATACCCGTAAAAGCCACAGTAGAAAAAGTTGGGTCTGTGGATAAAACATACTCATAATTTCCTGCACCGGTAAAAGTATTCCAAACTAAACTGGTTGATAAAGGAACTTGAGTTGATGCATTTGTCGGAGAAACTAATGTAACCATACTATCATAAAGAATGTCTAATCCTATTACTCGTTTGTAAATTCCACCCCAGTTTCCATCAGCCGCCTTATAACGAGTATGCAATACATGAACACCTGGACCTGGATTCCCGCCTGATGAAGCTATCGCTACTTCAAGAGCTTTATCAAAATTTCCGTCAAACGCTAATAAAATAGAACCATTTCCTACCCCTGGATCTGTATCCCAAAAATACTCTGCTTGAGAAATTTTTACCGAAAGATTTGTATTGTTATTATCAGATAACTTGAAAACTTTTCTATAATTAGGCCCCCAAAAACCATCATCTGCTTTTACTCTTAAATTCAACAAATGCTCTCCCTCTGTAGGCAAATTAGCCGAATTTGAAAAAACACTTTCTATTGCCTGTGAAAAATTACCGTCAAAGGCCAACAAAGGAAAACCATTTCCAAATCCTGGGTCATCATCCCAAAAAAACTCTCCTTTAGTAATTTTTACTGAAAGATTAGTGTTGTTATTCTCTGAAAACTTAAATACCTTTCTAAAACTTGGACTCCAACTACCGTCATTGGCTTTTACCCTCAAATAAAGGAGATGATTTCCTACCGTTGGTAATGTTGTCATTGAGGTAATAACAGCTTCAAGAGCTTGTGTAAAATTACCATCAAAAGCCAACAATGAAAAACCATTACCAAAACCGGGATCTTCATCCCAATAATACTCGCCTTGAGTTATCTTAACAGCAAGATTGGTGTTATTGTTGTTGACCAAATGAAATACTTTTCTAAAACTTGGACTCCAAAGACCATCATTGGCTTTTACTCTCAAATAAAGCACATGGTTACCTATCCCCGGCAAAGTCCCGGAATTTGTACTAACGGTTTCAAATGCTTGTGTAAAATTACCATCAAAAGCCAATAAAGGAAATCCATTTCCTTCCCCTGGATCTGTATCCCAAAAATACTCAGCTAGAGTAATTTTGACACCTAAATTTGATAAGTTATTATCAAGTACTTTAAAAGCTCTTCGAAATACAGGACTCCAATTTCCGGAATTGTCTTTTACTCTTATATGAAAGACATGATTGCCTGGAGTAGGTAATGAAGCTGATGATGAAATAACCGTTTCCAAAGATTGATTAAAATTACCATCAAGAACTGTTAAACCTAAACCATTCCCAAGCCCGGGGTCAGTATCCCAAAAATACTCGGCTTGGGTAATGATTTGGCTACTACTACTAAACCAGAAAGCAATAAAAAAAAACGTTGTATATAATTTCTTTTTCATTTTAAATTTACCTATCAAATCCCTCAGCCTTAATCTGCAGTGGAGCACCATTAGTAGTGATACCAAATGGCATGTCTACCCAAAATACTCTTGAACTTCCGGTAATTGGAAAATAATTATCCAAGGAGTAAGAACCTCCATAACATCCGGCATCACCAATTGATAAATCTAAATCATAAAACTGAAAACTCGGATCGGCACCATTGAGAGCTGCTGTAGGTAATATCAACTGACCGGTTGCAATATCTACAGGGTCTGCTGTTAAGTTAACTGGGTTAACTTCAGAAGGTATAACTACAGAAACAGTCCTATAATAATTGTAAGATGCGGTAACAGTTATACCTGAACCAAAAAAGAAGTTTGGAGCGACTGAAAGGCCGTTATTAACTCTATAAAAAATTGTGTTTTTTACAAAAGCTGGGGATTTTAAATCAAGATAATAATTATAACTAGATCCACCTGAGGCTGAGTTTGATAAAATAATAGTGTTGTTAATGATATTGAGCTTATTTGCAGTACTTGATACAAAATCATATCTAATTGATCTAAAACCATTAACACCTGATACCTTACGAATCAAATTGTTATAAATGTTTAAAAAAACATCCGAAGAACATGAGATACTTGCTACTTTATTTGCAACAATGTTAATGGTATCATCTGTAATCGAAGTCGAATTATTAATCGAAATAAAAGTACCATCGTTAAGCAACTCATTTCCAACAATTCGACCATGTGAAATACTAATACTCCCATTTTCTAATATATTGGAAACAATGGTACCATAGTATTGATTACTTAATGAAATGCTACCTCCCTCAATAATACATCCCATAATATTAACATTAGTTCTCCAACCAGCAGTAGCACCACTAATACTTCCTGTTGTGATGTGGGCTCCTATGATTGTTATTGTTCTGTTATTCAGCGCTTGCAACGTAATATTACCTTGAATTTTATAACGAACTCCATCTTCTGCCGATGCAATTTCTAGAGTCTTATCAATAGTAATATTTTCAACATAGGGATTACCTCCTATTTTCGGATGAACAATAACTCTATCACCATTTACAGATGCTGCAATTGCAGCAGTTATAGTAGAAAAAGTACCGGCAGCACCATTTTCCTGCACAATTCTGTCAGTTGCACTAACATAGTAAAAGCTAAGTAATAATAAGCTAAGTAATAATTTTGATTTCATAAAGTTTTTTTTTTTCAAAACTAAGGTCTAGGTTTCACAATGTAAATACCTGTAGAAAGGTAAATCTATATACCTAAAATCAGGTATTTAATAAAAATATCATAAGAAATGATTTTAAAAAAAAAGAGGGCTCTCACACCCTCTTTTCAACCTAACTAAAAACCTCAATCCCCATCAATTAACAAATTCTCCTCTAATCAACAGCATTTTTAACAATTTTTAATCTTTTTAATTCATAATTATATTTAAACACAAGTAGACTGTTTTGGTTGTATGGAAGTAAAGAATAATAGCTATCATCCTTATCAAAAGAAATCTCGTAATCGTCCAAATAAACTAATCTACCCTCCTTCAAAACTGTTCTCTTGAGTAATAATTTATCTAAATCACCTGAACGCTCGAGAGTTTTATAAATAACAACTTGCTCATCATTATAAACTTGATAATTAACAAAATCAAGCCTGCCATTATATTCCATCTCCATCAAATTATATTGAGGCCTCGAAACTAGAGTGTTCAATCCTGTTTGGGTCACAGTTTTAGATAATAAAGTACAATCAATAAGATTTAAATTACTATCAACTTTCATCACAACCATATCCTTTAATTCATAAGCTGATTGCCAATTATTTGAAATCGCTCCTCCTATGGCTCCTCCAATAGTAGCAGATAAAATCTGGTTACCAAATGTATTTCCTTGTTTAGTTCGTCTTACAATTTGTCCAACAAAATAATAATCTCCTTTGTACTGTTTAATTGAACTAAAATAAACTGTCCCAAAATCATCTTTATTCGATACCTTATCAAATCCGATAAAACTTTTAAACCTTTCATCCATTAAACTCAAAACATTTGATTTCGTCTGCGTACCTGTCAAGTCAAACTTTTCAAAAAAATAACCAACATTATAGTCATTCTTAGTAATACTATTATTCTGTTCAAATAATTCCCCAAAAAGAAGTACTTCACCTTGATTTGTCACAAAAGCATTGGTATAATAATCTGGATTAACCTCATAATCCTTAGATTTTGTGAAAATTACTTTACCGGTTTGAGAGTTTAAAACTATAATATTAAAAGTTGGCTTATGATCATAATTAGAACCCCACTCTTTCTCACACAAAATTACCACTTGATCATTGGCAAAAAAAGGAGTAACTTCTTTCCTATTATCATGATCAGCAGGAGATTCGTATACCCAGCTTGACTCCCCTAAATTATTGACAAAAGTGACATTGTACCCTAATCTTTTCTTTTTTATAATTTGATTCACTAAAAAACCCTTATTGTTAACCGGAAAAACAAGTTTATAATAATAATTCAAATATGGATAAAACAATCTTTTATCAAAATGAAACTCGACAGTATTAGAGACTGATCCTTTTGAATTATATACTTTAAACCTAACTAGCTCGGCTTTTTTATCATGAAATGCGGCTATCAAATGACTTTGATTATTATACACAGCAAATAAGTTATTTTCTGTACTGTATATATTCTCTTCATTGTGATTTACAGTCAAACTCTCATCGAAAAAACTAATCACCTGCTTCTTCACTTTCTGTTGACCTGCTTCATACTTCTCATACAAAATATAATGAGACAAAGAACCATTGTCACCCATCAAAGTCCCTATATTTTGCTTACTAAAGTCAAAAACATTGTCCAGCGACAAAGTTTGTGCCCGTGAAATAAACACAAAAAAGATGAATATAAAATGTTGATACTTTCTCATAAAATCAATTCTTACTTGTGACTGCAAAACTATTAACGGAAATAAAAAAAACATATACCTGATTGCAGGTAAAAATTTAAATAACTCTAAATTCTCCCATAAAAACACTACATAAAAAATTAAAAAAACACAGTTATGCCGCCAGATTTGGAGGAGTAATTTTAAGAATATAGCTACCTTAATTAATCAATTATCTAAATGATTTTAATTTAGCGTACAACATGGTATGCTGGATGAGTAGGTGCCAAATTTGAATTTTGCAATTCTGAAAATAGCCAAAAACACAAAATCAACAACCTAAATAACTACCTGAAATCAGGTAATTTACCAACTTAATCAAACCAAACTTTTTAAGATTCCTATCTTTGTTACAAGAAACCTATAGTTTACAATCATAATGAGAAATCTCTTTTTAAATCAATCGAGTCTAATTTATAATTAATTAAAAATGATGTCAAAAAAAAAAATTGCAATTCTGGATGATCATCCATTAATAATAGAAGGATTAATAATGCTGTTTTCTAAATCTAATGATTATGAAGTCATAGGAGGATTCAAAAATAGCTTCGATTTATTTGAATACAAAAATCTTAATAATGTAGATATAATATTATTGGATGTATTTCTCAAGGAAGAAAATGGAATTGACATTTGTCAAAAAATAACAAAAAAACATCCAAAAATTACAGTATTAGCAATGAGTAGTCAAGCGGAAAGAAGCATTGTGCTTCAAATGCTTAAAAGCGGGGCACATGGTTATTTATTAAAAAGCGCCAGTCTTGAGGAATTTGTATACTGCATAAAAAATGCTATGAATGGTATAGTAGTTTTTAGCAAAGAAGTTGAAAATTTAATGAACAAAGTTCGGTTTTCGGATTTAAAAAGTATTCCCCGATTAACCAGAAGAGAAAAGGAGATCCTAAAGTTGCTAATAGAAGGTAAATCAACACAAGAAATATCCGACGAGCTTTTCTTAAGTTTTTTAACTACTCAAACTCATCGAAGAAATCTGTTAAATAAGTTTCAAGTTAAAAATGTAGCCGAATTGGTTAGTTTTGCCATAAAGAATGCTTTGATATAAAATCAAAAAGTCTTTTTTATTATTTTAAAACACTTATCATAGCTCTTGTCTGACACTTCTACAAGATAGAATCCATCACTAAATTCAGCTAAACTTATCTTTTTTATAAAGGACGTTAATAAAAATGAATTTAATAAAACACCTCGGATATCATAAACTTTTACTTCCAAATTATTTCCGGAAAATTCAAAATAAAGATGGTCATTAGTTGGATTAGGATAAACTTTTATTAATGATTGATCAAAATTAATACTTGAAAGTGAAGACGGACAATTAATTAATGTAGGTACTGACCAATCAGAATTAGTCCCATTACCAAGCTGTCCATTGGGGTTATTCCCTTTCGAAAAAAGTTCCCCTGCAATATTCATCGAAATGGTAAAGTTACTTCCTCCATCTTGAAAATACCATTCACTCTGATTATCTACTAATACAGGGGTCAGTATATCAGGTCCTACATCAGGGGAAACTTGCCCCGCTCCATTCCTTCCCCAACCCCATATTGAACCATCATTTTGTATCCCTAAACTATGTTCATAACCGGCACCAATTTTAACCCAATTGTTTGAATTTCCTATTTGAAGAAGTGTATTAGAACTCAATCCTAAGCCGGTTTGTCCGAAACTGTTTAAGCCTGTGGACCAAAGACTTCCATTACTTTTTAAAGCCAATGTGTGATATGATCCGGCTGATACTGAAATCCAATCTAATGCTGTATTAATTTGCTGTGGAGAGAGAACATCGTTATTAGTTCCATTTCCTAGTTGTCCATAAAAGTTAAAACCCCAACCCCATAAAGAGCCATCTGTCTTTATTCCTACTACAAAATTGTCTCCTAAGCCAATCTCTTTCCAATTGGTCGACATTCCTATCTGTATAGGTATACTCGAATAAACTGTTGTCCCATTTCCTAATTGTCCAAAATTATTTTTACCCCATGACCACAAGGTCCCATCAGATTTTATAGCAATGCTAAATTCGCTACCTGCATACACTTTGCTCCAATTATTTAATAAGCCAATCCTTGTTGGCATATTCTTAGCAATAATGGTCCCATCTCCTATTTGTCCGGCGTTATTTGCTCCCCATGCCCATAATGACCCATCGGTTTTAACAGCTAAAGAATGATTAAAGCCTGCAGATACATCACTCCAACTATAGTCGTTACCAATCTGCACTGGCAAATTCCTATTGATTGAGGTTCCATCTCCCAATCTTCCATTAAAATTATTACCCCAAGCCCAAAGGGAACTATTATTCCCTATTGCTAAGACATGATCACTACCGCATGAATACTTTTGCCAACATTGACTTTGTCCGGAAAACGATAAAAAAATAAAAACTGCTAGGTTGTAAATAAAACTCTTTTTAATTGTCATTGTTAAGTTATTTAAATGGCTACGTCATTGTTCGTCAATTGCCAACATCATTATAATTTTTAAAATCAACTTTTGACCGTTGCTTATAGCCTATAAATTTGCTCAAAACTAACCAATACAATAATTTAAAAAAATACCTGAAAACAGGTAACTATAAACTTTACTACTCATCCCCAAAACTTATTCTTAATTCTATATTAAAAATAGTTCCTATCCCAATTTGAGACTGTATATCCAACGTCCCATCCAACAATTCAACCCTATTTTTAATATTCTTTATCCCAAGACCCTCTAACTTTTCCAATACTTTGTAATCAAAACCTTTACCGTTATCTTCTACTGTAATTAAAAACAAATTATGATTTTGACTACAATCAATTATGATTTCTGTGCAATTTGCATGTTTAAGTGCATTATTAATCAACTCTTGAACAATTCTAAATATTGCTATCTGATGACTAGGTTTTATTGACCTATCAATTTCATTTGAAGAGAAATGAATAATCACCTCATGTGTTGACATGGAATAGCATAAATCCTTTAAAGCAAGTTCTAAGCCCAATTTTAACAAAACTTCAGGTATTAAATTAAAAGCAACCTGTCTCAGTTCTGTAATAGATAATTTCAATGAATCGGAAATAGGACTAAAATCAGATTTATTACTTAACAATTCAATTTTTTGCTCCATCTGCATTTTCAAGGATGATAATCTACTGCCTACCCCATCATGTAAATCTCTTGCCAACCTTGTCCTCTCTTTCTCCTCACCATCAATCATAGCTTGCATTACATCAAGAGTTCTTTGCGATTTTAATGCATCTAAGCTCTGATGGTAATTAATTTCCTTTTGCTTGGCTAACTTTGCCTTATTCTTGGAATCTCTCCAAACAAATAGTAATATGATAATTAATATTGCTAAAGATGATATTAGTAATATGAGATATCTATAATTGCGCTCAGAATCCAATAAAGCTTTTTGTTTTTGAATCTCAAGCAAGTTAATTTTCTTGGAATTCTCAGCACTTTTGTATTTAGCCTCTAGGGTGGCAATCTCTTTTTCATAAGAATCAGTATTTAAACTGTCACTCAATTCAATATAACGCTCACTATAGTGTAAAGCATTAGGCAAATCATTCAATTGTTTAAAAACCCAAGCCAATTCTTTGGTGTAATTTTTTTTATCAATAATATGTGTGTTCTTATCATTTATGGTAGTTATTAATAATCTTTTTGCCTCTTCATATCTTTTTAATTGTTTAAGAGTATTGAACTTAACAAAGTTAATTCTAACAATACCAAACCCATCATCACTCTTTAAAGCTTTACTTATTCCTAAGTTATAACTCTTCAGCGCTTCTTCATATCTCCCCCTCTTGTGTTCATATAATCCTTTTGTGTAATAATAGGACGGATACATATTAGAAGACGGATACTCTTTCAATTTATCACCTACTTTTATTAATAATGAGTTTATACTATCATACTTGCTTTGTTCCATTAATATCTCTGCATACAACAAATAACTCTCCATCAAACTCTCTTGGTAAGTTGAGCTTTTAATGGCTTTTTTTTCAATATATTTAATACTCTCACTGATATAAAATTCTGCTTTATCATATTTTAAATCATTATAAAAAGTTACTGCAACCGATTTATTTAAGATACCCATCAATTCTGAATCATTAGCCTTCTTAGCCATTGGAATCGATTTTTCTAACAAAACTTTAAAACCTTGTTCTGGTTTATCCATCATAACAAGATTAATATATTGATTCCTGTAAATCAATGCTCTCATCGAGTAAACCTCAGGCAAATCATACTTAATTAAATGCTTATCCGCTAATTCCAATGCTTTTTGATAAGCTTTCCTATCCGGTTCAAGAATAAATCTTTGAGCATTGTAGTAATAAAAAACATCATTTAAAAATTGGTTTTGTTTAGCCAATCTTTTCCCGTAAAAAAGATGTTTTAAAAACATTTTCTTATTGTTATCCTTTAAGTAGATAGTTGAAATTTTAAAATGGATAATCCCTTTAAGGCTATCCGATTTAGCAACCTTGATTTCGTGATTCAAACTGTCAATTATTGTCTTATCATCATATAAAGAATTTATTCCCTGAGCAGAAACTATCGAAGGAAAAACTAAGAGAAGTAAATAAAGGAAATGTTTCATGTTTTTTTTCAAAATTAATTTTTTGTTTTGACTAATAAGTATAAAACAAACACGAATTACCTGTAATCAGGTACAAAAAAATACTAATTTATAGTGATTTCATATCATAAGAGATAAATCTAATTTTGTAATGTAAAAAATATAAACGAGAATAAAATTTTTAATCCGGCTTAACCATAATAGTAAGGTTATTTACTTAAAATATATAACTAACAAAAAAATCCACATCTGGTTTTATACATATTGAATTCTAAGTGGACTACTGATTTTTAGATTATAACAATATGAAAATATTTTCAATCACTAAAAAATAAACTTTAAGAATAGATAAGGGGGAGGCAGAAAAACAGTTTTTTGAATTTGGTTAAAGTTAGAACAATAACCTCTCCCACTATTCTATTCTAATCAATCCTCTACAAAATGAAACAAAATCTTCTTTTACTATTGGCAATTACAATCTTATTCAAAGTCAATGCTCAAACTAATGCAATCAATCAGACTGATTTCATTGAAAAAAAATGGATTAAAAACCAAAACAATGATATGATTCTTTATGCTGTAAATGATACAGTTAAAATAGAAATCGGAAAAATCAAAAACACCATCAATGTGGAAAACGGAATCGTTATTCAAACGATGGTTATGCAAAACAAGGTGTTCAAAACAGATTTTGTTGACATTACTGCATATAAAGTCAATAACCTAATGCCTATTTACCATAGCTCAAACAATGACCAAAGATTAATAACCATTGCTTATGGAGACACAATAAATGCTATATATCGTAGTAATAAAGATAAAACTTTCAAAACATATTACAATTCAATGGGAAAATCAATAAGCTATTTTGATAGTAGTGTGTACCAAACCATACTGAGATGGTTTCCTCTAAAAGAAAACTTTAAAGGAGAATTTACAATTTTTAATTTCGATCCAAACAGTGAAACTGGACTGATGAAGTTTACAATTATCTCGGTTACTACAGAAAAAATTACGACAAAAAAGTCTGGAATCCGAGAAGTCTGGAAAGTAACAGAAAAGTATGGTAATACTGAGCTTTTAACCAGTCATTACATAGATAAAGCAGACAGAAAACTATGGAAGCAAGAAATTAATGGAGGAAAAATAATAATGCTTTTAGAGGAATAAAAATGAGTAAACTGCATTCAAGACAAATCATAGTTTGCATCACTAAAACCATAATAACAAGCTGCCTCTTGATAAGTTGTAGTGTCCAAAAAACAAAAGAGACCCATAATAATCAAGAACTTATAAATATGGTACAAATAGATCAAAAGATGCGATTGGAGGACAATGGAAATTATGAAGAAAAAGACAATATCCATCGAAAAAAAGTGATGGAATTATTAGTAAATGGTAAAATAATAACTCCTACTGATAAATTAAACGCCGCACTTATCCTTCAACACACTTCAGCAATATATTGCAATGATGAATTAAAAAGTTACAGTCCCGAAAACTTTTTATTAGGATACATCTTATCAAGTAGTGCTTATGATGCTGGAGAAAAAAAAGCGGCTCCATTTATAGCAATATCCTACGATCGTTATTTGTTTTTTACTCAAGGATATCAAAAATATGGAACCCAAAAAATTTATGATGAGGAATCTGATAGTTTCTTATGGGCACCTATAGACAGTACAACTACTGATGAGGAACGTATAAAATATAATGTACCTCCAATCAAAGAACTCTTAAAGCAGTGTAAAATGAAAAAAAGGAAAACAATAGTTGTCAACTAATAAACATAATTATTAAAAGCAAACTAATATTATACTGCACAATATTTTCAAAACTATTTATAGATAAAAGATGAACTTAGAAATAGAAAAATGGAGATCTAGTGGTAATTACTTAACTTATAACAATCACAAAGTCTTTTACTTCCAAGACGGCAGCGGTGAAGACTTATTGATTATTTATGGCTTTCCATTTAATAGTTTCGAATGGAAAGATATATTAACAGAGCTATCAAAAAAATATAAAGTTACCATAGTTGACTTATTAGGAATTGGGTTTTCTGACAAACCCAACAACAGTGAATACAACTTTGAAGAGTATTGTAAGATAATAAATCAATTAATGATAACTTTAAAAATTAGAGAAACTCACATTCTATCACACGACTTAGGAACAAATGTAGTACAAGAATTAATCGCAATCGAAAATCTGAACAGTTTCAAAATAAAATCATCAGCCTTCTTAAATGGATGCCTGTTTAGTGATTTATATCATTCCTATTTTTTTGGAGGCTTTCTATCTAACTCCCCAACTACTATAGGAAAATTATTAAGTAGAATAATTTCTAAAAAAATGATTTTCAATTTTTTTAAATCCGGCTCAGGTCCTTTCACTAAACCCCAGGAAGATTATCTAGAACAACAATGGAGCATACTTAATTACAAGAATGGAAAGGCAATAACTTATCTATTCAGTCGAATGATAAATGAAAGAAAAAAATATTCAGAACGATGGACAAAAGCAATGCAGTCCACATCAATCCCTATGTGCTATATCTGTGGCCCATTTGATGACAATTCTGGAGCTTCAATGGCCTACCTTTTCGAAAAAATTATTCCAAATTCAAAAGCGTACCTACTCAATAGGTACATTGGACATCAGCCATATCTCGAGGATCCAGAAAACACCTTAAAAATGTATTACCAATTCCAAAATAGTCTGCTCGTTAAAAACTAATAAAAAATATTAAATATGAAAAATTCAATCTTATCATTCGTCCTTTTGATTTCAGCTATCCTGTTTAGTTCAGTATCATGTAGCAGCGATAGTGGAAACTCAAATCCGCCACCATCACCTAACAATGAGGACACATGGAAACTAGACAATTACAACTTCTCTAGATCAACTTCCAATCAAACGTCAACAACATATGTAAACGGAAACCCATTTACTATTTTGAATATAGATTCTAATACCAATAACAGCAATGATCCATTCAAAACATGTAATTTAACTATCATTTTTAATACTAGCACTACTGGAAACTATACCATAAAATCTCAGACTTCGGTTGTATCAAACACCACACAAAAAATAATGGATATCAGATGTATAGTATCAAATGGATTGGGGAGTGGTGCTACTTATGAGTCTATTGACTCAAATCTCACTGCAACTGTCACCCAGGTAAACGGTAAATTTGTAGTACTCATTAATGAACCTATAACTCTAAACAGAACATCAAACAATGGCCTTACCCAAGCTCCACAAACTTTTACATTTCGTTGCAATAATGTCAGATAATTAAATAATTGAAAAACAATTATGAAATCTAAAGTTGAAATATTAATATTCCTTTCATTATTCAATATTGTGATATGTAAAGCTCAAAAAAAAGTCGAGATTATGCAGCCAAAAGTTGAGTTTGACATAAAACTCGCCACCGATATGTTAAATGATGGAAATGCAAATATAAAAGGTGTCGCGTATTATGAAGGTAGAAGCCCTATAGGGATCAAATCTTCAGAAACAATTTATGCCAGAATGGGTGAGAAAGTCTTTTTATACCCTCTTACACCATATATTGAAGAATATTTACAACTGAAGAAAAAAAATAAAGAAGGAAAAAGAATAGCTACAATCTCTCCTTTGGCTAATTGCTATAGAATAGAGTCAAAAGTGTATACCACAAATGGGGAATTCATTTTTACTGGATTAAAACCTGGTAAATATTATTTAGAAGTTATGGTACTTTTCCCTTCAGGAACCGGAGGCCGGGAAGCAAGTGGAATTGTTGAAATAAAATCAGAAAACGAAACTGTTGAATACAAATTGAAATACATCTTCTAACTCTTATATTGATGAAATACTTTTCTCTTTCTATCACAATTCTGTTTTCATCAACAGTATTATCTCAAATAGTGAGAATACCTGACAACAGGTTTAAACAACAAGTCATTGCTTTAGGGTATGACTTAAATGACGACAATCAAATCCAAATTTCTGAAGCTCAAAAAGTTACAACGCTTTATCTTAATGACTTAGGCATTGTAAATTTAGAAGGGATTAATAGTTTCACTAACTTAGAAGAGTTAGGTTGTTATAACAATAAACTTACTTTACTAGATGTTTCAAAGTTAAAAAAACTAAAATTTCTTTATGCATACAATAATAGAATCGCTAATCTAAATATCAATGGATTGGTTCAGTTAGAACACCTCCATATCCAAAACAATTCATTCATAACTTCACTCGATGCTACTAAATTTATCCATTTAAAAGAATTAAATATCAGTGGCAATAGAATTAGCAAACTTGATGTAACAGGATTAATGTTATTAGAAAAAATAGATGCTGATGATAATAAAATCTCATCTATGAAAGTGAGAAGCGCTCCAAATCTAAAACATATATCAGTTAAGAACAACCCAATACAAAATACTATTGACATTAGGGGATTGACTTATCTTGAATACCTAAATTGTGAAGGATGTCAATTATTATTTATTAACTTCAGTGGTACAGTCAGCTTAAAAGAATGTTTTTGGTAAATCTTTAAATCTATATCATAAATGAAAACAGTAATCACGTTTTTAGGGCTTTTAAATGGTGTCTACATGCTTCTTGATGGAATATTTGTAATAATTACTGGTAAGTATATCGGACCTGAAAAACCCGGCCCATGGGCTGAAATTTTTTATAAAATGAATGTTAACGTCTTTAAACTTGGCTGGCTTTTCATTTTGTATGGCTTACTTTGGTTGGTATGGATATATGCACTCTGGACAAATAAAGACTGGGCATATCCCTTTGGCCTTTTTATATGCCTTATCTCTTTATGGTATTTACCCTTAGGAACATTAATATCCATATTAATTTTGATAACACTATTATTTTGGAGAAAAAAAATTGGCTTGTAATAATCTAACGAAAACAGTTGATATATAGCATAAAATAAAAGAACTTGAAGATTATACAATTTTAGTTATTACATTAAATAAACATTACTTCCAAAACAATTATCACTGATAAACAAAATTCACTAAGTTGTTTTTTAAAATATTAAAGTTAATTTTATTAAGTTAAATGACTTCAATTAAATATAATCTTGATGTCATTAATTTTTCCAATTATTTTGGTCTTTCCTTAATTTTGACTTTACAAAGTTTTCATTAGGCTTATCTGATTGGTTAACTCTGGAAAATATTAATGTTATTATTACTGAAGAACAATGCTTTTATCTGATTTACTAAATAGATACAATCTCTCTGAAAACCCTTTGTTGTGTAGCCTCATACCCGTCACAATTCAAATACAGTCTCTTCCGGTTTTCTATGGATGGTTAACTATTAAAAATAGAGGTTTTATTCCTGTTGCTACAGTACTTAGCGTGATAAATAGTATTCAAGAAGAAATTATAATTTAACTTATTCCTAGTTAATAATCTTTAATGCATGAAAAACTATAATTAAGATAGGATTGATATATTTATACCTATTTAAAAAATGTCAATGAATTTAAACATTAAATCAAATAAGATAATCCATTTCTTAAATTATAACCTTTTCAAGAATTTCAAACGTTTAGCCCACTAAACAATAAGCTTTTTTTGATAAAACACTTATCGTAATAATAATATAAATATGAAAAATATAGCAATAATAATGTTCTTATCTGTAAACACATTGAGCTTCGGACAAAAGACCATTCAATTTGCCGATTCAATTCGCAACGTTTATAATATTCCTGAAATCAGCTATGCAGTAATTGATTCAAAAGCAACATTAGAAATTGTTGCAGTAGGGTTACATTCAATCAACTCGAAAGACCGAGCAACATTAAATGACAGATTCCACATCGGTTCAAATACAAAAGCAATGACAGCTTTTATTATTGCAAAATATGTTGAAAATGGAAAATTAGATTGGACAACCAAATTCTTTGATATATATCCTGAATGGAAAGTGACAAGTAAAAACGATTATGAAAATATTACCCTGCTTGACTTACTTTCTCATAAAGGAAAAATCCACCCTTTTCAAGGTGAAGATGACCCAATAATTCCGGACTTCAAAGGAACTAACCAAGAAAAAAGGGAACAATTTGGAAAGTTTGTATTAACATTAGAACCTGTAAAGCTTGACAAAGAAACCCCCTTTATCTATTCAAACGCTGGTTATACTTTAGCTTCTTTAATGTTAGAGAGGGTTACTGGAAAAAGTTGGGAACAATTAGTAAACAAAGTATTCAATAAAGATTTGAAATTAAACGTAAAACTTTCTTGGCCTGAAAATCAAAAACGAAAGGATACTTGGGGACACAGCACCGAAAATGGAAAACTAAATCCAATCCCTTCAACATTTGACTATCACCTAGATTATACTGAACCGGCAGGTGACATCAATATAAAACTAAAAGACTACATCAAATTCATTCAGTTAAATTTGAAGGGACTTGATGGACAGGATAATTATTTAAAATCAAAAACCTACAAATTAATTCATAAAGGTGTTGAAAATTATTCATTAGGCTGGTTTAATATTTATGAAAATGGCAATGAACTTTCAGTCCACTCTGGCACGGGAGCTTTTACATACTTCACTATAGTACACATAGATAGACTAAAAAAAAGAGCGTACATTATTTTTACTAACTCCTTTAATACAGAAACCCAACAAGGAGTCAGAGTATTGATGAAAAAGCTTAAAGAAAATTACGGAAGCTAATTCGATTAACATAAGGGTAATTCTTTGAAGAATTAAGCTGCCATTTTTCTGCATTCATTTGCACAATCATTGCATGCAATTGAACATTCTTGACAATGCTCATTATTGTGATTAGCACATTCAGTACCACAAGTTTCACAAATATCAGCACAAATTTTACAAATACTATTTACGCTTTCACTTCCTAAACTCATTAATTGAGCAGCTGCATAACAAATTGCTGAGCATTCTAAATCAAGTTGAATACAAAGTGACATCATTTTGATATTCTCCTCTTTGGTACAAGACGAAGCGCAATGATTGCAAATAGCAGCACATTTTAAACATGCTTCTATACAACTTTTATAAGTATGATAATTTTTCATGATAATTTATTTTTAGTAAAAACTCAAATGTATAACATGAACTGGTTTACTTTGTTATACAATTAAATTTTAAAATTGTTATTTACATACATTAAAATAGTCAGGCTTTCCTATTAGAGCTGTTAGCCGCTTTGGCTGGTTGCCTAAACAACTTCAGGTTTTTTCTTCACAAAAAAACTCTATCACAGCAAAAAGTCCGCAGTTCGCTTACTCCGCCACAGTCGGCTAGTAGCGAAACGTTAAAGAAAACAGCCTCGTTTTACTAAAACCTTCAAAAACTAAGTTTGAGGAAGCAGCTGCAATAATTTTTGGAGAATGCACCGATATTAATTTTTAGAAAAAAAGAATAAATGAAAAACCTAATTCTAAAGTCATAATTTGTGGAGCCACAGGTTCAGTAAGGTCCGCACCTATACAAGTTGCAAAATTTATAACGCTAGAGCAATTGGTGTTTGCTTACATAAAGGAATTGAATTGTTAAAATCTCTTGAAATAGATAAATTGTAGATTATACTAAAAAAGAGATCACTTAAAGTGCTAAAAAATTCGAGATCCCTTTTGATTGAATTATATATAAAAGACACCTACTTTCTTAAAATGATAAATATATCATCTTTCGGGAGATTGGATACCGCTAAGGAGTCTAAAGAACAATTACTCTTTTTAAAAAAACTTTACGATAACAACATGTTAAAGCCCGTTATTGATAAACTTTTCAGCTCGATGAAATTATTTAAACTCATCAATACTTAGATATTGGGGTAAAAAAAATGAAATATTGTAATTATTATCTAGCTTAAAATGAAACTTTTTAAATGGCTTAACAATGTCAATCATTCACAACATTTTAATACAAAAATAAATACAAACCCCTAATAAACACTGGGTTAAACAATCTTAATAAGGAATGTAATCTAATTCTTTTAGGTAAATTAAAATACCTGCTAACAGGTATTCCTTTATGGGTTTTGTAGCTGTAATTTTGAATCTTAACTTCACTAAATAAACAACTATGAAACTTAATACTACACTTCTTTCAATAACATTTTTTTTCTTACTCCATTTACAAACTGGAGTATCACAAACAACATATTTTGTTGATGCCTCAAAACCGGATAATTCAGGTGCAGGAACAACTTGGGCCACAGCTAAAAGAGATTTACAAATAGCAATTAACAATGCAACTGATGGTGACCAAATTTGGGTTAAAGCAGGGACATACTTACCTACACATGACCCTTTCAATAACACATCCCCTGCCAATAATAGAGATAAAACATTTTCACTAAAAAATGGAGTCAAGATTTATGGTGGCTTCACAGGTACAGAAACACTTCTAAACCAAAGAAACTGGAAATCCAATATAACAATCTTAAGCGGTGACTTAGGAGTCGTAAACAGCTTGACAGATAATGCTTACCATGTAGTAATCAGTATTAATCTTTCTAATACAACTCTTCTTGATGGTTTCACCATTACTAAAGGATATGCAACAGCAACTGGTAATTCTACTATAACAGTTAATACAAGAGTTATTGAACGTTTTCATGGTGGCGGTGTTTACAATTCACACTCAGGAACTAATTTTACAAACTGTATTGTAACACTCAATAGTGCAGATTGCACCAACACCGATAATGATGCTGTTGGAGCCGGAATTGTCAACAACCTATGTACTTCAACGTTCACTAACTGTTTAATTGATAGTAACTCATTCCTTGTTGGTGGAGCAAGTTTTGGTGTTTTCGGTGCAGGAATGGCAGTTAATGGGGGTAGTTGTTCTATAATAAGTTGTGTTTTTTCAAATAACTCAAGTGGTTCAGGATTTATCGATGCATCGCGAGGTGGAGCAATGACATTAGATGGAACAGCAACTATACAAAATACAATTTTTTATAATAACTCTTCTCAAAATGGTGCCGCTATTCAATTTGGTGGAGGCTCAAATAATTTATCAACTATTACAAACTGTACTTTTGCCAACAACACCTCATCTTTCGCCGGCACTGCCTATCAAGGATATTCTAAAGCAACTTTTAAAAACTGTATTTTTTGGAACAATAATCCCACCTCAAGTGGAGTAACTGGTAGAAATGAAATTTACAGTCAAGAAAGCAATGTTGCCAATCAACCAACTTTTATAAACTGCATCATAAGAGATGCCAGTGGAAGTCCATTAGCTGTTACCAACACTATTATAACTAACAGCCTGAACAACAACCCCTTGTTTAGTAACATATCTGATGGCAATGGGCTAGACAATGTTTGGGGTACTAATGATGACGGACTAACAATTCAAAGTACTAGTCCTGCCAAAAATTTTGGAATAGCCGGTGCAGGAATTCCAACTATAGATATAATAGGAAATGTACGAGATAGTCAACCCGATTTAGGAGCTTACGAATACCAAATTCCATGCGCAAATCCTACAATTTTTAATGTTACTGGAGGAGGAGCTTACTGCACTGGTGGATCAGGACAAAATATATCTATCTCAAACTCTGAAATTGGAGTAACTTATCAACTAAAAAATGGTGGTACCAACGTAGGAAGCCCGATAAATGGCAATGGAAGTTCACTGAGTTTTGGCAGTCAAACCGTACCAGGTAATTACACCGTTGATGCAACTAGAACAATTGGAGGTTGCTCTTCAACAATGAATGGAACAGCTATAATTACGGTTAATCCAAATGTAACGCCAACTTTTACAGCAGTAAGTCCTATTTGCTCTGGGGCTACACTAAACGCCTTACCAACTACTGCCAACAACGGCATCACCGGTACTTGGGCACCGGCACTAAACAATACCGCTACAACAACCTACACGTTTACTCCAACTGCCGGACAATGCGCTACAACTACAACATTAACCATTACGGTTATTCCAAATGTAACGCCAACTTTTACAGCAGTAAGTCCTATTTGCTCTGGAGCTACACTAAACGCCTTACCAACTACTGCCAATAACGGCATCACCGGTACTTGGTCTCCGGCACTAAACAATACCGCTACAACAACCTATTCGTTCACCCCAACC
>Ga0208243_1000289_pt1 | contig 33990 bp, 51 predicted proteins | sample Subbio2Aug_QV12A_FD_184826 | JGI IMG/M metagenome (GOLD analysis project Ga0208243, IMG submission 184826) | Serpentinite rock and fluid subsurface biosphere microbial communities from McLaughlin Reserve, California, USA - CR12Aug_QV12A (SPAdes) | ecosystem: Environmental > Terrestrial > Deep... | reverse complement strand
CAGCATGTTAATCATAACAAATTACAGGCTGCTTGAAAAGTCGCCCCGCGTTTTTTGTTTGGTGTACAGAGACGGTTCTCTCTCCGTGTTGCGGGGAGAAGCTTAAAACCATTGGCACGAGGGCAAGTGTGGCTTGACGCGCAAAACGCAAAAGATTGACGCGCAAAACGCAAAAAACCGGGCGATTTGGCTGTTTAGGAGCCAAATCGCCCGGTTTTTACTTTTTGAGCGAGGTGGGAGGCCACTGAGCAGCCAGGCAATAACAACCCCCGTTAAAGAGTGTTTATGGGCGTTTTAGTACCATTTAAGCCACGTTTAAGTATTAAATTCATGCCAAACACGGCCGCCTCTATGAGCAAATCTACCGTCTTATCCTCCAACTCGATATTGAATAGCCGCAAGGCGTACTGAGCCAACGCAAGAGCCTTTTCCTTCTTAACTGACCCCGGCGCATCGGTAGTCTGCTCGATGTAATGGACAACATCATTGACGATCTTGCGCCCTTGCTCTATCTTACTAAGGCCGATTGTGTTCCTGAGCAAATCCGCGCCCTTGAATGTAGCTAGTACGACCGCGCCTACGACAAGAGCCGCTATGAATGGTTGCATTTCATTTCCTCCCATGTACGGTTTTTGTGGCCTCGTCCCACGAGACCCTATAGCCTAAATGCTCTAAGAGACTTCTAACAGGGGCGTACGTCCTCCCAGCTTGCAGCAATAGCTCTATGTCGACCTCGCGCCCATCAAGCATCAAGCGTGGGCTAAGCCGCCGAGCAATCATCCCTAGAAACGCATCCCACATGGGCAGGAGCTTTGCTGGGCAGTTCTTTCGCGTCCATGCTCTATGCGTCGTCACCTTATCCACGCCCCAGCCGTACCGCTGGAGTATCAGCGCAACGAGCAGCGCAGCGTGCTCGTTAGCCTTTTGTTGTCTAGGGGCCTCAGTGAACTCGCAGACCCCCACACCGATGCTCTGGCGATTAGCTGCTGCGCCAGCATGCCACGCCACCTCATTTTCTGGGATGCAGTGCACAGCGGCCAGGTCATCGACGACCCAGTGGTACGATACCTGAGCGGCCGGGTGGTTTTGAAAGTAGTCCCTATTGTTTCTGGCGGTGGCACCCACATTGCCGGTATTATGAATCGTGACCGAGGTCGGCCTCAGAGAGGTTCGCGGACGGTTAGCACTGGTGATGTGCGCATTAATGATCTCCACTTGTTTCCCTCCAATCGATATGCTCTGTTTGCGCAAGGCCTAAGCGCTGCAGCTTGATCACGTTTTCGGCGCGGGCCTTCCAAGCATAGAATGCTATAGCTATGCCAGTTGGTGTGCCTATAAATGTGAGGTAGGCGGCAAGTTGGTTCCCATCAATGATGGTCACGTATGCGCCTATACCTACGCCTACGAAGTAGGTGAGGAGCACAAGTGTCAATACTAGCTTAGAAAACTCGAATTTCACGCGATCCCCTCCAGACGCCTTATCTAGTCAGGCTCTCTCTTGCCATCTCGCTGTAGGACAAAGCCCTTAAGCAGAGTCCTCTTGAAACGATAAGAGTCGGCATGGGCAATGTGTGCCAAGTAACTTTGGACGGATGATTTAACCTCCGCGACGCCGATTTCACCACGCCCATATCGCTTCATTAGCCCTTTAAAGGCCTTTTTAATGCGCTTTTTGGCGTCGGTCTTGAGAAGCCTATGTGTCGGCCATATCCGATACCCTAGGAATCCGATACCCTTACTGATGGGGAGCACCTGCGTTTTGCTGTTCGTCTTGAGCCGGAGGCGAGCCCACAAGAACGTTTCTATCTCTTGCCGGGTACTGTGCAATTCGGCTTTGTCAGGGCCTACGATAACGAAATCATCCATGTACCTGATGTAGTACTTAACTCTCAGGCGCTCTTTTACAAAGTGGTCGAGCTCATTAAGATACACGTTGGCAAACAACTGTGAGGTCAGCGCGCCAATACCGATGCCGGTTTCGTCATGATTAGCGTCGAGCACGCGCTTAATGAGCCATAACAAGGAGGGATCTTTGACCTTCCTCTTGACGATCTCAAGCAAAATACCCCTGTCAATCGACGGGAAATACTTCGAGATATCCCCTTTGAGACAGTAGACCTTGTCATGCTTTGCGGCGGCCTTCCTCAAATACCGGGTGAATCTGTCCACCGCCGCATGCGTGCCTTTCTGATTTCTACAGGCGTAGCTGTGTGATATAAACGTGCGGTCAAACAATGGGCCGATCACGTTATGGATGGCATGATGCAGCACCCTGTCGCGAAATGAAGGGGCACTAATGACTCTTGGCTTAGGGACTCGAACGCAAAACTCCTTTGCTGGATGAGGGACATATGTCTTCCAGATAAGCTCGTTTTGAAGAGTGATAAGGTTCTCTTCTAGGTTTGTGGTGAACCTCATCGTCTCCCTACGGAATCGCTTGTCGCGCCTTGCTTTCAGGTATGCGCAATATAGGTTGCCGAAGTCGTAAATTTGCTCATACAGATACCCGACCCTTTTCAAGGGGCACCCCCTACACTTGAGCTGAAGGTGGGCAGGAGGGATGTTCTTCGAGCAATCGCCTACTAAACATCCCCCTGCAATTCAAGTCTTTACCCATTTCGGGAGGGTATTAGGCCCCTTTCTCTTCGCGCGCTGTGCGACATCTCGTGAGCTGTCGCCTTCCGGCTAGAAGACAGAGCGGAGCGGAACCCAATGTTCCAGTTCGCGTTGGCGCGCGGATTGTTCAGATTCAGCGCGAAAACACCGGCGTTGGACGTATTGTTCCAGTCGCCGCCACGAAGCGGCAATAATGCGGCCTAATACCCATGGAGTCATTGCTTGGCGTTTTGAATCCATCCGCCTAGCATTCTCCCAATCTCATTGAGCTGTTTGGACCAATGCTCATATTTGCTAAACGGCAGAAACGGGCTACCTGCGGGAGCACTCTTGAGTTCGCTCGCTAACCTGACCATGGTCCTCAAAAACTGCAGCTCGATATCAATCTCCTGAAGCGTGGTTTTCTTGTGGTATTTCTTATTGGCGGCAATAGTCAGCTTCAAGACGGTGTACATACTCTGCTTAATCTCGGCCGCCATGGTATGTCTTTCGGTCTTGGGGAACTGCTGCACGCACACGTATCCATACTGGATCATGTCGTAAATCTTCTGGGTTATAAGCATTGGTTCGACCTCAAACACCGCCCCGTCCAAACCTTCGCTATCGCTCAGGTTTCAGAATTCAGTGAAACAGACTACAGATTACGAGATAAAAGCGGAGCGGAACCCAATGTCCCAGCCCGCGAGGGCGCGCGGATCGACCAGACTCAGCGCGAAAACACCGGCGTTGGACGTATTGTACCAGCCGCCGCCACGAAGCGGCAACCTTTCTGCGTTGTTTCGTACCCATAGTCCATCAGCGCCGTGGCTAGCGTCCACAGGCGCTAATCCAAGTGTCCTCATGATTTCTGGAATAGTCACTCCCGCCGCCGCTGCAGTCGGCTCAAGCGTCTTCCATAGGCTGGTGGCATCCGTTGTCGCGAACTGCACTGTATTATTGATTCGGATACCCGATGGAGCGGACGTCTCTGCGTCGTACTTCAATGTCCCCGCAGTTCCCGGAGCGACGTGGCTACCATCGGGCATGAGTGCTCGCCATAGCGCGCTTGCAGCCGATTGGTCGACGATACGGGCGGCATTATTGTTTGGGATCACCTGTATTTCCCCATGATTCAGCCGCAGTCCGCCTACCCACTCCCACACGTTGCCGTTCAGGTCATGTATGCCATCGTTGGTGCCATCATGTGCCCAGCTAGCCGGGCCGCTCCCTGTAGCACTTTTCTGCGTCCGAAACGGGGCTCCGGTTTCTACCAGCGTTGCTACGGCCCTTTCATGAGCAGCACCATGATCGGAGCCGAAATTGTTGTTGCCGCGCGGCGTCGTGTTGTTCCTTTTACTCCAAAGCGCAAGCCCCGCCCACTCCGCATTTGTCATGAGGTGCCATCCTGCGCCCTTGTTTTCGGAAAACAACTTGGCTTGGTCAAAGGTCACGCTAGTTCGCGGGTCCTTAAAAGGCAGACTGTACGCCCTGTCATTCATGACGATGTTTTGATACTTCGAGATGAAAACTTGCGGAATCTGCACGCCATCCACGACAAACATCGGGTGAGGAGCTGCGCTGCCGCCCGTTATGACATCGACAACATTAAATACAGGGACCCTCACCATAATTGATGGCAGCCCTCTATCGTCGAACAGAACTGTGTTTTTGCCGCCCGACAGAGCCTCCACGGCCAACTTCATATCGTCAAAGTTACTCATGAGACGCGCCCTCCTTAGCCCACAAAGTAAGTACTACTCTCCCTATATCGAATGGCTCTGCGACCTGCTTCATCCGCGGGGCTCCATCGTCTCCCACTCCATCCGCGACCGTTGCGTACCGTCTGGCGGGGATGGCGATTTGCGCTACATATCTCCTGCTCACCCCGGAGACTAGGAATCCGAACTCATTGGTACTGATGTCAAGCGACACATCAAAATCCCTTTCAAACTGCGCGAGGTCGAGCGCCACCCCCCCATCTAGGACGAGCTCCGTGCTGTTCCTGACTGCAAATCCAAGTTTGGGGCCACTGTTCTTTTCGACAACAACTAGTTGTCCACTCACTTTGCATTCCTCGCTTTCTCAATCTCGCGGCACTTCTGGGCGATATGCTCCGCGCACTCCTTGGCATGCTTCGTAGCGGTCAGTCCCGCCTTTCCAAAGTCTCTTAGAATTTTTTCGGCTCTTTCACGACGTGCGGCATCGCGGATGATGACGTTAGCCATTATTGCAGCATCCCTCCTTGGACATAGCATTTGACAGTCACAACGGCGGCGCTCCCGGTGTGACGCACCTTGAACCCGTTAAGGGCCTTGTCATATACTTCAATGTCCCCCACGAGCTGCGGAGAGCCTAGCACCTCTGTAATCACCCTGTAGTTAAGCGTGCCTCGCGCCTTTGCGAGGGCAATCGTAGTACCCGAGTTACTAAATGGATACTCTAGGCTGTTTGTCAGCATTGCTTCCCTGATCTCGCCATCTAAGTCCGCTATATGGCGCTGAAACTGCAGGGCCTGCTGCACCAATACAGCGCCTGTCTCATCTGCGCTTAGGATGCCTGTTTCGATATTGTTTAGGTTTGTCGCGCTGATTGGAGTCCCTTGCTGGATGATCGCTTGAGTCGTGGCATCAACTATGTGGTCTAGCCACGTCCTAAAGTTATACGCCCTCACACTCCCGCCTCCACTTCCACAAATCTATACGCAAAGACCGAGTAAAGTCCTTGCACTTGGGGCTTGCTGAATGACCTATCTGCTAAAGCTATGACATCTCCATCAACATCCACAAGGCTGATCCTACTGACCGTCCCCGAGACTGTGTCATCCAAGTAGACAAAGATTCTTATCAGGTCGCCGGTTAGCTCTGTCTTGAATATATTTACCTGCCGCGGGCTCCCGTTCAGAAGATAAGTTGCGTGAGACAGTGAAGTCTGCAATCTCGCAAGCTGCTTACTGATGCCCACCTGTGTCAGTGTTCTCATGGTTCACTCTCCTTTACCGTGGATGCTCTCCTGCCCTCACCTGATTGCAGAGAGGATACAGGTGCATATCACCCTTGAACTCTGTCCTTATATCCATTACTGAGCTGTGGCCGTTATACAAGACAAACGCCGACAGGCGGAACGTTTGGTTGGCTGCAACAATCGATCCTGTCAGAGGGTAGCCGAAGCTCCCCATTGTGTGCGTCGATTCGTGGGTGCACGTTGTCTGCAACAAATGACCCGTGCGAGTCCCTACGGGCCACACCCCGGCCACTAGCAAATTGCACAACGGGTAATTATAGAGCCCGCCTATGTACTCAGAGCGGGCCTCAATCCGTGTGCCGTACTCCAGCTCTATATCAAACAACAGGTTGGCTGGGATCATTGCATGCTTTAGGCGCAGGAGCTCATGTAGCATGTGATGCTGTCGCCAAGCTACAGCGACCTTTATGCAGAACTCTCCATAGAAAAGCCTTAAAACGTACTGGTCATGGCCCAACAACAGGGTTAGTGATGCCTGCAATTGCGCGAGCGTATAAGGCAGCCCAATGGCAAGTCGAGACTGGACTCTAGCGCGGCGAAAGTCCAACACTTCGTCCCCAGTGGCGAAAATGCCAAGCACTCGCTCCCACCGCGTCACTGTTCCCTCATCAGCAGTCATCACCAGACGATTTGCCTGCAACTGGTCTAGCTGCCCTTGAGACAACAGCGCTTCGGCGTCCGCGCTAACACCTAAGGCCACAAAATCCTTGATCTGCCTTAAGAACAGCGGAAGATAGTCAATGTACTGCCTCATACTACCCCTCCGTCAGCTGCACTATCCCAAGCACCGGCACCTCAAAGTGATCCCACCTTGCCGCCAACACAACATTTTGTGCCACGCCATTAAGCGTGGTATTTTGGACGTCAAGAACTGCATCGAGATTGAGTAGAAGAGACTCAACCCAGGAACTGCGCACTACCGATTGCACGAAGGAAATACTCGCCAGATATGCGGCTATCTTATCCCTAGCTTGGGCTTCGGCCGCCGCTAGGGTGCCACCAGGCGCTAGTAGAACGGTGGCGCGCACGGAGACAGGCGCCTCTACAACAGTGGAGATAGTGACGTCGTGGCCGATAGGGGCAAGCCCGAGTCCTGTGCCTGCAGGTAGGGGATGGACAACTTCCTGTACCTGCGCCACTAGCGTCGGGGTAGCGGGGCGCATCGACGCATCGCAAATCACGCACTGCACCTTACCCCCTTGCCCGTTAGGGGTAGGGAAGACGCGCACGCCGCCCACGCCGTGGATCTTACGCAGTTCTTGCTCGTATTGCGCTATGTTCCCGCCGAAGGGCTGCGCATTGACAGTGGCATAATACCTAGCTCGCAGCGCATCGTCGGTTTCCCCACTGAACCCCGGGATGAGGACGTCCGTCAGCGTGGCGCTGCTGATGTCAGCTACATGATCGATAGGCAGCAGCTGGCCGAAATACACGTTGCCGATTTGCCCTGCCTGCTGGCAATGCATCGCATAAGCCCCCGGTTCCAGCATCTCCTGCACCATGAATACGTGATTTCCTCCCTGCCAGCGCGTCCCCAGCGGCACGATGGCAGCGGCTCCATTACTCACAAAGATGCCACGCCGCACCGCAGCAGTAGCCGGCATGCGGTTAACCCCCATCGCGGCACACACGCGTGTCAAATCATCTCCGCGAGCGGTGTCGGGCATGGTCGTGTCCAGCAGATTGCCTACATAGAAGTAGAGCTCCGCGAGCTGAGCCGCCATCGGCGCTAGGGCTGTGTAGATAAGGCTCCCTTCGCGAGTGTCAAGGTCGCTGGGCAGCCGGCTCATCATGTCGGCCATAATGCTCTCAAAAGTCTTTGTCACGGCTGCACCCCCACACTAATTTCTTGGCTGCCGTAGATAGTGTCGATGGCGAAGCGAATAACGCCATCTTGCATCCTAAAGTCACGAACCGCCGTAATCCGCGCATCAACACTGAGCGCGTCTTTAATCATGCGCTTGGCCTCCGAGAACACATAGTCCGGGTCGCGCCCGATTAGACTGTGCAGCTCAGCGCCATATTGCCAAGAATAGATAATGTGCGCGTAGCGCGGAGTCAGCAGCGCGCAATAGGCGGCTTGTGCCACGGACGCAAGGCCGTCGCATACCCCTACAAGGCGCTGCCGGTCGAAGTCTAACTGCCATGTGCGGGAGGAAGGCTGGATGGTAACTGTCCGCTGTTCCGCAAGTGTTGGGATCATCTTGCATCCACCTCCCGCACTTCACTATACGGCTGAATGCGGTCTAGCAAGATGTACTTCGTATCGCCGCCCCTCTGCGGCCGGCAGAGGAGCAGCACGCCATCACCCACCCGCAAAGGCCGCCGCAGCTCCACCAACGGACGCAGCCGCTGGTCTGTCATGTGCGCGTCTATTCGATGGCTGTGCTCTTGGGCAATCTCTGTCGTGTGCTCGTTTACGCGGTGATTATGCTGCATGACCACAACTAGCCCGATGCAGTTATCCGTAACATAGAGATGGCTCGCCGGTATCAGCAAGCGCGGCCCGACCTGTACCGCTAGAGGGGCAAGGGAGGTCACAGTGCCCGTCATAAAGCCGCCACGGCCAGTTCGATGTAGGAACGACTGCACGATAGACTTCACTTGTTCCACCGTGGTAAACAACCCTTATAACCTCCTTTAACAGGCCGTTAAACCAGCTTAAATTCTGCACTAGCGGTATGAACGACATGCGTAAAACTATGCTTGGCGGACTTACAGAGCAGATACCCCTTCACGCCGGCAACCGGCAGCTCCACATAAACCATATTGCCGGCTCGCAGCGACTTGTCCCCCAGCACCTCCACCGACATGCTTTCCAGTACGCGGTTCTTAGCCTGCAACAGCGCATCCGCGCGGGCTTTCGCCTGCGCGGCGTTTACGTTATCGTCAAGCACCTCATAGTGCTGGAGTTGCCCCCACGCCCTAATAGTGGAGCTGTCCTTAGCCACATACAGCTCGCGGCTGCCGGTGTCCGGGTTGTCTCGCGCCAGCTTAATCTGGTTGAACGTGTCCGAATCTATAGACCGATCGTACTTGTAATCGTAGAGCAAGTGCTCCGGGTCAATTACTAGCGACGTAACCGCAGTAGACACGTGCTTAAGTTCCACCCGCCCTGCGTTGTCTTTGAGGAAATACAGGTCGCGCGTGGCGACTAAGGTATCGGTCAAGCACTCTGAGATAATGTCCAATAGCTCCTGCGCGTCAAAAATGCGGCTTCCCAATCTGTAGCGAGTGTCCTGTATATCTCCCGTCTGCAGCTGAAAATCAGCGCAAATCCTGCGCACCACGTCGCTAGCCGTCAAGTTGTCGAATACATATGTTTCCTTTGTTTTAAGGTAGCGCAGCTGGTCGTAGGCTGTGACCGACACCGCCGCAGCCTTCGTGCGGCCGACGCGAAACACATAGCCCACAAACCAATCTACGCCGTCTTTCGCCAGGCGCAAGATATTGCCCTCAGCCGGAGTCGGGATTAGCCCCGTATTGAGCATCTCACAGGTTACGACTCCGGCGCGGTTGATGTTGTCCTCAAACTCTACATTGGTCACTAGTTCCGACATGTCCCACGTTTCGCCCGAAGCAGCTTGCAGGAGTACGCCTATTTGTGTCATGCCTGCACCTCGGGCAGCGTCAGCAGCTGGTTGACGGCAATGACATTCGGATTAGCGATTGTGGCCCTATTCGCATCGTAAATGCGCGGCCAGAGCTCACCGCGGCCGAAGTGCGCCCTAGCAATCCCCCACAAAGTCTCTCCGGGTCGCACGGTGTGCACCTTCGGAGCAGGCTTTCTTTCTTGCCGCACCGGTGCCGGTGCTGGCACAGGGGCAGAGGCAGGTGTCGGAGCAGCGGCCGAGACTGCACTCGCCGTCCTTGCGGTCGCTTGCTGGGGTCTTGCCACTTTGGCGCTATGCACCCGGTATTCCTTGAGCGCTAACGTGTAGTAGTAATCTCCTAGCTCTCCGAATGGCTGCCGATGCTTAAACCCGGTGATACTACACAACATGTTGATGTCTACGCCATCTCCGGTGACGATGAGGCGAACCGGCTCTCTGGCCTCAAGCATGGCGACAATTGCCGCGACATACTCAGCCGGAGGCAGGGGATGAGGAACCTCCACAAACCGGTATCGCTCCACTGTGAAGACGCTGTTAATCTCCGTAGCCATTAGCCCTCGATGTCCGATTTGCGTCACTTCGCCCAGAGCAATCACTTCGTAGTCCTTGTTAGCTGCAGCTATCGAAAAAGTCAGTTCCTCCAGCGGATTAACCGGTAGCTGCATGCCGGCCAAAAACGTCTTTGCACTCATCGCAGCACCTCGTCAATCCCGGAAAGTCCCGTCTCGATTTGCGCCTGTGTTTCCGCGACGAGGCGACGCTTAATATCGTTCCAGTCCTCGCCCTGATGCACCTCAACGTCGTTCGTAACCTCGCTGCTAAAGTCTAGGTAGTACACATTGGTATTGCGAGATGCAGCTGCCCGCATGAGCTTTGCATCGCTAGCGGAAAGGTGTAGGCTTTCTTCCTGCACGTTTGCTTGCAGAGCCGCAACTTCCCGCAGCGCCGACCTTTCGGCGATGTCCACCATGTAGGCCAGCGTTTGCCTAGAAAGGTCAATGCCTTGTTTAACCTTGTCTACCACACCGACTACGCCAACATTGCCTATGTCAAGCTTGCGGTCCCACGGCGCTGTAGCACTAGCTGCGGCCTCCGTGCCTTGCTGCGCAGCTGCTGCCGCGCGCCAGCGTGTTTCATCGGCTGCTAATTGCGCGGCCCTAGTCGCTGCCGCTACCGCCGCGCGTTGCTGCATCGCAGCCAGGGTGCCGGCCCGCGCTTGGCGTTTAGCCTCCTCTGCGGCCGCTGTCTCTGCGCTCCACGTTACGGTGGCCACAGCGTCTAGCGAGACGCCGGGAATCCGATTGAGCTTAGCGATGAGGGCATTTATGTACCCCACCGCGCCATTGACCATAGATTCAAGCGCTCCCAGCACCTTCACCTTGGCCACGGAAAAGGCATCGGCTATGCCGAACCCTACACGTGCAAAAAAGACCGGCACTTGGTCAAAAAAGTTAAGCACGCTGTTCCAGATGCCCAATACGCCTACACGAAAGTCGATGTTGGTGTTCCACAATCGCAGAATGACCCTAGTAACCGCCACAAGCGCCGCAATCAGCGCCATGGCTCCTACCACGACCCACGTCATAGGGTTGGCCAGCAGGGCCGCATTCAGCCCCCACTGTGCCGCCGTAGCGGCAGCGGTTGCGCTAGCGCTAGCCAGAGTGCTTTTCGTGTTGATCGCCTTAACTGTCGCCGCGATAAGCTCTTGCGCGGCAGTGGCCATAACAATGCCTTTGTATATCCCAAGTGCAGCGCCAGCCACACCAATAGCCACGGCAACGCCAAACATAACCGGCTCAATGGTCGGCCAGTAGGTAGCAAAAAACCCGTATACATCAGCAGCTGCCCCTGCCAGCCAAATAAGCGCGCCGACCGTCAACCCCGCAGCCCACGCAAGGCCATCAAAGAATCGCTGCCCGTCAGCAGTGTCTAGCCACACCAACAACTCCTGCAGTGAGGCCATTACCCTCTGCACCGGTTGGTCGGCCTGTGTCATGCGGTCTAAGAAATTGGACCAATGGTTGCCCATTATAGCCATTGCCTGTCCGAACGTCACCGGCATAGACGAGAACTGCTTGTCGATCACATCGCGCTGCTGCATAATCGACGACACTACCACGTCGGCCGTGAGGCGGCCCTCTTCGGCCATGGCCCGGAGCTCGCCTTTAGTAACACCTAACGATGTTGTCATCATCTCTGCCAAAACAGACGCATTCTCCATAATGCTGTTAAACTCTTCGCCGCGCAGCACGCCGGACGCGATGCCTTGGGAGAGCTGGATGAGCGCGTTCTGCGCCTCACTACTTGTCGCGCCCGAAACGACGAGACCCTTGTTCAGCGTCTCGGCAAACAACAGTGCCTGATCGTTGTTGCCTTTAAAGAAGTCTTGCCGCCCGATACGGGCCACCAGCTCGGCCGTGGCCTCATACGATGCCCTGCTCCTATTGGCCACCGCCAACACCTGCGACTCAAGCTGCTCCCGCGTGCGCAAGCCGTCGTTAATCAGTGCCAGCCGCGCATCGGCCGATATGCGCGAGTCCGCCCTCGTCATCACGCGCTCGATGCCTGACCATGCCTGCTGCATGAGCTGCAGGCCTTGGTTAACAACGATCACGGCACGCGATAGCCCCCCGAACCCGCTGGTCAGGTTCCGGGGGGCTTGGCTATTGTCGGTGTCGTCTAGTGTCCGGCGAAAATCATCGAGCGCATTGGAGGCTAGGTGGATTTCGGCGCGCGCCGCATCAAATGCTTGCCCTAGTTCGGGGGCGCTGCCGTTGGCGGTCATCATATCCATCGCGCCAATCATGCGGTCAATGGCTGCAATACTGCGCTCAATCGGCTGCGTAAATTTGTCCGTCAATCTTAGCGTCGACGATACGGTGGACATAGCCTCACCTCCTCTTAGTTCGCTTCAGTCTCGCCGCTTCCAATTTTTCTTGCCGGCGGGCCTCGTCTACAAAGGCTAATAACACTGCCTGCTCCCGCAGCGGCAGGCTCATCCACTCACTGGGGAAAAGATGGTGGCGGGTGAACAGGTAGTAGGCATAGACCGTTTCACCATCGTTTTCCCTTAGAAGTTTTTTACTTCGTCGCGATACTCCTCTAGCGCTTCCGGCTCAAAGCCATTCAGCTCCTGCACGGCCTTTATAAGGTCGCCAAACTCGCCGGGCAGCAGCATGGCTGCCAGCAAGTCCGTGTCGCCTACGACACCGTAGCTTGCCTGCAGCTCCGCACTCTTTAAGTCCGGATATGTGACCGACGCAGCGCAAAGCCGCTGCATATACAGGCTGCCATTGACATCGCTTTGCCGCCGTTTGCTGGTGATGACCATTTTGGTACACGAGTCGCGCAGCTTGGCATTCTCCGCCTCAGAAATCGGCCTAAGCACCCACTCGATGGGCGCCCCGGCTTCATCGCGGAAGCGCTTGCTAATGACGAGCTTGCGCGGCTCGACTTGCTGACTGTTTTCGCGCAAAAACCCTTTTAGCGACATACTACACACTCCTCAACGACTCAAGTAACTCCACGCCCTCAAACGTAAAGGATAGCTCCTGCTCTAGCACGCTGTCCTCCGTATCAAAGGCCGCAATGTCAATCTCGTCGAAGTTGCAGTGCGTAAGCACCTTGCTTTCGCGACCGTAAGGGCTGTCCGGGTCTTCGTTAGTGACGTGCAAACTAAAATACACATCGCGCCCTTTTTGTACATAGTCCAAAAAGAGCCGGTCGAACAAGCTTGTCACCTTATAGATGGTCAGCACACCCGAGCCCTGCACCGATGTCGCCTTGTGGCCTACCATACGCCTGCCCATCGCCCGTATCTCGGTCTTATTCTTCGTCAGCGTCGCCTCAAGGCTCTTGGCGTAAAACAGCTCGTGATTCTGGCCATCGATGGTGATAAACGCCTTGGCCTCCCTGGAAGAAATCGCGTCTTGACTGCTAAAACTGACCATGGCCTAACCTCCTAACCGCTCACCACAATGGTGTTGTAAATGACGTCCATAGTATCGACCGGCCGCAGCGCGTATGTGACTTCTGAGCTGTCGATAAGCGTACCGGGGCTCACCATGATGTCCTCCGGCACCACGTCGCGCAGCACGTTATCGCCTAGCGACTGCAGGTACTCCAAAATAGCGGCCTTAAACATATCGCGCCCGTTCTGGTTGTTAGGCACTTTGCCGACGAACCGCGCATGTCCTATGGCCACTATATACGCCGCCACATCATCCACCGTGCGGATAATCTTGTTCTTCGAGAAGGAATACGGTCGCTCCAATGTAAATGTGGTCAAGCTGTTAATATCCTTTTGGATAACAACCTTGTTCTCGCCATCAAAGGACGGCACAAACACTAGGTGTCCTTGACGGGCCATGTCCTCCTGCTGCTGCACGGTAAAGCGCGCATCGACATCCACCGCGCCCAAATAAGGGCTGCTAGTCAAGCTCGCTGTAAGCGGGCACCCTGCGGTCGCCCCGGCAATATAGGCCGCTGCCACAACCTTGCTCACAGCAACGCCACCGTCTAGCACCACGCCGTTCTTTACGCTGATAACCCCTTCGTAATCCGCATTCGCCGTGTCTGGCACCACCACCTGAACGTAGCGGCCTTCGCCGCGCAGGCGGCGCGCAAAGGCAATAAACAACGCCTTAATACTCGCGTCGTCGCTCAGGCAGGCTGCCGCGGTGAAGTTGGCCGTTTCTAGGGCAGTGAGTGCATCGGCGTAGTCCTGCGTCGTTACGCTGCCGTCTGTTCCGCCCGTCAGTGCGCGGCCGGCATTAGTCGCCAACGTCGCTACGGTGTGCGAAAAGACAACCCACTCGTTGGCAACAAGCCCGCTCGCATCCGTCACTTTTTGCCTGTTAACTTCTCGCCCTTCCGCCCATGTAATCACATGAAATGCGCCGGGCTCGCCCACCACATTCTCGATGGAGACTGTCAGCTTGTTCCCGTATGTGCCACCATACTTGGCGGTGGCCGTAAGGTTGCCTAGCGTACCGGCTGCCTTTGTGCCGGTATTAAGCCTGTAAATGAGCAGCTTCGAGGCGTTCTTGGCCGCCTCTTGGATGGCTAGCGCCGCCACCCCTAGCCGCGTCACCAGCGCGGCCACGTCGCGCGGCCACACCTCAATAATCTCATGATCGGCTAGCCACGGCAGCGCGATCGGCAGGCCGACAATGCCTCGCGACCCACTGGGCGGAGGCGTGGGGCCTTGCCCCACCACATTGATATAAAGACCCGGCAGCACCTTGTTCTGCGTTACCCACGTACCTCTTGGCAATTATCTCACCACTTTCTTGCGCAGGTACTGACTGCGCAGCCTATCGACGTCCCCTAGTGAATAGAGCTGGTCGGGGTCGAGGATAACCCTTAGGATATCCTGCTCTTGCCCGGTCGCGGCTCTAATCAGTTCACGCCCGGAGTATTTCTCTTCGCTCATTTCAAACCTCCTCTTGCCGCTATCCGCCGCATCAGCGGAGTGGCGTCGGTTTTCAGTAAATACACCTCAAAAGGTGCAATGTCGTGCAGCACCCCGTCCACAACTTCACGCCGATGCGAGGGCAGCCGCAGCCGGAAGTTAGCTCCGGCTATGCTCTGCAGCTCGGCCGATAAAGAATCGAAAATGCTGTTTAAGTCCTCCGCCAAGCCGGCTTCCCGACGCGGGGAGTAGTAGGCTATATCGAGCTGCCCAGTGACGAGATACCTGCGGCCAAGGTCATGCTTTACTTCCGGCGAGCCGGCGAACCCAAGCAAGAAGCACCTCTCCGGCAGCCGCTGCGGCACAAAGTCCACATACACCGGAATGTCTGGGTGCAATCTATCCAGGGCAGCGGCCACGGCAGCTAGGATGCCATTTAGTATCCGCATTAACGCATCGCCTCCCGCAGCCGCTTATGTAGTCGCAGTGCCGCCGCCGCCAGCTCTGCCTTGGCCTTGGCCTCGCTGTCTGTCATCATAAAACGGCCCTTGACAAAAGGCCGTTTCAACCGAATAAATATACCCCATTTGCCTTGGTGTCGGCCAGACTTAATTTCCTTCGCCTGTTGGCCGTATTTTCGCGCTCCCCGCGTTAGCTCAATAAAGACCAAGCGGCCCGGCTGCTGCCGGTGGCCGTATTCGACGAAGCTAGCGTACTCCGTGGGGTTAAACACCTCGGCGAAGGAATCGTTGCCGATTGTTTGCACCCCGCTGCGCTCCCACTGGAGCCTAAGAGTAGGGGAATCCGGGCTGTCTCCGGCTGGCGTATCCTTTTTGCACCGCGCTAGGTGCCGGTCGGCCGTGCGGTTAATGATGGCCCGCTTATCATTTTTAATGGTCTCGCACGCCCCGGCCAGGCCTGCGCGGAGTTGCTTTAGCTGCTTAGAGTCAAAGCTCACACTCATGCTCGCTCCTCCTCATACAGCGGCACCTCCGCATGGCTGACATAGATAAAGGGTCGACCCGCCCACAGAGTGAATGTCTGGCCTGTGGCCGAGGCGACCACCACCTTGTCCCCGGCAGTCACGCCCACATCCGGGGAGCAAAAGAGAGTGTAGCTGTTGTACACGCTTGCACTCTCATTCCCCAAGCTTAAATCGCGGTTGCGGCGCTGCGACAGGGCGCAGGCCACGTTTGTAGCCACAGCTGCCTCGGTCTGCCGCGTAACCTTATCTGGCCCCTTCGCGCTCGTGCGCCGGTACACAGTGCACCTGTCCCCGTAGGTAGCCTCTAGTGCCTGCCTAATCCGCGCGTCCATCAACGCCCCACCGCCACAGCGTACGCTCGCAGCCGGTCGTTGAAGTGGCTCAGCCCGGCCACCTCATTACTTGACCCATACTGAATGGCCGTATCCCCACGCTTAATAGACTCGATCGGCCTGCCGGCAGCTGCGTCAGCCTGCAAGCGATAGAGCGCCACGCTCAAGTCCACCCAGAGCCACAGCGCTTGCTCTGGTACGGCGCGACGCTTGGTGCGCGCACAGAAGTATTCCCGCGCCCGCGCCACATAGCTTGTCACTGTAGCACTTGGCACTTCGGGCAGCAGGGCCTGCACTTTCGCAGTCACGTCTGCAGTCAAAGTCTCGTCCATGCGCGCACCTCCTTACTCTGGCTGCTCGTCGCCTTTGCCTTTCTTCTTGTTGGACTTTGACTCGGGCGCTTCCTTCACGGCATATCCATGCTCCTCGAACCACCGAATCAAATACGGGTCATCCGTGTGCCCCACGCCGTTTACAAACATGACGCCTGCGCTAACACCGGTGTATTGCCCATTGGGCGCTTCGATCCTAGCCATTAGGACACCTTAACCCTTCTCAGAGCAGCGATGCCGCGCGTAGCCTTAACGGCCATGGCAGCCACCATCTCTACCTCGCCGCGCTTCACTGCGCCCGGAGACTTAAAGTCGGGCAAGTACTGCGATACAATCTTGCTGCCGCGCGGCGTTACGGCGTGCGTGGCATCGAGCCCAATGCGCACAGCGTAAATCGACGTTTCTCCTGTAACAGCAGCAGTCTCAATTATGGGGTTAGCCGTGCCCGGCTTGTCCCCCAGCTCGATAAGCGGGATGCCTGCGTACTTCGTCACCGGTCGACCAAAGGCGTCTACGTCGTTAGTCGAGAAGAACCCCGAGCGGCGGGCGATGCCGTTCATCACTGCCTTGAGGCGGCGGTTCATGAGCAGAGCATCCGGGGTGCCGTTCATGGCCGCGAGCATTTGGTCGAGCAAGTCCATCAGCGCGTTCGCATTGGCCGTAATGGCCGCAGAGTTCGACAGGTCGATGGCTGCACCCGGCACTGTTTCCGTGCTGCTGCCGGTGACGGCCTTGTTAATGCCGTCAAACGCCAGCGCGTTTACGGCAGAGTCGCCGTTAATAAAATCGTCGCTAAACAAGGCCCGCGTGGCCTCGATTTTCTGCGCCAGCTGAAACGCCAGCTGGTTAGTAACCCCGCTCATCTCGTTTTGCACCACACGGTCAAGTTCAAAGGCACCGCCGAACACCTTAAGATTGGTGGTAATCTGCGTAGTGGCGGCCTCTTGGGGAGTGTACTCCGCGTTGATCGCGCGGCGGGTCGCGGTGGCCATCGTAGTTACGCGATTGTACACGTAGGCTAGAGTGGAGCCTCCGCCCGTGGAGACACAGTCATCAAACACCATCAGGTCTAGTAGCGCATCTTTGCGGAACTCGTTAATGACTTGCTGCGAGAGCTTGTCCTGCGCAAGCTGCTGCGCTTGTGCTAATGTAATAGGCACTATAATCCCTCCTACTGTTTCGCTAGCTCAGCGGCGATAGCGTCCGCCAGAGAGCCGCTTGCTTTTGCGGGCGCAATGGTAGACCCCGAGACCTCATAGCCGTGCTGCTTAAAGCGCGCATCGACGCCGGCCTGAACACAAGTTTCGAGCAGCTTAGCAAAAGCCGTAACCTTCGCCGCGATAACGGCTTCACTGTCACCCTGCACGAATTCTGCTGCAGCCGGTGGAAGCTTCGCTTCGTTCAGCTTCGTGACGGTAATCTCCTTTAGCTCGTTGGCCCGCAGCTTGTCGGCCGCCTCCTTGAGCTTGGTCTCGGCTGCTTCGCGGAGCGTCTTCTCGCGCTCTAAATCAGAGAGCTTGGCGAGTTCGGCTGCCTGCTTCGCTTCTTGCGCGGCGAGGGCCTTGCTCTCCTTTTCCCACTCCTTCTTCGCGGCAGCTAGTTCTTGGGCAGTGTAGGTCTTCTCTGTCGTGGCAGGCGGTTGCACGTCTGCACCTTTTGCGACTGCATCCTGATTGGGCGCTTGTTCTACGGGCTTATTCTCTTCCATGGCCGGATGCCTCCTTGTTTATGTTGTTGGCATATAAAAAAGCCCCCTCGCAAGAGGAAGCTGATTTATAGTGTATTAATGGGCTATTTATGGACTATTACTTCGGCACAAACCGATAGATGACTTCGGCAATCTCTGAATGCAGAACCGTCACCAAACCCCCATCCATGGGCAGCTCAATCTCATATGCCTGCTCTTTATCAGGGCGCGGATGATACACATGCACCACGGTGCCCTCTCGCCCATCGCGCAGCACAACGACATCAAGGTCATTGACTTCTAGGCCGTTTGTTCTTGCCGTTGACATACGCCGTCACCATCCTTGGTATAGTAGGGCTTTCATCGTACAGCCATCCCGTTAGCAGTGGTTGCGTGTTTCCGTTAGGCCCCGTTATAAGCATATGCACCTCAAACTTCGTGCCATAACCTCTATTCCCTGCGTCAACTGCCTTCCAGCGCGCGAGGCCTTGCCGAATGGCTACATCCAAGGCGTCTGCGTTTGAGAGGTCAAAACCCAGAGCGCCCTTAAGTATTCTAGCTTTGTGCCGGCCAGAGTGATGCTCAGGGCTCAAGGAATACGTCGCGAGCTTCACACCTATGCCAGTAGCATGCTCATGATTTGTCAGCAGTTCACTCGGCGATTTTGCCATGTGCTTAGCTGCAAAGCCGTAATCCCACTTGAGCTGCTGCCAGTGAATCTCGCCCCTATTATACTTCTCGCGCTGAAAATGCTCAAGTGTCGGGAAGCGCTCCGCACCAAACATGGCTTGGTATCTGGCGTACTGCTGTAAGTCGCGGCCTATGTTCCTTAAGGCAGCCTCATGCGCTATTGCCTCGGGCGCACCGGCCACATGCTGCGCATGCCACTCCCTATAGGTCATGCTTGCCGGCACGGTATAGCTCTCGCCGGTGTGCCTGCGAGCTACACGCGTGGCGTCCTTGTCAAAGTCTTCGTCTGGCACATAAGGCACGGTGGTCGACCGGCAAAACGGGTGCAGAGGAGGCAGGTTTACGCTTGTCCGCGCATTACCTACATCAAACACCTTGCCGTCTAGGCCGCGACACACCTCCGACGTGCGCAGGTCTAGCACTGCCAAGAACTCGTACTGCCGGGTGCCGTTTTGTTCGTATCCCCGCAGGTTCCCTTGATTAAAGACGTAGTTGGTTTCCGTCCGAATAAGCCTGCGTGCGTTAAAAGCACTGGTGTCCATCTCTTGCCGCAGCGCCTGCGCCATCTCTTTGCCCGACCTGCCGGCAATCACGCCACTGGTGATAATGCGGTCTAGCCGCTCGGCCAGCATATCGCGCTGCGTCCAAATGCGCTCCGAGTAGTGCTTGCCGCTCCATTCCGTGTGCGCGGCTGCCGCAATAGCGTTAGTGTTCAGGCGCTCAAAGGGCCGTCCCACGCCCCTAAACTGCTGGTGGTCAAAGATGCTCTTGTAATAGGCTGCTTCAAACATCGTCGTTAGCGACTCGGCAGTGAACTGCTCATATCTCGCGTATAAGCTCGATGTAATAAGGTCGAGCTGCGCCTGCAGGTGTTCTAGGCGGCTAATCGCCCTGCCGTAGTAGAGCTTATCTAGCGCCTCGCCAGCTGTAGGGTCAAACTCTAGTGCCTGCACAAGTCTCTCGTAATCTCGCAAAGTCGCCTGCAGGGCAACGGGGTCAGCAAGAGCCTGCTTTGCTTCAGCTATGTTTAACCCGTGCTTCGTGGCGTACCGGTCGTGAAAATGCTGGATCCGGCTCGCCATCGCGCCAGCAGCGTCGCCAAACCAGCGCGTCACCAGCTCCGCTTGACGGGTGGCAAAGCGGTCTGCCTTGCGCTCATTCTGCGCGCCGCGCTCCCGCCAGTAAGCAGCGCCCCTCATGCTAGAACACTCTGCCCATCAGCAGGTTGTCTGTCGCGCTTTCTTCTCGCGCGCGCTCGGCCTGCAGCGTGGCCAGTTCCTCGGCGGCGTCTAGCACATCCGGCCACATGGCGATGATGGATTGATGCGAGAGAATCCCGCGCAAGCTAGCCATAATCTGTGCCAGTTCTAGGCGGTTGGCAATTTGGCTGCGGTCAAAGCTAAGGCTTACGGTCTTGTAGTCGTACTGCGTGCCGTAGCGCGTGTTAATGTGCTCCGTCAAAAGCTTAAGCTTTTTGCGCTCGGCAGACTTCCAGTACTTTTCCTTTTCGGCGCTCAGCTCTTCGATGCCAAAGAGCTTGTACTTTAGCGCCACACCCGACAGATTGCCAGCAAACTGCTCGTCCGTCAGGTTGGGCACTTGTGCGAGAAAGAAGATGTCCCTGTACAGCCTGTCTTTGAAGTTCTCGGTAGCGGCATCGTTAATGTCCTTGGTGATGAACTTAACCTCGCCACCCTCCGGCAAAAAGAGCGTGCGGCGCTGCCTTAGCCCCGCCTTGACCTTTTGCTGCCGCGCTATGCCCACCTCGCTGGTGGGCTCCTCTACTATCTCCTCGATGCCGTAAACCGCTAGATAGGCATCGGTGAAGTAGTCTAAGTCGTTCATGGTGTCGCTTTGCGCGCGATCATAGGCATCAATCAGGCTTATTACATCCTCAAAGTCGCCCTTACAATCGCCGTTATTGCGGCGCACAATAAGCGGCACGTCAGACATTAAGTGAGCGCGGCGGCCAACTTCCACCCAGCCGCCGGTCTGACTGCATCTAAACGACACTATCTCCGTCGGCGTATACACATCCGCGCACTTGACAGCTGCCGCGTCAATGCTGGCCTGTTCCCAGACCCGTATCGCCAGCGACAGGAACCTGCCCACCTCATCGGCATAGACAGGAATGGCTTGGTCGGCTCTAAGCATGTGGAACTTCATCGCGCCAGCTTTATCGATGTACATCAGCTCATAAGCGATGCCGCCAATGCTCATCTCCTTAGCGGCCTCAAAGTTCCTAGTGTCTGAGCCGTCAAGCAGCTCATCTAAGCGCGCCTTATAGGTTTTATCTGCCGTCTCGTACCTAAGCCCCTTGCCCATAAAGTAGGCCGTGGCCACATTGCTGATGTAACGCGCAAATGCATGCGCCAGCCTGTTATTTGGCAGTGTATCGTCTGGCATCACGCGCTGCCGTATAGCCCCTTTGTTCTGGTAGTAATCCCGCAGCTTGGCCATGCGCCGCTGCTGCTCCCCAAAGGCTTGCATACAGTAGTCGATAAGGCGCGCGTTAACGGGCGTATTAGCCGGCAGCACAATCATATCCCCAGCCCCCTGCGTTCTTTAATAATGAGCCTGCGGCGGTTGCCGCCTTGGGCTAGAGTACGGCAGCCCTCCAGTGCGTCTGGGCCATCGTCGTAATCCGCCATCGGGAAGAACTTTAGTTGCTCCAGCAGCCGCTTATGCTGCGCGTTAAACTTCAGGTAGCGGTTCTTCACGTCCGGCTGCAGCGTCTGAATGCGCAGCACCTTATCCGTGCTCTGCGGCACCTCGGCGATCGGCAAGTAGACGCCAAGGCGAGCTGAGGTCTTCGCCAGCTGCTCTTTTAGGAACCACTGAAACTGCACCGTCTCCACGCCAAACTTCGTGTAGCGCTTGCCGTAGCTGCGCCGCAATCGCTCGGCCTTGGCCAGTATGTCGGCGATAATCGCATCGGGGTGGCGGCGCTCGATGTCGGCCTCTTCCACGTACATATAACCCGTGCTACTATCTAGCGCCAAGGTGATGATGGCGCTAAAGTCAGATCGCTTGTTCTTGCCCAAAGACGGGTCGACGAAACCATAAAACTGCATGCTAGGCGAGCTAAAGTCCACCTCATGCGGGTTATAGTAGTCGAACCACTCTTCTTGGAACAGGCAGTCATCAGGGTTAATAGGTTCGTTCTGGAGTTCAGAGTTAAAGGACGCCTCGCCGCCGTCCACACGCTCCCGCATTAGATCGTAGTAAGAGTTCTTTTCTTCCCATAGCACTACTGTGCCGGCTAGCATAGCCTCCCTGTTAGCATCAAAGAACGCTAACGCCTCTGCTTCGCGCTGCTCGTTCGCAAGGTCTGTGTAAATACGCTCCCACTCGCTCCAGAGCGGCGAAGCGGAGAAGCTAAGCACAGCTTTATACTTCACCCCTTGGTAGCCGGGGTTCTTAAGCACCTTAGCTAGCAGCCCGTCATAATGCAGCATCGTGCCGATGTAGATAAAGTCGGTGTAGCTGTCGCCCGCCTTGCTCACAGCCTTCATAAACCAGTCGTAGAGCTTCTTGCGCTGTTCCGGCGTGCGCACGTTCTCGTCATTCTCCAGGTCATCGAGGACAAAGAGATCAGGCCGCCAGTTTTTATGCTTGAGGCCGCGCACCTTCTGCCCGGCACCGAGCGCCTGCACCTTGATGCCCGTCTTCGTCAGTATGACGTCTTCGCGCCATACCGCACCGCGCAGGCTCCCGAAGTCCTCGCGTATAGCCTCGTTATCCTCTAGCTCCTCGGCAATGGCGCTCAAGAAGCCGGCTGCCTGTCCATACGTGTCCGACATAAGGATGATGTAGTGCTTGTACTCATAGAGCGTAGCGTGCAGCGAGTCCTTAAAAGTCAGGTTCGTGCTCTTGGCGTGTCCGCGGGGCGCAGCGTTTACCCGCTTGCACCCTTTAGCGCGGCTGATCGTCGCTTTGTCTTTCTCTGGGTTAAGGCTCTTCATAACGCCGCTAAACCACAGCCGATCTAAGTCGGCGTGAAACGTTGGCGAAGGGCGACTAAAGTAGTGGGGGAGGTACGCCCGGCCAAAGAATCCTAGGTCAAAGGCCGCCAGCCTGCGCCTGATGCCACTTGGGCCGGTGAGCGCGGCCCCAGCTTGGTACTCTGCCAGCAGCTCTGCTCGCCATGGGCTACCGTCCAGCTGCAAATGTTTCTCGGTGAGTGCCTGCAGCAGAGCTCCTGCCGCCACTTGCCTCTCCTCATGGCGCCCGGCGGCCGCAGTTAAGGCCTCATTTAATATCTGGATGCCGCGCCTTTTGGCTTTACTCATGCTCATAACTCAGCCGACACCCTTTCTGCCAAACGCTTAAATTTGCCCTATACCACAGTCATGGCCCTTGCCCTAGTAAAGAGTCACAAACAAAATTTTAATGCCTCCTTAATGGCTTTAATCGCGATTTGAACGGTCTCCCTGCTCATGGCATGCTGCGCCCCTCCAGTTCCCTGCCGGGAGCGGGAGAGCGGTCTGCCATCTGTCACGGCCTGCCCGGACGGGGGACGAATCAACCCCGTCCGTTTGAGCCGCTTTGGAGGAAGGAGGAGGAGAGGAGGGAAACCATGCTTGGCTTTAGGAGGGAATATCTTTGAAGTGGGCGGAGAGCGTTAGCCTATGCTCCTTGCCCATCACTCGTACACGTACAACAGCGCGGCGTTGGTGGCGGTCTACCGACACAATTCTATGCTCACACCCCGCCAGCGGGCCTGACAGTACTGTAAGGTACGGCTGCGCTTTAAGCTCTAGCGGCAGCAGCGGCAGGTTATGCGCGGTCAGCTGGCGCACAAACTCGGCTTCGTGGTCTGCCAGCTGCACCGGCTTGCCCGGGTTTAGCCAGCGGATCACGCCGGTCATGTCCTTCACAGTGTAGTACAGCTTGTCGGTCATGGGGGCATCCACAAACACATAGCCCGGTATCAGGGTACGCAGTCGATCCAGCCATCTACCTCCGCAGCGCTCTAGGCGCACAGCTGTAGGCACTCGGCCGGTAATGCCGGCATTAACTAGCTCGCCTTGCAGCTCCGCTTCGCGGCCCGTTAGACACTGCACTACGTACATTACTTTACGCCCTCTTGCTGCTTGTCCGCGAGGAACTTCGTCACTTGGCTGTAGAGGTCGGGGCGCTCCTTGGCCATGGCCTCAAAGACTAGCACCTTGACCGACTCTAGACCAGCGTCCATCAGCTCACGATTCTTCACATCGATGTTGCTCTTGTACGCCGCGGCTCGGATCAGCCCGGTGGCCTGCCTTATAAGCTCGCCAACCTCCATCTGGTCTAGCTGCTCAGCAGGGCGCGAATGTAGCGCGTTAAGCACTTGGTAGCTCAGCAGGCGGATTATGCCTTCGGTAGTATCGAGCTGCGGATACTTAGCTATTTCGTCCATGATGACCCTAAAGTTCTCCTGCGCGGCCCGCAGCGTCTCAAGTGAGGCGTGTAGGCTACTCGCATGCCGCCAGACCGATGTGACGGAGATGTCAAAGCCTTGGGATTTGATGTAGTTGGCGATATCCGCGTAGGTGTACTCTGCCGGAGTGGTCATCATCTGCTCGACCACCTCTTTAATGTGCGGCGGGAGCTGGTCTACTTTGCTGCGCTTGCGGTTCGCCATACTACACCTTAATGAGCGGGTCTTTAATCTCCTGCGCCAAGAGCCTTATCCCTTTGCCGGTGAGCTTGGCCTCAAGCTCGGTGTAGTGGGCGCAGTCCGCTAGCTCTACTTCCGCCTGCGTATCCACTCGCCGCAGGTGTATGTAGCTTTCTTCCTGCAGGAAGTTAATGCAGTCGAGGAATAGATCCTCCGTAAGATACGGCAGCGCGTACTTAATGGTGGTCAGTTTGTTGTACTTGTGACGGAGGATGTTAATGGTTCTAAGCACCACGCCGTTGTTCTCGACAAAGGCTCCGGTGTTCAGGCGCTTGCGCATTTCCTCGCGGTTAATCTCCATGACGGCCGCCGCCTTTCACAAGTATGTCTAAAATCATATCCAGCTTCCGCTCAGTCTTGGCCTGTTCGCGGAAGAAATCGTCCTTCGTTAAATAGTTCTCGCGGATGGAAGCGACGTCGCGCGTCAGCCCGTCGACGCGGCCTTGCAAATCGGTGCGCACCGTAGCCAGCTCCACGCGGTCTGCCTTGCCCTGCACTGCCAGCTCGCACTTGTCGACGGACTCCATAGTGCGCTTGAGAAAGTAGCTTATGACTCCCACTACGATGCCGATGATGGTGGACGCTATAGGCCAAGCCAGCGTAATGTTCATGCAGTTTCCTCCAAACAAAAGCTAAAAGCTATGAGTTGCTACTCATAGCTTATTATGGTATCTCTGCAGCGCGGTAGAGGAAGGATTTCACTTTTTTTCTTCGACAGAGAATATATTCAACTGCCCGTCTGATGGCCGACGCTTAATCTCTTTGGCTTTCTCCTCTACGATATGCCGCACGAAGCGTTCCGTCAAGTCGTACTTTTGGGCTAGCTCCACGTGGTTGGTGCCGTCAAACTCGCGGCGGATCAGCTCGTTGCGGATGGGGATGACCAGGCTTGAGGCCTTCGGGATATACGGCTCGCTGCCGCCGTACATCTGGACGAGGAGCTTAAACGCGTCTATCCCCAACGCTTCGGCCATCTCCCGGTCTCGCCCCGCGAGGTCATCCAATGTGAGCGCGGCCAGCAGGTCGTGCTCCATTCTGCTTCGCCTCCCTTCGCTCAGCCGAGCGCACATACCGCTTTAGCTGCTCAATTAGTTGCTGGCCTTGGGCAAAATTCACCCACCGAAAGGGCTCTTTGACGTCCGCGTGTACACCGAGAATCTTCTTTACAGCTCCGCACATGCGCTCGCCCGGCGCGGCACACGACAGCCTGTCCTTCGGGTCAAGCTCCTGCAAGCGGTAAACTAACCGCCAAGCTAAGGCTTGCTGTTCGCGCGTCATCATGCCCGCGGGCGATGGGCTCTGTTGCTTGCGCGCCTTCGGCTCAGGCAGCTGCCGGTTCGCTAGGCGCATGCGGTTAAGCAGCTCTCGCTGCACCTGCATAAACTCGTCCTCAATTAGAGAGCTAATTGACTCCTTGCCGGTCATGCCCAGCACCAGCGCGTGGAGCAGGTCATCCCGCCCGCGGCCTACTAAGCCAAGCCCACTGCCGAGCGCGTACAGCCGCTTAATTTGCTCTTTGGTAATTGCGTTCACCTTACTGTAGCTCCTGCTTGTTAGTCTCATACCAGAAGGTGTCTGTCTTCTTCAGGCTGGCCCCGGCTTGCACAATCTTCTCTTCGGGGTAGGTCTTTAGGACATCCTTGTTCACGACCTCAGTAACCTTAACGCAGTCTTCCATGCCCAGCTTGCGCAGGTTCGCTACGACCTTCTCCATTAGCGCCGTCTTAATTACCACCGACGTTGACGCCCGAAAGCCCAGCTCGCCAAACGTCAGCAGCTTACTCTTGGCCTTGCCGAAATCCGGCCGGTTGAGCTCCGCAAACTCCTTGAGCTGCTTGCCCAGAGCCTCAACCCTCGCTTTGAGCGGCGCAGACACGCGCTCGGCGCTCTCCTTTAGCTCGTTAATCTGGATGTTCATGTCGCCCTCGATGTTAGCCAGCCTAATTTCGGCTTCCGCAATCTCCATTAGGACTTGATTGGCGTCATCCCAAGTCCGGATTGCCGGCGCATCAGGTATTCTCGTCCTCATATGGCACCTCCCTATTTTCCTCACTCTGCGTTTAATCCGGGCTTGTGACCGGCAGTGGCCGCATTACGCGGGGCTTGCGCCCCGTTAGAAAGGCATGTCATCGTCATCTGGCTCCGGCGAAGACGCGCCCTTGAGGTAGTCTAGGTAGTCTTGAGCGTCAATTCTCCGCTGGGTCGATTGAACTTGCGTCCCTTCCGGCTTGCTGCCGCCCAGGAACCTCACCTTATCCGCCACCACTTCGGCCACCTTGCGCTTGCTGCCGTCCTTGGCATCATACGTGCGTATCTGCAGCCTGCCTACCACGGCCACCGGCTTGCCCTTGCTTAGATACTCCGCACAGACCTGAGCTAGCTTGTTCCACACCACAATGTCCACGAAGTCGGCTGCCGGTTGCCCATCGGCTGACGGCATATCTCGGTTTACTGCTAAGGTGAAGGTAGTGACCGGCGCGCCCTTGTTCGGCGTATAGCGCAGTTCCGGGTCTCGCGTTAAGCGGCCAATCAGCACTACTTGGTTAAGCATAGTTGACCCTCTTCGGCCCTTTGGCGATAGTTCTGGTGATCCCCGTGTCGCGGTGCGCTATCTCCAGTACATCGCCCAAGTTCTTTACCACCAGCCAGTTAAGTGGATTTAGGCCGTACTCTCGCATCAGCATCTTCTGGTTGCGCGTCGGACGCTTGCCGTTCTTCATGCCTGCGACACCGCGCCCTCGGCCTGCTCCACCTCGGCCAGCACTATTTCCCACCGCCATGCCGCAAACGCATGGCCTAAAACCGGGCTTACTCTAACCTTGCGCTTGGTCACGGTGTAAGTTAGCTCTAGCAGATCGGCGGCCGCCAGCAACTCGTCGCTCTCATCCGCAGACTCGCAGGTGAGAGTCTTCACTGCAGCTCACCTTCTAGCGCCCAGCACCTTCGCAGGCGCATGTACTTGCTTGACGCGTAGACCTTAAGTCCGGCCACGTTCGGCGTCCACCCGTAGCGCTCGCAATCCTGCATGTACGCCCTAAGCACGCGCGCGTTCATCCTACCAACCTCATTTCCATATGTTTAGCCATAGCTACCAGACCTTCGTATGTATAGTTGTCGTTATCGTAGGCGTTGGCGAAGAGGGCTGTTGCGCCCCGGATAGCCTGCGGGCTGCGAGCCAGCGCGAAAAGGAAGTCGATCTCTTTTTCCTTCTGCTCCTCAGCCAGCACCGGGAACAGTAGCTTAATGTCCTCCCGCGTAATGTGGCTGGTGCTGTAGAGCTTGCGCTGCCGGGTGCGGTTGGCAATCTGCGCGAACTCCGCCTTCTTGGTGCCGCCAAAGCGCGTAACCGTTTCGCTGTTGCCTACAAAAACTACGCCTAGCGTCAGGCCGCGCTCCGCAAAGTGGTCACTCAGCGCCCGCAGCGCCTCAACCGTGCGAATCGGCAAATGCTGCGCTTCGTCAAAGATTAGTACCATGCCGTCACGCAGCTTCCCGGCAATCCCTAGCCACATCTCGTCAATCGTCCGCTCGGTGACATTTAGCCGGTGGCATAGCAGTTTTAACAGCGATTTTAATGTCGTTAAACAGGGGTTTAGAGATATGTATATAGCTCCGTCGGGGTTATCCGCTACGAACTTCTGCGCCGCTTTGGTCTTGCCAATCCCCGCGTCCCCGCAGGCGATGGCTAGGCCTCCTTGCAGCTGGCAGTTGCGGATCGTCTCGTAGACGCGCTCAGAGATGGATGTCGGCGCGTAGTCTGCCGCTACGAACTTGAGTGCGTTCCTTGCCTCTTCCTTAACCTTAAAGTAGCTGAGCAGCTTCTGTAGCTGCGCGTCCTTGTCGCCGGCGTAAGTCCCTTTCTTTAGCGGCGACATAATTGCGGCATTAATCCCCACCTGCTGGCAGGCCTTGTTCTGGCTGCCCAGCCGCGCGGCCAGAGCGTCAAACTGCTCTAGCGCCCACCTTTGTTCTGCCGTGTACTCCACTTGCCTTCCTCCTCCGTTAGGTTCTTTTCCTCCGTTCTTCGGCGTTGCGGTTCATGCGTTGCATATCTATAACTACCCCGGTGGCATCGCCCACAGCCTGCTGTAGGCGCTCCTTCTCCTCGTTAGCCCGCACGGGGATAATTACCTTGGGCGGCTGAATTACCATACCTACCTTGCCGAGCTCCGCGCGCCTCTTCTGCAGGTCGAACATGTCAATCTGGCGGTCGGTCGGCAGCTGCGAGATGTAATCTTTGAGCTTGCCCTTCACGGCCTTCTTCACGCGCCTAATCTGTTCTTGGGCAATAGCCACTTCCTCACCCGGCGACGCGAAGAACAAAGTAGTCTCAAGCGCCATCGGCACACTGCACAAGTACTTGTCCGTCTCCGCCTCGTACAGCCGCACACTGGCCAGATTTGCCGGATCGTAGCGCACATACACGTCCTTGCCGCGCATCCAGATCAGCTCTTCGCTGTCGTACTCTAGCCTCTCGCCGCTCACCGTGATATACACGCCCCTCCGGCCTACCTTCTGCAGTCGGCTGCTGCGCATTAGCATTAGAGCCAAGTCATCTTCCGTGGCCGTGCGCATGCCGACGTTCTGTATGCTCTCGTTCCAGACCTCAATCCGCGTCTTGCCCTTATCCCTCTTCACCGGCCCGCCGTAAAGCCCCACGTTGTAGATGCCGTCAATCGCGTCTCCGACAAACCGGCGTATGCTGCTGTCTAGCGGCACGTCGCCTCGCTTAAGTGTGGCCTTAAGGCTCTCCGGCTTCTCTAGCACGTTGCCGCCGGTAAAGGTCTCACACACGCGCGATACTATGTTTTTCAAGGTGCCAAATGTCCGCTCGATGGGCTTGGCCTTGGCGTTACGCACGATGGCGTTAGTCATCTCGATGCCAAGCCGCGTGAAGATAGGCGGGGGACTGCTCATTAGGTCTTTGTTCTTGCGGCTCCGGTGGCCTTTGCCGCCAATGTCGTGACATAAGAACTCTAAACCGTTATCTACGTAAATGTGGCGCGGTATGCCAAAGCGGTTAATAGCGTGTCTTAGTGCCAGCAAGGTTGACTGCGAGCACGGGGTGTCTGTCAAATTCCAGCCGACCATCACGCCGCTTCGCGCATCGATAAAAGCCGTCAGGCTCAAGCGGTGCTGCACCTCGCTGCCGTCATCGCGCTGCGAAATGATATCGAGCGTGTGGTTGTCCGCTACCCAGTAGTCGTTGGCGTTAAGATCGTCGTAGAGCCTGGTGATGTATGGCGCGCATCTTTCCTCATACGTCTTCATGCCCTTGCGGCCCATCGTCACCACAGCCTGCTCAAGCTTGCCCGCCAACCGCCTAAATGCTTTCTCGTGCGGCACCACCGCATCCGGCTCAAAGATTCTGGCCCACTCCTGCGTAAGCTGGTAGCACTGCGTCACAGGCAGGCAGCGCTCGTCTAAAAAGAAGCCGACAAAAGCATTCCACAAGGTCGTTGGCACTGTGGTTTGTCCGCGGTTCCACCCGCCGCGCCGGTCTACCAAGCCCTCTAAGTCCCCGGCCTTTACCGCCTGCCAGCGGCGGTACAAGATGCTCACGCTAATGTCTAAGTCCGGATACTGCTTCTTCATCGCATCAACAAAGAGCTTGTCCGCGTCTGTCTGCCGCTCATAACCCGCCCTGTACTCCTGCCAGCCCTTAACTATCTGCGTCCAGAGCGCTATCTGCTCGCGCTCCTCGGCGCTAAACTCGTCAAAGGCTCGCCTGCGCTCAGGCTCCTGCGCCGGTGCCTTGGCCCGCTTTCGTGGCGCGACCGGCTCCGGCTCCGGCAAGTCTTTGGGCTTCTGCTGCTCCAAGTAGCGTAGCTGCAGGTCAGCAGGGAGGGTTCTAAGAGGGATCATGTACTGAACACGGTTATTGCGCGGAGCTTCGTGAGGCTCCGAAAGGAGTCTGCCCTCGCTGATCGCGAGTTGCACTGCCCGCTCGCTACACCTCATCAGTTGCGCCACCTGCTTAACCGTCAATAACTCGTCCATGTCATCACCTGCCTCATCAGTACCGGGAGGTTACCTCCGGCAGACGGGGAGCTTGTCCCCGTTTCGGCTGTCTTAAATGTAGAACGGCCTTCTTGCGCTGTACCGGCGCTTTAATTGGTACACCGCGACGAGCGAGTTGCGCCAAACCAAGTAACCCGCGCCCGCAGCCGAGATTACCCCTACACCGCCAAGGTTAATCACTGGTCTGCCACCTTAGTCTTTAAGTGGTCAAGCCTGTGCATCGTGACCCTCTCAACGGCGTCGCGCAGCGCTTCGGCCGACACCGCATCCACTTTTTCTGCGTAAAGGTCAGTGGGCCGGCGCTTCTCGCCGTTGGCCATCACCCTGGTGAGCACTGCAATGGCCGCACCTGCGGAACCATACTGCCCTAGGCACACTCCCCCCGGGTCAAACTCCGTCGCCGCAAATATGTAGTGCCTCGTTTTGTCCGCACTCGGCTGAATCCACACGCTCGACGTCTCAACTACCGCCTGCCCGTCTTGGCTCCTAACCAGCATCTCCTCATCCTCCTTGATAATTAGTGCCCCGTGTCTACTTCCAGTGGCACTCCATATCTCTTCGCACACAGCTTTAAGACCGCAAGACTCTCCTCTGCCGTGCTCTCATCCACTAGCGCCCCCACTGTCATTCCGAGCCCTGCGGCTAAAGCTTTCAGGCTAGTCAGTGAAGGCTCTATCACTCCAGCCTCCATGCGGTAAATGGTCGACTTATGGAGGCCGCATTGCTCCGCGAGCCGTTCCATCGATAACCCTTGCGTCTCCCTAAGTCTTTTTAGCCTTGCTCCAAACATTTGTTCCCTCCTCGGCAGGATGTAGGCATATATGCAACGAACACACTGGTTAGCCAAATAACAAGGAGGTGAGAAACATGATCGTGGTTAGTTCTATCGAGCAGTTCCATGCCTTCGTAGCTGCTGCTAAAGCTAAGGGCATCCCAATGCAGATTCTCAAGTCCGAGCGCCAGTCTTTTCATGGAGGGGGCTCCATTGATTCGTCAGAACGGCCGAACACATTCTTATTCACCTATGTACTCTGCTGCCAGCTTTACACCGTCTACCTGAGTTCAAAGAGCCCGATGGCCGAGAAAGATTCTGTGCGAGCCTTGTTTAGCGAGTATGACGCTCTGTCTTGTGCTAAACTCAAGCTCTCTCAGGGCACCATTACAGTGGACTAAGCCCCTGCCGTAGAGTGGCCGGATTGCACTCCGGCCGCCTTACGGTCCCGGAAGCTTTATTAGCGCTTCTATGAGCCGGATTCTTCTGTCGACATCGGTCTCTTCCGCCAACATTTCCAACAGCAGATTTTCAAGAAAGAGCCCGTTGTGAAAATATTGCTCCACGACCTGTTCGTACGTCATCTTCTTCATGTCCTCACCTCCCCCCCACACCCCGGCCAGCCCCGGGGCTCTCTTCGATTTGCTCTGACCATTTGCCAAGTAGAGTGACCACATGCAACAACTGAGGATAAGGGGAACACGAGAGACAACGCCGAGCCAAGCCCACAGACAGCGCTTCTTCGCGGTAGCACACATGGCGAGCTCCTTAGCAGAACAGCAGCGCAGAATGGTCGGATTCGCTGACCTTGCCAGTGGCGCGACTGCAGTACAACGTGCGTTCCCGGATCACGTCACTAGAAATGGGGTGTTAACTGCCCCGCTGTGCGGTAACGCACAGGCCATAACTCCGTAAAGTCGGCGAACCCCTCTCGTGTTCCCCTTATCCTCAGTAGAAGCTCCTGCCTCTCGCACCTCTCCCCCCCCACACCCCGGCCAGCCCCGGGGCTTTTCCCTTGCGCTCGGCGATTCTACCAGCTGCGACTCCTTGGCATGGCCTGACACGCGTGCCGCCCGGCTTATGTCCGGTTAGTGCCGGGCTATCATTGCGCCTAGCGGATAGCTAACCTGCCTCACTTGTATTTCCGTCATCAAGGGCAAAAAAATTGAGGTCAACGTGTAGTATTTTTGCCAACCTCAATAGTGTCCGAACAGAAGGCATATAACGGTCATTCTCGATGTCGCAAATGTAGCTCCGCGACAGCTCGGCCTTGGCAGCCAACTCCTTTTGAGTCAAGTCACAATTCGCACGCGCCTGAGCAATTGTTTGACCTATGGTTTTTGTCACTATCCTCACCTCCGGCGCTACTGGTATTTCCGTCGCAGCCCAACTTCAGTGTATTGTATTTCCGTCATTACGTCAATAGGTTTCTTGTAGATAAATGCTGCAAGGTCTTGCTATAATGAATTGTCGGAAATACCGACTTTTCGGAAGGGGTGAGGCTTTTGTGAGCATCGGTAAGAAGGTCAAGGAAATCCGCAACCAACACGGCTTGACACAGTATGAGTTGGCCCGAAAGGCTAATATATCTCGGTCTTACCTCGGGGACATCGAAGGAGGTCGATATAACCCAAGCGTGGAGACCTTGCGATGTATTGCAGAGGCTCTCTCCCAGCCATTGTCCGCGTTTTTTGATGGTGCTACGCCTCAGCCGGCGTCTTCACGAGCTGTTCGTGTTCCGGTGTTGGGGAGGGTGCCAGCAGGTATAGCACTTGAAGCCATTGAAGATGTGCTCGACTGGGAAGAAATACCCATTGAGTGGACTAAGGGGAACCGGCAGTTCTTTGCCTTGAAGCTGCGCGGCGATAGCATGATGCCTAAGTACTTAGATGATGACGTTATAATAGTAGAGAGAACGGACACAGCCGAAAACGGACAGGACGCAGTCATCATCATCAACGGCCATGATGCTACTTTTAAGCGAGTCCTCGTAAATGAGAATGGAATCATCCTGATGCCAATCAACACCGCCTATCAACCACACTTTTTTTCTAAGTCTGATGTGCAGCGGTTGCCGGTCACGATCATGGGTGTGTGCAGAGAAATCCGCCGCAAACCATAGCGCGGGTTCTTTTAATGCCAGCGTTAAAATGCGTCATGTCCTCACTGGGCACGCCACGCCCGCCCTTCATCCCTTCGCCTCCATAATTGGCAACAAGACTACTATGAGGTGAGCTCCATTCGTTACTTTTGTGTCGTTTGGCCTTGTTTCCACCCGTGGCAACATGCCCTTCGTTGTCGCCGAAATCAACTTCGCCGACAACGAAGGAAAGTTCCGCGGTTCCGCGGTAGTAAACTCACTGTTGTAACACCGGCACCTCTGGCTGGCGCCCTCAGTGTCAAAAGCCCCGCGGGGCGCGAACAATCGCACCACTGCAGGGCTTTTAGACTATTGTAAACTTCTTAAAATGACTATTTTAATATGTTTTAACGCGCTTTAACGCTCCGCCTAACTTCACCCCGACCGAGTCCAAAATCACCGCTGTCAGACCAAAAAACGGCCTTCTTCCCTTGACACGCAAAATGCAAAACCCAACCGGGCTTTGCACGTCTTCCAGTTTTTTCACGCCTAAATAACGTTGATATTGCTGGGTTTCTCGGGTCTATTCCTGATTATCTCGCCTTTTTACGCCTAATTTCGGTTCACACTCTTTTTTGCATTCTGCACGTCAATTCACAGCAAGGAAGTATAGAGACTCTCTAGGCGAGCAGTTCACCTTAAGGATCAGGCGCCTACGGTGTACTTGCGGGAGGATACATCATGAACTTCCAGACATCCTTGTCCCCTACAAGCGCTACGAGGCCG
>Ga0208243_1000288_pt1 | contig 34098 bp, 37 predicted proteins | sample Subbio2Aug_QV12A_FD_184826 | JGI IMG/M metagenome (GOLD analysis project Ga0208243, IMG submission 184826) | Serpentinite rock and fluid subsurface biosphere microbial communities from McLaughlin Reserve, California, USA - CR12Aug_QV12A (SPAdes) | ecosystem: Environmental > Terrestrial > Deep... | reverse complement strand
ATACCGATATTGACTTACCGGTTAAGAAGCAAGCGGTCTTTATCCTGCTGACAGTCAATACAATTAACCTGCTGACTGAGATGGGGATTACTCTCAATCAAGACGTAGCGGGTGAAGACAAGCTCAAAGAGCTGAGCAAGCTCCTGGACTTCTTCCTGAGCTTACAAGACTATCAAGACCTCATCGGTCTGAAGTCCCTTTTAGAATGCATGGATATTCCACCGGTCAACCGTCTCCTCCAAACCATGCAACGGTTCTGGGGTGAAGATGAAGATCTGTCTGAATTCGAGTGCATGATTGAAGACGTTTCCGAAGTGACATTGAAAGCGATTAAAGACTCGCTCTTCAGTCCTGAGGAACTGGTTAACACTCCAGATAACATTGTCAACCGAGTGTTAGCTAACAAGGCGTTCATGGAAGGCACCAAGGCTTACGAGCACTTGATTAACAACGGTCAGGCTGGTGGTACTATGCCGACTTACTTAAACTTCTTTAAAGACTACCTAGAGGAGCTCCTGGAGATTGGTAACGTTGTTACTAACCTTCAGTACGCCAAGGAAGTCATATCGTTCTTCTTGATCTCTGAGATTAACGACCATTGGTTGAAAGAGAAGGCCACCCAATACCTTTATAAAGTAATCGAAGACATCACCTCGATTACCAAGGTAGAGGAAATGATTGAAGGGGTTGTCATCAGTGAATAAAGTCGAATACCTCAAGCACTTCATTACCAATGAAGGCTACGACAGCAAGGGCAGCCTACAGTCCCTGATCACCATCCAGTTCGAAGACCCAGATTCCTCTGAATTGTTTAAGCTGGAACCCTTTGCTGCTTATATCGAGAAAAAGAAGTACTGGACCCTGATTGATGGACAGCCAGTTCAGTTGGACGGTGATGTAAATGAACCGTTCTTCTACATGGATGAGATCCTGGAGATCCCTGGTGACTTCCACCCGATGCTGAAAGGGAAAGCGGTCAAAACCACCTTTGGGTTGTTACTGTTCAACGTTATCCTGATCTGGGAACCGTTTAAAGGGACTGTTGACTATATCAACCGTGAATTCACCAAAGGGATCTTCGAAGACCTCTTCCGGGATATCATGGTGGATAACCCTAAAGAAGGGGAAACCGTTCCTCAGGGTAAAGCATCCGTGGATGAATGCCTCATGTTCACCCACAACTGTAACTTCCTGGAAGGCTTGGGGACTCACTACATCAAGCCAGGTGGTCTGGATGCCCTAACGGTTGATCCTGAAGTACTGGCGCTGCGTGATCGTCTCTTTAAAGAACATGCCCACGAACTGAATAACCCGGTAGTCTTCACCACTATCGTGGAGCAGGTTGTTGCGCTGGACATGAAGAAGATGCTGGAAGGACCCAGTAAGAAGTTCTTCATCAACAAGAAGTTTATCGACAACAGCCGTAAGCGGATGTTTATTGCGTTTGGTATTGAGCCTAACGATACCGGTGATGGGTGGGTTGCGCTTACTCAGTCGTTGGATGAAGGTTGGGATACCAAGCATCTGGCTGCCTACATCAACACCGCCGTAGCAGGCTCTTACAGCCGTTCTATGGCAACAGGTGAAGGTGGGTCTCAAGTTAAGGAGACTCTGCGTCTGATCGGACGAGCGGTGGTCTCTATGACTACTCCTGATTGCGGCAGTCCTTCCACCGAGACTGTATTGATTGCGCCGTACAACAAGAAGTACTGGATTGGGATCTATGCGGTTATCAAGGATGTAGTGACCCTGATCACCAAAGAGAACGTGGACAGTCTGGTGGGTAAACCTACTAAAGTCCGTGTTACCAACCGTTGCATCTTGGTGGATGGTGAGTATTGCCAGACATGCTGTGGGTTGGGCCTGGGAGCTTACGGAGAGCGTCTTAGCTCTGAGATCGTACTGATCCCTACCCGGATGATGTTGCAGCGTATGAAGGCGGCTCACACCGCGGGTAGTAAGACATCCGTCTTGGATCTCGAGATTGCTTTGAAGTAACAAAAAAAAAGAAAGACCTAACCCCTCCTAGCCCCGTAAAGGGCTAGGAGGGTATTAAGTAGGGACATCAGGGTTTCTTGATGTGACTCTGCAAATCAGAGATGGCCTGTTCCTTAACCAAGTCGACCGCCTTCGACAGCGCGAGGACAGTTTGAGCTGCTTCGGCCAGAGGGGTCAACGACAAAGTAGCCACGTTACCCAAGTGGGTGCCTTTGACGTGAACGCCTTGAGCAAACTTTGGACTGGAGACTACGTTGTGGAACATGATCACTTCGCCAACCTTGTTAGCAAAGGTAACCGACGACAACGCCAGAACGAGTTTATCCGAGATGAACGGATACTTCTCTTCAATGTCATAGCCTTCGGCGGTAGTGTCAATACCAGCCAGCTTATCGGTTTCCACCATCACGTCGAGGATCGCGCGGATGCTGTCTTCCATATCGATATCAGGATCGTTCAGGTGATAGACTTCATCACCCGCCGCCTCGATCATGGCATCGGGGTTGTTGATCATCTCTTTACCGGCGAGGGTAATGGCTTCGAGCAACACGAAGTCCACGAGATTGGGGTTGATATCCGCGTACAACTCATCACGGGTATCCGGGTCAAGCTTAACGATTAGAAATTCCACATTAAACCTCGATGGACAGAAGGATGGCGTGTTCAGTGGTGGACCGGAGTTCCCACTTATGGCCTTGGTAGGGTTTGAGGGACAAGAAGTCTTCTTTGAACAGGGGGTCCAGTTCAATCCGGTCGTAGAGACTTTTGATCTCCATCGCTTCCGATTCGAAGTAATCCTTCTTTTGGTCGTCGGTCTCGTAATACACCGGGACCTTGATACGTTGCTGGAGCACTTCATCTTGCATTGCTTTGAAATCAAGCATGTCAAGATACGCACGAATGCGCTCAACCACCATTACCCGCAGAATGAACTGCTTGTCGACGTTCTCCGTTGGTGAGCTCGGGAGACGTACGATAACAGACTTCACGTTCTTCGGGGTTGGTGCAAAGGATTGCGTCGTCATTTTTCCCACCCAGTTATTTTAAATATGATGCAGTTAGGAACAGTTCTGGTGAATTCGGTACGCTGTATACGACAACGGTGGTACAGCGAATTGAACAGAAGGGTGTTATCAGCGATAAGTCTCTCCGCAATGTCGATGATAGCCGTGGTGTATCTCAGTACCACAGCTTCGGGTGCTCTAAGGAGTTCCCAATACTCACCGCTTGTAGGGCTTTGGAGAGGCCAACCGCTTTCGTCAAACAACAAAGGATAGACCTGAGCTTTAACCGTTTCATGTTCGATCCAACGTGGACGTCCCTTATGCAGGTTAAACTCTACAAAACCATCACAATAACGAAAGGCATTGTCAAGGATTCGTACCACGACTTCGCGGATAACAGGATCCCATCCAATATTGCTTCTGTACTCCAGAATCACCGGTTGGTCGATGAAGAACTTTTCGCGTTTTATTTGACTCTAGCTCCTTTAACACACAAGACCATCATGCCCGGGATTTGGCGAACCACTTCCCAGTTCTCGATGGCGTAATTAGTGGCGAGATCTGACAACACACCCTGATTACTGAGCATTATTCCCTCCACCGATTCGAAGATCTCCATCTCGTAATCGAGCTTGAGGTCACCCGGATCGTTTAGAGGAAAACAACCATCATCAGTGGTAGACAGTGCCATCACAGTCGTTTCGGCAATTTGGTCTTCAACGAAGTGTTCGATGAATTCCGCGTTGTTCCATACCAGCTCGTCACCTGCTATTGTGCAGAAGGACTCATTCGACTTGGCGTGTCGAAAATAATCCTCCAAGCACTTGATCACCCCGATCTCGCCAATAAGACTATTCGTCCCGTTGGAATCGGTTTTTAACACTACCAGTATATTGCTGGTTAACTGAGGTAGCATGTTGATCACCCACAGAAAGGAAGGAGAACGCTCTGAACTACTCCAGAGCGCAATCCAGGTTCATCCGCTTAAACGACTTGGACTTCGCCGCGAAAGCAGTTTTTCGTTTGTCCATACACGACAGATGTTTATCAATGTCTACGCATACCCCAAAGATGAACTTAGGGGTAATCTTCCCACCGAACAGTCGGAAGATCTCACGCAAGCGCCCAATCATCTGGCGGTTGGTTTGAGTCGAAAACACAGTATGGCTACAGAATGCAGTGATCAGTCCCGGAATATCTTTACCGGTACCGCAGCTACCCTGCGTGGTGAAGAGTATTTCGTGCTTCTTATACTTCTCCTTGTCCTTCTCTTCACTGGCCAAATACGTCTCCATATCCCATCCTGGATATTTCTTTAGGAAACGTTTACACATCTCTTTACACATTTGCTTACGGGAGAAGAAGAACAGGCATTTAGTCCCAGCCTCCTTGAATGGTAGGTACCACTCTTGGAAAGCCTTATCCCATAACTCGAAGAAGAAATCCGTCAATTCCTTAGATGCCAAGATACTTTCTTCAAATACCTTGTCATCATAGGCCCCATAGCGTTCCCACTTGACCTTGTGCTTGCGCAGGTTGATCTTGTACAGATAAGCCATGGTCTCGATGTAATGCTGAGCGTCCGCCTCCCTGTGTCGCTCAGAGACAGGGTACAGCCACTCATACACCCGGTTAACGAATGCATCATCGGACTTCAATGTTGCTGACAATACGTATGTCATCAGCAAGTTGCCATACATCAGCGAGGAGAACACTTGGTGAATAGCCTCGTGCCCTTCTTCAATGATGCGTGTCCCTGGTCTGATAGCCCTGAATACGTCATCAAGGTCAACAGGATCCGGAATCTCTTTCTTCCTTAAGAAGGGTTCGATTCGAGACATTGGGACAATAACAATCTTCGGGTTCACCGTACCGTTGTTAAAAGCTTCCGCTAATTTGGGGATGGGGTGTTCCCAAACCAGCAAGTCACCAGGATCCAGTTTAAGGAACTTGTGGAGCTCCCCTTTCCAGATCGGAATGTAGCGTGGCTGCATGGTGATCACGGTTCGATACCCACGCTTAGCCATCGCGTAGATAGCCATGTAACCTTTACCACCACCTGTGTTGTCGTTGTTCACCTTGAGGTAACCATCGGTCAACATGTAGTCAGTCCACTCAGTCTGACCAGGTCGTGGGGTTTCGAATCCTTCCTGGAAGGTAAAGTCTACCTTAACAGGTTCAATGATCGGCTCGTCCACAATTTGAATACGAGAACGGTCATACCCTCGATACACTGCAAAGTCCAAGAACTGTTGCAGCAGGTTAGAGGAAAAGCGGTATTCGGTTTTGTCGAAGTTAGAACGCGCGAAGACGTGATCTAGCACTCGTTCCATTTGACGGGTTTGAGGATTGGGCTTCATCCCCGTCTGGTACATGTGTATACGGCAAAAGGGTTTGATAACGTTCTGAACGAAATCTGGCTGGTAGTCAAATATCCTCAGGTAGTGAAAAGCTTTACTTATCGTGACTGTCTTACGCATAACGACCTCTTAAGTCGGTAGGAGAGGCCCCCTTTCGGGGACCCCGTCCGGTTAAGCAGCCGCTAAACTTTTAGGTTAACCAACACCCAAGGCAAAGAAAGCTTCCAATGGACTCCCTTGACGGTTGACCATACGGAAAGTCTTCATTTTGTTCAGCACATTCTGCTGTCGCTCGTAGATCATCAAGTGGCCAATACCACGACCGATTACAGCCTCTTCGAAGCTAGAGAAGTACTTCGGTACATCGCCTGTTGGGATCGATGCGTCAATACCCCCTGGAGTCGCTGTCAGACAGCAATACAACATGATCTCCGGGTGCACAACGTTAATACCTTTGATTTCCTGAGCAATGAGTGTCCAGTACTCAGTTAGCACCTCTCCAAACACCTTCGGAGTGACTACTTGATTTTTCCACGTTGAGTTACGCTTGCTAAAGGTGATGAAGCTCTCAACACGAGCACGGTGAGCATCCAAGTCTTCCCGAATGAACGGAAGGCTGAAAACAGGCTCCATTACATTCCAATGAGCCAGGTCGATCTTGACATGCTTCTTCCCGAGAGTTTCCCAACCGTGGTCCAAGACGTAACGGAGGAATTCCAACGAGAACCGCGCTTTTCGAGAGGAGATCGATGTATGAGCGGCGTGTTGCTGAATCGTTTTACCGCCCATCATGATATCTTCAACTGCGTAACGGAAAGTCACTTCAGCGAAGTACGGGAGTTTCTCCAGACTAACAGCGTTCAGGTCACCCAAAGAACGGATGTCGGAAAGCACGTTAACGATGTCAGCACCTAGGACCATGTCGCATCCTGGTTCGATCACCTCTGGGTTCAAGAAGATTTCATCACCATTACTGGAAATGATATTCGTATCCCGTTTATGCGGCACGAACTGACGTGTGATCGCATTTCGAATAAAGTGTTTAGTAGACAGCATCCCCTGACCCATCGGGTTACAGATAGAAGTTGCTGACCACATACCCACGTTAGCAATCTTGTCCATCATCTGGTTAAACGGGACTGACGTTGCCATCATCCCGTAACATGTTCCACACGGAACACCAGCGTCACGACTATTACAGAACGCAACAGAACGGATCCAGATCGTTTCCCCAACCTTGATATCCCAGACATTCTCGTTGTCGATCAGCTGGAGGTTACCGGCAGGCATTTGTTGCCACTTGCCTCGCAACCCCATGGCAACGTTCATGCTTGCGATCTTGATAGGGACACAGACCTTGGTCCCGCAGTCCCAACCGAAGTTCATGCCACGCACAACAGCGGTCAGAATATGGGTCTTACGGTGAAACAGTTCTGAGTCCTTCAACGCTTTACCGTTGTTGGTCAGAGCTTTACCCGAGGCGTTCTTCTCACCCAGCGAGTCCGCCAAGTTAGTAATGCCGTGAGCATACGGTACGGAGACCGCGTTGGGGTGAATGGTGTTGTTGAGACTGAACACCCCACCCCGCATCACAGACAGTTGATACGCCTGGTTAACACTCACACCACCCGTTCGAGCCAGCATGGCCATAACGTTACGGTCTAAGCTTTCAGCGGCTTTGATGTGGACGTTGAACTTATCCTCACCTTCGTCGATCGAGATCTCTTTATTGAGGATCTGATCTCGGATAGCCATGACCCCCTCATCCGCCATGAGATCACCCACGGACTCTGCGGAGGCTGACAGAGACGACCCTTCACCCATCACCACGGATTGGTTATGAAGCTTGTTCTGCCAGATATGGATCAGCCGCTTGATATCGTCAATCTCTGCCAAACTTTTAATCGTCGGTAGCAGCTTGGCCAGCATATAGTTAATGGGGATGGCCTGGACGTCATCGTCGTAGGTGATCATCTTCGCCGTATTACCTGCCACCTTATTCGAGGGAATCAATTCCTTAACCGAATAAGGGATGTGGTTGTAGTGTCGATGGATAATCAACCCCAACCACGTCAACATCAGCACGTAGGTGTCGGACTCGACGCTTACACCTTCGTCATCGACTACGGTTACCGGACATCGATAACCTCGCCAGCGCAACATCATCTCTTCTGGAATGTTCGCAAACTCTCGAAGACTAAACTGCATCATGAGGATACTTGCCCACCCTTTTGTTGGCCTTTAAGCGCTGCTTCTTTATCGTTAAGTTCAGCCAAGAAATTACCCAAGCGGGATTCGTTGTAACCTTGCAAATGTTCGTTACTGACTCGGTCACTAGGGAGCTCATTACGGAGAGATAACCCAGAGTCCTTCATCATGCTGACGGACATGTTCAACGCACGGTTATTCACGTACTCAGGTGGCTTAATGATCTGAGGAATGTTAAAGACGTCATCCGCCCGGACAAACCGTCGAACTGCACTGATGCGGTTCTCAGGAGAATACGCCAGAGAGAACAACTTAACAACCTCTTGACCGCCCGACTGACTGGTTACCCAACGACCTTCGGTCTCAGCAGTGTTCTTGTTACCCTTATCGTTCATTGGCAAACTGTAACGATCACTGTCGCTCATCTTCGCTGGCATGCCAAACAAGTTAGACTTGGGCATACACTGAGCGCTCATGTCACTACCGAACTTGTCCAACAGGATCAAGTCTTGGATACTGATCATGATTGGGTTAGCGGTCTCTTGTACCTCGCCCAACGAGTTGACCCAGGTTGCTTTCTGCGGTTGATACTTATAACGCTCCCGCAGTTTGTTGATCAAGTTAACCCCGAACAGCTTGGAGTTACTGATGATGTGAATAGAAATGTTCTTCTTACTCACGTTATCAACGTACTCAATCAGGTCAGCTTCTTCCTCAGTCGCCAGCTTAAACATCTCAGCGAACTCTGGGAAGCCTTGCTCAAAGTACTCCATCAACACGCGATGCGCACCACGGTAGTCACCTTCTTTACGGAGGTGCTGAACTTCACGGTGGATGTGCATGGTCAGGAAGTTAATACTCAACTCCAACAACAACGCGTAGATCTGACGACGGAACGCCGGAATGTTGTTGAGGATTACTTCTGCACTGGTGCCGTCTGCATAACGCGGCGCGTGAGCATCAGGAATGATGTTAATCACAACACCCTTGTCACCATTCAGACCTGACAACTTCCACTTCACACGACCTGTCATGCGTTGCTTCAGTTCGATGGTAACGTTCCAGTCCTTGTACTTTTCACGCTTAATGGAGCGGAACAGTGGATTAGGACGCCCGGTACGATCGGTATAGTTACCGTACGCGTCACGGATGAACGTGTTCAGACGGTGAGTCATAGCGATCTTGCCATTACGACTCATACGAACTTTACCTTCGTACCAGTTCAGCACGCCTACCCACATCTCGTTACGACGACGTTCATAACGATCCAGCATCTGGTTGTGACGCTGAGGGATGTAGGTGGTATTACGGTTGTTGGCTTTGTTCTTGCTGCGGTCAGACTCGACGTGGACTGCCTTTACTTCACAGTCACGCGGAGCATACAGCAGGTGGTCGTAAGTTGGGTCAGGTTCACGCAATGCTTTCTTGGTCAGGCTTACCAGTGCGTTCTCCTTAATACGCTTACGGAAGCCCATCACGATCCCATCTTCACGGATAGGTTCACCCGGTTGAGGGAATGGCGATGGATTCTCATCAGTGCCATACAGCATCAATGGAATGTATTCGTCCTCGTTCCAGTTGAACCCGCGGATATGTTTGAACATACACGCGCAGCGTTCAGCAAACGATTCAGTAATGACAATCCCGTCCTCCTCCGTCCGGTGGTCAGAATACGCGGCCACTCGGGTTGGCATGGAGAATCGCCAGATGCCGTCTTCATCAATACGTGGACTTTGAGCGAACACGGTTCCTTTCGGTAACCACGCGCCTGGTTTCAGTTTACGCAGGACATCTTTGTCGTAAACGTATTCCCAGCCGACGCTGGTGTTCTGCGTGTGATAGGCAGGGAGCTCCAACAAGTCGTAGGCGTTCTGCTCATCATTCTTATAAACGATATGAGTAGGTTGCCAGTCATCAGAGTTTTTGCCCATATCCAAGCTACGGATACTGAACAGTTCCTCCACGATCATGTTGCTGGGAGCTTCTACCTTACGGGCGGTCTTTCCGTACTTACGTTCGTTACCGGCCATGAGCCAACGAACGCCAGCCCCTTCAGTCGGTACCGATTTAGGAATCATGTTACCGGCCATGTACATACGACCAGCCGAAGAACACATAGGGAACACAATCAAATTACTACTAACACCAATCAGCGCTGGATGGAGTTGGTTTTCACCACAACCGTATTTATAACGGATTCCATCAGTTATCCCTGTTAAGTTAAATTCGAACTCATTCATCAAGTGACCTCTTCAACATCAGGATATATAGGTTCAGGGGGATAATATAGGTTCTAATTTATTTGACTCCTGCCTGAAGGTTACTTATGCCCCTTTCTAACAATGACTTCAACAGCGGTAAAGACATCTATTCCACGGAGCGATACAAAACGTTAGTCCGGTCAGAACTGGAGCTTATCCGGAAGGAATCGTCGTACTTCCAACAAGTCGTTCCCGCGGTACAACAAGCTTTCAAGAATGACTTCTACCGTTTTCTACGAGTAATGGGGGTCCCCTCTTATCTGTGGTGGACGACGGCGTACATCAACGGGATCACGAACCCCAACCAGGACATTAGCAAAATGACCCTGATCTATCAGATTAACGAAAGTGCATTAAACACACGCATTGCACGTAATAATACAGCCAGAGCATAAAAATAGTTTTATCAGACAAAAAATAATAACCAGCAGGGGATGACCCTGCTGGTTATTAATGCTACCTGTTAACCCCAGGCTGGGCTGTTACCGAAACCGCCGCCACTGTTGTTATCCAAGTTTGTTACGCTTGGAGAACCAGTTGGCATAACGGGTTGTTGCTGGTTGAGCTGGGACGGATGGATCACCGCGCCGTTTGGCAGTTGGATCATGCCATTAGGGAGCATCATAGGCTGACCACCGCCCATCCCCATGTTCATCTGCATGCCATTCATGCCATTCATGCCATTGCCCATGCCCATGTTGAAGCCGCCCAACATGTTCATCATCCCAGCTTGCGGGTTTGGAGTTTGACGCTCCAGGAACGAACCCTGCTTGGTGCAGATGTACATGACCGGCAGGTTGGTCATGGTGTCGACGCCGTAGTGAGTCACGCGACCAGTGCTGAAGTTGCACTCGTAGCGGGTCAGACGGTCGGACGCCAACACTTGAGGCGGTGGAGTGATCACGAAACCAGTCAGCGGGTCAATGCCAGGACCTACTTGCTGAACCTGAGCACCCGGGGTTTGTTGCACTGGTTGTTGATGAACGTTACTGCTCACCGACATCAGTCCCGCGAAGTCTTGACGTCCTGCTGCTTGGTGGACGGTTTCTTCGTGGGTGTTGTGGGTGTTGTAGTCCATCTTCGGAACTTGCTTGTACCACTCGGGCAGATTCTCCAGATCTTCCGTCCAGCTCAGATTAACCGGGTAGATACCCGCCTTAGCGAACTCGCTACGGAAAGTACCTTGAACCTTGTTGATCTGCTCAGCGATATCCGCGTAACAGCCCAGGTACGAAACCATGCGCGCTGCAATCGGGGAGTTCGCTTCGTGGATGTGGTCATCCGGCGACAAGACCGCTGGAACAATGAACTGGAACAGATGGATAGCCAACTTAACCGCAGCACGACTTACGCTATGGTTGTTGATCTCGATCAGTTGGTTATCCGTCTTGCCTTCAGTACGAGCCAGGCGGCGAACCAGTTCATTGTAGAACGGGAACTCCGGCTTGGTGGTGTAGTACACCTTCTCGCCACTGGACTTGGACAGTTTGCCACTGGACTTGGAAGTCTTGAAGTGAACAAAGCGGTTATCCAGACCGTTCTCTTCCACTTCTACGTGCAGACGACCGAACAGGTCTTCGAGTTCCTTAACCACTGCACCTTTAGCGCCCTTGAGAGGTTCCAGAAGATCCAGCACGCGCTGGTTCCACGAACTCTTGGGTTTGGGTCCAGCTACGGCGAACAACACCGGAGGCGTCGAGCGGAAGGCATTCAGGAGACGCAGGCAAGTAACCTTACGCAACACTTTGAAGACTTCGGTTTCCTTCGAGGTAATATCCTCGCAGGCAGGGTGCCAGAAGACTTTCCCAACCGCCACTTCGTCCAGGACGTCAGTGGTAGGCAGGTACAGGTTCATCCCGTCGATGGTGATGGGATACTCTTCGCCGTTCAAGTCCAGCAGGATACGACCATCGTTCTTGACGAGGGTGTTCCAGGACAACAACATGTCCTTGTACAGCTTGTTAAGTTCATTCATGGCGGGTCACCTTAGAAGTATTCCTTGATGTTGTGCAAGTAGTTCCGCGATTCGGTCAATCCGGTTTCGGTACCGGAGATCGAGGAGCTAGAGTGGTTGATGTAATAGGTTGCGTTACTGAAGGTTTTGGCACCGTGATAATCACCACCGAAGGAGATCGTCACGCGGGTCTCACCGAACATGTGGCATTCCATGCTCAGGTTGATGAGCGTGCGCAGATGCGCATATGGACCGGTGTACTTGGCAAAGAACGCGTCAGTGAAGTGACGGTTAAAGCTTTCAACACGACCCTCCATGTTTGTATCATTGTCCAGAACCGACATTGCTTGGCCTGGAGAGAACGATACCCCACCGCCTTCATCACCGCTTACCCCGTCAAACTCAGTAGGGTTGTTGGTGGCGCTGAATTTGTACGACATGAGACCGCTGGCCAGCAACTGGTGGACACACATCATGGCGGCCTCAGATGCAATGATCTCGTGTTGGTTAACGCGACCATAATCGCTGGTAATCAACGTAGTATCGTCAGCCGCAAAGCGGGTAACGTCCATGTTGTCCATGTTCAATACGTCGAGGAAGTTAGGCCATACTTCAACCATTTCATCAACCGACCAGCCACGGAAGCTTGCCAGACTGTGGACGCTCAGCACACTCATCATGGTCTGCATGAATGGGTTATCGTGCGGAGAGATCTCGTTCAGGCTGCTGGTGGTCATGTAGTCACCGATTGCCCATGCCAGATCCTGTCCGTTATGACTGACTTCATCGCCAGTCTGGACTGCCAACTTCAACAGCTCTTTCGAGTAGTGAGTTGGGTTCAGGTTCTGAGTCTTCGACATGAGCAACTGATTGGTCAGGTCAGAGTTTGCTACGCCGCAATAGTTCTGAGCCGAACCGTCGCCGTCAGTAACAGCGTAGCCCAATGCAGCACTGGCCACGTCATACGGACGAACCGCTGCCATCTCTTTGGCGCCGTACGGATCACCCAGCAGGAACTGGTGAGTGGTATCCACAACTTGGCGCACTGTTGGATAACCTTGACCGTCGCTGGACTGAGACGTCAACGTACTCCAGCAACGAACAGGCTGCAGACGAGTATTACCGTCCAGGCCGTTCTCAGCGGAACTGTTACCGCCGACCAAGTAGCAGACCACGGACATGTCAGACGATTCGGCAGCGTTCGAGTAGACCTGGAACTTCAGCAGGCAGATACCGCGTCGCATGTTCATCCCGTCTTCGACCGAGACGAAACCTTGTGGCTGAGAGCAAAGCTGACCGGAGTTCATCGCGATGTCGTTCAGAGTACGTGGGAGGATCCCGCCGTTTTCCTGTTCGTGGCGAAGCTTGTCGATCTCCAGGTTTTCCAGATGCAGGGTATTATGCCGATGGACGTGGTCATGTTGAGCAGTACCAATACCAAAAAGCGCTTGTTGCAGTATAGTTGTAATTTCAGCCATCATTGCTCTCCATCTATCTAAATTAGTTTATTCGCTGATTTGCCTAACCAAACGCATAAACTCTTCACGTATCTTGGGTTCAATTTCAATCTCGAACAAAGCTCCGCGTTCCACTCGATCGTAAATCTCACGTTCGTTCAGTACGCCATACTCAAGGTTGGATTTCCACTGACCCGCAGCAAGACCTTCCAAGAAATCAGTAGCGTCTTCAATAGCCTCGTTGAAGGATCGACCCTCATCGTTTCTGCTTTGGACGTCACAGATACTCTCCAGGTAATCTTTATCCCCGGAGGTTAACTTCAAAATGTCGGCAATAGAACGCATGCCGTTAGGATCATGAATAGCCCCCACAATGGAAGGAAGGTATTCGTAACCCCATTCAGCCAACCGAACCTGAGCCAGCGAGATTGCCGACATCAGTTGGGTATAGTTAGCCGCCCAGTAAATCATGATGGAGATATCGCCCTTAAATACCATTTGCAGTAATTTAAGATTGTGAGGCGCCAAGTCGAATTCCCAGTTGGGTGGGATGTTATCGTAAATCTTTTCGACCAGATCAGGTTGCTTGATACCCAGTGCCATGCACGGAATCGTAAACCGATCAGTGTGACGTTCATTATCACACTCGTCCATCAACCCCATCGAGAAGAATTCAGCTTCGACTTCTTCGTCAGTGGACTTAACAGCTTCTTTGGCTTGATAACGTTCATACAACGAACGCTTCTCTTCCTCCCCCTCATACCCGTCGTCTTTACGACGCCACTTACTACCGCTCGACTCATGCTGACGGACAGCAGCGTTGATAGCGGTTGCCAAGTTCTTGCCTTCTTCCGTTTCCGGAATGATGGCACAGCACAGTCGGGTGAACACGGTATTGTAGAGCACATGCTCCACGAAATATTCCATGCTCCCTACGCCGTCGACCTTTAAAGGTTCCCCACGCTTCTTGAACGAATAATCGACATACAGAACCAGCTTACGCCAACCTTCGGTATTAACGATGTGTGGGTTGTCCTTGATCAGATCACCGCAGACGAATTCCGCAAAGCTCATGTTCATGAACCCAGCATAACGGAACGTCAACGAGAAGATGATCGGGTAAATAACACGAACAATCAACGTCGTCTTCACCAGATGAACATAATGCTCTTCGGTGATTGTGGTTTCAGCAGGGTAGTACCCTTTGCTTGCGGCCACGTTTAATTCAGGTGGAATCACCAAGTGTCGGGAGTTGTGGATAAAGTCCGCGAACCGCTCCGGTTTGATGAAGTCCAAGATCTGCCAAAGGATCGGTTTGATTTCCGGCAGTTCTACTTTGTAACCACGGTACGTTGGGTTCTCACAGATACGGTGAGCTTTCTCGTACAGCTTGTATAACGCCAAGCGTTCTTCAGAAGAGAAGTAACGTTCAACATAATCGTTAAACGCATCGAACAGTTTGCCTTCTTGTGACTTAATGTTACCTTTGTTGGACTTCTCCAGTTTGATGGAGTTGTCACCGTTGAACCGCAGGGAGTGTTCATTGAGGGCTACAACAATAGCCTTCATCCCTTTCATGGATTTACGAATAACATCAATCGTTAACATCAGCAACTCCAGAGTCTACCTAACACACTGGTAATATAGGTTTATTAATTTATAACCCACCTATATTTAGACAAAAAATAAGGCAGCGCGGGGTCTGCCTTATATCGAATTCAACCTAGATCATTTACCATCGCCTCCGTCAACCCACTAGGCAGTTGAGTTAGCTCAAGTTCTGTGGCGTAACTCCAACTACATTTCTTGTGGGTTTTAACTCGTCCCTTACAACACGCTACAATATTGGATTGGGTAAATTTATATTTCTTGTAGTCCGCAAGGCCGTGCAGGATAAACTCATGTCCAGAGTGAAGTCCAAATTCAATCCTTCCCTTTACTGGTTTGGTGAAGGTAGAATCCTTTCCGGATTTAAATAGCCCATTTTCAGCAGCGTGGAGCTGATTCCTAGAATGAGTCGACCATTCAAGGTTATCCAGTTCAAAATTAGCCTTATCCCCATCAATGTGATTGACTTCCAGATCTTTTGGGTGGAATAACTTCAGCTCCGGAGGAAGGGGTATGAACACGGAAGCTAGTGCGCGGTGTAGCACTAAAGTGTAAGTTTCTTTATATCCAAAGGTTGCAACAATTACGGGGTACTTTTCTTGATAGGTCGCTATAGCTAGTGGATGGTATTCCCCTTTATTGAACTTAACCACTTTACCTTTGTTACTTATAAATAAAAGCGGGCTGTGTATAACAGAAGGGGTGTCTTTATTTCTTCTTAGCGCCATATACCGGCAAAAGAAGAACGGAGCCCAAACCTCGTAGGCTGGATCTTCCTTTAACTTCTCTTTCAGAATCTGACCTAGGAAATTCGTATTGAACGGATACTCTTTAGACCGATACTCCTTGAGCTGCTGCTCACTGAGAAGATCCTCTAGAGTGTTACTCGATTCGTTCATGATAAAACTTCCAAGTTGATTGTGTCCCTCTAGTAATAAAGGGTCAAAAACAACTGCAACTTAAAAATTCCACCTATAGCAAAAAGAGGGAGAGGGAGGTTTCCCTCCCTCCCTTATCTCACGAGTACTTAGAAGTCGGCGTCGTCGTCATAAGACGAATCGAAGTCGCTGTTACCGCTACCCTTGTTAGAGGTGTCCTTCGCCTGGAAAGCCCCTTCTTTCGGAGCAGGCGGTTCGTACATCTCACGTTCCATCTGGTTGACTGGATCCTGGTGCCACTTAACCCAGGCTCGGGCTGCCCAACGAGACAGAGTACCGTGGTCTTCAACCTTGTTACCGGTAGAGTCCTTACGGTACAGAACGGTATCGTTGGCGCCGCGGAAGATGATCTTGGCGTTGTACTCACCTTTACGGTAGGTCACGCTGATCACGCCGGAGTTCTTCTCGCGGTCGATGGTGAACATCGCTTTAACGATCGGGTTGTCCGAGATCTTGCTCTGGCCACCAGACTTGATGAAGTCCTTCTTACGAACGACCAACTGACTGGTTTCGAACGATGGATCCGAACAGGCTTCCATGATGCCTTCCATCAGGGCGTTCCGGTCCGACCAGTTCATTTCCACTTCTTTGTGGACGTTGGACTTGGAGTTCGGATCGTAGATACCGTCATTGATCTTCATGACGATCTTGCCGTTCGACTTCTGCTGGATAATCCAGGTCGCCGGGTATTTACCGCCTTGTACCGGATCAATGGTGGAGGCTTGGGGTTGTTTCCAATCGTCGAAAATGGTCTTGCGGCGGGCGTTGTTGTTTGGCTGAGCCATGTGAAAATTCCTTAATTCGGTACAAGAATATGGTGTCGGTGGTATTATTAAAGCATTTTCAGTAACGCAGCTTTATCAATACCATCGGGTAACATGTTGATGTTGATACGGCACCTGCTTACCGTAGTGGCAGGGGTCCAGTTAAACTCTTGGGCCAGCTTCTTAACCAATTCCTTAATGGCTTTGGAAGAAGAAGCAAAGTCCGTTGACTTGTCACCGAAGATCTGAATGGTGAGCTTATTAAAGGGTAGAAAGTAAAGCTCCTTCCCGCCCGTTAGCTTCGTGTACCACTGTGTATAGGGTTTAAGCTTCCCCGTGTAGGATTCCATCAACGTCAACCTGGCCACATGGTCGTGAACTGCCAGATCAACCACACGGTGGGTCAGCACAATCCCCTTGCCTTTAAATGACGGCATGCCCACATCAGTACGTTCAATCAGCTTTTTGTACTTGTCATAAATAAGCCCAGCGGTCTTATCAGAAAGCTTGTCGAACTTCTTTTGGTTCTCAGTTTCACGCTTCGCTAAGTCAGCCAAAGGAAACCTGAACTTCATCGAAAGATAAGACGGGTAATACACAACCAATTGAAGCGGTTTGGTTTTACGAACCTCCTCTAACCACCTGCTGAGCATCTTGAGGTCGTTTACAACATCTTCCATAAGTTGTTCAGGCTTAAGGAGTGCTCGCTCTTCTTTGCTCTCGTACGCATCGTGAGCGTTACGGATCAGAGTAAGCAAGTTGAAGATAATGACATCCGAACCTCGTATCTGTGCAGCCGCTTCTGGTTGTTCGATGGCAAGGGATGTCCCAATGCTCATCCCTAACGCACCTAAACTTCTCATTTAAATTCCTCTAATACTGCCAACGCTTCAGCCATGTCGATTTGCTTATCAGCAAAATCAGTACCGACCTCTTTGGCGAGCAAAGCGGAGATATTGTCTTTAGTGACGGATACTCCACTATAAGTACTGTCTGAATAGATTTCCTCTTCTACGAGTTCTTCTTCAGCCTTGATGTTCTTGGCCTTGAACCCGTATTGGGTAAACTCCTTCTCAAAGATCTTGATAACTGGCGTGACAATGTCAGCCGGACCACCCTTAATGCGGATTTGAGAGAAAGGCGGTAGATTCTTATCACGGATGAATTCGCGAAGTTTCTTTACCAAGATTTCTGTTGAAATATCCTCTTTAACGGTCAACGTCACATAAGGAAGAGCTTTCTTGTTCTCCCAGAACTGGATGTTGAATGTTTCTTTCTTTTTGTCCAGATCAATGATGTAGCCACCCTTCGGATGTTCTTCACCATGACTGATCCGGTCAAACGACCCCATCGTGTAACGCTTACCCACAATGGAGGGAGTATGAATGTGCCCGGACAGAATGAAGTACGTGCAGATGGATTCCCAGCGCGATTGATCGTGCGTGGTGTGACGCATCTTCGTCGGTAGCTGGTCAGTGAACGCTTGGTGAAACAGAATCGTATCCACCTTGGTCAACTTGTTTTGTTTCAGTACATCGAGAGCAGCTTCCCAAATCTCATCAGGTGTCATCGCCTGGAGGTTGTCGGGAATACACAGAACAGTTAGATCATCGAGATGCGGATAACGTACAACTTCGATCGTATCAACATAACGCAACCTTGAACCTGTGGGTGCCACGGTCACTAAGTGCTTTGGTTGACCCCATTCGTGGTAGAAGGTCCCCTCCAATAACAAAACATCCGTGTTGTATTCGTGACACTTATCCATGAAACCCTTAAACCACTCCTTAACCTTGAGCAAGTCAGAGTTAGGGGCATCTACCAACTTGTCCATCAGGTCGCCACCGAAGAACACGATGTCGACTTTACTGAGGTCGTTGTCTTTGTAGAAGAACTGTGACATGTTCCCCAGCACATGATGCGTTGGAGTGGTCGTGTGTAACGTGTGTTGATCAGAACATGCCAAAGCCCGCATCGGTAATCCCCTTACCCTAAACCCTTAACACTCAAATGGCGAATCTGGCGCTTTCTGTACTGTAGATTGGACCTGCTGTGTTTCTTTATTGACTGGTCCTGCACCGGCTTCAATCTCAGCATCACTGCCGTCGGTGATGTAGTCAACACCTTCTTTACCTTCGATAACAAAGGTACCCAGGCTCAGTTCGTGAAGGAACTTGTACTCCTCGGTAGTAACCTGTTTACCGAGGTGATCACGGGTCAGGATTTTGCGGGCGCGATCGAGGTCTTCAATCTTGGTATCCAAACCTGGACGAACAACCTTGCCGTTACTGTCAGTCAGCTTCTGACCACGAACCACGTCACGGATGTAGTAGATGCCACGTTCTACTTCCGGAATGATCTTGTACTTGGCAAAGAACTCTGGACGAACCAGGTCGCTCATTTCCATTGGTTCAGCTTCGAGACCGATACGCTCGTCAGCCAGGGTGTTGGCCACCGACAAGTTGGCGTTGATGTCGTTCTTCTTGGAAGCATCTTCGCTGTTAGCGTGCATCACCCCAGCGGCCAGACGAAGCTTCTCACGGTCTTCTTTGGTCAGGTTGATGGTAGTCAACGGAGGAACAGCAAAGACAGGCTCATACGCGCCGGTGGTAGGGTTCAGGCCGACAATCAATACAGCCCGGGTACCGCCGTAGGAGAAACTGAACCATTCACCCTGGTTGAAGTAGTTGACGCCCAGACGGGAACCCACCGCAAAGGCCAGCATCCACTTCTTGACGAACTCTTCTTCTTTCATGACGTGAGAGACGTTGAACGGAAGATCCTCACCGGGGTTACCCATCATGAGCTTGCCGTCGACTTCGGTCACTTTGATGTTCTTGGCCCAGCCCAGGTCGTTCTCGATGATTTGGTTGCGCATCAGTTCGTTCATTGTTTCAATCTCTCATTAGTTAAGACTTTATAAAACTCGCCAGTAACCAGGATGGTTTCAGCCAAGTCGTAAACGGCGCTATCGACCACAATCTTGCCGGTCAATATTAGCCTGTAGTTATTTGTCTGCCCAGTGATATTTTGCTTAATGACTTCAATGAGCACTTCATCAAACTGCTCTTTCATGTAGTCAGTAAAGATGGTCTTAAGATTGTCTCTCAACCGTTCTGGGGTTTCGCCGTACTGCTGCCAGAGTCCGTAGAAGTTAGGGACGTTGCCCAGTAACTTGTCCTGGTTCTCACGCGCAGCAAAGAAATAAGTGGTGTGTAACGAAATAGCATTCAGTGGGGATTCAGTTTCCCACCCGCTGCGGGTATCCATTGTCGCAATGCAAAACCGGGCCATAGATGACTCCTAATAAAAAAGTACCCTCTATAAGAAGAAAGAAAAAAGAAAAGAGAGTCAGGCAAGTGAGGGTGTTACCCCTCACCTGTCCTTTAAAGGTTACTCTTCTTCCAGATCCAGGAACGACGTTCGCTTGAGACCTTTGCTCGATGTGATGTCGAACTGAGTCGTAGCGATGTGGTGGTTGCTCGCCGCATGAGTCTTGTGTGCGTACACTTTATCACGATAGCTGTACTTGCCAACTGCCGAGTCGTTGTACGACACTCGAGACAAACGGTTTACTTCCTCTTCCTTGGTCAGGTTAACCACGCCGTCAAACATCCGGCGCCAGATCAAGTTGTCAGCGCCAATGCCAGAGCAGAAGTGACTGAACTCACCATCGTAACCATTTACCTCACCATCCAGATACAACTGCTGGATGATAGGGTTAGCCATGATCACATCACGCATGTAACCATCAGCTTGCTGCTGGGCATTAACACTACCCAAGTAACCAATCGAATAACGGCCAACAAACTCACCGTCATCCTTGCTCAAGAGTCGCTTACCCATTTCCCAAGCACGAGAACTGAGGAAGTTATCAAATGACTCCATGTTGCGTGTTGCTTGATCCCCCAGCCAACCTCCGAAGCGGCCCAATACCGTATTAGCACGGTTCAGGTAATCGGCATAACGGTTGATGGAGCTCTCAGTATGGCTACCCGAGATGGAGAAACTAAAAGCATCAGCGCTGTTCAAAGACCTGTCCCTCCGGCAAGCTGGTCATCAACGGTGTTTGCATCAACATAGTGTTAAGGTTCATCTGTGTTGTAACCGTCTGACCGGCATAACGACTGACTTTAAAAGGCTCGTTACGATCGAGTACCTGGTGGTGCCCCCACGCTCCGTATGCCTTCGCCTTGGACTCATTATCCATAAGCCCGATCAAGTACATCTGATCGCCGTCGAAGTCGGCGTTGAATTCCCGGGTGCCTGTAATCGGGATCTTGACACTTTCATCTGTCAGATCTCGGTTAACACGAGGGAAGAACCCTTTACGACTCAAATATTCAATCGATGGGTTACGACCCGCAAGCATGATCATCTTGCGACCCTCTTCCGCATCACGGAAGAACGCATCAACTTCAGGTACAATCTCGTACGACGCCCGGCGGTGTAACAGTTTTGCTTTAACCGGGGTATAACCTTGGCGGTACAGGTAACTCAGAATCGGTGTTTCGTACATCTGATTCATGAGCTTCCAAGGTACCATGATCTCATCAGCGTTGATGATACCAGTTTGAGACGTAATAACCGATCTGCCGGTTACAGGGACTGGACCCGCACAAACGTGCTTACGGTTGATCCCTGGCTTGTTAAAGATCCCTTTCGGGTTGTTGATCTCACGGTATTGGTCGCTGAGGGCTACCAAGTTCTTACCGACGATATCAACGTTCTTCAACAGGTCTTTAGCACTCATCTTCACCAGAGCATTACTTTTCGCAGTGTCTGCAATGGCGTGATAAAGCTTAGCTGTCTCGGGGTGGTGCTTATAACTCAGTACTTCTTTGCCAGTCTTTTCAAGGACTACGCAATAACGAGCTGGAACTTTGATGTAATCGCAGAACGCAATCTCTTTGAACTTGTGGTACATTGCCAGCGCTTCAGGACCATCCTTCTTCAGCTTGGAGTAACGAGCCCCCTTACCGACCAGAATGTATTCCATAATCGCGTCGCAGTTCTGGTAGAACGTGTTGAGGTTGATCTGTGTAATCTTCAAATCTTGCAGCAGTTGGTTCAGCGCAATGTTGGAGCCGTTACGCTTCTTCTTTTGCTCAGCACGATAAATCGGGTCAACAAAGAACCGAGGCACCGAAATAGAAGGACTGGGGTTAGCAATCAGGATGTTGTTGAAGAACGTAGTAAAGAAGCCAATGTTGATGAACTTCTCGACCCCTTCCGGACATTTCAACCAGACGCGGGTATCTTCACCCTCGTTTAGAAAGATCTCGACCGGAGTATTGCACTTCTTACATACCCGTCCACTATTAAGCAGGTAGTTACCTTTCGTACAACCGTACTGACACTTGGCGACTGTCTCAAAAGAGTTCTCTTCGAACTCCATCCGGGTAATCCGCGCCAACCGTTCACGATCTTCTTCCAAGTTAAAGTCGAAGTCGTTCAGGTACACATGTTTCAACCGGCTGGTATCATGCATGTGGTTATAGTCAGGGAAATCCGGATACAACGGTTTAGAGAATTGCGGATCGTCTTCTAACGATGAAGTCAGATTACTGGCGAACCGTGCGAACCATGGCATGGGATCCAGGTTCTCTTCACTGAACCGCGTCAACATCTGAATCGCGAGTTCATTACTGGGAGTTAAGTTGGGTACAAACATAAAGCTAACTCCTGAAATTCAAAAAAGAAGAATAGGGGTTAGGGGACCGAAGCCCCCTAACCCACTACTCAATTACCGCATGTTACTTAGCCCCAGATCCCGCCGTTACCGAAACCACCCAGGATGTTCATGTTGTTGGCGCTGCCGACCGAGGTAACGGTTTGCAGGCCAGCCATTGGCATGAACGCCATGTTGTTCGGACGCATCGAGCTGTAGGTGTTCGCAACGTTCAGGGTACCGATTTCCGACAGAGCGGCACCGATAACAGCCATCAAATGCGGATCCCAGACGCAGGAGTAACCGAAGTTGTTGATGTGCACGTGGCCATCGAAGAGACCGGTGGTCATTTCGATACGCAGCTTCTGGCAACGCGAACGCACTTCTTCGTTGTTGGTGCCGTACAGCACGCCCAGGTAGTTCATGGACTGTTGCAGACCAGCCTTACCTTTGTGGGTGCCCAGGTACATCTCGTCGACTTCCAGGGTGTTCAGCTCGCGACCTTGTGGGTTCTTCGCGAGACCGTTCACCGCGATCATCTTGGTCCGGTGCAGCGCGACGTCGCCCGGTTTCCAGCCTTTCTTGGCGTTGACGTTTTCAGCAACCAGTTGCGAGAAGCGACCTTTGGACATTGCGTCCAATACCGCGATCATGGCTTGTACCGCCGACTGACGATTGGCCAGAACCGGATCCGACAGAACTTCCAGGTGCTTGTTCACCGGGGACGACAGGCCGCCCAGGATCACGTTGCTGCGGAACAGAGCGTTCGGCGAGATGTTCTGATGGATCCACTTGTTGACCGCTTCGGTGTCCAGGATGGTTTTCTCATCCATTTGTGGACGAGCACCGGTGTAGACCTGGGCGATCAGACCTTCGATGCGCGGTTCGAAGGAGCTCAGGTTACCCCGGGAGCCGACGTTGGCGCGACGCAGTGGTTCAGTGAAGATGTAGTCGGTGTTGGTGCACATCAACGCGAACAGCGCGTAGTAGTGCGGGAACAGGCCGTTGTTGTAGTTCATCATCTCTTCCGCGTTGGCGTGGTCGAGAGTGATGACCGGGTGCAGCGGACGGTAGCCGTTCATGTACATGCCGCCGTTGATACCCAGGAACGCCTGGATAGCATCAGCTTGACCGCCGGCCTGGGAGATCGCCGCGATGTTCTGCATGTGCATTTGGTAGCTGATCGCCGACAGCTGAACGGTGGCCAGAGCGCGCACGATCCCTTTCGAGTTCGGGTTGTTCTGGTTGCTGTTGTTGCTGTTCGGGTTGTTGGTGGTCGAGATCACCAGTTCCATGTTCGACGGCATCAGGGTACCAGCTTTCGATACCTTGTTGTCGATCGCCGAAACGCGTGCTTCAGCCCAGCCGTCTTTGCCGTACGGTGCATCAGGATCTTTGAACGGCGAAGGCAGTTGTTGCTTGTGCTTCGGGTACTCGGTCGACAGTTTGCAGAAGACCGCGGTTTCCCATTCGCCTTTCAGGTAGTTGGCGATGCGCTGAGGACGCTCTTTCAGTTCGCCGGCCTGGGAGTGGTTCAGCATTTCCAGGTCTTCGGTCATCAGGTTGATGATCTCGACGTCGCCTTTCAGGCCCTGAGTTTCCAGCAGTTGCTTGAAGTGCTTCTTCAGGCTGTCGACCAGCTCGTGGGTGAAGTAGTTGGTCGGGGTCAGCAGGACCGAGGTCTTGTGCGGCATGCCCATAGGCTGCAGAACTTGAACGGTTTCGGTCGCGATGGCGTTGTCTTTGTTGGAGAACAGTGCCAGCATGACCCAGACGCTTTGGCCGACGATGCGGTGCATGACCAGGCCAGGCAGGGTGGAGCTGATAACCGGCGACACTTTGTCGACAGTCGGGATGATCGCGCGTTGGGCCGGCTGGATGGTCGACTCGGCCATCGCGGTGTAGCCCTTCTTGAGGATCTCGATGACCTCATCGACTTCCGGCAGTTGGCGGTTGTCGGACGACATGGAAGGAGTATTGAAGAGATCCGACAGGGCGGAGAACTCTACAGCACTACCATCTTTACCATCCCAGCTTGCGCTGGAGCCTTTGTTGCGGTTGGATTGAACGGCCATAAAAGTAGAACTCCATCTTTTCTTAAGAAAGGGTGACTGATAGCAGAATCGCTAGGTGTATGCCTACACACATTTCTATCTTCGATTCGTACTAGTAATATAGGCCTCAAATTATTTAGCTACTGTAACTTTCCACCTCAACCGGCTGGAATGCTATAGCAGCTTTAAACTCTTAGCCCAAATTTACTAAACGCACTCTGGACTTTCCGGGATCTCGCCCGGAATATTAGTGTGTGTATAGAATAGAACGACACATGGAAATAACTAGTTATGAGAACCTTATCGTTTCCTGTACCGTCCAATACGAACTACGCACTACTCCGGTTTCCGGAAGTCGGGAACATGCGTCGACAAACTGACTTCAACCGAAACGCGTTCCTTGAATGGACTGCGGATCAACCTTTTAACGTTGAAAACGAGCACATTCTGGTTGGGCTTCTTCACCAGCTCAGTATTAACAAAGAGTGGGATTTGAAGTACGTCGTTGAATACACGCGGCTACGAGCATATTCATTATGTACTCAGTTCAAGATTACTTCCCCGAACCGAGTGGGTCAAGCAATCAGTGATGGGTTCTATCGGAACAACACCCGAGAGCACTGGTGCCTGATTGACAACACCAAGGTTTATGATGAATCAACCTTGGACCTGGATAAACTACGTCCAGTGGTACCGCTGTGTTCTACCATCACCTCTCACGGCTACAAGCACAACGTGACCAAACCCGTTAACTACATTCAATCAGCCATTGGTGACTTGGCTATCATGGGTGTGGATCTCGTAGAGTTGGCAGTAGGATGGTGGGTATATCAGAAACTTAATCGTGAACGTGACGCTGGTCCCGGAGCCTACATCGCCCAGTACCCTTTCGTCTATGCGCAGCTTATGCATAACCAGCTGAGCGTCATCAACGTGTTGTATGAGCACGTTATAAATGGTGTCCCCAGTGAGGAATTAATAAAGACTGATCGGGTAGTCTTTACCCTGGCCAACGACCAGCGGTTCTACGGTGAGCTGATTGAACACTTGGTTAAGTTCTATAGCAACCGTCGTCTGGTTAGCTTTGATCACTTCCTGAAGGCCATCATCAGCATCTACACGGAACCTTACTTCAACTACGTCAGAGCGGGTAACAACGCTGTCTTTGCTCAGACCATGTGGATTTGGGAACCTGCTATCTTGAAGCTGTTGGCTATCTACTTGACCTTCTGTAATAAGGGTGGGTATAAGGCTGGTGACGTTAATACCATGATTGCTCGCACACACCCGTACCGCATTCAGAACTTGGGTCGGGTTCCTGAAGCCTACTTCAAAGGCTGGTTCTACGAGTTGGCCATGTTGGTGCATAAGCTGAATGAAGAAAACTTGGGATAAAAAAAAAGAACGTGACTAAGGGAGAGTGGGCGCAAGCCCACTCTCCTATTATTCATTTAAACGTTTCTTTAATCCAGGTCAGGATTTTAGAAGCCTTGTCCAAGGCCTCGCTAGACTCAGCCTTCAGCCGAATCCTTTCCTTTATATTGGCATTACAGCGGTCGCCGTGGGCTAAAGCTGCATCTGACAACGAGTGACCCAGCGGGTCTTGCATGAAGAGTTTATGGTTCTCTTCAGAAAACCTGGTGTACTCGTCATGCAGGTCAAACGCTCGCTGGTTTAATTCTCTTACCTGTGCTAGGTAAACGGCTGCTTCCGCGTAGTGCTCTTTGTAAGTCGCTTCGGCGTATTCCTGACGAAGGAAAACTACTTTAGCCATAACAGAATCTCCAAGGGTAACAAGATGATAAGTCTTAGTACCCAAGTGATATAGGTTTGAGAGCTGCTATAGGTTAAGTAATCCCGCGTTGATAAAATCTTCGGAGGCTACCAAAGCTACCTCGCTACCCTCTGTATTTTGCAGGATACTTACCAGTGCTGGTAGGTCAGCAATGTTTTCAACGTAATACTGGCAGCTCTCACCGGCGTAATAAGCCTCCACCCAGACATGCTTCAATACGGTCATGGTGCTAGGCTTTGGCATCTCGGTGCAGGTTTCGTGCAGGATATGCTGATCATAGCTAACCCAGAATTTCAGTCCGGATTCCTTATGGACATAAATAGCGGAGTCGTCATAATAGGGATCCTTCCCGCTGGTATCCATTAGCTGGGTTTCATTCTTGTTGAACTTATCCATTGATGCTACCTCCCATCATCTCGTGCACTGCATCGGTTGTAACCCCAATGAAAGCTTCCGAAACGACAGCGTCAACGATTTTGAGGAGCTTAAGAATATCTGCCGGGTCTTTAACGTAATAACGGGTTAAGCCGTCGGGCGTAATCCCCACAACGAACGCATCTTTAAAGAAAGCTATTTTCGAAGTAGCTACAAGGGGAACCCCTAACCCACTACTACTAAACTCGTCGCTGGTTCCTATCAACAACCCTGTCTCGGGATCGGTATGGGTTGCCTTCAGCATAATGCTTTGTTCTGGAGTTAATTCCATCAACATCTCGCTTATTTCTTTGACTGTTTGCAGCTCATCTTCGGAAAGTTTAAAGTGATGCACTGAGCTTACGCTAACGTGGTTCATCACTTCATCCCGTAAGCGGCTTTAAAGAACGGAAGACTAACCTGGAGTGTTGGGGTAACCAAGTTAGTGGGTTCCAGTAACTCAAGCAACTTCTCTAAGTTACTAGGGCAAATAGGAAAAATACTGTACTCAGTGAAATCAAAAGCGGTCTTGACAACCACGTCCTCTAACACAGTCATGTGATCATCGTAATAAGGCTCGAGGCCTGGAATAAAGTCTTCCAGACCATGACCTGTTGCCCCGAAGTAGACCATTGCCTCGCGGTGCCAATAGAGCTTGACACCAGCTTCATCGTTATTACAGATCAGACGTTTTCGGTTTATCATTTACGTGCTCCCTTATCACGTCAAGCAACTGCTTAGAGATAACCACCAAGTCTTCTTTCCCCTTACCTTCCGTGCAGATCTGGAGTAACTTGTCCAGATCTTCTAACCGTTCAACATGGTGGTCAGTAATATCTTCCCACTGATGACTGGCCACGTAGATATGCTCGAGGACCTGAAGAGGTGGATGGTCTTTGATCTTTTCGCAATCGGGTGGAAGCACGTTGTCGCCAAGAACCCCAATCTTCAATCCACTTGGTTTATGGATAAAAACAGTCTGGAGCTCTATGGTCTCTTTTAAAAGCTCCTTAATTGGACTCATCAATGTTCATCACTCACTAGGCGGGTCTTCTTGGCATTCAGGATGAACAACCCGAAGGATTCCAAGATCGCATACACCGACTTAAGGTTTTGTTGGATAACCTGCCGAATGTCTACAAACGGCAAGAACTCTTTAGGAATACCACCCATTGCTTCAATCATGTCAGTCGGAACGTACAGTGAACTCAATCCATCGCGATCTTTAAAGAAACTCTCAGCCATGGCTTTGAAGTTGGCATCCTCAATACTCTCGAGAAAGACTGCCATTTTCTTCTTACCATCCAGATCCAAGTTAACCTTGTAAGCTTTGTACGGCAGTTGAGGCGCCTCACCGTACTTAGGACCTAGCACGTTCATCCACATTTTGTGATAGTAGTAGATGCTCGAGTCTGGAGTGGAATACACCGATTCGTGCTTGATGTTATCCTTCCGCAACCACAACCATCCCCCGTTACTAATATTGTCGATCAACGCTCGTTCAATATCAGCCACTTCTTTAAGCAAGGTCGCCGCACACAACTTCTCTTTGTTGTACAGCGTGTCGAGTGCTTGCCTCATCACTTTCTTCGTAAAGTTACGGACTAGTTCCGCAATCTTCACGCCCTTCAAGTGAACCCCTTTCATCTCCAGCTTGGCCGCATCGTGCATCACCCCTTCACACATCAATTCCAGCATGAAGTAGTGCTTCGACATATTGGTAGTGAAGTAAGAGGTATACAGGAACTCGTTCTTCATGTGCAGACGATGTTGGAACTTCTTCGCCACGTTCATGTTGACACTGAGCTTGGCGTGCTGGTCTACTGCAATACAACGAATAAAGTACGTCAATACGCCGTTGAAACGAATCTCGGTTTCTTCATCCTTCGCGAAGTTCTCAATTACCATGTCAACACTGTAGATCACGGAGTCAGTGTCGGAGGTCATTACGCTTTCACGCACGATCTCTTTTACATCGTAAATCCCAGTCGGTGGGATACGGGAACGGAAGAATGCCATGATGAACCTGGACCACTTGGATTCCAAACTCACGTGATACTCGTTCAGATGGTTCATTGCCAACTTGCTAGGGTTCTTACCCAGCTTGGTCAAGCAGAGGATCTTGTAGTCCCCGTTGGTTGGCTTGAGGAAGTCATCCGCATTAGACCCTTCTGGAACCTCAGGGACTGCGCACCATTCAGCAAAGAACTGAGTCATGACTTTCGGGTTAGTCGTATACAGACCACGAATGTCCATCACACACAACAAGATAGTGCGTTCCAGACCTGTCAAGACCTCAACAAACCGCTGGATCTTCGCTAACTTCGACTGACTGCTGAAGTAGTAGTTAGCGCAACGACGAACCATGTCCATGACTTGATCAACGGTCGCGTGCTTCATGTTGTGCTCTTTAATCACTTCCTCAATGAGGTGATGATCAGAGAACTGCAACTGAGCCAAGAAACCTTCGATGGTCTTGTTATACGACAACAGCAACCGGTTACCGGTAATCAGCCGTTCGTTAATCAAGTTCGCAGTCGACGTCAAGGAACGGCAGATACTGGTCAGCGTGGTGTGACCAGAGTGGTTGAACAGTGGAGTACCTGAAGACGACATGGCACCCGACTGGGCGTTGTTGAAGATCTTCAGGGCGTTCTGGATTTCATGGAAAGCTTTCTTAGCTTCCTCATCACCCGCTGCTTCCGCTTCACCTTTCTTCCCTTTGTAGAAACGACGGAAGTCAATGAAGGTCTCAGTTGCGATTGAGTTAACAGATTGCTCTTCGTCGGTATGAGTGTACGCTACCAACGACGGAGATAAGTGATAATTCTTTTGTCGAACGTAATTGAAGAACTCACGGGTATGAATGACTTCAGCGACCCGGTCACCGTGCTTGTTCTTCTTGAAGATCTTGAACTTAGCTTCTTTAAAGCCGTTCTCAGCTGGTACGAACACTACCCGCATCAGTTCCAACAAATGGTCGTAATCGTAGTTGTAAACGATCGACAAGAAGTTGGCGGCTTGGTAGTGATAAGGTTTCAGAAAGTTGCGGTTGGTTTCGTAATTCTTATCCATGAAGGGCGATACAGCGATGGTTACACCACCGTCTACTTTAGCAGGTACACCCATGGTCCGATGCTCTCGTACGTGTTAAGTGATAAAGAAAAAATAAAGGAGCAAATAAAAAAGTTACCCACACCCCCTAACGAATAGGAGGTGTGGTTTTTGAAAACTATTACTTGTCGACATCGTTGTAGGTGTAGCTCGCGCCCAAGTCGCTTAACAACTTGGCAATGGGCCCAGCCATCTTCTCACTGAAGTTACTCAGGTTGTAGATCCGCACCCGACCTGCAACGGTCTTGAAGGTGTCTTCGTTCACCCAAGGGTAACCGATGACTTCGACACTATCGTTAGGACGACGAATCAGGAAGTAGCTGTAAGCGCCTGGGTCGTTGTTCTGGTTGACCTTGTCCGCGAAGTAAGGGAACAAGTTGGAATGCTTTACCACGATCTCTGGGGAGATCAGGCGAGCAGCTTGGTAACTCAACTCGGGGCCGATAACCACACAGCCCCGTTCTTCATCACCGATGATCCCAGCATGGATATACTTGAAATCAACGATGTCATTCATTAATGGCTTGATCACTACTACCCCCTTCAACTTACTTTAATGAGTACCAAGGGGAATACGATGGGATTCTCCTTATACCACGCTACAACCCCGGGTGAACTACTGATCACCACATCCTCGTAACTGTCCGCTCCAAGGTCCTCGAAAAGGATATCGGTGAGACCTTTAGCTTCGGTTCCAATGGTGCCGTACGGGACCTCAGTAAGATGTTCTTTCCCAAAGGGGTAATTAAGCTCACCCTCGTAATCATTAAACAAGCTGCTGATGATTCCATGGACACACCCAAAAGTGAGACTGTGGGGTGGGCCGTCTGGATCCTGCGAGCTTGCTAGCCGTTCACCCAAATAAGCCGCTACCCGGGTGTAATTTATCTTGAGGATCCGTTGTGCCATGGAAAGAGACCTTAATAGGGTTCGTTATACCCGATCACGAAATGAAGATTGAAACCATTGATCTTCGCACTAACAACGTGGACGTTGACTTTACTGATCGTAAGTTGCTTAAAGGTTTGCATATCACGGAAGAATGCTGAGTTAATCTTTTGAGCTTCTTCGTCGATAGGATGTGCAGGACCCATGGCGGGTGCTTCAACGATAGTGTGCGCAATGCCCATACCGGTGAACAGAGCAGCGTACGAATTCAGCATGAACTGAATGTCTGCCAGGTGACCCAGAGTTACCAGGTGACTGACAGTTTTAACTGGCTTTGATTCCATCTTCGAACTCCAACATAATTGCAAAAGGAACAACTGACCACCGTACCAACAGATGTTGCGTGGAGAGCTGACGAACGTACTTACCAGCTTCAATGAGTTCCTTACTGACTGAGTTCCACAGGAACGCTGCCATCAGGTCGTCATCTTCCAGTTCAGACATCACTACGTCATGAGTGATCTCTTCGATATTCTCGTTAACTCTCCAGATACTCACCAGTCCCGTTACAATGGAACAGATGCGATCATTATCGTACCCTTTACGACCTAATGCAGCATGCAAATCAGTTGTCGAGATTGTAACGACTTTACTCATGGTAAATCCTGCGTGTTAATTGCCACTACCATATGGTAATTAGGGAACAACCAAAACATGAAGGGCTTCTTAAACTTAGGACCTTCCAACAAGTTCATCACTGGTTTCGTGATTTCATAACAAGCTTCTTCTACCAGGTTATCCATATCTTCACCCTTGATATGGTAAAGTGCTCTGCCAGTAGCAAACCCTAAGTTGCCTTGGTCTACTCCTCTATTAAGCACAGCAAACCTATCTACTGCTAACTGGAAGATGCCTTGAGCTACTTCGTTATACGCCCCAAGCCCCCGAATCTCCCCGTTGCACAGTCCGCCAACCTCGGTCCGTATCCGGTCGTAAGTTGGGTGCAAGACTACCTGATAGTATCTGTAGATTCCGATGGGTCTGTTTTTCGGAGGTTTTGTTAAGTTCATTAAGCATATCCTGGTCAGGATGGTCAGATACCGCTTCTGCTACAGCTTCGGGGTGATCCCCGGTAGGAAGAGACTCAAGCATTCGGGCCATGGTTTGATCCAAGTCCATCACGACACGAGCCATCAGGAACGCACGATTGTCACCCTGATATTCAACCTTCGCTAAGCAGCGTGGATCCCAACCAGATCTCTTGACATTCTTGCGAATGGTTTTGACCAACCCGGACATTATCTTTTCGATATTCATTACCCCATAGGCGGATTCCCATTCGGCCAGGAGATTACAGATTTCAGTATTCTCGATAGCAGGGTAATTAAAAATCTCTACGGCCGAGTCAACCATATCCTTAGCCAGTACTTGTCGTACTGATGCTTCGATCTTCTCTTCAAAGAAAAGCTCTTTGGCCAATTCAAACACGTTAAAAAGAATCATCAGGATGTCTCAGTAAGTAAAGGAAAGGTGATAGAAGCTACCTGCTGTTCCTATACGGCTAACTTCTAAAAGTGCAGACGTAGGAATACCTAACGTCAGTTTAACTAATGCTTCTTCAAAATCCGGGATAGTTCCGAACCGACCATTACCGAAAGACGATTCAGAGATACGGGTGTAGCCAAGTCCTTCTAAGCAGTTAATAAGATCAGTTCGATCCACAGGCCCTCTAAGCGTTTTTCCATCCTTGCCTATGGTCCGGGTTAACTGATAGTGCGTAAGATCGATAGAGAAGGTTCTAGACACGTTTAAGCACCTCTTTTTGAATGCACAACCCACTATAGTAATGTAAGCTCAGTAAAAATACAGTGTTGCATAATAAACCCTTAGTTAGGAGCGCAAGCTCCTAACTAAGGTATCTATCGTCTGCTAAGTTTACGGTCGCTGAACGGCAATCGTAATTTCAGTGTCAATAGGCTTCAGGGCTGGAAGCAATTCACCCATCGGCTTACCGTTGGAATAAACCCGGTGCATCCCAGGATGATCAGCGGCTGGAAGAATGAACTTGATGTCCAGTTTCTTGCAGAGCCCGCGGATTCTTTCATGGACTGTGTTCATGCCAACACTCCTACTTAGCAGAAGCCGTCGTCAGCAGCGCCTTTGCTCATGTCTTTCTGGGACACGAAACGGGCGGCCAATTGGGCCTTGTCGTCAGCCAGTGCTTTGATCTCTTCTTCCAGAGCAGCGAACGCTTCGCCGTGGTCGAGAGTCATGTGCAGTTCTTTCAGATCACCCGGCGGGTTGTTCTTCTTGCTCATGATACCGGTGGTACGGTAAACCGCGCCTGGGAAGACTTGGCGAACCGAGGCGTTATCAGTGAACAGGCTGGCCACCGCAACCGGGGTAGGGCCTTTGTATTGCTTGGAGGTCACGTCGTCGTAGAACTGGATACGACTGAGCGCCGGCGGAACTTTGTTGTCGTAGGAGTAGTTGAAGAAGTTGCCCAGGTCGGAAACTTCCATTTCGGTTTTGTACTTGCTCAGGAAGATCGAAGCCAGAGCAAGACCTTGGATGATTTCTTCGTTGACCTCGCCGCGAGTCTTCTCGGGGTCTTCGTTGAATTCCATGATGCAAACCGGCTTGCCCAGTTGGTTGATCATGTTGACCAGACCAGTACGCTGACGGATCGAGTTTTCTTTCTCAGTCACCGAAGTGAAGTCCGAGATCATCGCGATCATGACGATGGCTTCTTTCTCGATCAGTTCGCGGACCAGTTGGAACGCGATACCGCGACCGCTACCGCCGGAGATGTTCACGACGACGATGTTGTGGCTACCCGGCTTTTCGCTGGCAACGAGAGCCTTCACGAACGGGCGAACCTTGTCCATGATTTTGTTGGCGTCTTTACCGGCGCCTTGCAGACCAGGGATGCGATGGATTTCGAACAGGTCAGAACTGTCGTTGGCGTCGGAGCTATCGATACCGACCACAGTGGCGTCTTTGAGCGCTTGAGTCAGAGGCTTGATTTTGGCTTCAGCCGAAACGTTGATACCAGTACCACCACAAGCCCAGATTTTCAGATCGGTAGATTCAGACATCGTTAATCACTCTTTAGTTGACGTTACAAAATAGGTTATAAGGATTTATCTATTTACCTTACACCTAGATAATGTAGGCTTGAATATTTCCAGCCTAAGTTACAAATAAAAAAGATACCCAGCAACGCTGTACGCCACATACAGCGTTACTAGGCCTCCAAGAAGGAGTGTGGGGAGATCACATTGGTACACGCCCTATTCACCGACGAGAGCCATGAAGAACCAATCGGTTACGGGGACATAGTATCTGGCTTCAGTAAAGAAAAAATAAAATGCATTAATAACCCCCTAACCCCCACTCCCAGCGGGAGGAGGGCGAGGGGGGAGGTTTTGTAGGCAACCCTCACCAGTCAGATAGAGAATAACTGGTAAACGAGGGGGTGTGGTGTCTAACCTCCCATAACCCACCACGGGCATCGATGGAGAACGATGGCTGACTCAACCGCCAGAGGCGCATAAGATAGCATCGTTCTTCTTCGGTACAGAGGGAAGTTGTTTACCAGAGATGATCT
>Ga0208243_1000287_pt1 | contig 34124 bp, 37 predicted proteins | sample Subbio2Aug_QV12A_FD_184826 | JGI IMG/M metagenome (GOLD analysis project Ga0208243, IMG submission 184826) | Serpentinite rock and fluid subsurface biosphere microbial communities from McLaughlin Reserve, California, USA - CR12Aug_QV12A (SPAdes) | ecosystem: Environmental > Terrestrial > Deep... | reverse complement strand
GCGAGGCTGACCTTGCGCGGCTGGCAGCCGAGGGCAAGCTCGGCCGGGCGACCATGGTCTGGACCGCCGGCCAGGACGGCTGGAAGATGGCCGCCGACACCGATCTTGCCCGGCTTCTGGACCAGGTGCCGCCGCCGCCACCGAAACCCTGACCGATGCCCCAGGACGAATACCGCTGGCCCTGCGAACAGTGCGGGGCGCAACTGCGTTACGCACCGGGCCAGACGCGGCTTGTGTGCGAGCATTGCGGCCATGTGCAGGAGATCCCGGCCAAGGCGCCCACAACCAAGGCCCGCGCGCTGCAGGAGCTGGACCTGCACCGTGGATTGCAGGACGACCTGTCCGACCGCGACATGGTCGAGGTGCGCACGACGAGCTGCCCGAACTGCGGTGCTCAGGTCGAGATCTCAGGTGCGACCCATGCGACGGAATGCCCCTTCTGCGCCACGCCCGTGGTTCTGGACACCGGGACGACGCGGCACATCAAGCCACAGGCTCTTGTGCCCTTTGTCCTTACGGAAGCAGAGGCTCGAAAGGCGATGACCGCCTGGATGGGCAGCCTATGGTTCGCGCCGAACACGCTTCTGGAATACGCGCGGAAGGGACGGGCGATGAACGGGATCTACGTTCCGTTCTGGACCTTCGACGCGGACACACAAAGCCGGTACACCGGCCAGCGCGGCGAGCACTACTACGAGACGCGGACGGTGCAGGTCCGGGTCAACGGCAGGATGCAGACGCGACAGGAACAGGTCCGCCACACGCGGTGGTATCCCGCGTCGGGCCGCGTCGCACGGGACTTCGACGACGTGCTGGTCATGGCCTCGCGCAGCCTGCCGGAACGGCTCGGCGACGAACTGACGCCCTGGGACCTGGGCGCGCTGGCACCCTACAGTCCGGAATACCTCGCCGGGTTCCAGGCCGAAGGTTACACGGTCGGCCTGTCCGATGGCCATACCAAGGCACGGGAGCGGATGTCGGCAGTGATCCTGCAGGACGTCCGCAGCGACATCGGCGGCGACGAGCAGCGGGTGAATGACGTGGACACCAGCTGGTCGGACGAGACCTTCAAGCACATCCTCTTGCCGATCTGGACGGCCGCCTACAAGTACAACGGCAAGAGCTACCGCTTCCTTGTCAACGGTCAGACGGGCGAAGTTCAGGGCGAGCGGCCCTGGTCGGTCTGGAAGATCGCTTTCGCGGTTCTTCTGGCACTGGCGATTGCGGCCGGGGCTGCCTACCTGCACGATCCGCAGGCCTTTGGCCTTGACCAGCCGGAGTGGATGGACTGATCAGCCCTTGTCGCGCTTGAAGAAGAGCATCCAGCCGGCGTAGCCGCCCGCGGCAAGGAACATGATCCCCCAGAAGGGCGAGCCGACCCAGAAGAACTCGAACAGGCCCCAGCCGGTGGGGAAAAGGACGGTGAGCCAGCGCACCCAGGCGTGCCGGAAGAAGGGATCGTTCGGGTCGAGAAACTTCATGCCTTTGGTCCCGCTTCGTGCCATCCTGAGCTCAGGAAGGGAGGCCCGACATGCTGCAGATTGTCAAGGATTTCCAAGGACAAACCGTCATCACCACCTTCGAGACGACTCCGGCGATGGCCTTCGACCTGGTCGAGGCGCTGGAAGCCGCCTACCGCGACTGCATCAGCCGGCAGCCCGGTTTCATCGCCGCCGGCCTGCACATGAACGACGCGCGGACGCGGATCTGCAACTACAGCCAGTGGCAGCGGCGCGAGGACTACCAGGCGATGCTGCGCACCCCCGAAATGCGCGAGCGGAACCGGAAGATAAACGAGCTCTGCCGCGGGTTCGAGCCGGTGATGTATGAGGTGACCGGAGTCTTCTGACGCCCCTCAGGCCGAGGGCAGGACATCGCAGGCACGGAACGCCTCCACCACGGGGCGGGCCCCGGTCAGGTCGAAGGGAATTTCTGTATCCCCCGCAAGGGCGGTGGCGGTCCCGTTGTAGGCCAGCCCGTCGAGGACGTTGCCGAAGCCGGTATCGGTCACCGTCAGGGTCCGTCCGTCGGCCGAAAGCTGGTGCCGACCCGTGCCGATCGACAGTGCCGAAGGTCCGTCGAAGCGCAGGCCGAAGCTTTCTGTCGCTGGCCAGGGGGCCGGCACAGTCAGCGCGATTCCATAGGGTTCCGAAAGCGCGGGGTCGTACGTGACGCGGAGCGAGAGATCGGGGGTATCGAGCTTGATCGTGCAGACCGGCACGGCCGTGAACTCCCAGGCCAAGGCGGGAGAAGCGAGAAGGGCAAGGGCGATCAGGCTGCGCATGCGGGAAAGATGGGCCGCGGATCGGCCCGGTCAAGCAAGACGCTGCATCAGCGCCTGCGCGGCGGCCGGATTTGCGGCCTTGTGGCCGGAAATGACAAAGGCGAAGACCTCGCGGTCCCGGGCGATCCGCCGCAGGCGCGTGGCCCAGCGGTCCAGGGCCGGGGCGGGATAGCCCTGGGCCTGATCCTCCTGGGTGCCCATCAGGCGAAGATAGGCTAAGGGGGCTGTGACGACGTCGATCTCGGGATACGGGCCGTCGGCGCCCTGCACTGCGGCTACCCCGCGGTCGGTCAGGAGTTCTGCGAAGGCCGGCGCATGAAAGCTTTCGTGCCTCGCCTCGATCGCGTGGCGCAGGGGAAGGCCGTTCAGGCTGTCCGGCAACAGGTCAAGGAACCCCGCAACGTCCGCGCAGTCGAAGGCTTTGGTCGGCGGAAACTGCCAATTGATCGGGCCGAGCTTCGGTCCAAGCTCCTCCAGCCCCGAGCCGAGAAAGCGCCGGATCGAGTCTCCGGTCGCTGCCAGTTCGCGGCGGGTTGTCACATAGCGGGGGGCCTTCAGCGTGAACATGAACCCGTCCGGAGTCTGCTTGGCCCATTTGCGGAATGTGGCGGGGGTTTGGGTGCGGTAGAAAGTGCCGTTGACCTCGATCGCTGTAAGCGCGCGGGCCGCGAAACGGAGTTCGTCGGCCTGCCGCAGGCCCTCGGGGAAGAAGGGTCCGCGCCAGGGCTCGTAGGTCCAGCCGCCGACGCCGATGCGGATGGAGTGGGGCATGGGATCTCCCGGTTGCTTCGTGGATTAACGCCCGGCCGTCCGGTCCTGTTCCGACGGGCGTTAACATTGCGGCAACCAGAGTGGGTGAAACTGGGGGAAGGAAGGGAGGCGTCTATGGATCCAGTGGACGAGTTCGCCCGGCTGAAGGCCGAGATCAAGCGCCTACAGGACCGGGCCGAGGTGCTGCGCGAGGGGTTCCTGCGGCCCGGCGCGCGGCTGCGGTCGAACCGGTTCGAGGTGACGGTCAAGCGGCAGAGGCGGCGGTTCTTCCAGAAGGAGCGCCTGCCCGAAGCGGTGCTGGCCGACCCACGCTACTGGGAGGAACGGGAAAGCGAGGTCGTCACCTGCCATGAAATCTCCACCTTCCGCGCGGGCGATCCGGACGTGGTTCTGGTGGAGTGACGCAAAGTAGGGTGGGCGCAACGCCCACCTTACCCATGGGAATCCCTTGGAAGGTCTGCCACATGCCGAACTACCGCCGGATGCGCGTCCCCGGAGCCACCTATTTCTTCACGGTAAATCTTGCCGTGCCGGGGGCCACAGCCCTGACCGACCACATCGATCTTTTGCGGGAAGTCTATCGGGCGACTGCTGTCGAGCATCCGATCGGATGCAAGGCCATGGTGATCCTGCCGGACCATCTCCATGCGGTCTGGACGCTTCCCGCGGGCGACGCCGACTTTTCGCGCCGATGGCAGAAGATCCAGGCTCGGTTCACCTTTGCGACGGGACTGCGCGGCCCGCAATCGCGAAGCATGGCCGGCAAGCGCGAGGCCGGTCTCTGGCAGCGCCGGTTCTGGGAGCACATGATCCGAAACCCCGACGAAGAGGAGCGGGCCATCGCCCACTGCCATAGCGATCCGGTCAGGCACGGCTATGCGGAACTGGCGTCTGACTGGCCATTTTCCACCCTCCACCGAGATCTGCGGGCGAAGGTGGGCGCTGCGCCCACCCTACGGAACGTCGCGTAGGGTGGGCGAAACGCCCACCGCCCCTAGCGCCCGCGCCGCGACCGTTTCCCGCCCCGCTGCCCTGCCCTTCCCGCCGTAGACCGCCCGGCCATCTTCGTGGCTTCGGTCACTGCCTCCTCGATGACTTCCTGACGCGCGAAGGGGTCGTCAGCCACGGCCAGTTCCACCGCCTCCAGCCGCTTTACCTCATCGCGCAGACGGGCGGCTTCCTCGAATTCCAGGTTCTCGGCCGCCTTCCGCATCTGCAGGCGAAGCGCGTCGAGGTGGGCGGCGAGGTTCGAACCGACCAGCGGCTTGTCGACCTTGGTGGTAATCCGCGACTGGTCGGTGTCGCCCTGCCAGAGGCCCGCAAGCACATCCTCAACGTTCTTCTTCACCGTTTCGGGGGTAATCCCGTGTTCGATGTTGTAGGCCATCTGCTTTTCGCGCCGCCGGTTGGTCTCGGCCAAAGCGCGCTCCATCGACCCGGTGATCCGGTCGGCATACATGATCACCCGGCCTTCCGAGTTCCGCGCGGCGCGGCCGATGGTCTGGATGAGGGAGGTTTCCGAGCGCAGGAAGCCTTCCTTGTCCGCGTCCAGAATCGCGACCAGCCCGCATTCCGGGATGTCGAGGCCTTCGCGCAAGAGGTTGATCCCGACCAGCGCGTCGAATGCGCCCAGTCGAAGGTCTCGAAGGATTTCAATGCGTTCGATGGTGTCGATATCGGAGTGCATGTAGCGCACCCGGATGCCCTGTTCGTGGAGGTAGTCGGTCAGGTCCTCGGCCATCCGCTTGGTCAGCACGGTGACCAGCGTCCGCAGGCCCCGGGCCGAGACCTTGCGGATTTCGTCAAGAAGGTCGTCGACCTGCATCTCCACGGGACGGATTTCGACCACCGGGTCCAGCAGGCCCGTCGGACGGATGACCTGTTCGGTGAAGACGCCGCCGGTCTGTTCCAGCTCCCATGCCGCCGGGGTGGCTGAGACGAAGACCGATTGCGGGCGCATGGCGTCCCATTCCTCGAACTTGAGGGGGCGGTTGTCCATGCAGCTGGGCAGGCGGAACCCGTGTTCGGCGAGGGTGAACTTGCGCCGGAAGTCGCCGCGGTACATGCCACCGATCTGCGGGACCGAGACGTGGCTTTCGTCGGCGAAGACGATGGCGTTGTCGGGGATGAATTCGAACAGCGTCGGCGGTGGTTCGCCCGGGGCGCGGCCGGTCAGGTAGCGCGAGTAATTCTCGATCCCGGCGCAGGAGCCGGTGGCCTCGAGCATTTCAAGGTCGAAGTTGGTGCGCTGTTCCAGGCGTTGGGCTTCAAGCAGCTTTCCCTCGTCCTGCAGCTGCTTCAGCCGGTGGAAAAGCTCGTCCTTGATCCCCTTGATCGCCTGCGCCAGCGTCGGGCGCGGGGTCACGTAGTGCGAGTTTGCGTAGATGCGGATCTGCTTGAACGTGTCGGTCTTGGCACCGGTCAGCGGGTCGAATTCGGTGATCGACTCCAACTCCTCGCCGAAGAAACTGAACCGCCAGGCCCTGTCTTCCAGGTGGGCGGGCCAGACTTCCAGGGAATCGCCCCGCACCCGGAACGCCCCGCGCTGGAAGGCGGTTTCCAGTCGCCGGTACTGCTGGGCGACAAGTTCCGCCATCACCTTGCGCTGGTCGTAAAGCTGGCCGGTGACGAGGTCTTGGGTCATGGCCGAGTAGGTCTCGACCGAACCGATGCCGTAGATGCAGGAGACGGAAGCCACGATGATCACGTCATCGCGTTCCAGAAGCGCCCGGGTGGCCGAGTGGCGCATCCGGTCGATCTGTTCGTTGATCTGGGATTCCTTCTCGATATAGGTGTCGGTCCGCGCGACATAGGCTTCCGGCTGGTAGTAGTCGTAGTAGGAAACGAAGTACTCCACCGCGTTGTCGGGGAAGAAGCCCTTGAATTCCCCATACAATTGCGCGGCCAGCGTCTTGTTCGGCGCAAGAATGATGGCCGGACGCTGGGTCTCTTCGATCACCTTGGCCATGGTGAAGGTCTTGCCCGTCCCAGTCGCGCCCAGGAGAACCTGGTCCCTTTCGCCCGCGTTCACGCCCGCCGTCAGCTCCCGGATCGCCGTCGGCTGGTCGCCCGCGGGCTTGAACGGCGTCGACATGACGAAGCGGCGGCCGCCCTCCAGCTTGGGCTTGCTCAGCACATCCGGGCGTTCGCTGATCGCATTGATGTTGTTGTGCGGCATCGCGCGCCTCGTCGGGTCGGGGGAGTCGGGGACAGGACAGATTTGATCCGTTTTTGTTCCAGTTCAAGCGGGGATCCGCAGTTCAGGGCGAAACCGTTGCTCGAACGGCGGTAAGCGGCTAAGCCTCGCCGCCAGAGGTGACAGATGGCTGAGAAGATCGACACGCGGGCCGTGGGACTGGATGTGGGGCTGGCGTTCATCCGCTGGCTGACCGGGGCCGAGAACCTGCACTACGGGCTATGGACCGGGCTGGAGGTCACGGCGGGCAACCTGCGCGCGGCGCAAGACAACTATTCGGCCAAGCTGTTCGGCTATCTCCCCGAGGGTCGCTTGCGCATCCTGGACATCGGTGGCGGCGCTGGCGAGACGGCGAAGAAGCTTCTGGCACTGGGACATGCTGTCGACATCGTCGTACCCTCCACCTTCCTTGCGGCGCGCTGCCGTGAGACGGCGAAGGGCGCAACCGTGCACGAGACCACGCTTGAGGACTTCCGGGGCGTGGGGCCTTATGATCTGTGCCTGTTCTCCGAAAGCTTTCAGTACATCCCGATGGAAGAGAGCCTGCCGAAATGCGCAAGGCTGCTGGCTCCTCAGGGACAGGTGCTGATCGCGGATTGCTTCCGGACCGAGGCCTACCGCGGCCGCGAGGTTCATGGACCGCAACCGGGGGGCGGGCACCAGCTGTCTGCCTTCGAAGCGGCGGTGGAGAGTTCCCCCTTCGCCATTGCGGCGCGCGAGGACATCACCGAGGCCGTTGCGCCCTCGATCGACCTTGAACAGGCGCTTTTCCACGTCCTGGGCCACGGAGTGACGCGAATCTCGGACGAGATCCACGCCAGGCGGCCCCGGGCACATTGGGCGCTGGGGAAGTTGATCGGGCTCTTCCTGTCGCGAAAGCGGCGCGCCAACCTTATGCAGCGGCTGACCGGGACCAGCCGCACCTCGGACGCTTTCCGGCACTACAACCGCTACCAGATCCTCCGGCTGGAGCGCCGGTGAAAATCGCCGCGAGCTACACAACTTTAGGTTGATTTGCGCCCGGACTTGCGCCAGACTGATCGGGCAAGCAGCAACTGAAGCTGTCGGTCGGCGTCGACCTACCCACCCCACACTCCCAGACGCCGACCGACAGTCCTTTCTGACGCTTGCGCTTTCCGCAGAGCGTTGAGATATACGGGACATCTTCGGAGGATTCCCATGCGCGCCCGCATCTACCAGCCTGCCAAGACCGCCATGCAGTCCGGCTCTGCCAAGACCCACCAGTGGGTGCTGGAGTTCGCCCCCGCCTCGGAGCGCGAGGTCGATCCGTTGATGGGCTGGACCTCGTCCACCGACACTCAAAGCCAGGTGCGGCTGAAGTTCGAGACGCGTGAGGCGGCAGAGGTCTATGCGGCCGAAAAGGGCATCGAGTATGATCTTGTCGAGCCGAAGCCGCGCAAGCCGGTGATCCGGGCCCGCGGCTATGGCGAGAACTTCGCGACCGACCGCAAGGGCGCCTGGACGCACTGAATGACGGTCGTCATTGCCGAAGAATATCCGCTTGCGCCGGATCTGGAACTGCTTTTCCAGCGCCACACGGCCGACATGCACGCCGATACGCCGCCCGAGTCGATCCACATGATGGACAAAGGCGAACTCGCCGCGCCGGGGATCCGCTTTTTCGTGCTCCGCGTCGGCGGCCAGCCCCAGGCAATGGGGGCTTTCAAGCGGATCGACGCGGGCCATGCTGAGATCAAGTCGATGCATGTTCTCGCCGAGGCGCGGGGGCGGGGCCTGTCGAAAGCGATGTTGGACCACCTCGTCGCAGAGGCGCGCAAGGACGGGTTCACCCGACTGAGCCTGGAAACCGGGGTCCAACCCACCTTCGTCGCCGCCCGGGCGCTATATGAGCGTGCCGGTTTCGAGGAATGCCCGCCGTTTGAAGGATACTGGGACGACCCGAACTCGGTCTTCATGACGAAGGTGCTTGCCTGATCTTTTGCGGTGGCGCAAAAGGACCCGAAGCGGGCTCATAGCTCAACTGGATAGAGCAAGGACCTTCTAAGTCCGAGGTTGAGGGTTCGAGTCCTTCTGGGCCCGCCATTTTCCTGAACAAGCTGCCGTCCTTGCGGCATCGAGCCGCGCGGACGGCGTTGCCACGGATGGGTGGTCAGGTGATCGAGCTTGGCGCGCCGCCTTCGAAGCGGTTGCCGTGGCGATAGTCGCAGGGGGCTTCCTGCATCTGCAAGTGCAGGCCGGTGCCGGTGTAGGGGTTCGCGCGGGCCACGTCCTCGTCGAAGTCGATACCAAGGCCAGGGGTCTCTGGCGGGAGTATGTAGCCGTCCTCCCATTTGATCGAGTTGCGGATGAGCTTCTGGTGGAAGGCTCCGCCGGTCTCGATGGTTTCGGCGATCAGAAGATTCGGGATCGAAGCTGCGAAGTGAACGTTGGCGGCCCATTCCACGGGACCGGCGTAAAGGTGCGGGGCCATCTCGGCATTGAAGATTTCGGCCATGGCGGCGATCTTCTTCGCCTCCCAGATCCCGCCGACGCGGCCCAGCGCGGGTTGCAGGATCTTGACGCCCCCGGCGCGAAGGAGGGTGCCGAATTCGTATTTGGTGGTCAGGCGTTCGCCGGTGGCCAGCGGGACTCGGACGGATTTGGCGACCTCGGCGAATTCGAGGAGGTTGTCCGGCGGGATCGGTTCTTCGTACCAGAGGGGGTTGTAGGGTTCGAGCTCGCGGCCCATCCGGATCGCACCGGGGGTGGTGAACTGGCCGTGAGTGCCGAAGAGAAGGTCGACCCGGTCCCCCACCGCCTCGCGGATCGCCTTGCAGAACGCGACCGAGCGGGTGATGTCGGACATCGCCGGTTCATGGCCGCCCCGGATGGTGTAGGGGCCCGCGGGGTCGAACTTCACGGCGGTGAACCCTAGGTTCATGAACCGGACGGCAGCCTCGGCGGCGGCGTCAGGATCCACCCAGAATTCGGCCGATTCATTGCCTGGCTCAGGGTAGAGGTAGGTGTAGCTGCGGATCCGGTCGTTCATCTTGCCGCCGAGGAGGGCATGGACCGGCCGGTTGCGCGCCTTGCCGAGGATGTCCCAGCAGGCGATCTCCAGCCCCGCGAAGGCGCCCATCACGGTGGGGTCGGGGCGCTGGGTGAAGCCTGCGGAATAGGCGCGGCGGAACATCAGTTCGATGTTTTCCGGGTTCTCGCCCTGCATGTGGCGTTCAAAGACGTCTTCGATCACCGCGCGCATGGCCTTTGGGCCGACAGTCGAGGCATAGCACTCGCCGTAACCCACAATCCCGTTGTCGGTCGTGAGCTTCGGGAATATCCAGTAGCGGCCACCCCAGCCGGGAAAGGGCGGCGCAACGACGAAGATTTCAAGGTCCTTCAGTTTCATGGCACGCCTCGCTGGCTGGAGCGGTGGGGAGTCCCCTGGCCCCGTGGATGCTGACTGACAGAAAGGTAGGGGGGATGCAGTATGGCAAACCCTTTGTTCGCGACAGGAAATGGCGCGGATGGAACAGGGCTGGAAAACGTCGCCGAATTCCAGGTAGCGTTCGATATGTGCTTATCTTCCTGGCCTGAGCACCCATGTTTCCCAGTCTGATGTTCGAAAATAGCAGTCAATGGTGGCCGATCCGCTGCAGAAACCCGTTCAGCGCGGCCGAGAAACTGTCCGGATGGGTGAGCATGGCCAGATGTCCGCTCCCGCGCAGTAGGTGCACCTCTGCACCTGCGACAAGTTCGCCCAGTTCTCGCTGGAGGTCTGGGGGAACCTTCCGGTCGTCGGCCCCGGCAAGCACGAGGGTCGGAAGGGTCAGCGTTGCGGTGGTCTGGTAGAGATCGGCCGTCGCCGTGGCAGCCGCTACCCCCTGCCAGCCTTCGGGCCGCGTCCGGGCCAACATCCCCCGAACCTGATCCAGGACCGGCGACGTTTGCCAGCGCGGACCAAGCAGTTGCTCGCATTGGGCGTCCATATCCGCCCCCACGGCTTTCAGTGCGGCAAGGCGCCTTTCCCAGACGTCAGGGTTGGCGAAGCGCGTCGCCGATCCCGTCAGGACCATCCCGCGCACAAGATCAAGCCGCTTTGCCGCAAGGCCCTGCGCCACCAGCCCCCCCTCGCCCGCTCCGACGACAACCGCGTCCTTCAGCGTGAAGTGGGTCATCAACTGCTCGACGTCGCGGGTGAGCTTTCCCATGCTGTAGGGAGGCTTCGGGTTGTCGGATCCGCCGTGCCCCCGCAGATCGATACGCAGGCAGCGATTGTGCAGATGCGGCAGCAGCGCGTCCCAGACCCGCAAGTCAAGCCCCAGGCCGTGGATGAGCACGAGCGGCGGGGTACTTTCAGGTCCGGACACCTCGGCATTGAGCCGCAGGTCCTCCAGCCAGACCAGCGTCACGAAAAGCGCCCCAGCGCAGCGGTGAAGGTGGCGCTGTCGACATTGCCGCCGGTTGCGACGGCGATGACCGTGTCAGGCAACCCCTCGCCGAAGAGCGCGGCGGCCAGAGCGACGGCGCCACCCGGCTCCAGCACGATACGCAGATGGGTGAAGGCCAGCGCCATCGCCCGAAGTGCCTGGTCGTCGCTGACCACAGCGCCCGGGCCTGCAAGGCGGGACAGGATCGGGATGGTCAGTTCCCCTGGCGACGGGGTAAGGATCGCATCGCAGACCGAACCGCTCGCGGCCGCATTCCGCTCCAGTCGCCCGGAGGCCAGCGAACGGGCCATGTCGTCGAAGCCCGCGGGTTCGGCAGTGCGGACCTGCAGTCCGGGTGCGCGCGCCTCCAGCGCAAGGGCAATGCCGGAGGATAGCCCGCCACCGCCGCAGCAGACGAAGACCGGGGCCCGGACGATGCCCGCCTCGGCCACCTGTTCGGCCAGTTCGAGACCGACAGTCCCCTGCCCCGCGATGACCTGCGGGTCGTCGTAGGGTTTGACAAGGGTAAGGCGGCGGGATTGTGCAAGCCCGGCACCGATTGCGTCGCGATCTTCGGTTGCGCGGTCGTAGAGCACCACCTCTGCCCCGTAGGCGTGGGTATTGGCGATCTTTACCGCGGGGGCATCCGACGGCATCAGGATGACGCAAGGCGCGGCATGCGCAGCGGCGGCATAGGCAACGCCCTGCGCATGGTTGCCGGAGGAATAGGCGATAACACCCCGGGCGCGCGCCTCGGGCGCAAGGGCCGAAACGGCGGACCAGCCGCCGCGGGCCTTGAAGCTGCCGGTCACCTGCAGGCATTCCGCCTTGACGAAGATCCGCCGTCCGGCCAGCCGGTCGAGAAGCGGCGCGTGCAGAAGAGGGGTGCGGCGGACATGGCCGGCCATCCGCACGGCTGCCGCCTCGATCAGGGAGAGGTCCATTCGAGGTCCTTGAGAAAGTCCAGGATCAGCGCGACCGATGCCGGCTCGTCCAGAAAGGGAATATGGGCACGGCCCGGCACTTCGGCGAAGGCCATGTCCGGGCGGCGAGCGCGCATCCTCGCCACGGTGTCGACCGTCAGAAGGTCGGAGTTCGCGCCCCGGATCAGGGCCAACGGCAGGCCGGCCAACGCATCGAAAAGCGGCCAGAGGTCGACCGGTGGCCCCTCGAAAGCCGCGAGGAAGGCGTCGCGCAGATCCGGGTCATAGGGGATGCGCAAACCCTCGGGTGTTTCGACGGCCAGCTTCCGCGCCTCCTCCAGCCAGCGGGACATAGGGACGCCCTCGAAACCCGGAGTGCGGGATAGCCGCTCGGCATAGCCCTCGAGGGTCCTGCCTGCCGGATTGCGCCCGACGTAGTCGAAAATGCGGGTGAGGCCGTCGCGCCCGATTTCCGGGCCAACGTCGTTGAGACAGAGGCCCAGCACCCGGTCCCGAGCCACGGCACCAAGAACCATCCCGATCAACCCGCCGCGCGAGGTGCCAAGGATCGCCGCGCGCGCCACGCCCAGATGGTCCAGAAGCGCCAAGGCGTCCTTGCCTTCCCGCTCGACCGTATAGGTCGCGGCTCCGGTCCAGTCGCTGGCCCCGCGTCCGCGGTAGTCCATCCGGATCAGCCGAAGGGGTGGCAGGTGCGGCACGAGGTAGTCGAAGTCGGCCATGCTGCGGGTCAGGCCCGGCAGGCAGAGAAGCGGGAGGCCCTGGCCCTCGTCGCGGTAGGCGAGGAAAGCACCATCCTGGGCGCAGAAGCGGGTGAGATCGGTCATGGGGCAAGGGTGGCACGAGGCGCGGCCGGGCGGAAGGGGCTCTCTGCCGCATGGCGGTTCCAGCGCTTGTCCCCACGGCCCCGGCAGACTAAACCCTTGCCCGTAAGTGGGTGAGGCGGGGCGGATGGCGGACACATCAGCGGTCGAGGATCGGCCGAAGTCGAAGCGGGTGGGCGCACTGCGCGGCCTGGTGCCGTTCCTCAGGCCCTATCGCGGACTTCTGGGCCTTGCGCTTCTGGCGCTGGTCCTGACGGCTTCGGTCAGCTTGATCCTTCCGCTCGCCGTGCGCCGGGTCGTCGACGGGTTCAACGACGCCAACGCGGCCTTGCTGGACCAGTATTTCGGCGCAGCCTTGGTCATCGCCGCCCTGCTCGCGGTCGGCACGGGGCTACGCTACTACCTTGTCACCCGGCTGGGAGAGCGGGTGGTGGCGGATATCCGTCGCGCGCTGTTCGACCGCGTCCTTGGGATGTCGCCTGCGTTCTTCGAGCGCATCCTGACGGGTGAGGTCCTGAGCCGGATCACCACCGACACCACGCTTATCCTGTCGGTGATCGGGTCTTCGGTGTCCGTGGCGCTGCGCAACGTCCTGATCCTGGCGGGCGGGCTGGTACTCTTGTTCCTGACCTCGGCCAAGCTGACCGGCCTGGTGCTGCTGATCGTCCCCGCAATCATCGTGCCGATCGTGGTGCTGGGCCGGAAGCTGCGGGCGCTGTCCAGGGAAAACCAGGACTGGATCGCGGCTTCCTCGGGGTCGGCGTCCGAAGCGCTGTCCTCGGTCCAGACCGTGCAGGCCTTCACCCATGAAAGCGCCACCCGCGGCCAGTTTGCCGACGTGACCGAGAAGAGCTTCACCTCGGCCAGGGCGCGGATCAGGACCCGGGCGGTGATGACCGTGATCGTTATCTTCCTGACCTTCGCCGGGATCGTCGGCGTCCTGTGGGTCGGCGCGCGGGACGTGCGTGCGGACGTGATGTCCGTGGGCGCGCTGATCCAGTTCGTGATCTATGCGGTGATGGTGGCAGGGGCGGTGGGCGCGCTGTCCGAGATCTGGGGCGAGTTGCAGCGGGCAGCCGGCGCGACCGAACGGCTGGTGGAGCTTCTGGGGACCGAGGATTCCGTGCAGGATCCGGCGCGCCCCGTAGCCCTTCCGCGCCCGGTGCGTGGCGAGATCGCTTTCGAGGAAGTCACCTTCCGCTATCCGGCGCGCCCCGAAACCTCGGCGTTGAACGGCGTTTCGCTGCATGTGCGCCCCGGTGAGACGGTCGCGCTCGTCGGGCCGTCGGGCGCGGGCAAGACCACGATCCTGCAGCTCCTGATGCGGTTCTACGACCCGCAGTCGGGCCGGATCACGCTGGACGGAGTAGCGCTGCCCGACATGGCGCGCGCCGATTTCCGCCAGGCCATCGCGCTGGTTCCGCAGGATCCGGTCATCTTCGCCACCTCGGCGCGCGAGAACATCCGCTTCGGCCGCCTTGACGCAACCGATGCCGAGGTCGAAGCCGCCGCCCGGGCGGCCGCCGCGCATGACTTCCTGACCGCCCTGCCGCAGGGCTATGACAGTTACCTGGGCGAACGCGGGGTGATGCTGTCGGGCGGGCAGAAGCAGCGTGTGGCGATCGCTCGCGCCATCCTGCGCGATGCGCCGATCCTTCTGCTGGACGAGGCGACCTCCGCGCTCGACGCCGAAAGCGAGCGTCTGGTGCAGGCGGCAGTCGAGAAACTGGCCGAGGGACGCACGACGCTGGTCGTGGCCCACCGGCTGGCCACGGTGAAGCGCGCCGACCGGATCGTCGTCTTCGACCAGGGCCGGATCGTGGCGCAGGGAACGCATGACGAGCTGGTCGCCGAAGACGGCCTCTATGCCCGCCTCGCCCGCCTGCAATTCACCGAAGGCACGGTCTGACGTCGCGTCCCGACCCGCGGGGTCAGGACAATCCGACTTCACAAACGTGTTTCCAGTCCCCATGTTCGTCCGAAGCCCGCGCAATAAGCGGGCACCAGGGGAGGAAACCATGCCGTCATTCGCAACTGCCGCGGACCTGAAAGCCATCGAGCTTGAGAAGCCCTGGGCCGACCGTGGCCAGGCCCGGTCCATGTACGAATACCTGTCCAGCGCGAAAGCTGCCCACGGCGCGCGCCCGGCGATCAGCTACCAGCTCCTCTCGGGCCCCGAGACGAAAAAGGTGACGCTGACCTGGGCGGAACTGCACGCCAAGGTCACCCAGGCCGCAAACCTGTTCAGAAGCCTTGGGGTGGGCGAGAAGGATGTCGTGGCCTTCGTGCTGCCGAACGCGATGGAGACCGCAGTCACGCTTCTGGGCGGGGCGGTGGCCGGGATCATCAATCCGATCAACCCGCTTCTAGAGCCCGAAAAGATCAGCGCCATCCTGCGCGAGACGAACGCCAAGGTCGTTGTCACGCTGAAGGCCTTCCCCAAGACCGACCTGCCGCAGAAGGTCTCGGAGGCGGTCCAGTTCGCCCCGAACGTCAAGACCGTGCTGGAGGTGGACCTCGTCCCATATCTCTCGGGACTGAAAAAGGTCATCGTCCCGCTGATCCGGCCGAAGAATCCGCCGCAGCACACCGCGAACGTCAAGGATTTCAGCGCCGAGATGGCCCGGATGCCGTCGGACAAGCTTACCTTCACGGATACGCTTGAGGACCGCGTTGCCGCGTATTTCCACACCGGCGGGACGACGGGGATGCCCAAGGTCGCGCAGCACAAGGTCTCGGGCATGGTCTACAACGGCTGGCTCGGTGCGACACTGCTGTTCAAGCCGACCGATGTGGTGATCTGCCCGCTGCCGTTGTTCCACGTCTTCGCCTGCTATCCGATCCTGATGTCGATGATCGGCTCGGGCGCGCATGTGGTCTTCCCGACCCCGCAAGGCTACCGCGGCGAGGGCGTGTTCGACAACTTCTGGAAGCTGATCGAGCGCTACAAGGTGACCTACATGATCACCGTGCCCACGGCGCTCGCCGCCCTGATGCAGCGCCCGGTCAATGCCGACATCTCCAGCCTGAAGAACGCCTTCTCCGGCTCTTCCCCCCTGCCGATCGAGCTCTACAACCGCTTCAAGAAGGAAACCGGGATCGAGATCGTCGAAGGATACGGGCTGACCGAGGCGACCTGCCTCGTATCTATCAACCCGCCCGAGGGCGTGAAGAAGATCGGCTCGGTGGGGCTGATGTTCCCGTACTGCAACGTCCGCATCCTGACCAAGCAGGGTGCCACCGAGTTCCGCGAATGCGCGGTCGACGAGGTTGGCGAGATCTGCATCTCGAACCCGGGGGTCTTTGAGGGCTCGACCTATACCGAGAAGGACAAGAACAAGGAGCTGTTTGCCGATGGCAAGTTCCTGCGGACCGGCGACCTGGGGCGGATCGACGCCGACGGCTATCTCTACATCACCGGCCGCGCCAAGGACCTGATCATCCGGGGCGGGCACAACATCGACCCCGCCGTCATCGAAGAGGCGTTGATGGGGCACCAGGCCGTGGGCTTCGTGGGTGCCATTGGGCAGCCCGATGCCCATGCAGGGGAACTGCCCTGTGCCTATGTCGAGCTGGTGAAAGGGTCTTTGGCGACCGTAGATGAGCTGATGGCCTATGCCACCGAACATATCCACGAACGCGCCGCCGTACCGAAGTATCTGGAAGTCCTGCCTGAACTGCCGAAGACGGCGGTGGGCAAGGTGTTCAAGCCTGACCTGCGGCGGTTGGCGATCACCCGCACCTATGACGCCGCACTTGCCGAGGCCGGGATCCCCGCCCGGGTGGCCAATGTGGTCGAGGACAAGAAGCGCGGACTTGTCGCCCAGCTTCAGAAGGGCGCCCCGGTCGAGGATGCGGCCGTGCAGTCGGTGCTGGGCCAGTTCTCGAACCCCTGGGAATGGGCGGCCTGAGCTGCAACAGTGCACAATCTGTCCCCTGGGTGACAGCAAGTTTCATTTGCCTGAATCGCGCCGCGGCGCGAGACATTGGAACACGGGAAGCATTTACGGGACGCGATTATGGGCATTCGTTTGGGTCTGGCTGCAGCACTCCTTGCTGCATCCGCAAGTGGTGTAGTGGCGCAGCAAAGCGAAGTGTTGTTTTCGCACAAGCACTGGCAGGTCTCGGTCGTGGGCTGGGACGACGGGTCGATCGGTTGTGTGGCCGAGGTGACGGCCCCGGGCGAAAGCTTCTCGATCTGGACCTTCCCGGACGGGGCGGTGCAGCTTCAGTTCTACTCCAGCGCCTGGGAGTTTGGCGAAGGCCAGACCGCCGATCTCGGCGTGCAGATCGACCGCCGCGCCCCGTGGAGCCTGACCGGTGCCGAACTCTACCAGAACTCGGTCCTGTTCTATCTGCCAGACGACCAGGCGGGGGTGAATTTCATCACCGAGGTCGCGCGAGGTAACCGGCTTTACCTTCGCGACGACGACGGATCGGATGTGCAGAACTATTCCCTGGCGGGCTCCAGCGCCTCCATCGGCGCGCTGGTCGAATGTGGGGATGTTATCACCCAGACCCCCGGCAATCCGTTCAACTAAGTCAGGACTGGTCGGTGTCCATCCAGATGGTGACCGGCCCGTCGTTCACCAGACTGACTGCCATATCCGCTCCGAACCGGCCGTTGGCGACCGGAACGCCTTCCTTCTCAAGGCATTGGCTGAAGTAGTTGTATAGCCGTTCACCTTCGGTCGGGGGTGCGGCGGTCGAAAAGCCGGGCCGATTGCCCCGCAGGTCGGCGGCCAGCGTGAACTGGCTGACCACCAGCGCGGACCCGCCAATGTCCCTGATCGACAGGTTCATCTTGCCCTGATCGTCCTTGAACACGCGGAGCTTCGCGATTTTCGCGGCCAGCTTCTCGGCTTGGGCTTCGGTGTCACCGCCCATTGCGCAGACAAGGATCAGGAAGCCTTTTCCGGTCTCTCCGACCAGCGCGCCATCCACGTGGACGCGCGCTTCGGTGACCCGCTGGAGGACAGCTCTCACAACTCGTGTGCCCAAGGCGGATTGGCCCCGGCGCGGGCGACCGTTACCGCCGCCGCTCGGGTACCGAGGGTCAGGGCAACGGTCAGGGCAGCATCGGAGAGGCGGGCAACCCCGGCCTTGGTCAGTGCGTCCGCCTGGTGCAGTGCAGCCAGCACACCGGCGTTGAACGTGTCTCCGGCGCCCACGGTATCGACCACCGTAACCTTTTGCGCAGCCACGAAAATATCTTGGGTAGCCGTCACGGCCCGGGCCCCATTGGCCCCTTCGGTGATGAAGACGACCTTCGGTCCCTTTGCAAGAATGCCTCGGGCAAGCGTGCTCAGATCCCCCTGCCCTTCCAGCCAGTGCAGGTCCTCATCCGACAGTTTGACGATATCCGCACGCGCAATCATCCGCTCGATCCGAGCCCGGTACTCGGTCTCTTTTCCTGCGATGAAGCCGGGGCGGATGTTCGGGTCAATCATCGTGACGCGAGAGTTGCATTCGCGCGCCTGCAGTGCCTCGTAGGTGCTGGCCGCGGGATCGTTAACCAGGCTGATGCCGCCGAAGAAGAGGGCGGAAATGTCGGCTGGCAGTGCAGGCAACTGGTCCGTGGACAGCATCCGCCCGGCCGTCGCTTCGTCGTAGAAGGCATAGGTTGCCTGGCCGTTCACAAGCTTGACGAAAGCCACCGTCGTGGGTCGGTCAGAGCGGGCCAGATATCGGGTGTCCACCTGGGAGGCGGTTAGCGTATCCGCCAGGATCTCTCCCAGCATGTCATTGGAAACGCCCGAGAAAAACGCCGATGGCGCACCGAGCCTTCCCAAGGCAATCGCGGTGTTGAAGACGGCGCCGCCGGCGTAGGGGGCGAAGCAGGGTTCACCCTCGGTCGAGGTCCGGGGGAGCATGTCGATCAGGGCTTCGCCGCAGCTGAGAATCATGTCTTGTCCCCTTCTGGTTTGGATACTGTTAGCGCAAACACCTCAACGGGTGAAGAACGGGGTGAGGTTGGCGCGAATGCGATCAAGGGGCGTCGCGCCGGAGGCGTCGGGAAGGAAGGGCTGGCCGGTGATCTTCTCGAACGCGTCGATGTAGACTTGGGCGGTTTTCTCGATCATTTCCAAGGGGATGTCCGGCACCTTGTCCTTGTAGGGATCGCAGCGCGCCACGACCCAGGAGCGGATCACGTCCTTGTCGAAACTGGGGGGGCGGGTGCCGGATTTCAGGGCGTTTTCATAGCCTTCCGCGATCCAGTAGCGGCTGGAATCGGGGGTGTGGATTTCGTCGGCAAGGAGGATCTTGCCCTCGGCGTCCGTGCCGAACTCGTATTTGGTGTCTACAAGGATAAGCCCTTGTTTTTCCGCCATTTCCTGACCACGGGCGAATAGGGCGAGCGCCTTGGCGCTGACCTCCTCCCATTGGGCCGGGGTTAACAGGCCGGACGCCAGGATTTCGGCGGCGGTCAGGGGTTCGTCATGGCCGCCGTCAAAGGCTTTCGAGGTCGGCGTGATGATCGCCTGCGGCAGGGCCTCGTTGTCCCGCAGGCCCTCCGGCAGGGTGTGGCCGTACATCGTCCGCGCGCCGGTCTTGTACCGGGTCAGGATCGAGGTGGAGGTGGTGCCGGCCAGGTAGCCGCGCACGACGATCTCCACCGGCAGGATGGTCACACGCTTGCAGTGGACGACGTTCGGATCAGGGTAGCCAAGGACATGGTTCGCGGCGATGTCGCCCGTGTGGTCAAACCAGTAGCGGGCCAGCTGGGTCAGGACCTGGCCTTTCCACGGGATCACCGCAAGTATCTGATCGAACGCGGAAATCCGGTCAGAGGAAATCAGAAGCCGCGTGCCGTCGGGCAGATCATAGCAGTCGCGGACCTTGCCGAAATAGGGGTTCGGAAGCTCCGCGATCCGCGCATGCGGCAGGGTGCGGGAAAGGTCGATCTGGCGCATGGCAGGCCCCCGTTTCGGTGCCTGCTTCTTGGGGGTTTTCCCCAGCGAGTCAAGGCTGGTTTGGGCAGTCGAGGGAGCCGCGCATCTCGCCACTGTCGCCCTGCAGCGTGCTTTCCCGCAGCTTGCAGCCGGTCACGCGGGGGATGAGCTCGATCATCGTCGCGCGGATTTCCTGGTGCTCGCCACGGCGGGCGTAGCCGAGGCGGATGACCTCTACCCTCTCCCCTTTCTGGAAGACGGTGTAGTCCCGCCCGTTAAGGTTAATGTCGGTGCGGGTCGCGCCCATGAACTCGGGTGCCGGAGAGGCTCCACATGCTGCCAGAAAGATGAGCGGGATCAGGGGTATGAGGTGTTTCATGGCCCCAAGGATGGCAGAGCTTGGTTAACAGGTGGTTAAGCGTCTGGCATCCGTCGGGCACCCGTCGGCCTTCCGTCGGGCGGGGCGCTGGCGTCGGCGGGCGTTAACCTTTGGGTGGTTTGCTGCGGGCGAAAGGAGCCTTGGCCATGCCTGACCTGAAGAAGCAGACGCCCCGGCAGCGGGCGCAGATGAGCTACATGATGGATGTGATGCGGCGTCTGGAATGGGACCTGCACAACTCCATCGAAATGACGGGCCGCATCCCGGCGGAGTGGCACGAGATCGCGCAGAAGCGGCCGGCCAGCGGGAAGGAGAAGGTGACGCTGCGGCTGGAGGCCGATGTGCTGAAGTTCTTCCGCTCGATGGGGCCGGACTATGGGCCGCGGATCAACGATGTGCTCAGGAGCTACATGCACGCGCGGCTGGCGGGGGTGATCCGGGGGGCGGAGACGATCGACCATTACCGGAACCGGGGTGGGTATGATGGGCCGAAGCCGGGGTTCGAGGGGGAGGAGGAGGCGGCCGAGGTGCCGCTGCGCGCCCGGGCGCAGGAGATGTTGCAGCAGCGCTATGCCGAGGACGGGCCGCCGGAGCCGGACATGCTTCGGCCACTGGTGCGGTGAGGAGTCGGGGTGAACCCCGACCCACGGGAACATGCGGAACGGTCGGCGGTTGAGGGGGTCAGACCATTCGTGGAGAGAAGCCATGCACCGACTGTTCGTTCTGCTTGCCCTTCTGGGCGTGACCGCCTGCGAAACCATCGAGGGCGCGGGCCAGGACCTGGAAAACGCCGGGGAAGAGATCAGCGAAGAGGCGAATGAAGCCCAGGCCGAGATGTAGGCCAGGAAGGAGACCTGCGATGAGCAATGGAGTGAAAGCGCTGGCTGCGCTGCTGGCGCTGCTGTTCGTGGCGTCCTGCGGGCCGCTGGTGGGCGCTGGAGCCGCCGTGGCGGTGGACGAGGCGGAAGAGCGCGAAGACGGGGATGACGGGTTATTCTGAGGAGGCAAAGGGGTCGGTTGGTAACGACCCTGCGCTTGCTGTGCCCGGCTTGACAGAATCAGGTCCCCTACCGCAGCGTCGGTAGATTGGAAAACCTGAGAGTGGCTAGTAATGCGCTTAGTTCACGCGGTATTGAGCATCTGGTTCGCCTTAGTGTTGGTCAGCACGGCATTTGCACAAGATAACGCCCTTCTTTCTCCCAAAAGCTATCGCGGCCTCCTTTCCCCAGCGGAATACCGCGCGCTGCTGGAGGACAGCAAGAATGACGTAGCCGAAGCGGATGAGAATGGGAAAACTGCGTTGCACTATGCCGCAGAACTCGGGAATGCTCCTATCCTCAAGATCCTTGTGACGGCGGGAGCAGATTTAGAACACACGGATAAATTGGGCAATTCTGCCCTTCATACTGCGGTGTTGGCGGCGAAACAGTCAAATGCAATAGCCCTGCAGAATCTCGGAGTGGACGTGAACGTTCGCAACAACGATGGCGAGACGGCTATTATTGTGCTGATGAAGAGGTACGATGAGATTGCCAAAAGGGCCAAAGGAAGCGCCAAGCTCCCAGGAATGATCGAGGCGCTTATTGAGGCGCGCCCTGATTTAACCATCGCTGACAACTCCGGAAAGACGGCGCTAGACTATGCCGAGTTCATCGGTAAGGGCGAATTCTTCACTGAGGTCGCAGCCTCTGCCGACGTGCCCCTGACAGAACCTGCCAAACCAATGCAACCCAAGAATAGCAAACCTTTGGGGGTTGAGTTTGAGATTAAGGAGTTTCCCGACGTCGCAATGAAGATCTTGTCGGGCAAGCCTTTCCGGTTTGATGAGATCAGTCAGCCGGTCGTTGGCGGCGTGGCCTATTGGTTCATGGAGAATTGCCGAACTGCGGTCGGGACGGCGGACAAAATTGAGCTTCTGGATTTCGTCAAGTCGGTTTACCTCGGCACGATGGGGGGCGTCGCCTATGCTGATCCAGATCTAGGCAAAGCAATTTCCAGCCAACACGCCTATCTGGCACGCTTTACTGCAGGGATCGTCGGGGCCCAGCAGTTCGGATGTTCAAGGGAAACTACCCAGATTCTGGAATACATTCTTGAATCGATCCGCTTCAATAAGCGTGGAACCACAGCGGGTGGCGTGTCACCGTTTATCGAAAGCTGTTCAAGGCGCCATGGGGGGGCCAAATGTGAATGCTTGCTGTCGCAAGGCATTGCGATCGAGGGATCGCTGGCCAACACAGTTTATACCGCAGACACACTGAAGCGGCTGATGGAGAAAAACCCATTTGTCGTGCTTGGAATATTGGCGCAGTGTGGAATCTCTGAGTACTGATCTGCGGCGCGAGGCAAGTCAAAACCGAGTGGAGTGAGCCCAATTCCGGGGCATCGCCCCACACTCACCCATCCATCTTCAACGCAGAGATGAACGCCTCCTGCGGGATCTCGACCTTGCCGAACTGGCGCATCTTCTTCTTGCCCGCCTTCTGCTTCTCCAGAAGCTTCTTCTTCCGGGTCGCGTCGCCGCCGTAGCACTTTGCCGTCACGTCCTTGCGCATGGCCGAGATCGTCTCGCGGGCAATGACCCGGCCGCCGATCGCCGCCTGGACGGGGATCTTGAACATGTGGCGGGGGATCAGGTCCTTGAGCTTCTCGACCATCGAACGCCCGCGGGCCTCGGCGCGGTCGCGGTGGACCATCATGCTCAGCGCATCCACGGGTTCGTCGTTCACCAGGATCGACATCTTCACCAGGTTGTCCTCGCGGTATTCGCTGATCTGGTAGTCGAACGACGCGTAGCCCTTGGTGACGGATTTCAGGCGGTCGTAGAAGTCGAAGACCACTTCGGCCAAGGGCAGGTCGTATTCGACCATCGCGCGGGAGCCGGCGTAGGTGAGGTTCAGCTGGATGCCGCGGCGGTCCTGGCAGAGCTTCAGGATGTCGCCGAGGTAGTCGTCGGGGACCATGATCGTGGCCTTGATCCGCGGCTCTTCGATATGGTCGACGTATGTGAGGTCGGGCATGTCGGCGGGGTTGTGGAGGTCGCGGACCTCGCCGTCCTTCATGTGGAGCTTGAAGACCACCGAGGGCGCGGTGGTGATCAGGTCGAGGTCGTATTCGCGCTCCAGCCGGTCGCGGACGACTTCGAGGTGGAGGAGGCCGAGGAAGCCCATGCGGAAGCCGAAGCCGAGGGCGGCGGAGGTTTCCATCTCGTAGGTGAAGGAGGCGTCGTTGAGGGCGAGTTTCTCGATGGCGTCGCGGAGGGCTTCGAAGTCGTTGGCGTCCACGGGGAAGAGGCCGCAGAAGACGACGGGGACCGAGGGTTTGAAGCCGGGGAGCGGCTGGTCGCAGGGTTTCTTTTCGTGGGTGATGGTGTCGCCCACTTTCGTGTCGCGGACCTGCTTGATCGAGGCGGTGAAGACGCCGATCTCTCCCGGACCAAGCTCGGCGATGTCGACCATCTGGGGCTTGAGGACAGCCAGCTTGTCGATGCCGTAGACGGCGCCGGTCTGCATCATCTTGATGCGGTCGCCCTTCTTCACCACGCCGTCGACGATGCGGATCATGACGACGACGCCGAGGTAGGCGTCATACCAGCTGTCGACGAGCATCGCCTTGAGGGGCGCGTTGCGGTCGCCCTTGGGGGCGGGAAGGCGGTGGACGATGGCCTCCAGCACGTCGGGGATGCCGAGGCCGGTCTTGGCGGAGATCGGGATGGCGTCGGAGGCGTCGAGGCCGATCACGTCCTCGATGTTCTGCTTCACCCGCTCGGGCTCGGCGGCGGGGAGGTCGATCTTGTTCAGGACCGGGACGATCTCGTGGCCCGCGTCCAGCGCCTGGTAGACGTTGGCGAGCGTCTGGGCCTCGACGCCCTGGGAAGCGTCGACCACGAGGAGCGAGCCTTCGACGGCGCGCATGGAACGGGAGACCTCGTAGGCGAAGTCGACGTGGCCGGGGGTGTCGATCAGGTTCAGCACATAGGACTGGCCGTCCTTGGCCTTGTAGTCGATCCGGACGGTGTTGGCCTTGATAGTGATCCCCCGCTCCCGCTCGATATCCATCGAGTCCAGGAGCTGGGCCTGCATGTCGCGTTCGGCGACCGTGCCCGTCGACTGGATCAGCCGGTCGGCCAAGGTGGATTTGCCGTGGTCGATATGCGCCACGATGGAGAAATTGCGGATGCGGTCGAGCGTGATCATGGGGCGCATATAGCTGACGGCGGGGGGGCCGGAAAGGGCTTATGCGCAAGGGAAAAAGCGGCGTTGCTTTGGACTGATGTGGGGAGGAATGATTTTCGTTCAAGTCTGGGCGGGGCGCGCGGTTTTTGGCAGTCTGGCATGTCCGAGCAGAGGGAGAGGCGCGATGATCGGCGGACCGGCACATGGATTTCACGGCACGAAAGCAGCGTTGCAGCGGGACGACCGGATCGTTCCGGGATACGCGTCCAATTACGGCGCGGGCCGGCCCGCCGGCTGGGTCTACCTGACGGCTCGCCTGGAGATTGCGGTGCTGGCGGCGGAGATGGCGGCCGGGGAGGGCGCGGCGCGTGTCTACGTGGTGGAGCCGGAGACGGACATTGAAGATGATCCGAATGTCACTGACAAGAAGTTCCCCGGCAATCCGACGCGCTCCTTCCGCACGCAGGCCCTGCGGGTGCTGGGTGAAGTCACGGGCTTTGCTCCGACGCCGGAACCGCGGCTGACCGAGATGCGCAACTTTGCCGCACGCACCAGGGACGAGGGAATTGAGCCGATAGAGTAGGCGGCCACAGCATGTGGTAGACCGTGCCCATCCGGCCGCGAGGGATTGCGGAAATCTGCCGATATCGTCAAGTCCCTGACATGGCTTGAAAAATTCGTTTGGACTTGGCATTATTCCGCCTACAGAATGACCGGCGTTGGAACGGGTGAAAACCCGACATGCCCGGCGAATGAGGCAGAGCGAAATGAAATCCATCGTGCTTTTGGCGGCCGCAGTGGCCTTTCTTCCGGTGATGTCCAGCGTGGCGGTCGCGGGTCCCATCGAGCGGGCCTGCATGGCCTCGGATCGGGGCGGGAACCGGTCGCTCTGCGGCTGCATCCAGCAGGCCGCTGACATGACGCTGTCGGGCGGTGATCAGCGACGTGCGGCCAAGTTCTTCAAGAACCCGGACGCGGCGCATTCGACCTGGACCTCGCAGTCGAAGTCCGACGATGACTTCTGGGACCGCTACCAGAGCTTCGGCCAGACCGCTGAAGCCTACTGCGCCGGCTGAGCCCCGCTTACCTGGGCTCGCAAGCCACGCCGTCGCCGTCTCGATCCAGGTCATAGATGTCGGAACCCACGACGTAGACCGGACCTGCAACATAGGCGGGCCCGTTGCCGGACCCTCCTGCGCAGTCGACATCGGAGGCGACCGGTACGCAGACCCCGCCGTAGTTCGGATCGCAATCCTGGGCGGACGCCACCGCAGGGCCAAGAGCAAGCACGATTGCCGCGCCAAGAGCCGGATGAATGTTCATGGAGGCCTGCTTGAGAAGCGTTAACCTTCGTTAACCGCGCCTCTCGCGCCGGGTTCCGGACCGACCGGGAAAAAAAGCGGAAAGGCCCCGCCTTCCAGTCGAAGGCGGGGCCTTTTCAGACAGGTCCGAAGGATCAGGCGGTGGCCTGGGCCTTGGCGATCTCTTTCTTGATCTTCAGCGCGTTGGCCGACAGTTCGTCGTCCTTGGCCTTTGCCAGGTAGGCGTCAAGCCCACCGCGGTGGTCGACCGAGCGCAGCGCCGCGGCGGTGACGCGGAACTTGAACGACTGGCCGAGAACGTCGGAGATCAGGGTGACCTCGTTCAGGTTCGGGAGGAACCGACGGCGGGACTTGTTGTTGGCATGGGAGACGGTGTTCCCCGTCATCGGGCCCTTGCCGGTGAGTTCGCAGACGCGCGACATTTCGGTTTTCCTTCGATTCGTCAAAAGCGGGGGAAGGCGGGGAATCCCCGGCCCTCGAATTCGATTGGGGGCGTGTAAGGGGAATCCCCGGCGCCGTCAAGCACCGAGGCGCGCGGTTTCCCCCGGGTTGCGCCCCCTTCTTCCGCATGCGACGGAGGCGGGCAAGGGAGAGCGCATGGCATTTCCGATCCACGAGCTGGCAGCTTTGGGCACAGCGACCTGCTGGGCGACGACGGGCATCCTGGCCTCGGATGCGATCCGGGCGCTGGGGCCGTTTCATTTCAACCTGATCCGGCAGGTTTTCGTCTCAATGATCCTTGCGGCGGTCGTGCTGGCCTCTGGCACGCTGGCGCTGCCGGGATGGGAGGCGGTGGCGGTGCTGGCGGTGTCGGGCGTGGTCGGCATCCTGTTGGGCGACACGCTGAACTTTGCGGCCGTGGGCCGGCTTGGGCCGCGCCGGGCGGGGGCGGTATTCGCGCTGAACGCGCCGATGGCGGCGGTTCTGGGCTGGCTGGTGCTGGGGGAGCGGCTGGGCTGGCAGGCGGGGCTGGGCATCGCGGTGACGGTTGCAGGGGTGGCACTGGCGATCCTGGGGCGGCCGGGCAGCGGCGCCCACCGCTTCGAACAGGTCTGGGGCGGGCTGGGGGTCGGCGTCCTCTTCGGCCTTGGCGCGGCGCTTGGACAGGCGACGGGGGCGCTGATCGCGCGGCCTTACATGGCGGGCGGGCTGGATCCCTATGTCGGTTCGCTGATCCGGGTCGGGGCCTCGGGGCTGGCGATGGGGCTGGTCGCGGGCCTGCCCTTCGCGCCTGCGGCGCCCCGCGCGATCTCGGGGCGCGCGCTGGCACTGACGGCGGCGACGGCGCTGATCGGGCTTCTGCTGGGGATGACGCTTTTTCTTTTCGCGCTGCAGGGGTCGCAGACCGGGATCATCGCGACGCTGTCGGCGACCTCGCCGGTGATCATCCTGCCGCTTCTGTGGCTGCGGACCGGGCAGCGGCCCAGCGCGATGAGCTGGGCAGGTGCGCTGCTGGCCGTGGCGGGGCTGGCGCTGATCTTCACCCGTTAGGGCCGCGCCCCAGGAGGCGCAGCATCTCGGCCGCGGCGGCCTCGGGTGCAAGATCGCCTGCGGCCACGCGGTCACCGAGGCTGGTCATCAGGCCCTTCTGCGGTTCGCGGGCAAGCGCCGAGAGGAGGCCCTGGCGGACCTCTTCCTCGAACCAGTGGCGGGACTGGGCGGCGCGGGTGCGGTCCCAGTGGCCGTTCTCCTTGCGCCAGGCGATGAGCGACTGCATGTCGACCCAGGCCTGCGTGAGACCTTCGTCCGCCAGCGCCGAGACGGGGAGCGCCTTGGGGAAGCCCTTGGGGTCCTGCGGGCGGCGGCGGAGAAGGTGGAGCGCGCCGGAGTAATCCGCGACGGTGCGCATCGCGGCCGGCTTCAGGTCGCCGTCGGCCTTGTTCACGAGGATCAGGTCGGCCATCTCCATGATCCCGCGCTTCACGCCTTGCAGCTCGTCGCCGCCGGCGGGGGCGAGGAGGAGGAGGAAGAGGTCGCTCAGTTCCGCGACGACGGTTTCGGACTGGCCGACGCCGACGGTCTCGATCAGGACGACGTCGAAGCCCGCGGCTTCGCAAAGCGCCACCGCCTCGCGGGTTCGGCGGGCGACGCCGCCGAGTTGGCTTTGGCTGGGGGATGGGCGGATGAAGGCTAGGGGATCGCGCGAGAGGCGCTCCATCCGCGTCTTGTCGCCGAGGATAGAGCCGCCGGAGCGGGCGGAGGAAGGGTCGACGGCGAGGACGGCGACCTTGAGGCCCTGCCCCGTCAGCATCAGGCCAAAGCTCTCGATGAAGGTGGATTTGCCGACGCCGGGCGTGCCGGAGAGGCCGATGCGCAGGGCTTGCGGGCCCGGGCGAAGGGCGTCGAGGAGTGCCAGCGCCTCGGTCCGGTGATCGGCGCGGGCGCTTTCGACGAGCGTGATGGCGCGGGCCAGGGCACGGCGGTCGCCGGCGCGGATCAGTCGGGCGCGTTCGGTGGTGTCCATTCGGTCCCCTCGTCTGACGCCTTTCTGCCGGAAGGCCGCAGGCTTGGCGAGAGGTGAAAGCGGGCGGTCCATGGATCGGGGCGGTTTTCAAAAGGAGCGCGTGCCGCGCGGATTCCTTGTCTCGCCGCACCGCGCGCGAAGGGGCGCGCAGTGCGGCTCGGACGCGACAGGGTTCGCGCGAACCAATGGCGCAAACCCTGTCGCACCTCCGGCGGGGATATTTGGGCAAATGTGAAAGGCGGGAGTGGTCTTGGCCGGGGACGCTTGCGATAAGCGGGGCATGATCGAACTGCCCGTCTCCCATGTCCTGCCCGAGCTTGCCGAGGCGCTGACCTTGCGCGGGGTGGCGGTGCTGCAGGCGCCGCCGGGCGCGGGGAAGACGACGCTGGTACCGCTGGACCTGCTGGCGCGAGGGGTGGTCAGGGGTCGCATCCTGATGTTGGAGCCGCGGCGGCTGGCAGCGCGGGCCTCGGCCGAGCGGATGGCGGAGACACTGGACGAACCGGTGGGCCGGACGGTGGGATATCGCATCCGGGGGGAGGCGAAGGTGTCTGGTGCCACGCGGATCGAGGTGGTGACGGAAGGCATCCTGACGCGGATGATCCAGTCGGACCCGGAGTTGTCGGGCGTGGGGCTGGTGATCTTCGACGAGTTCCACGAGCGGTCGCTGAATGCGGACCTGGGGCTCGCGTTGTGCCTGGAGGTGCGGGGGGCGCTGCGGGAGGACCTGAAGCTTCTGGTCATGTCGGCGACGCTGGATGCCGGTCCGGTGGCGGCGCTGATGGGGGATGCGCCGGTGGTGACGTCGGCCGGGCGGGCCTTCCCGGTAGAAACACGGTGGCTGCCGAAGCCTCCGGACGTGTCCTTGCGGCTGGAGGCGGTGGTCGCCGGGGCGGTGAAGGCGGCACTGGAGGAGACCGACGGCGGGATGCTGGTCTTCCTGCCGGGCGAGGGAGAGATTCGTCGCGTCGAAGGGATGCTTGCGGGCCTGCCGGGGGTGGCGGTGCGGCCCCTGTTCGGAGCGATGGACTTTGCCGCGCAGCGGGCGGCTTTGGGGCCTGCGGAGGGGCGGAAGGTGGTGCTGGCCACGTCCATCGCCGAGACCTCGCTGACCCTGCCGGACATCCGGGTCGTGGTGGATGCGGGGCGCGCGCGGCGGGCGCGGTTCGATCCGAACTCCGGCATGTCGCGGCTGGTGACGGAGCGGGTGACGAAGGCCGAGGCGGAGCAGCGCCGGGGCCGTGCGGGACGGGTGGCCGAAGGGGTGTGCTATCGCCTCTGGACGAAGGGCGAGGAGGGCGGCCTTGCCCCCTACCCGCCCGCCGAGATCGAGGTGGCGGACCTTTCCGGGCTTGCGTTGGAGCTGGCGCTGTGGGGCGGGATGGAGTTGCCGTTCCTGACGCCTCCGCCCGCCGGGCCTTTGGCGGAGGCGCGGGCGCTGTTGCAGGGTTTGGGCGCTCTGGATGAGCAGGGGCACATCACGGCGCATGGCCGGGTGCTGGCGGGACTGCCGCTGCATCCGCGGCTGGGGCACATGCTGGCGGTGGCGGGACCCGGGGCGGCGACCCTGGCGGCCTTGCTGGCAGAGCGGGACCCGCTGCGGGGGGCGGGGCCGGACCTCGCATTGCGGATGCAAGCGGTGGCGCGGCCGGGGCCGGAGGTGGACCGCGGGGTGATCGAGCGGGTTCGGGCCGAGGCAAAGCGGCTGGAAGCGGCGGCTCGGGGTTTGGCGGGTAGCCTCCCTCCCCCAGCCCCTTCCCTCGGGGGGGCGGGGAGGCGCCAGGAGGCTGGTGGTTCGCCAAGGGTCGCACGGGATTACACGCTCTCCGAGATGGCGGCGCTGGCCTACCCGGACCGGATCGGATTGCGCCGGAAGGGCGAAGCGCCGCGCTGGGTGCTGTCGGGTGGCAAGGGGGCGGCGATGGCGCCGGGGCTGGCCCTGTCGGGGGCGCGGCTGATCGTGGCGACCGACCTCGACGGCGACGCGCGCGAGGCCACGGTGCGGCAGGCGGTGGCGATTTCCGAGGCGGAGGTCCGGGGATTGTATGCCGACCGCATTCGCTGGGTCGAGGTCTGCGAATGGTCGCGGCGCGAGGGGCGCGTCGTCTCGCGCCGGCAGGAGCGGCTGGGTGCCCTGGTGCTGGACGACCGGCATTGGGACGCGCCCCCCGACGCGGTGGCGAAGGCGGCGCTGGAGGGTATCCGGCTGTCGGGCCTCCCGTGGTCTCCGGCGGCGCGGCGGCTGCGGGCGAGGGCACGGCTCGCGCGGGGCGAGGGCTGGCCGGGGGTGGAGGATCAGGAGCTTCTGGCCAAGGCCGAGGACTGGCTTCTGCCGCATCTGGCGGGCGTCAGGACGGAAGCGGACATCCGCGGCCTTAACCTGGTGCCCGCGCTGCAGGGGCTGATCGGCTGGGACCGGCTGGCCGAGATGGACCGGCTGGTGCCGGGAAGCTTCGAGACCCCGCTCGGGCGGAAGATCCCCATCGACTACGAGGGCGAGGTGCCCGCCATCGAAGTGCGGCTGCAGGAGATGTTCGGGGTCACCGTGCATCCGGTGGTGGGTGCGGCGCGGATGCCGGTCAAGGTGACACTTCTGTCACCAGCGCAGCGCCCGGTGCAGGTGACGACCGACCTGCCGCGGTTCTGGGCGACCTCTTACGCCGATGTCCGCAAGGACATGCGGGGCGCCTATCCCCGGCATCCCTGGCCCGAGGACCCGACCCAGGCTGAGCCCACGCTGCGGGCGAAGCCCCGGGGGACGTGAACCCTTACCTGACGTGTCCTGCCCCTTCGTGCTAGGCTTCCCGCATTTCGAACGGGAATTCGCGGGAGGGGTTTCATGGACCAATTCAAGCTGACCTGCTGGAACATCGAACATGCCGACAAGCTGGTGACCGCGCTTGCGTCACCCGACGCCACCATCAGGGGCCGGGCCGAACAGCGGGCAGATGCCATCGCCGAGGAGATCGCGGCGATCGACCCCGACATCCTGCTGATCGTCGAGGGGCCGAAGGGCGAGACGCGGGCCATCGAATTCCTGAACCGGGTCGCGCCCGGCCACCGGCTGGTCCTGCGCGGCGGAGATCCGCGTGACTATGGCACGCAAGGTGCGCAGTGGATGTGGTTCGCGCTGAAGGCCGGGCTTCCGGTGACGGCGCAGCTTCTGCACCTGGACCGCTGGCGCGCGCTGACCGAGTCCGCCTCGGAAGGGACGCATCGCGGGGGCCGCTGGGAAGTGTCGTTCCCGATCCTCGACAACGGCGCGACCGAGTTGCGCTTCTCGGTTCCCGAGGTGCACGGCCATTACCGCCACCCGCAGGTGCTGCAGCTGACCATCGACGGCGCGCTGGTCGAGGTGGTGGGCTGCCACCTGAAAAGCAAGATCAACACGGTCCCTGTGCCGCCGGGGGCGGAGGCGCCGGACTACTTCGAGCGGCATCCGGCTCTGGTCGCGGACGTGATGAAATCGCGCACGAAGCTGACGACGGAATGCGTGGATGTGCGCCATTACATCGAGGGGCGTTTCCTGTCCGATCCGGATGCGGCGATCATCGTGGCGGGGGACCTCAATGACGGGCCGGGGAAGGAAAGGGTCGAGCGGCGGTTCCTCTACCATGACCTCGTCAGCAACCTGCAGGGTGACATCTTCTTTGCGCGGCGATTCCTGAACCATGCGCTGTTCGACTTCGACGAGGGCGCGCGCTGGTCCTATGACCTGGGGCGGGACCGGCTGGACCCGGGGCGGTCGCCGCGCATCCTGCTGGACCACATCCTCTTCACCCAGTCGCTGACGGGACCGGCGCGGCCCGGGGCCTCGCCCTGGCGGGCGCGGTCGGGGGGCGGGAAGGTCGAGCACGACATCCACCACCGCGTCGCCTCGGCCCGACCCCGCTTCGCCGCGCCGAGCGACCACCGGCCCGTGTCGATGATCTTCGACCGGCGTCCAGCGGTGGTGGGCTGACCGTTTCAGCGCTGCAACAGCAGTTGATCGCCCGCCCCTTCCCCCGGCCCGGCAAGGGGAATATGACGTGCGCTAACAATCGGAAGGCAGATCATGCAGATGGAAGCGCAGGCGCGTCGGGCGCGGTGGGCGGTGGCGGCGATGTTCCTCGCCAACGGGTTCGTCATGGGGGCCTGGGCGCCGCAGATCCCGCTACTGATGCCGCGCCATGACGTGACCGAGTCCGTCCTGGGCCTTCTGATCCTGGCGCTGGGGCTGGGAGCCGTCAGCGCGATGCTGTTCGCCGGGCGGCTCATCACGCTTTACGGCGGGCGGCGAGTCCTGTCGCTTTTCTCGCTGGCCCTGATCCCGGTCCTGCCGATGGTGGTCTTCTCGCCGAACCTCTGGCTGCTGGCGGTGTTCATGGCGGTCTTCGGCGCGATGGCGGGCTGCATGGACGTGGCGATGAACGCGCAGGCGGTGGTGATCGAGCGGCAGTTGAAACGCGCGATCATGTCGTCGAGCCACGGGTTCTGGAGCCTTGGCGGCTTCTTCGGCGGCTCGGCCGGGGCCTGGGTGATCTCGCATTGGGGGTCGGAGGTGCAGTCGCTGCTGACCGCCGCGGTGGTCGCGGGGATCGTGCTGACGGCGATGCCCTTCCTTCTGCCAGACGCGCCGAAGCCGGTCGAGACAGAGGCCGCGCACGCGCCGAGGACGAAGCTGTTCCCGAAGGACTTCCACGTCTGGCTCCTGGGCTTCCTCGCGCTGGCCTCGATGGTCCCGGAGGGCGCGGTGCTCGACTGGGCGGCGATCTACATGCAGAAGGAACTGGGATCAGACGTCTTCGTCTCGGGCCTTGGGTTCGCCTTCTTCGCGGGCGCGATGGCGCTGATGCGCTTCCTGGGGGACACGGTCAGGAACCGCTTCGGCGCGGTCCGGACGCTGCGGATCTCGGGCTGGCTGGGCGCGGCGGGGATGATGGGCGGCGCGGTGGCGACCGAAGACTGGATGGTCATCGTCAGCTTCTTCGTGGCGGGTCTGGGGATCGCCAACATGGTGCCGATCCTGTTCTCGGCCGCCGGGAACCACCCGCGCCTGCCCTCGGCCAGCGCGATCTCGATCGTGACGATGGTGGGCTACAGCGGCATTCTGGTCGCGCCCTCCTCCATCGGCTTCCTGGCAGAGCATGTGGGCTTCCGCCCGACCTATGCCGGACTGGCGCTGATCCTGGTACTGGTGGCGCTACTGGCGGGGCGGGCGGCGGATGCCGACGGGGCGAAGGCGCTGGCCCCGGCCGAGGGGCAGCCGGCGTGATATGGCTTGCCGCGGCCCTGGTCGCGGCGGGGCCGACCTGGGCCGAGGGGCCACCGCCAACGGGAGTGGTGGCGGCCGACCTGTTGGACGGGCTAACCACCCCCTGAGGGCGAGACCGTGGTGGCGCGGGACAGCCGGTCAGTCCCGAGGGCCCACGGCCTCCCTGCCGGACAGAAGAACGCGGCAGAGCTTTGGCGGGCGCGGGCGGGACGAGGCGGGCTTAGCCTTCGCGGTCACCGTGGAATGCCACCGCTGGGACGAATGCGCGGCCTTCACCACGATCCATGACCGGGACCAGGTGCTGGGGATCGAATATGTCGACGCTCTGCGGGGAGAGTTTGCAGACGCCTGCGCGGATCCGAATCGTCCGGGGGCCTGATCCTGCACGACCGGATGCTGGGGCGGCCGGAGTCCAAGGCTTGCCTGTTCGACGCCCGTCGCCGAGGAAGCTCGTCGAAGCACTTCGTGCACTCCTCGCGTGGGGACCGGTCGACGCGTTCATGGAAGGCGTCGGTCAGGCCGCGAGCGCCTGAACCGTGGTCAGGGTGGCGAAATCGGCCCCAAGGAGGGACAGAGTGACGCGGTAGACGGTCGCGGCGTCGATCTGCCCGCCGTCATGGGCCGGCAGGTCGAAGCCCAGAAGCGCGTCCTGCGGCAGGAGCACCTTGTAGCCGAGGTCGGACGCCTGCCGCACGGTCGAGGTCACGCAGAAGGCGGCGACCGCCCCGGCGACGACAAGTTCAGTGATGCCAGCCGCCTTCAGGTGAGCGTCAAGTCCGGTCCCGTGGAAGGCCGAGGAGCCGTGCTTCCACAGCACCGCTTCACCGTCCTGCGGCACCGCGCAGGGCATCGGAGCCGCTCCGGGCCTGCCCTTGCGGAACGGCGAATCCGGGTGGGGGTCGTCGTGCAGGACATGGATCACCGGAAGCCCCCTGTTCCGTGCCCCGGCCAGCAGCGCGGCGATCCGGTCGGGCGCGTCGGGGGTGGCGGTCGGGCGGCCGGCACGGATGCGGTCGGCCATGCCTTCCTGCATGTCGATGACCAGGACCGCGCGCGTCATGGTCCACCCATGTAGTCGCGCTTTCCCAGGTCGATGCCGTTGTGGCGCAGGATGTCGTAGGCGGTGGTCAGGTGGAAAAAGAACTGCGGCAGCGCGTAGAAGGACAGGAACTCGTCCCCCTTCAGCACCATGTCGCGGCCTCCGGCCTTGAAATGGATTTCGCGGGTTTC
>Ga0208243_1000285_pt1 | contig 34154 bp, 36 predicted proteins | sample Subbio2Aug_QV12A_FD_184826 | JGI IMG/M metagenome (GOLD analysis project Ga0208243, IMG submission 184826) | Serpentinite rock and fluid subsurface biosphere microbial communities from McLaughlin Reserve, California, USA - CR12Aug_QV12A (SPAdes) | ecosystem: Environmental > Terrestrial > Deep... | reverse complement strand
GTCCGCCCTCGCCCCCGTCCTCAACGTCGCCCTCTCCGGCCCGCGCAGCTACAACGGTGTCCGCAAGGACTATCCCTGGGTCTGGCCCGAGGGCCGCCGGGACCCCGGCCCCGACGACATCGACGCTGCCGCCGATGCGCTCTGGCGGGTCTGGGCCGCCCTCCTTGCGGTTGCCGTTCTAGCGGCGCTCACCTAGTTTCTCCGAAACCTTCGGAGACCTCATGCGCGCCGTCCTTCTCGCCCTCGCCCTTGCCACCCCTGCCACCGCCGCCCCTTGTGGTGGCGACTTCGGCGATTTCCTGAAAGCGATGGAGACCGAGGCCACGGCGGCAGGTGTCCCCGCCGACAAGGCCGCCGCGTTCTTCGCGGGCGCAAGGCAGGACCCGAAAGTCCTGAAGGCCGACCGCTCCCAAGGCGTCTTCCGCAAGACCTTCCTCGACTTCTCGCAGTCGCTGATCTCCAAGCAGCGCCTGTCCACCGCCCGTTCGAAGTCCGTGTCCCTGAACGACATCTTCACCCGCGCCGAGACCGAGTACGGCGTTTCGCGTGGCATCCTTCTGGCCTTCTGGGCCTTCGAGACCGACTTCGGCCAGGTCCAGGGCGACTTCAACACGCGCGACGCGCTCCTCACCCTCGCGCACGACTGCCGGCGGCCCGAGCTTTTCCAGCCCCAGGTCCTCGCCGCCGCCCAGCTTCACGCGCTGGACGAGTTCGACCTCGACACCACCGGCGCCTGGGCGGGCGAGATCGGCATGGTCCAGATGCTGCCCAAGGACATCCTGGAGCGCGGCGTCGACGGCGACGGCGACGGGCTGATCCTGCTGAAAACCTCGGAAGCAGACGCGATCCTCTCCGGCGCGCGGATGCTGCAGCACCACGGCTGGCGCGCGGGCGAACCCTGGCTCGCCGAGATCACACTGCCGGAAGACTTCGACTGGTCGCTCACCGGCCTCGACAGCCAGAAGACCACCGAAGACTGGCAGGCCCTCGGCGTCACCCCCAGGAACGGCCCGCTGGCCCCCGGCATCACCGCCTCGATCCTGCTCCCGCAGGGCCGCAAGGGCCCCGCCTTCCTCGCCTATCCGAACTACCGCGTGCTCTTCGAATGGAACAAGAGCTTCGTCTACGTCACCACGGCCGCCTACTTCGGCACCCGCATCGAAGGCGCCGAGCCTTATGCCGCGGGCAACCCCGACCCCGCGCTGGACCTCGACCAGATGAAGTCCCTGCAGGAGAAACTCGCGGCCCTCGGCCATGACGTGGGCCAGATCGACGGCATCCTCGGTGCAGGCACGCGAACGGCGGTGCAGAAGGAACAGGCCCGCCTCGGGCTTCCGGCTGACGGCTGGCCGACCCGCGACCTTCTGGACGCGCTTTGATGGCGACCTGGAGCCTTGTTGCCACCATCAAGGCTCCGGAGGAGAAGGTCCTCGCCTTCGCCGCGCACCACTTGTCGCTGGGGGCGGATCACCTCTGGCTCTTCTTCGATGATCCCGACCAGCCGATCCCCGCCCCGCTGGTCAGCCACCCCCGCGTCACCGTCACGCCCTGCGATGACGACCACTGGCTTCGCACCGGCAAGAAGCGCCCCCCGCAGCACCAGAACCGCCAGACGCTGAACGCCCGGTTCACCTACCGCGCGCTGGTCACCTCGGACTGGATCGTCCACATCGACGTGGATGAGTTCCTCCTTCCCGCCCGCCCCATCGCCGAGATCCTGGACGACACCCCGGCCGAGACCATCGCGATGAAGCTGGAACCCTTCGAGGCGATGCACGATCCGCTCCTGCCCGATGACATCTACACCTCGCGTGAGTTCCGGGGTGCATTGCGGCACGAACACTGGCCCCGCCGCCGCGCCGCCCTTGGTCCCTACCGCAAGGTGATCCGGGATGGCATGCTTTCGCACACGGTCGGCAAGGTGATCTACCGGACCCGCGTCCCGGGGCTCCTGCCGCGTCTCCACGCCGTCATGGTGGACAAGGAGTTCGTCCGCACCCCCGACTGGCAGCCGGAAATGAAGCTCCTCCACTTCCACGCGCAGGACCGCGCCGACTGGCAGTCGCGGCTCATGTTCCGCATGACGAAAGGGGCCTACCAGTTCCGACCCGAGCTGCAGGCCTTCCTCGCGGAATCGCCGCCCGAGGAGATCGACCGCTTCTACCGCCGGACCCAGATCCTGCCCACCGACCTCAGAGATGAGCTTGCCGCGGTCGGCCGCGTCATCCTTGCCGACCTTGGCCTCCGCGCCAAGGTGCAGGCCCTGCGCGACGGGGCGCTTTAGGGCGTCACGCGGCTACGTTCACCAGCATCAGTGCCGCCCGGCGGAAGGTCGCCATGATCTCCGCCCGCTCCTTCTCGGCCACCCCGGTCTCGACCATCGCCCGGTCCATCACCGCCAGCCAATCCTCGGCGTCCTGCCAGCGGATCTCCACATGCGCGTGGATTTCCCGCAGGTTCATGTGACCGTGGAGTTCATGGTAGTACCGCCGCCCGCCGAAGAAGCCGCAAAGGAAGTTGAACTGCTCGGGGCGGACATGCGCCAGCCCATGACCCTTCTGATGCATCTCCATGATCGCCTTGCCCTGCGGCAGGGTCTCGATCAGGTCGTAGAAGTGGTTCACCAGAAGCTTGACCTGGGGCTCTCCGCCAATCCGGTCGATCATCGGTTCCATCGTATCCTCCTCTCCCCGATTTCTTCAAAGAAATCGGACCGGAGCCTTTGAAGGCTCCGAACCGGGCTTTTCCAAAAGCCCGGCGCTTTAGCTCTGCGGCCGCGTCTTCTTCGGGTCGTAGTGCGACAGGGGCACGATCACCGCCGGAAGCCGCTTCTGCTGACCGTCGAGCTTTCCGACCTCCAGCGCCGTGCCCACCTCGGCATGGGCCACATCCACCCGCGCCAGCGCGATGTTCTTGCCCAGGATCGGCGAGCGGACCGAGGAGGTCACCTCCCCCACCTGCGCGCGCCCCACATGCAGGCAATCGCCGTGGCCCACGTCGACATTCGAGTCGATCTCCAGCCCCACGAACTTGCGCGACGGATGCTCCTTCCGCCGGATCAGCGCCTCGCGGCCGACGAAATCGTCGGTCTTGGACTTCAAGGGCACCGTGAACCCGATCCCCGCTTCGAACGGGTCAGTCTGGTCGCTGAAATCATAGCCCGCGAAGATCAGCCCCGCCTCGATCCGCACCATGTCGAGCGCCTGCAGGCCCATCGGCTTCAGCCCCAGGTCCCCGCCATTGGCCCAGACCGCGTCATAGACCGCCGAGCCGTCCTTCGGGTGGCAGAAGACCTCGAACCCCAATTCTCCGGTATAGCCCGTCCGCGACACCACAACGGGGGCGCCCGAAGGCCCGCCCAACCGGCCCACAGTGAAGCGGAACCAGCCCAGCTCCTCGATCGTCGGCTGGTGCGGGGCGGTCCAGACCATCCGCTTGATGATCTCGCGGCTGTTCGGACCCTGGACCGCCAGGTTGTGCAGCTGGTCCGTCGAGGACCGAACCATCACCTTCAGCCCCAGCTTCTCGGCCTGCTCGCGGATCCAGTGCCCGCCATATTCATCCCCGCCGATCCAGCGGAACTGATCACGGCCCAGACGGAACACCGTCCCGTCGTCGATCATCCCGCCGTGCTCGTAGCACATGGCGGAATAGACCACCTGACCCTGGCTCAGCTTCTTCATGTCGCGGGTCAGTACCCACTGCATCAGCGCCTCGGCATCCGGCCCCGTGACCTCCCACTTCCGCAAGGGGGAAAGGTCCAGCACCACCGCCGCCTGACGGCAGGCCCAGTATTCCTCCAGCGCGCCGTTGGCCGAATAGACCTGCGGCAGCCAGTAGCCTTTGTATTCAACGTGATGCCGGGTCTTCTCGACAATGCGGGAGTGGAAGGCGGTTTCCTTGGTCATCTTCGGCTCCGCATCAGGTGTGGGGCGATAGGCGATGGAGCGCGAGAACTTCTCCGACCCCGAATAGGTGCGGACATGGATGTCCGACAGGTACCAGCCATTGGCGGGCGAGGTATCATCCGGGCAGGCCGAGTTCACGCAGACGATGTCGGTCAGCGCCCGGAACAGCACATAGTCGCCGGGGCGGGACCAGGGTTCGTCGCTGATCAGCACCCCATGTGAATCGATGTTCGTATTGAAGAACAGGTTCACCGCCATCCAGCCCGGCCGCGCATCGACGCCGCGCCCCGCGAGGGCCTTGTTGAAGTTGTCCGAGCAGTTGACATGCCCCGGGTAACCGATGTCGTCATAGTACTTCGATGCGCAGGCCATGGCGAAGGCATCGTGCCGCCCCACCGTGTCCTGCACCACCTCGACCAGCGGCACCCAGTCCTGATCGTAGTATTTCGAATGCAGCCCCGGCATCGAATAGGCATGGCCCATCAGGGTGCGCGAGGTCGTCACGTCCAGCGCGTGCTGGATGCCCTTGTCCAGCTTCCGCGCGTCGAAGCACTGGAAGTCGGTGCACTGACGGCCATCCACGTCCAGGATCTGGATGTAGTCCCCCGCCTTGACGAAATAGCTCTCCGCCGTTGCCGACTTGACCCGCAGGTCCAGGATCGGGTCGGCCAGCGGATCGGGCAGGTCATAATGCCCCACCATCCGCGGCTTGGCGCGTTGCACCAAAACTGTGACGGGAGTCGCCGTGTCCTGCGCCTCCGGTGCCATCGGCAGACCCGGCGCGCAGATGACCAGCCACCCCTCGTCCAGCGCCGTCACCTCGGCTCGCGACCTCGCCTGCGTCTCGGCCCCGAACAGCCGCACCGCCCCCGCCGTCGCCAGATCGATCCGCCGCGCTTCCAGACCCTTGCGCAGCCGCCCCAGGCTCTCCTCGCCCGAGGCGAGCATCGCCTTCAGCCCCTCGGCCGTCGAATTCGCCACCTGCCCCAGGATCGCCGCGTCGATTCGTCCGTCCTTCGTCGCCGCGACCAGCTCTACCGGCTGGCCGCCCTCGTCGTTGACCAGCGTCAGCCGGTCGCCCGTCATCAGCTGCATCAGCACCGCCCCGCCGCCTGGGACGACATGACGCTCTTGCCCGTGATGGCGGGACACCCCTTGCGGAGTCAGAATTCGCGACGGTCGCGGTGGACCGGGGACAACGGAAGGATAGATCGCATCCAGCATGACATCTCCCCGCGGCAATTCGGGCGTGGCGCACCGAAACAGTTTAATGAGGATAAAACTTGTTCATCCACAAGAATAGCGGCAGGGTGAGGCTGACACAAGCTCTGGCTGAGGGAAAGGCACCAAAATGCTGGCGTTAAGCTTCGGCCTGGGGGCTGCCCTGCTTTGGGCGGTGCATGACCTTCTGACGCGCAAGCTTAGCCAAGGGGCGGCGCTCCTGCCACTTCTGATGGTGGTGCTGGCTGCTGGCACCGCAGGGCTGGTGCCGGTCGTGCTGCTGATGGGCGGCTGGGCAGAGATGACCGCCACAGCCTGGACCATCGCCGCGCTCTCCGGCCTGGCCTTCGCCGTGGCGATCGGCGGGTTGTACCGCGCCTTCAGCCTGGCGCCAGTCCGCGTCGTCTCGCCCGTGGTCGGGGCCTATCCGCTGCTGACCCTGCTCTTCGCCGTTGCCCAGGGCCGCGCGGTTCCAGTCGGGGACTGGCTGGCGGTCCTCGCCATCGTGATCGGTATCGCCATCGTTGCCATCGCCGCCCGCGACGACGCACCCGAGGGCTATGCCGCCTCTCCCGCCGTGGCCATCGCCTGGGCCGGCCTTGCCGCGTTCGGTTTTGCGGCGACCTTCGCCCTCGGCCAGGCCGCCGCGCGGATGGGCGCTGAACTGCCGGTGATGCTGATCGGGCGGGTGGTTGCCCTTGTCGCCATCCTGGCCCTGATGCTGGCGCGAGGCGGCCCTCGCCTGCCGGCCGCGCGGCAGACGGGCACCCTGGTGCTGATGGGCCTTCTCGACGCCCTTGCCCTTGGCCTCGTCACCGCCTCGGGCAGCCTGCCCCGCGCGGAATACGCCTCGGTCGCGTCCTCGCTGTTTGGCGTGCTGACCGTCCTTCTGGCCGCCTGGTTCCTCAAGGAACACGTCCGCCCCGTGCAATGGCTCGGCATCGCCTGCGTTTTCGGCGGCATCGCGGTGTTGGGGATCCTGGGGACCTGAAAAGCCCCGCAAGTTTCTGTCCTACTCCGCCGCCTCTACCCGCACCGGAGCGCGCCGCATGGTCTGGGTCAGCCGCCGCTCATCCCGCGGCGAGACACCGAAGAACTCGGTATAATGCCGGATCATCGGGCTCGAGGTCATGTAGCCCACCGAGGCCGCGATCTCGCGCAAGGAATCGTTGGAATAAAGTACCCGCTGCCGCGCCTTCATCAGCCGAAGGTGGTGGTAGTAGCGCAAGGGGCTCTGTCCCGTCTCGCGCTTGAACATCCGTTCGAAGTGGCGCCCCGACAGGCCCACCGCCTGAGCCACGTCAGGGATGCGCAGCGGGTCCTCCACATGGGTCTCGAAAAGCCGGATCGCCTCGCGGATGGTCGCCGGAAGACTGTCGGTCGTGCCCCCGGCCCGCGCCACCGGCACCTTCTGCGAAGCGTCGGCGTCACGCACGAAGGGATGCTGGAACCAGCAGGCGACCTCGGTCATGCAATCGCGTCCCAGCCGCTCCTCGATCAGCCGCAGCATCAGGTCGAAGACCGCCCCCGCGCCGCTGGCCGTGATCCGCCGCCCCTCGCGCAGGATCGTCACCTCGCGCGCCTCGATGGCGGGAAAGTCTGCCTTGAACGCCGCCTCATAGCACCAGTGGACCGAGCACGGCTTCCCCTCCATCAGCCCCGCCCGGGCCAGCGGAAAGATGCCCCCCGAAAAAGCGCCGAGGGTCACCCCGGTCCGATCCAGCCAGCGCAGCTTGGCCGGGCTGCGGCGGGGGTCGGCGTATTCGGCGGTCGGGGGCGACAGGAGATACAGGTGGTCGACCCCCTCCAGGTCCTGCAGCGTCAGGTCCGGATCAAAGCCGATCTCGGCGCTGGACCGGACCGGTGCCGGGCTTTCAGCCACCAGCTTCCAGACGAACTCCTGCCGCCCGGTGATCTCGTTTGCCGCACGCAAGGGTTCGATGGCCGAGGTCAGGCAGGCCATCGGAAAGCCCGGGAACATCAGGAACCCAAGCCGCAGGGGGCCACGCTCAGTCATCGGCAAACCAGCCAGGAGACGTCGGCGTGCCATCGTCATACTTCGACAGCCATTCCACCATCGCAGGGCGATTGCGGATGAAGCCCTTGTAGGTCGCAAGCTCGTCCGGCAGGTCGCGGATCACCCGGTGCAGCCGCCGCGCCCATTTCGGAACCGTCGCGATCTGCTCGAAGCTGCACAGGTAGCAGCGGATGTCGAAGGCGATCGCGTTCGACCGCGGCAGGCGGTACAGGCTTTGCAGCTCGACCCGAAGGTGCTGCTTCTTGCCCAGGTTCTCCGGCGTCAGGCTCGTCTTCATCGGCCCCCACTTGGGGTAGGTCTCGGGCGCGGTGTCCAGCAAAGGGTTGACCGTCATCGTCCAGTTGAACCGCCGCACCGGGGCGCCGTGCTGCAGCTTCAGAAGGAACTTTAGCGCCCGGTCGAAGACGCCCTTCTCATGCGCCAGCGGCACCGGGGCGTGCCATTCGTGGAAGTTCATGCCGACGTCGAAATCCACCGACCAGTCCGCCTGGGACGTCGCGATGCCCGCGTCCATCCACAGCGTGCCGTCACGTTCGTCCTGAAGCGTCCAGTCACCCTGGGTCTGCCGCATGATGTATTCGAAGGGCGGGTAGGGAAGCGTCGATTCGTCCAGGAATGTGAACGACTGTTCGATTCCCAGCGGACGGTTCACCCAATGCCAGCGGTTGCCATCCTTGGTCAGCGAAAACCACTGCGGATAGTCCCGCGCCTTGGTTTCCATGATCAGTTCCAGCACGTCCCAGCCGGCCAGCGTCATGTGCGGCAGCGACTGGCAGCGCAGCGGGTCCTCGGCCAGCACCTTGGCGCGGTCGATCATCTCGGCGACATAGTGTTCGTCGACGTCGAAGGTATGCTCGAAAGCCGTGCCCTTCCGGCCCGGGACATGCGGCTCCATGTTGACCGAATACATGTAGTCGTCCCGGTCGAAGGGGAACGGGAACCGGCGCGGGTTTGTGTTCGTATAGGTGAAGGTCTCGCGGAACGTCTCGTCCCGGAAGAACCCACCGAAGTCATCGGGCGCAAACTTGAAATCGAGGCTCATCGTCGTCTCCTATCGGTCGATGACGAGGGTCTTGCCCTCGAAGCGGCTGACGCAGGGCATGATCTTCTGGTTCAAGGCCTGCTCTTCCGGCGTCAGCCAGTGGTCGCGGTGCAGGATTGTCCCGTCGCATTTGTGAACCGCCGTTTCGCACTGCCCACAGGCCCCGCCGCGGCAAAGGTAGGGGGCATCCACGCCCGCCGCCTCCATCGCCTCAAGCAGGCTCTGCGTTGTGCCGACGGTGAGGGTCTTGCCACTGGCCGCAAGTTCCACCTGGAACGGCAGGCCAGTGCCGGGCGCAAGGAACTCCTCATGGTGCAGCGCCTGCTTCGGCCAGCCCATCGCTTCCGCGGTCGAGAGGACCCAGCCAATCATCCCTTTCGGCCCGCAGACGTACAGGTGCGTGCCAATCGGCTGATTTTCCAGGACCTTCTTCAGGTCGATCATCTGCTTCTGGTCGTCGAAGTAGCAGTGCACCCGGTCCGGATGCGCCGCCGTCAGCCGGTCCATATAGGCACCCAGCGGCTTCGACCGCGCCGAATAGTGCAGCTCGAACTTGCCACCGAAATGCGTCAACTGCGAGATCTGCGCCAGGAACGGCGTGATCCCGATGCCGCCCGCGATCATCAGGTGCTTCTTCGCCCGGTTGTCCAGCGGGAACAGGTTGACCGGGTAGGAAAGAGTCATCTCCATTCCCGGAACCACATGCCGGTGCATGTAAAGCGACCCGCCCCGGCCTACATCATCGCGCCGGACGGAAATCTCGTAGCCCGACCGATCTTCGGGGTCCGACATAAGCGAATAAGGGTTCAGCCTGCGCGTCCCGTGGTCGTCCATCTCGACCACCGTATGCGCCCCGCCTGAAAACGCCGGCAGCTCCGAACCATCGCGCGACACGAAGCGGAAGCGCTTGATCAGCTCGTTGACCTCGACCACCTCGGCCACGCGGACCTGGAGTTTCGCGCCCCCGCTCATTTGAACCTCACCACGCTTTCCGGCACGAGGCCCGGGTCCTCGGCGTCGATGTTCACGCCCTGGAAGGCCGCCATCCGCCGGGAGTAATGATCGCGGACAAAGAGGTTAAGCCCGCAATGGCTGCACTTGAACGGGTCAGTCGCCACGTTCTCGGTGATCCCCTTGCAGTGCACGCATTGCACCCGCCGGAGGGTCGAACCGCGCTGCTCCTTCTGGATCGAGGCGAAGGGGAAGCCGGTGTTCATGATCTCGCGTTCCGCCTGGCCAATCAGGCTTTCGGTGCCCGCAAGGTAGAACTGGGTTCCCATATGGGCATCGGACAGCACCCGCACAAGTCGCGGCAACAGCGCCGGAATGGTTGGCGCGCGGAAGAACTGCGCCGCGCCCAATGCCTCCAGCCTGGCCGTTCCGTCGGTCCCGGTCGGTCCCGGGCAATACATCACATGCGCGCCCGCAAGGATTTCCGAACGGTTGTTCGCCTTGGCCAGCATGTCGGTCACGGCATCCGCGCCGGCATCGTCGGCGACAATCACATGCAGCTTGCCCGGACGCGGCTCCAGGGGCGCGTAGACCGGGCGCGAGCGCATCGAGGGGGCATTTACAGGGGTCAGTTCAACTTTCACGGGCCACATCCCTAGCGAAACGGGGCCCGCGCACGGCGCAGGCCCCCATCTTGGCGTCAGTCCTTGGCGGTCCGGCGCTTCTTCTCGACGTCGTAGAACGGCAGCGAGTGCGACACGGCCTTCAGCGGACCATGCGTCCCACAGCGCACTTCGACCTCGGTGCCGTTGTTCGCGTACTCGACCGGCATCCGGGCAATCGCCACGACCCAGTCGTTCAGCGGCGAATACATCGGCTGCGTCACCACGCCGACCTTCTTGCCGTCCTTGAAGATCGGCGCATTGCCCGGCACCTTCGTCTTGTCTGCAAACTTCAGGCCGGAGATCTTGAAGCGTTCCTTGCCCTGCAGCCGGTAATGCTCCTCGGCCCCGCGGAAGCCGGTCTTGCCCTTGGTGACCGTCCAGTCGAGGCCCAGTTCCCACAGCGTGTCGCCCGGGCCTTCGTTCTCGAACGGATACATTTCCGAGTTGTCGAAGGGGAAGAACAGCAGGTAGCTCTCGGCCCGCAGCATGTCCAAAGTGGTGAACCGGCAGGGGATGATCCCCATGCTCGCGCCTTCCTCCAGGATGCGATCCCAGATCTCGCCCGCGTCCTGACCGCGGCAGAAGATCTCGTAACCGCGCTCACCCGTGTATCCGGTGCGCGACAGCGTGATCGGCTTGCCGAACAGCATCGCCGGCATGTGACCCATGTAAGGCAGCGCCCGGACGCCGGGGATGTGCTTTTCCAGGTAGTCCACGGCCAACGGGCCCTGCAGCGACAGGTCGTGGAGGTTGTCGTCGAAACGGATCGAGACATCGCGACCCGTCGCGGCCATCGTCAGCTGCTCGTGCCCCTGACCCGAGCCATGCACCACGGTATAGCTGTTCGGCCCCATCCGGTAGATGATGCAGTCGTCGATGAACTTGCCCGCATCGTTCAGCATGCAGGCATAAAGCGACTTGCCGGGGGCGATCTTCTCGGGATCGCGGGTCGTGGCCCGGTCGATCACGTGGCTTGCGGCATGGCCGGTGATGTGGACCTTCTTCAGGCCCGACACGTCCATCAGCCCCGCCTTGGTGCGGATCGCCATGTACTCGGCATTCGGATCGCCCTTGGAATAGGACCAGGCGGTTCCCATCCCGCTCCAGTCTTCCAGGTTGGAACCAAGCGCCTTGTGCCGGTCCATAAGTGCCGAGAAACGCCAGGAATTGGTCATGTCTTCCCTCCCCTTGTGATCTTCATTGTCGACAAGTGTCGGGCGATTCCCGCCAGAAAGCAATAATGAAGTGCAACAATCTTTCTTCTCAGAAAACATCCGCTCAAGAAAAAGGCCGCCAACGGGGGCGGCCTTCTCCAAAGCGGTTTCGCACCTGTCAGGCAGGCAGGACAAAGAACCAGTTGGCCCAAAGCACCACCGCCGCCCCCAGGACCAGCGCCAGGTAGGGCAGGATGCCCGCCTTCCGCTCGCCCAGCTCGCCATAGGGCAGGCCCAGGTCGTCATAGGCCTCCTTCGGGAACTTGCCGCCGTCCACGATGTAGTGGCGGTACCAGAACACCGGGAAGATGAAGGCCGCGAAGATCAACCCGGACCACAGTGCGTTCTCATAACCCCAGACCTTGGCGCCCGCGCCCAGGAACAGGGCGTTGACGAAGGCCAGCACCGTGTTCAGCCCGATCAACCAGGTCGGGGCCTTCCACGGCCGGTGCATGTGGGCGCTGTCGATGCGGTGGATCCAACCGGCATTCAGGTTCAGGAAGTTGAACAGGATGTAGCCCACGTTCGAGATCGCCAGCACGTAGAAGTAGCCGGCGATGTCGGATGCCAGCGCCAGAAGCACGACGTTGAAGGCGAAGTCGGTCCACATCGCGTTGCGCGGTGCGCCGTGGCTGTTCACCTCGCCCAGGTACTTCGGCAGCCAGCCATCGCGCGAGCCCTGGTAGAGGGTCCGCGACGAGCCCGCCATCGCGGTCATGATCGCCAGGAACAGCGCCATGATCATCAGGATCACGAAGATCTGGGTGATCACCGGCCCGCCGCCGATCATGTTGCCCATCGCCTCGCCCACGCCGGTCCCGTCGACGATCCCGGTCGCAAGCATCCCTTCCACCCCGTAGACCCCCTGGAACGAGAACGGGATCAGGAAGAAGAACACGATGCAGAGAAGGCCCGAGTAGAAGATCGCCCGGAAGGTATCGGTCTTGGGGTCCTTCAGTTCGCGCGTGTAGCAGACCGCGGTTTCAAAGCCGTAGGTCGACCAGGCCGCAATGTAGAGACCGCCGAGGAACAGCGTCCAGCCACCGATGTTCCACTCGCCGTTCTCGCCGGAATAGGCCGCAGTCGGAGGCACCAGGTTGGTCACGTTCATCCAGTTGATCGACCCGGTCAGGATCGGAACCAGGCCCACCAGCAGAAGCGGGATCAGCACGATGATCGCCAGGTACTTCTGCGCGCTGGCGGTCGAGGCGATGCCGCGCTCCTGGATCATCAGGATGATCAGCATCAGGATGACGCCGATGATGAAGGTCGAGTTGAAGTGCAGCGTGCCCAGACCCGGGACGGTCAGGGCAAAGGCTTCCCAGGTCCGGAACCACGGCGTCAGCGCAGCAACGCCATCCGAGGCGGCGACCGCGTTGATCGCATCCTGCGCGGCAACACCGGCGTTCGCGGCCATGTAGTCGATGACCGACTGCGTCTCGGCCGTGTAGTTGGCGATGTTCGCCGCCACCCAGTCCATCACGGGCTGACTGTCAGCCAGCGGGATCGGGAACAGCGCGTTCAGGATGTAGCCCGCTGCAATGGCGCAGCCCAGCGACAGCACCGGCGACCAGGCGAACCAGTTGCACCAGACCGACAGCGGCGCGATCAGCTTGCCGTAGCGCAGCCAGGCCGTGGCTCCGTAGACCGATGTGCCGCCGGATTTGTTGCCGAACATCCCGGCCATCTCGGCATAGGTGAAGCTTTGCAGAAACCCCATGACCATCGAGATCATCCAGACCAGGAAGGCCAGTTGCCCCGTGGTCCCGGCGATCCCGCCGATCGAGAAAAGCACCAGGGGCGGCACACCTGCAGCAACCCAGAAGGCACCCTTCCAGCTTAGAGCACGGACCATTTGGCCCGACCCGGGCTCTGCCCGGGTGATTCCAATTTCAGTAGTCATTCCCTCTCTCCTGTTGGAAAGGGCAAGCCGACCTGGGGCTTATCACTGCCCTTCTTGTCGGAAGCCCTGGATGGTAACGCGCCGGATCCGTCGTGAGGTTTTCGTCGCTCCTCGACCTGTCGCCATCCGGCGCCCGCTCATATCAGGGGGTCTCACCAGCACCCCCGATGGCCGGAGAAAAGCACGGCATTGCAATCAAAGCGAGAGAAATTTCATCTGAGCGAATATTTGTTTCCCCGAGGATCAGATTCTGCGCCGTATTTCAGCGCGTTGCCGCCGTAAAAAAATGGACGGACCCGGGAACATGAAGCCCCCGGGTCCGAACTTGTCGTCATTGCGGCCCTCTGTCCAGAGACTCAGCCCGCCTTGCGATAGGCAGAGTTCTCGTGCCGGGCACCCGCCACAAGCGCGACGATGCAAAGAAGCATCGACAGGGCAAGCCAGATGCCCTCGGTCCCCTGTCCGGCGTAATAGGCGCCCTCCACGGCACTCCAGTCGGTGATGTTCGTTCCGATCAGCATATCCAACGTCCTTTCATTCGGCAGGGGTTGCGGGAGCGGGTTTCGCGCCCAGGAACTCGGGGTAGGCCTCGACCGGGACCTTGACCTTGTCCAGGCCCAGGATCTCGGCCGCTTCGGGCACACGCAGCAGGCCCAGCTTCTTCAGGGCCAGCGACACGAGGTAGCCCGGGATGAAGCCAAGCGCGGCCATGACCAGCGCGCCGATCACCTGCCCGTACAGCGTGATCACCGGCGCACCCTCGGCTGTCAGCGCAGGATAGCCGCTGGCGAAGATGCCCACGGCAATCACGCCCCACAGGCCCACCACGCCGTGCAGCGCCACCGCGCCCACCGCGTCGTCGATCCGCAGCTTTTCGACGTAGCCCGCGACCAGCGGCATGATTGCCCCGCCGATCATCGCGATCACGAAGGCCATCGGCGGCCAGTAGAGGTCAAGCCCCGCCGCGACCGAGATGATCCCGCCCAGCGCGCCCGACATCATCCAGAACGGATCATGCGTCATCACCCAGGCCGCGATCGCGCCTCCGGCAAAGCCCATCAGGATGTTGAAGGTCATCCCCGACAGCGTCACCGGCGTGCCGTAGATCGAATGGAAGATGCCCGACCCCCAGCTCCACGGCTCACCGGGGAAGATCACGCAACCCATCAGGAACCCCCAGAAGCCCGCGATGATCAGCATCAGCCCGACCAGCGCCATCGGCATCGAGTGCCCAGCAATCGCGTTCGCCGTCCCGTCCGCGTTGAACTTCCCGATCCGCGCGCCGAGGTTGATCAGCACGCCCAGCGTGAAGAACCCGGCGATCGCATGGACCACGCCCGAGGCGCCGAAGTCATGATAGCCGAAGGACGTGACCAGCCAGCCATCCGCGTGCCAACCCCAGGCCGCGCCCAGGATCCAGACGAAACTTCCCAGAACGATGGCGAGGATGGTGAATCCGACGATCCGGATCCGCTCGATCAGGCTTCCTGACATGATGCTGGCCGTCGTCGCCGCGAACATGGCGAAGGCCCCGAAGAACACGCCCGTCGCGCTGTCCGCCACGTTCGGCCCCATGACCTGGCCGACCGGGTTCGCCGCACCCACCGCATAGTCCCAGCCCGAGGTGCCGATGGGCCCCGGCGTCATCGTGAACCCCGTCGGGAAGGCCCAGTAGATGAACCAGCCGGCGTAGTAGAATGTCGGGATGATGAAGGCGAAGGCCAGGATGTTCTTGATCCCCGAGGCCAGCGCATTCTTCGCACGCGAGGCTCCCATCTCGTAGGACAGGAACCCGGCGTGGATCAGCACCATCAGCGGGATGGTGAGCCAGTAGAATGTCTCGGCAGTCGTCCTGTTCAATCCGGCCATGCTGTCCTTCATGGCCGCAAGTTCCGCGGTCAAGGCCGCGATCTGTTCTTCCATGATCGTCTCCCCGGTTGGTGCTGCCGCTCCGATGCATGCCGGGCAGCTGGCGGGAAACAGTTAATCTGGACCGGGGACATATCCGGCTTTCCGGCCGGGAACGCAGAGCGGATTCACCGGCGGTGCAGGAAACTGACGCCGGGGAAGGCAGAAAAGGGGGGCGCCTGCCCGAAAAGACGGCAGAAGTGAATCCGAAAAGCAAAAGGCCCCGGACGATGCCCGGGGCCCTGCAGTCAGTCGGAAGCGGTCAGTTCCGCAGATAGCTTTCCATCGAATCCTCCAGCGCGTCCTTCCAGGGCGTGTGGTGGACCGGGGCCATCGTTCCGGTGATGACCGACTTGTAGGCGTTGTTGCGGAAGGCCATGATGTCCTTCTTCTTGTGCTCCTTCCACTCGAAGAAGGCCTCGCAGGCACCGTCCACGTCGAAGGACGGATAGTCCGTCTCGGCGATCAGCTCCTTCACGTAGTCGCCCTGGTAGTGGATCGCGTCGTGGGCGTCCTTGCCCTCGTCCTCGTGCTTCACACGGTCCGCGACATCCTTCAGCAGCACAGCCTTGTCCGTCGGGATCTTGATCTTGCCCATGATCGCGTCACGCACCCACCAGGCCTGCGCGTCGAACATGTTGAAGGTGAACCACTGGTCCTGCATGCCGATGTAGAACAGCTTCGGATTGTGGACCCAGGCCACGCCCTTGTAGAGGTCCGCCGTCGCCAGCCGGTTTGCCGTCTTCAGCCGCAGGTCATCCGGCAGGAAGGGGAAGTGGTGCTTGTAGCCGGTGCACAGGATGATCGCGTCCACCTTCTTGGACGTGCCGTCCGCGAAATAGGCCGTGGTCTCGTCCACCCGTTCCAGCTTCGGGACTTCCTTCCAGTTGTCCGGCCACTTGAAGCCCATCGGAGCATGGCGATAGGCGACCGTGATCGACTTCGCGCCATACTTCCAGCACTGCGACCCGATGTCCTCGGCCGAATAGCTTGACCCCAGGATGAGAAGATCCTTGCCCGCGAATTCCCGCGCGTCGCGGAAGTCGTGGGCATGCAGCACGCGACCGTTGAACTTGTCGAACCCCGGGTATTCCGGCACGTTCGGCACGCTGAAGTGGCCCGAGGCGACGATCACGTTGTCGAAGTCCTCGGAATACATCCGGTCGGCCTTCAGGTCATGCACCGTGACGGTGAAATTGCCCTTGTCCTCGTTGTACTTGACCATCCGGACCGTGGTGCAGAAGCGGATCCAGTCGCGCACGCCCGCCTTCTTCACACGGCCCTCGATATAGTCGAACAGCACGGCGCGCGGCGGGTAGCTTGCGATCTGCTTGCCGAAATGCTCCTCGAAGGAATAGTCGGCGAATTCCAGACCTTCCTTGGGACCGTTCGACCAGAGATAGCGGTACATGCTGCAGTGGACCGGCTCGCCATGCTCATCAAGGCCCGTGCGCCAGGTGTAGTTCCACAGGCCGCCCCAGTTGGACTGCTTCTCGAAGCACACAACCTCGGGGATATCCTCGCCCTTTGCCTTGGCCGACTGGAACGCACGCAGCTGCGCAAGGCCTGACGGGCCCGCCCCGATGACGGCTACTCTTTTCTTCATGGTACAACCTCCGGATGGTGAGTCTTTTTTGCGCGTCGGGCGCGCTTGTTTTCGGGCAGCCTAGAGACAAAGTTGCGCCTGTGTCAAATAATCTTACTGACGGTAAACATTGTTGGACCCCGGAAACGGTGCGCTCCGGGGTCCGGCTACAATTTCTGCGCGAATTCTAGGCGAAAAATCCGCTACCGGGCAATGGTCACCGTGCAGTGCGCCCGCGTGGCGACCTCGCTCGCGACCGAGCCCAGGACCAGCCGCTGCAGCCCCCGCTTGTCGCCGGTGCCCATCACGATGTGGGTGTAGCCGTTCTGCTCGGCATAGGCGATGATCGCCGGGGCAGCCTCACGCGCCACGACCTCGACCGTCCCGACGTCCGCCGCACCTTCACGTTTCGCCAGCGCCTCGGCGTCCGACAGGACCTTCTGGACCTCTTCCGGCCGCCAGTGGCTGATGGTCGGCCCACGCACCCCGCCATGCGCAATGTTGACCGCGCAGACCGTCAGGTGACCTCCGGTGGCTTTGGCCACCTCGGCCGCAAGAAGCACGCCGACGGTGGCGTGGTCGGTCCCGTCCGTGGGGCAAAGAATCTTGCTTGTCATGATGTCGGTTCCCTTCGCAGTTGCTGGACATCACCAACCATCAAACCCCAAACTCTGCCTTGACCTGCGTCAAGAAAGTTTACCTTCAGGCAACTAAAGCGGATCGCCCATGCAGCCCATCGACACCAAGAACCGCCGGATCGCGAACATCCACAGCGCCGACTTCACGCCTTTCGTCTACCCGGACGGCGTGGCCCTCGGCGATTCAGTCCTGCAGTTGGACGACAGCACCGAGCTTGGCACCGGCTTCCACGTCTACCGCATGCCGCCCGGCATGACGACGCGCGGCCACCGCCACAACGGGCATGAACAGTTCCTGATCCTGGAGGGTGAGCTTCACGAAAGCGACGGCACCATCCTGCGCGCCGGCGACATGGTCTTCTACCGGGATGGGACGGAACACAATTCCCACACGCCAAACGGATGCCTGCTGGCGGTCCACATCACCCGCCCCGAAACGCCGGTGGAATGAAGCCCGTCCACCGCGGCAAAACAGAAGCCCCGGATCGCTCCGGGGCAAGTTGGGGGTCTCAGGTCAGGCAAGAAAGGGCAGAAACTGCCCGGTCAGGGCCGGACGGGCTGCAATCCGCCCGGCACCCGATTGGTTAAGGTTTCCTGAACGGAAAATCTCAAGCCTTTGAAATCGCTTGGCTTCCCGCTCTTGTCCACCGTGGACAGAAATCAGATGTCCAGTGTCGTCTGGGTCTCCCAGGCCGAGAAGTGGGAACAGTAGTCGTTCCACTCCTTGTGCTTCAGCTTCAGATAGGCCGACGAGAACTCGTCCCCCATCATCGACTTCAGCGTCTTGTCCTTGTCATACTCCCGCAGCGCGTCCAGGAGGTTCAGCGGCAGCTTCGGCGCGTTCTTCACCGTGTGCCCCATCTGGTACATGTCGATGTCGTAGCGCCGGCCCGGGTCCGCCTTGGTCCGCACCCCGTCGATGCCCGCAGCCAGGATCACCGCCTGCATCAGGTAAGGGTTCGCCGCGCCATCGGGGAGCCGCAGTTCGAACCGCCCCGGCCCCGGCACGCGGACCATGTGGGTCCGGTTGTTGCCCGTCCAGGTCACGGTGTTCGGCGCCCAGGTCGCGCCCGAAGACGTCCGCGGCGCGTTGATCCGCTTGTAGCTGTTCACCGTCGGGTTGCAGATCGCTGCTAGGGCGGAGGCATGCTTCATGATCCCGCCCAAGAAATGCCGCCCCTGGTCCGACAGCCCCAGTTCCTTGGAGTTGTCGGCGAAGGCGTTCTTCGTCCCGTCCAGCGTCCAGACCGAGATATGGGCGTGGCAGCCCGACCCCGTCAGCCCCTTGAACGGCTTCGGCATGAAGGTCGCGCGGAAGCCGTGCTTCTCGGCGATCGACTTCACCATGAACTTGAAGAAGCTGTGCTTGTCGGCGGTCTGCAGAACGTCATCATATTTCCAGTTCATCTCGAACTGGCCGATCGCGTCCTCGTGGTCGTTCTGGTAGGCCTCCCAGCCCATCTCCAGCATGTAGTCGCAGATCTCGGAGATCACGTCATAGCGCCGCATTACCGCCTGCTGGTCGTAGCAGGGCTTCTCGGCGGTATCGTAGGGGTCCGAGCAGCCGGTGCCGTCGGCGTTCAGGATGAAGAACTCGGGCTCGACCCCGGTCTTGACGCGCAGACCTTCCTTCGCAGCCTCGCCGATCAGCTTCTCCAGCACGTTGCGCGGGGCCTGGTCGACAAGCTTCTCCTCCATCGTCGCGCGGGCGGCGACCCAGGCGACCTCTTTCTTCCACGGCAGCTGGATCGCGCTGTCCGGATCCGGCACCGCCATCAGGTCGGGGTGCGCCGGCGTCAGGTCAAGCCAGGTCGCGAAACCCGCAAAGCCCGCCCCGTCCACCGCCATGTCGTTGATCGCCTGCGTCGGCACCAGTTTCGCGCGCTGCCCACCGAACAGGTCGGTGTAGGAGATCATGAAATACTTGACGCCTCTTTCCTTGGCCCACTTGGCAAGGTCTTTCGCCATCACTGTAACTCCCTAGTCTTTTCTTGTGTGTCGTGTGGGAAACGGCAGCCTCACCAGCCGCCGTTCCGCCCCGGTATCCAGTTGGTCCCTGCCAGCGGAACCCCGGCCATCGCCGCCGCCTCGATGGTCAGCGAGCAGAGGTCCTCGGGCTCCAGATTGTGGAGGTGGTTCTTGCCGCAGGCCCGCGCGATGGTCTGCGCTTCCAGCGTCATCACCTTGAGGTAGTTCTTCAGGCGACGGCCGCCGAGCACGGGGTCGAAGCGCTTGAAAAGCTCGGGGTCCTGCGTGGTGATCCCGGCGGGGTCGCGGCCTTCGTGCCAGTCGTCATAGGCATCCGCGGTGGTGCCAAGCTTCTGGTATTCCTCTTCCCACTTCGGGTCGTTGTCGCCGAGCGCGATCAGCGCCGCCGTTCCGATGGCCACCGCGTCGGCGCCAAGCGCCATGGCCTTGGCCACATCCGCACCGCTGCGGATACCGCCCGAGACGATCAGCTGCACCTTCCGGTGCATCCCAAGGTCCTGCAGCGCCTTCACCGCCTGCGGGATGCAAGCGAGGATCGGCATGCCGACATGTTCGATGAACACGTCCTGCGTCGCCGCCGTGCCGCCCTGCATGCCGTCCAGCACCACAACATCCGCGCCCGCCTTCACGGCCAGAGCGGTGTCATAGTAAGGCCGTGCACCGCCGACCTTGACGTAGATCGGCTTTTCCCAATCGGTGATCTCGCGCAGTTCCATGATCTTGATTTCAAGATCATCCGGACCGGTCCAGTCCGGGTGCCGGCAGGCACTGCGCTGGTCGATCCCCTTGGGCAGGTTTCGCATCATCGCAACGCGGTCACTGATCTTCTGACCCAGCAGCATCCCGCCGCCACCGGGCTTCGCACCCTGGCCCACCACGACCTCGATCGCGTCGCAGCGGCGCAGGTCGTCGGGGTTCATCCCGTACCGGCTGGGCAGGTACTGATAGACCAGCGTCTTGGAATGGCCGCGCTCTTCCTCGGTCATGCCGCCGTCGCCAGTCGTCGTGGAGGTCCCGGCAGCGGTCGCACCGCGGCCCAGGGCCTCTTTCGCCGGGCCGGACAGCGCGCCGAAGCTCATGCCTGCGATGGTCACGGGAATGTCCAGGTGGATCGGCTTCTTGGCAAAGCGCGTTCCCAGCCACACGTCCGTCGCGCATTTCTCGCGGTAGCCTTCCAGCGGGTAGCGGGAAATGGAGGCGCCAAGGAACAGGAGGTCATCGAAGTGCGGCAGGTGCCGCTTCGTGCCGCCGCCGCGGATGTCGTAGATGCCAGAAGCAGCCGCACGGCGGATTTCGGCGTTCACCGCAGGCGTGAAGGTGGCCGAGAAACGGGGCGGGGTACGGGGAAGATCGGTCATGATGCCTCAGTACGACGACGCGTTGTCGATGTTGAAATTGTAGAGTTTCCGGGCGCTGCCGTAACGGCGGAATTCCTCGGGCTTGGCCTTGTGGTCGGCCTCGCCGCGCCGAAGCAGCTCTTCCAGGATCGCGAAGTGTTCGTCCCGCATCTCTTTCTCGATGCAGTCAGCCCCCAGCGACTTCACCGAACCGCGCACGAAAAGCCGCGCCTCGTAGAGGGAGTCACCCAGCGCATCGCCCGCATCCCCCAGCACCACCAGGTTGCCCGACTGTGCCATGAAGGCCGACATATGGCCGATGGAGCCATGCACCACAATGTCGATGCCCTTCATCGACACGCCGCAGCGCGACGAAGCGTTGCCCTTGATGACCAGAAGCCCACCGCGACCGGTCGCCCCGGCATACTGGCTGGCGTTGCCGTCGATGATGACGGTGCCGGACATCATGTTTTCCGCCACGCCCGGCCCGGCCGAGCCCTTGATGCGGATCGTCGCCTGCTTGTTCATCCCCGCGCAGTAATAGCCCGTGGACCCGCGCACCGTGATGTCCACCGGCGCATCCACGCCGGCAGCAATTGCATGCGCGCCTTTCGGGTTGATCACTTCCCAGGCCGTCATGTTGGTCTGGCCCTTCAGGGCGTGAAGCGAGGAGTTCAGTGCCCGCAGGCCCTCTTTCCCCAGGTCGAAGGTCTGCATTCTCTCAACGCTCCCAGAAGTACACAGTTGCGGGCTCGGGTTCCCAGACGCGGGCGTCCTCGATGCCCGGCAGGTTCACAAGTGCCCGGTATTCCGACCCGAAGGCGACGTACTGGTCGGTTTCGGCCATCACGGCCGGTTTGCAGGCGATGGGGTCGCGGACGACCCCGAAGCCGTTCTTGGTGCCGACGACGAAGGTGAAGAACCCGTCGAGGTCCGTCAGGGTGGCTTCCAGCGCATTGCCCAGCGTCTCACCCGTTTGCAGCTTGTGGCTGATGAAGGCCGCGCCGACCTCGGTGTCGTTCTCGGTCTCGAAAGTCATGCCCAGGCGCTTCAACTCGCGCCGCACGCCGTTGTGGTTCGAAAGGCTGCCGTTGTGCACCAGGCACTGGTCCGAGCCGGTCGAGAACGGGTGCGCGCCCATCGTCGTCACGGCGGATTCGGTCGCCATGCGGGTGTGTCCGATGCCGTGGGTGCCCTTCATTTTCGAGACTTCAAAGCGGGCGGCGACGTCCTTCGGCAGACCCACTTCCTTGAAGATCTCGATCGAGTCGCCCGCGCTCATCACCTTCACGGCGGGGCGCAGGTGGGCCAGGGCCGACCGGGCGGCGTCCATCTGCGCCAACGGCACTTCCAGTACCGCGTGCGTGGACTTGACCAGCATCGTTACCGGCTGGCCGATGGCGTCGTGCAGATCGCCGTCCAGGTCCTTGAAATCCTTCGTCGGGTCTGCCGACTGGATCGTCAGCTTGCCCAGACCGTCCTTCGCACCGCTATAGATCGCGATCCCCGCACTGTCGGGGCCGCGGTCGGTCATGGTGATCAGCATGTCCGTCAGCATGGCGCCAAGCTGCGGTTCCAGCTTCGGGTCCTTCAAAAAAAGTCCAACGATGCCACACATGGATTCGTCTCCCTCACGTAATTGTGGAGACGCTAGCACCGCTTTTCCGCTCTATCAACTGGTAAGAAACATTTTTCACCTGTCGGGAAATTCACTGATTAATTGGAAGGCAGTTGCGGTTTTTCTTGACAGATTGTCGCAGGTGGCTTTCCCTGAGGAAAACATTTTTGCCGTGCAGGGAAAGACGTCAGGGCCACGTCGCACGGGTCACCAAAGAGCCCAAGGGAGGAAATCGTGGGAGACCTTAATCAGCGGATTGAGGCGATGCATCGACGCGACACGCTGGTGGCGTGGGCGTTCGTGATCGGCCTCTGGTTCGCCGTTGCTTTCGTCGCCGTTGCGACATGGGACCTTGCTCCGAACAGCACGGCCCGCACCCTGCTCCTGATCGGCGGCGCCATCGTCCTGATCTTCAACACGGCCGCCATCCTCGCGATGCTCCGCCATTACCGCGAGGACCGCGACTTCATGTACGGGCTCGACATCAAGTTCCTTGACGAAGCCCGGGGGAGGAAGTGATGGCCCATTACCAACCCCCGAAGCAGGGCAAGGCTAGCCAGCTCTTCGACGTGGTCGTCCTCGTGGTCCTGACCGTCGGCGCGCTTTTCGTGCCGCTCTGGCTCGGGATGGCGGGTGCAGCCAAGTCCGTCGCCACTCCGGTCGAGAACCCCACCTGGGAAGCGCTTGGCCAGAACGAGGCCCAGGCCGCGAAGTACGAGGCGCTTGGATATACGCCCGAGACGGCGCATGACCTGATCCTCGCGCGGTTCGACTACAGCTTCTCGATCACCGCGCTTCTGACGATGATCGCGGTCATCCTGCTCTACTACTTCCTGATCTTGCGGTTTTCCGAAGTGGAATACCGCGAGGTCATCTCAGAGAAATTCGGGGAGTAAGCCGCCATGGACCTGTGGAACTGGCTCGAATACGGCGCCTGGGGGCTTTCCGCCCTGTTCGGGCTGCACATGCTGATGGACTGGCTGAAGACCGACAGCAGCTACTCCGAAGACGTCCTCACCTCATCTCGCGAAGGCGAGCTTGAGGCGATGGCCGAAGAGCACAAGGGGCGCTGACATGGCCGACGTGGACATCACCTCGCAAACGATGGACGGCATGGGCCCGCACGGCACCAAGGTCGGCCTCCTCCGCGTCCTTGGCCCTGCCCACGTCTGGGCATTGGGCGTCGGCATCGTTCTGGTCGGCGAATACATGGGCTGGAACTTCGCCGTCGGCAAAGGCGGCGCTTATGCTGCGCTGATTGCCTGCTGGTTCGCGGGCATCCTCTATTCCTGCGTCGCCATGATCGACAGCGAAGTCACCTCAACCGTCGCCTCGGCCGGGGGTCAGTATACCCAGGCCAAGCACATCATCGGCCCCCTGATGGCCTTCAACGTGGGCCTCTACCTCGTCTTCGCCTACACCATGCTGGAAGCCGCCAACGCGATCACCGCAGGCTACCTCTTCTCGGTCGTCGCCACGATGACCGGGCACGAGGAAGCCCTGGACCAGCGCCCGTTCATCATCCTCGTGATCATGTTCCTGGCCTGGCTGAACTACCGCGGCGTGCTGGCAACACTGACCTTCAACCTGGTCATCACCGCGATCGCCTTCCTGGCCATCATCGTCCTGTTCCTGTCCACCTCCGGCGTCCTCGGCACCGGAATCATGGAGCACGCGGCGCTCTTCGAAGGCCACGAACTTCCCTACGGATGGATCGGCGTCCTTGCCGCCATGCACTTCGGCCTCTGGTACTACCTCGGGATCGAGGGCACGACCCAGGCGGCCGAGGAAGTCCGCTCCCCCGCCCGAGCGCTGCCGTTCGGCACGCTGGCCGGGATCATGACTCTCCTCATCGCCGCGACCCTCACTTGGTACGTCTGCTCGGGCGTCCTGCCGTGGGAGTTCCTGGGCGATGGCGTCAATGGCTCGGTGGCACCGCTCTTCGACACGGCGCGGCTCTCGGGCTCCACCGCACTCGTCTGGCTCCTGGGCTTCGGCACCCTCTTCGCCACCCTCGCCTCGGCCAACGGCTGCATCAACGACGCCAGCCGCGCCTGGTTCGCGATGGGCCGCGACAAGTACCTGCCCGGCTGGTTCGGTGCGGTCCATCCGAAGTACCGCACCCCCTACCGGGCCATCGTCTTCCTGGTCCCGATCGCGCTGATCTTCGCCCTTGGCGCGCCGCTCGACCAGGTGATCACCTTCTCGATCCTCTCGGGCCTTCTGGGCTATACCTTCATGCCGCTCAACATCATCCTCTTCCGGCGCAAGTGGCCCTTGGAGACGATCAAGCGCGGCTATGAGCACCCGTTCCACCCGATCCCCGCGATCACGCTGCTGACCTTGTGCGGTGTGACCTTCTTCGCGGTGTTCCTGGGCTACGGGACGCAGCTGGTGGCGATGATCGGCTTCTACATCGTCGTGTCGCTCTGGTTCCACTTCTGGCGCTACCGTTTCGTGAACCGGGGGGCGCAGTTCACGATGCCCTGGCCGAAACCGCGGGGCTACTAAGGCACATGGCCCGCCCCCAGAGGGCGGGCCTTTTCCCATGTCCCCCCTCATTCCCCTCGGCCTCGCCCTCGCCGCAATAGGGCTTTGGCTCGCCCTCCGCCTGATCCGCGAAACCCGCAGCCGGGCGCAGACTCGCGCTGCCTATTTCGATGCGGTGAAACCTCTCTTCGACGGCGGAGAAACCCGCGTCCAACCGACCGGCTTCCCCCGCATGACCGGCCGTCGCCAAGCGATTTCCTTCGACCTGCAGGCGATCCCCGACACCCTGACCTTCCGCAAGCTTCCGGCGCTGTGGGTCCTCGTCACCCTGCCCGAACCCTTGCCGCTTGAAGCCACGCTTGACCTGATGGCCCGCCCCTCGGGCAACGAGCCCTTCACCCGCTTCGCCACCCTGCCCCAGTCGCTGCCCACCCCGCCCGAGTTGCCAAAGGAGCTCGCCATTCGAACCGATGACGCGACCCGGATCCCGCCGCCTGACCTGATCGCCCGTCACGCCGACCTGTTCCAGGACCCGCGGGTCAAGGAACTGGTCCTCTCCCCCAAGGGCGTCCGCGTCGTGATCCTCGCCGAGGAAGCGGACCGCGGCCGCTATCTGATCTTCCGCGAGGCCGAGATGGGCCGCGTCCCGCTGTCTCCATCCCGGCTGGAACCCCTGCTCGACAGGCTGGCCGCGATCCGACAGGATGTGCTGGCGCTCAAGGACCAAGCATGAAACCGCCCCTGAACCCCTACCTCGTGCTCGTTACTGCAATCGTGCTGCCCGGCATGGGCCAGGTCCTGAACCGCCAGCCGGTGCGGGGTCTGATCTTCGTCTGCTTCGCCGTGCTTCTGGGCGGCTTCACACTCAAGACTGCCGCGCCGGACGTGTCCTTCGTCGGCAAGGTCTCGGGCGGGCTTTTCGTCTGGGCGATGGCGATCCTCGATGCCTACAAGACCGCCCGCATCCGCCACGCGGTGTGGAGCCATGCGCAACGGAAGTCGTAAGCGGAGCCAAATTCCTTCGAAGGAATTTGCAAAAGTCTTCGAAGACTTTTGACTACTCGCGCCAAAGCGCACCCAGCATCCCCTTCAGCGCGGCCAGCGCCTCCGGCCCATCCTCGCAGGCCGGCCCGACCCGCACCGCCACCGTCGCCGCGAACCCGAAGTCCGCGCGCTTGTCGGGACGGATCGTCACCTCGAACCCCTTAGGCCCCGAGACAACGCTTTCGATGGCATCCTCGGCCCCAAAGGTCTCGTCACTCGCCTCGAACCAGACCGGCCCGCCGCCCACGGCCTGCCGGAACAGGACATAACCGTCCGCCTCATCCTCGCCCTCAGCGAAGCCGACGAAGAGGTTCCCCTCGTCCTCGACCACGGACCCATAGGCCGCCTTCACGGTGATGTCGGCCACGGTTCAGTACCACTTGGCGATGGGTGGAAGGCTCATCAGCACCGCGTTCGCGTCATGCCCGGTCTCAAGCCCGAATTTCGTCCCCCGGTCGTAGACCAGGTTGTATTCGGCATAGAGTCCCCGGTGCTGCAGTTGCGTCTCGCGGTCGGCCTCGGTCCAGGGGGTCTGAACGCGGCGTTCGGTGACCGGCAGGAAGGCCGGCAGGAAGGCCTCGCCCACCGACCGGGTAAAGGCAAAGTCGCGGTGCCAGTCGCCGGTGTTCAGGTCGTCGTAGAAGATCCCGCCCACGCCCCGCGCCCGGCCACGGTGGGGGATGAAGAAGTACTCGTCGGCCCAGGCCTTGAACTTCGCATAGTAGTCCGGGTTATGCGCGTCGCAGGCCCCCTGCATCTGCGCATGGAAATGCGCGGTGTCCTCGGCATATTCGATGCAGGGGTTCAGGTCCGACCCGCCGCCGAACCACCAGGCGCCGGGGGTCCAGAACATGCGGGTGTTCATGTGGACGGCGGGGGCATGCGGGTTGACCATATGTGCGACCAACGAAATCCCCGAGGCCCAGAACCGCGGGTCCTTGTCCATCCCCGGCACGCCCCGCGCGGCCATTGCCCGCTGGGCCTTTTCCCCAAGAATTCCATGCACTTCCGACCAGTTGACCCCGACCTTCTCGAAGACCTCGCCGCCGCGCATCACGCTCATGATCCCGCCACCACCGTCCGCGCGGGAGGTCGGCGTGACCTCGAACCGGCCCGGCTTGCCCTTCGCGTACTTGTCTTCCAGCCCCTCGAAGGCCGCCACGATCCGGTCGCGCAGGGTCCGGAACCAGGCGGCGGCCACGGCGTTGCGACTGTCAATGGGATCGGTCATGATCATGTCCTTGGATGTTGACACCGAATGCCTAGCACCCCCGGGCGCCGCTTTCCACTGTTTGAGGAGGGACCCATGAAACGGCTGGTTTTTCTGACACTTGCCACCCTCGCAGCCTGCGGCACACCGCAGGAACAGTGCATCAACCAGAACACGCGGGACCTGCGCACGGTGGACCGGCTGATCAAGGAGTCGGAAGGCAACCTCGCCCGCGGCTATGCCTTCGAGACGGTCACGGTCTACGAGGATGAGTGGGTCTACTGCCCGCAGCCGCCGGTGCCCGAGGGTCAGCCGGCACCGCCACCCCGGCTTTGCCTCGACGAACGCCCGGTCACCGAACGGCGTCCAAAGGCGATCGACCTGAATGAAGAGGCGCGGAAACTGGCAAGCCTGAAGGAAAAGCGGACCAGCCTCGCCCGTCAGGCCGAAAAGGTCATCGCAGCCTGCAAGGCCCAATATCCCGAATGATCAATGCGCCGGGGCGCAGACCACGTCCAGAAGCCCCCGCCCGCCATCGACCGTCAGCACCTGCCCGGTGATGAAGCCTGACGCATCCGAGGCGAGGAACTGTACCGCCTCGGCCAGTTCCGCCGGGGCGGCGATGCGGCCCAGCGGCGTTGCCTCGGTGATCTCGTCGCGGAAGTCCGGGTGTTCCTTCAGCGCCGCCTGCAGACTGGCGCTCATCACGCTCCCAAACGCCACCGCGTTGACCCGGATTCCCTTGGGCGCCAGTGCCACCGCGAGCGACCGTGTCATCTGGTCCATCGCGGCAGAAGCCATCGAATAGGCCAGAAGCTCGGGCCGTGTCGCCTGCGAGGCGATGGACGACAGGTTGATGATCGAGCCCAGCATCGTCCCCGGCTCGACTTCGGCCCGCTGGGCGTGCTGGATCATCCGCTTGGCCGTCATCTGCGAAATCCGCAGCGCCGACAGCACGTTGTGCCGCCAAAGCTCCTCGACCCCGTCGGCTTCGGGGTTCAGGATTTCCGAGACGGCGGTGCGGCGATTGGCGTTGACCAGGATATCCACTCGTTCGAAGGCATCGACAGTCGCCGACAACAGGTTCGCGATTGTCAGCTTCTCGGTCAGGTCGCCCGAAAACATCCGGATCGGCCCCTCGGCCCGCGCCTCCTCGCCCACCTCGGCCTCCAGCCGCTCTTCGTCAACATCGGCGAACATCACGTTCGCACCCTTGTCCACCAGATGCCGCGCGATGGCGAGCCCGATGCCCGAGGCCGAGCCGGTGACGATGGCGGTCTTGCCGGAGACGGAGAAGGACATGAAGTACCTCTAGGGTTTTGCCCGTCGGGGCTTGATGGCTTGGATCACGCGGAAAGCACTGTCGCCTGCCGCATCCCTGACTTCCAGGAAGCAGTCCGCAAGGACGGCATCGTAGGGAAGGTGCCGGTTAGCGACCAGCCAGAGCTCGCCGCTGGGCGCGAGCATCCGGCGGGCCGCACGGATGAAGGCAGCGCCAAGGGCCGGATCGGCCTCGCGCCCCGTGTGGAAGGGCGGGTTCATCACCACGACATCCAGAAGCGTCTCGGGCCGCCAGGTCGTCGCATCCGCCCAGTGGAAACGGGCGCGGGGGTCGGTGACATTGACGCGGGCGCAGACCAGCGCATCGGCCTCGGCCTCGACCAGGTCCAGCCGCTTGACCCCGGGGCGCCTCAGCACCTCGGCCGCAAGGAACCCCCAGCCCGCCCCAAGATCCGCGACCTTGCCACCCAGCCTTGCCGGCAGCGCAGCCGCGAGCAGGACCGACCCGCGATCCGGACCATCGGCCGAGAAGATGCCCGGTAACGTCTGGAACCCGTCGACCTGATGCGGGGTCGCCGTCCAGTCCGATAGGTCCGGACCCGCGACGAAGGAGGCAAGCTTGCCATGCGCCTTCGACAGGCTTTCCGACAGTTCCACCCGCCCCCGCAGGTCCTTCAGCGCCGTGTCGATCCCGTCTGTCTTCTGCCCATCGACAGCGATCCAGCCACCCGGCGCCACTTCGGCGGCCGCCTGCGCGATCAACCCCCGTGCCGCCTCACGCGACCGGGGCAGGCAGACGACGCCCGCGGCGTAAGGCGGTTCGGGCGTCACGGAATAGCGCGCGGCAAAGTGGTCGTGGTCCGGCTTGAACCCGGTCAGCACCGTGACCCGCTCTCGCGGCAGGTCCGAAAGATCATCCCCGATCCGCGGCCGATAGACCGCGATCCTGCCTTCGGACGGCAGGTCCAGCGCGCCGGTCTCCAGCGCCAGGGACAACCTTGCGGATCGCATGGGCGGGGCCGTCAGGCCCCCGGTCTCCGGTAAGGCACGATCATTCCTTTTCCATCGTGCATTGCAGCGGATGCTGGTGCCGGCGTGAGAAGTCCATCACCTGGGCAACCTTGGTCTCGGCCACCTCGAAGCTGAACACGCCCACGACGGCGAGGCCCTTCTTGTGGACCGTCAGCATGATCTCGAACGCCTGGGCATGGTTCAGGCCGAAGAACCGCTCCAGCACATGGACCACGAATTCCATCGGTGTGTAATCGTCGTTCAGAAGCAGGACCTTGTACAGCGGCGGGCGCTGCGTCTTCGACTTGGTCTTGGTCAGGATCGAGGTGTCATTCCCCGGGCCATCCGTCTTGTCGGACATGGTCAATGGGCGGGCTGACACGGGATGCGGGCTCCGGAAACTTGGATTCGGGGTTGCAACTGACCCGTGAAATATAGCCTCTTTTGCCGTGGCGAAAAGGGGCGGACATGCTGACGACCATCGGCTTCGATGCGGACGACACACTGTGGCAGAACGAAACGTTCTTCCGGCTGACCCAGGATCGCTTTCTGCAGGTCCTGCGGGACCATGCCGATCCGCAGGATCTGCGCGCTCGACTGGAAGCCGCGGAGCGCAGGAACCTCGACTATTACGGCTTCGGGGTGAAGGGCTTCACCCTCTCGATGATCGAGACCGCGATCGAGGTGACCGAGGGTCGCGTGCCCGCATCGGTGATCGGCGACCTCGTGGCGATGGGTCGCGACCTGCTGGAACACCCGATGGAACTTCTGCCCCATGCCCGCGCCACGGTCACCACGCTGGCGGGCGACTACCGCCTTGTCCTGATCACGAAAGGTGACCTCCTGCACCAGGAACGCAAGCTGGCGCAGTCGGGTCTGGGAGAGTTGTTCGACGGTATCGAGATCGTATCGGACAAGACCGAAGCCACCTACCGGACGGTATTCGCGAGGCATGGCACTGGGGCCGACCAGGCGCTCATGGTCGGGAATTCTCTGAAATCGGACGTCATCCCGGCGCTGCGGGCCGGGGCCTGGGGCGTGCATGTTCCCCATGAGCACGAATGGGCGTTCGAGGCCGCCACCGCCCCGACCGACCACCACCGCTTCCACGTTCTGCGCGATCTGGGGGAATTGCCGGAACTCGTGCGAAAGCTGGCAGGATGAGCCCCACACTTTGCGAGAGACCCGGGCACTAACCCCAACATATGCCATTATCGGCAAGAATGTGCTGCCCCCGCGCAACTAAATGAACTAATCCTTGAAAGCCATTGGAATTTTTGGGTTTTCGCGCGCAAGGTCCTGTGCTAGCGTTCTGGCCGAGGCAGAAAAAGGCACCGGAAAATCCGGGCCAGCAGGCAAAGGGTGGGCGACGTGGCATCGCTTCTCGGGCGGATTTATCACGCTATATTCTTGGCATTCGTGGTCAGCGCGGTTGTCGTGACCTCTCCATTGCAGGCCGCGCCCTTCGCGGCGATCGTCATGGATGGGCGGACGGGCGAGGTGCTTTACGAAAAGAACGCCGATACGCGGCTTCATCCGGCGTCGCTGACGAAGATGATGACGCTCTACATCGTCTTCCAGGAGATCGAGGCGGGACGGCTGACGCTGGACACCAAGGTCACCGTGACGAAGTACGCGGCCTCCCAGCCGCCGTCGCGCCTGGGCCTGAAGCCGGGCCAGAAGATCGCTGTCCGCTACCTGATCCGCGCCGCCGCGATCAAGTCCGCAAACGATGCGGCCTCGGCCCTGGGCGACCATATCGGCGGCGACGCCGCGAGCTTCGCCAAGCGGATGACACGCACCGCGCGGCAGCTTGGGATGCACAACACCACATTCAAGAACGCCAACGGCCTGACCGCCGAAGGGCATCTGTCGACGGCCCGGGACATGAACATCCTGGGTCGCCATGTTTTCTACGATTTCCCGCAATACTACCACATCTTCTCGCGTCGCACGGCGGATGCGGGCGTGGCGCAAGTGTCGAACACCAACACCCGCTTCCTTGACAACTACGAAGGCGCGGACGGCATCAAGACCGGCTACACCGTGGCCGCGGGCTTCAACCTGACGGCCTCGGCCCACCGCGGCAAGAAGCATGTCATCGCGACGGTGTTCGGCGGGACCTCGACCGCCAACCGCAATGCGAAGATGAAAGAGCTGATGGACATCGGCTTCGACCGGTCGAAGAACAACGTGAAGGAACAGCCCCCCGTCGCCGCGGCGGTCGAGGATGCGCTGGTCGCCGCACTGGAAACCGGCATCGACGAGATCGACGCCGAGGGCGGCGCGGGCAAAGTCGTCCGCGTCTCGGGCGAAGTGAAGGTCTCGCCGCGTCCCAGGGCCCGGCCGACGATCCCGGCGGTTCCGGACGAGGTCGTGGTGGCGATGAATGCCACGATCGAGGATGCCCTTGCAGAGGCAATCGCGCCGCCCGCACCGGAAGGAACGCTGGAATTCCAGGCCGAGGCGATGGCTCCCGATGCAGTGCCGGAGGAGGCAGAGACGAGTCTTGCTGCCGTCGAGGCACCTGAAGCCGCCGTTGAAGGCCTTCTGACCGAAGCGCTGCCCGTCGGAGATGAGATCGCGCTTGCTGCGGTCGAGCCGGGAACACTTGAGGCGCAAGCTCTGGCTCTGAAGTCCGGAGAGGCTCCTGCCGGGGAAATGCTTGCAGCCCTCCCCGAAGCCGAAGCCGTTCCGGTGGCTCAGCCGGACCCGGCCCTGGCCGAATTCAAGCCGCTGGCCCGCCCGGATACGCTGGTGGCGACCGCAGTGGCCGAAGTGGCGGCCGAGCCCGAGGCTCCGCTCCTCGTGGAGGAGGTCGTCGTCGCCGAGGCTGCCCCGGAGCCGGAGCTGGTTGTGACCGATCCCGGCACCGACGTCGCCCTTGCGGATGCCGCTCCGCTTCTGGACCAGGTGACCGAGGTCGAGCCGGTTGCAGGTGCGGCGAGCCTCGCCCCCCCCGACATCGAGCTGGCCGCCGCCTCTGTCGCGGCCCCGCTTCCGAAGCGGCAGGCCCCGATCTTCGACGCTGTGGCGGCCGAAGAAGCGACTGCGGAAGAGCAGCAGGAAGTCGTCGTGGTGATGTCGACCGCGGGCGGGCGGCACTTCGGGGTGAACGTCGGCGAGTTCCCGTCGCGCTACGATGCCGAGAAGGCGCTTCTGAAGACGGCGCTGGCCGAGAGCGCGACGCTGAACGAAGGACTGCGCAAGACGACCCAGTCGGGCGGGGCCTGGCGCGCGAGCTTCATGGGGCTGACCGAAGAGCAGGCCGAGCTTGCCTGCCGCCGCCTGACGGCGCGCGCGATCCCCTGCGAAACGGTGGGAGGCTGATCATGGTCGCGCTGGTCTTCCCCGCACTCCCTACGGTCACCCTGCCCGTCACCGGCCGTGCCGAACGTTTCCCGGTCCGCCGCATCTTCTGCGTCGGCCGGAACTATGCCGAGCATACGAAGGAAATGGGGGGCGATCCCGAGAAGGAGGCGCCGTTCTTCTTCACGAAGCCCGCCGATGCGGTGGTGGAGTCCGGCTCCCGCATTCCCTACCCGCCTGCGACCAACAACCTCCATCACGAGGGGGAGCTGGTGGTGGCCATCGGCAAGGGCGGCGCGATGGTCTCGGAAGAGGCTGCCGAGGCGATGATCTGGGGCCACGCGGCGGGCAATGACCTGACCCGGCGCGACCTGCAGGCCGAGGCGAAGGAACGCCGCCGGCCTTGGGACATGGCGAAGGGGTTCGACAAATCGGCGGTGGTGGGGGCGATCAAGCCGGGACCCCTGCCGGACTCGCGGCTCCGCTGTTCGGTGAACGGGGCGGTGCGGCAGGAGGCGTCGCTGTCCGACATGGTCTGGTCGCCCGCGGCGATCATCGCGGCCCTGTCGCAGATGGTCAGCCTGTCGCCGGGGGATCTGATCTTCACGGGGACGCCGGCGGGTGTGGGTCCGCTCAATCGCGGCGATACTTGCAAGGTCGAGATCGAGGGTCTGCAGTCGGCGACGGTGACCATCGCCTGACTGTGTCCACGGTGGACAAACGGCGCGATGCCAATGAAATCAAAGGCTTGGAATTTTCCGTTAGGGTGGTGTTAACCCTCTGACTCAGGGCTTCGGACGGTCGTCCCAGTCCTTGGTCAGGATGCGGTTCGCGTCGCCCTCGGGGTCGTCGAACTGCTTTGTCCGCATCGCCCAGAAAAAGGCCGCGAGGCCGATACCTCCCAGGAGGAGCGACACGGGGATGAGGATCGCCAGGATCTCCATTACTTCAGCCGCATCGCGTTGAGGGTCACGGTGATCGACGACAGCGACATGGCCAGCGCGGCTGCAAGCGGCGTCGCCATGCCGACCAGCGCCAGCGGGACGGCCACCACGTTGTAACCGCCGGAGATCAGGAAGTTCTCGATCATCCGCCGCGCGGACTGGCGGCCGATGCGGACGGCGTCGGCGATCGGGGCGATGTCTTGTCCCAAGAGCACGATATCCGAGGCCACACGCGCCGCATCCAGCGCCGAGGCGGGGGAAATCGAGACATGGGCGGCCGCAAGGGCGGCGGTGTCGTTCAGCCCGTCGCCGACCATGAGGACCTTGCGTCCCCCGGCGGCGAGTTCGGCCACGCGGGCGGCCTTTTCGGCGGGAAGGACTCCGGCCTGCCACTGCGGGATGCCGAGGCGCTGGGCGAGGTCGCGCACCGGGGCTTCCGCGTCTCCGGACAGGAGTTCGACCTTCAGGCCTGCGGCTTTCAGCGCGGCGACGGCCTTGTCCGCACCGGGACGCAGGCGGTCGGTGAAGGCGAAGGCGTGGGTCTGGCCGTCCAGCGACAGGTAGGTCGCGGTCATTTCCTCCGGGGGCGCCCCGCACCAGTCGGCGCGGCCAAGGCGGACTCGGGTGCCTTGGTATTGGCCCTCGATCCCGTGGCCGGGGACCTCGCGGATGTCGGTGACGTTTGCCGGGGCGATCCCTGCGGCCTTCGCGCCCTCGGCCAGCGCGCGGGCGAGGGGGTGGGAGGAGCCTGCGGCGAGGGCAGCCGCGACGGCGACGGCGGCGCCCGGGTGGTCTGTCAGAGCGACAGGTTCGGGGGTGCCAAGCGTCAAGGTACCGGTCTTGTCGAA
>Ga0208243_1000284_pt1 | contig 34431 bp, 27 predicted proteins | sample Subbio2Aug_QV12A_FD_184826 | JGI IMG/M metagenome (GOLD analysis project Ga0208243, IMG submission 184826) | Serpentinite rock and fluid subsurface biosphere microbial communities from McLaughlin Reserve, California, USA - CR12Aug_QV12A (SPAdes) | ecosystem: Environmental > Terrestrial > Deep... | reverse complement strand
CCCGCTGCCGGGAGAGCGCGTCGTCGAGCCGCTCCCATCCCGCCGGCAGGTCTCCCGAGCCGCCGATCACCAGCACCCGCGAAAGCGTCGGCACCGCGGCCAGAATGCCCTCCGCCTTCGCGAAGCAGGCGCCGTCCAGCTCCGGTGCCGGCACGACGAGCAGGCTCGCCTGCTCCGCCGCGAGCAGGTCGACGATCGCCTCGCGGCTGAGCAGGTGGTTGAGCGTGCTCGCCACCCCCGCCACCTGCGCGCCGAACAGCAGCGGAAACAGTTCCGGCACCGTCGGCGACAGGAAGGCGGCCACGCCGCGGCCCGGTGCGATTCCCATCGCGCGGAACAGGTTGGCCGCGCGCGTCACCGCGTCGAGCAGCTCTCGATGCGTCAGCGAAATCCCGACGTCGCCCGCGTCCGGGGAGCGCAGTACGGTCAGCGCCTTGCGCGAGCCTTCATGCTCGGCGGTCGCCAGGAACAGGTCGTAGAGGTTCCGCGCCGTCACCAGCTCGTCATAGGGCAGCGCCTCGATCGCCTCGATGTCGGCGATGGTGCGGACCGTGCTGACGGGGCGCGTCGTCTTCGGCACCCGCGCCATCAGTGCACCGCGGCATACATGATCGTCTCCTCGTCGGTGCGGTGCCCGTCGAACTCCTCGACGATGCGGCCCTGTCGGCAGACCAGGATCCGGTCGGAAAGTTGCAGGATCTCCGGCAGGTAGGACGAGATCACCATCACCGCGATGCCCTCGTCGGCGAGCCGGTTGATCAGCTGGTGGATCTCGGCGATGGCGCCGACGTCGACGCCGCGCGTCGGTTCGTCGAAGATCACCAGCCGCGGCTTCTGCACCAGCGCCTTGGCCACGACCACCTTCTGCTGGTTGCCGCCCGACAGTTCGATGACCTTCGCGTCGGCATTGATCGCCTTCACGTTGAGTGCCGCGATCCACTCCTGCGCCAGCGTGCGCATCTCGCTCATCGACACGGCGGCCGATGTCGTCCGCCCGCCCGCCAGCGCGCCGAGATGGATGTTCTCGGCGATCGACATCGTCTCGAAGAAGCCTTCGAGCTTGCGGTCCTCGGTGACGTAGAGGATGCCGTCGCGCACGGCCGGCCGAGGCACGCGGTAGCGGACGGACCGCCCGTCGAGCCGCACCTGGCCGCCGTGGAAGAGGTCGCGCTTGAACACCCCCGCCACCACCTTCGCCGTTTCGGTGCGCCCCGAGCCGATGAGCCCGAAGACGCCGGTGATCTGGCCGGCGAAGAGGGAGAAGGACGTGTTGCGCACGACGCTTCCCATCGACAGGTTCTGGACGCTGAGCACCTTCTCGCCCGCCGGGCGGATACGGCGGCCTTCGGTCGAGCCGTAGATCTCGCTGCTCAGCGTGCGCCCCACCATGGCGCGCACGATCTTCTCGCGGTCGAAGGCGGAGGCCGCGTCGGTGACCACGTGTTCCCCGTCGCGCATGATGGTGATCCGGTCGGCGATCGCCAGCGCCTCCTCGAGCGCGTGGCTGATGAAGATGATCGACACGCCGCGCTGCTTCAGCCGCGCGACCAGCGAGAAGAACTGGTGCTTCTCCTCCGGCGTCAGGGTCGCCGTCGGTTCGTCGAAGATGATCACCTGCGCATTGTGGTGCACGGCGCGCGCGATCTCGACCATCTGCTTCTGGCCGGCGCCGAGCGCCGACACCATCGCGGTCGGATCGACGTGGAAGTTCAGCGACTGCAGGAACTGCTGGCCGGCGATGTAGATGCCGCGCAGCCGGTGGAAGCGCTGCGCGTCGGTCATGTAGATGTTCTGCGCCACGGTGAGCGACGGGACGAGGCTGGTCTCCTGGTACACCATCGCGATGCCGCGCTTCAGGGCTTCGGAGGGCGACCCGATGTCGGCTTTCGCGCCGTCGATCCAGATCTCGCCCGACGTCGGCTGCACGACGCCGGCGATCATCTTGGTCAGCGTCGACTTGCCGGCGCCGTTTTCGCCGAGCAGCGCATGCACCTCGCCGCGTTCGAGCGTGAAGGACACGTTTCGCACCGCGGGCACCCCGCGATATTCCTTCGTGCCGTTGCGGACTTCGACGATCGGGTTCACGCCGCATCTCCCTTCGCGTCCGCGAGCGGCATCCGCACGACGACGCCGTCGCCGCGCGCCGCAACGATGACCTCGCCACCGTGCTCGATCACGCCGGTGACGCCGTGGGTGGCGCCGTCCGCGCGGCTCTGCAGGCTGATGCGCGGCTGGAACGACGCATCGAGCCGGGCGCAGAGGCCGAACGACATCGTCGGAGCCCATGGCTTCAGAAGCCCCAGATGCTTCACGCCGCCGCCCTGCAGGGGCTCGTAGTAGCTGCGCCCGGACCGGAGCTTCGGGGCGACCCAGAAGGGCTGCGGCACCTCCGCCATCATCCGCCGCCGGTAGACCGGTTCGCGCAGCACGAACTCGACCAGCTGGCTGCGTGGCGCAAACAGCGAAAGCCACCACCCCTCGGCGGACGGCGACAGGCGCCCCGGATAGCCCGGCAGGTCGGCCAGCACCACCCGGTCGATACGCCCGCCCGCGTTGAGCCGGACGAGGCGATGCCGCCAGGCTTCGGAGACGACGAGCCCGGAACCGTCCGGCGCGATGCCGCAGGGCCAGGCCAGGCCGTCGGCGATGCGCGTGACGGCGCCGCCGTCGAGGTCGAGGCGCCAGAGACTGCCGGACGCATTGCGTTCGAGCAGGTCGCGCTGCCAGTCGCCGGCGGCGTTGGCGGCCGAGCCGTTGGCGAGGTAGAGCGCGCCGCCGCTCGCGGCGATCGCCGTGATGCACCGGACCGCCGGGTCGACCCGGTAGCGCCGCCCGTCGAAGGGTCCGCCCTCGATCAGCACGGAGCCGTCGTCGAGCGCGATCGCCAGGCCGTCCGCGCCGACGGAGGCGATGCAGACGACGGGCGAGCCGTAGCTCCTGCGGACCATCCAGCTTCCGTCGGGCAAGGCGGCATGGACCCCGCTTCCCACCGACGCGACGAGCGCGCCGGCATGGACGGCGAGGCAATCGACGTCCGGAAGCGGCACCCGCGACGGCGCCGTGTCGAGGAGGCGGTTCGGCCGCATGGCGCCGTCGAGCGGCGGCACGGTCACGGCGGCCTCGCCGCGGCCGAGCAGATTGTCGAAGGTGCGGGAAAGGACGCCGATCATGACTGGCTCCAGTAGGAGGACGGTCCGGTCCAGGCGGGGTCCATGCCGTCGAGCTTCAGCCGTCCGACACGGTTGTTGAGGATTCCGCCGATGTAGAGGTGCCCCTTGTGCTCGCGCATCGAGGTGATCATCGGATGGTTCTCGCCGCCGGAATCCCACAGCGTCTCGATGATCCGGCCGGTCTCGTCGAAGCGGACGACGCAGCCGGTGTTGATGTTGGGATACATCCATTCGTCCGGCGCGATGCGGCGCGCCATGCGCCGGCGGAAGCCCGGCATCTTCAGCGCAAGGTCGAGCGACGGCGTGCGGATGCCGACGAGCGCCAGCCAGTAGGTGCCGTCCGAGGCGCGATTGATGTTGTCGGGATAGCCGGGCAGGTCCGGGATCACCGTCTCCACCGTGCCCTTCTTCGGTCCGTCGAACCAGTAGCGGCTGACCCGGCAGGCCCAGGTCTCGGCGAACAGGAAGGACTGTCCGTCATGCGTCATGCAGATGCCGTTCGGGAACACCAGGTTCTTCAGGACCGTCCGCGTCGAGCCGGTGTTCGGGTCGTAGCAGATGATGCGGCCGTTGCCGCGCGATTCCAGGCAGTCGACCGGCCATTCGTGCATCTCGTAGCGCACGGTCGCCTCGCTGAAGAAGACGCGGCCGTCGGGCGCGATGTCGAGATCGTCGGCGAGCCTGAGGCGCGAATCGTCGATGATCGAGAACCAGGAGCGGTTGGTCTCGTCGGTCAGCTTCCCGACGGTCCCGTCCCGGCCGATCCGGTAGAGGCCCATGCCGCCGATGCAGACCAGCAGGGCGCCGTCCTTCGCGAAGGCCATGCCGAGCGGCCGTCCGCCGGTATGCGCGAACACCTCCTGCTGCGTGTAGTCGGGGGCCAGGAAGCGGACGATGTCGCCGGTGCGGTTGCCGACATAGATGTTGTCGTCCTCGTCGAGGATCACGTCCTCGGGGCCGTCGATGCGGTCGAGGCCGATCGCCTCGACGGGGCGCAGCCGGTCGTTCAGCGCATAGGCCGACGCGCCCGACGTCGCGGGTGCCGCTGGCAGCTCCGAATAGGTCGGCGACACGTAGACCTTCGACAGGAATTTGTGCCGGTTCTTCAGCCAGCGGACGTCGATGGCGACGGCGGCGAGCAGCACCGCGCCGAGCAGCAGCGAATTCGCGCCGCTGGTCACGCCGAGCCGCACAAGGCTGTTGACCATGATCATCACGATGATCGAGCCGATCACCGCCTTCGCCGCCGATCCGCGGCCCCCGCCGAGGCTGTTGCCGCCGAGCACGGCGGCCGTCAGCGCAGCGATTTCGAGGCCGATGCCGGTGTCGGCGCCCGCGCCGCCGAGCCGCGAGGCGAACAGCGCGCCGGCGAGCGCCGCCAGCGTGCCCGAGACGACATAGGTCGAGCAGATCACCCGGCGGACCGGGATGCCGACATTGTGCGCAGACCGGCGCGAGCCGCCGACGGCAAGCACGTGCCAGCCGGCGCGGCTCCGGCTGAGGAAGAGGTGGAGGACGATGGCGAGCGTCACGGCGACGACGACGCTGAAGGGAACGCCCAGAACGTAGCCTTCCCCGAGATAGTACCAGACGTCGGAGTCGGGATACACCGCGGCGATCGCGACCGAGTATTTCAGGAGCAGCATGTCGACGATGGCGCGCACGATGATGAGCGTCACCAGGGTCGTCAGGAAGGCCCGCAGCCGCAGATAGCCGACGAGCAGCCCGTTGACGAGCCCGACGGCCGCTCCGCAGGCGAGCGTTGCCGCGATGACCGCCGGCACCGGCCAGCCCGCGACGCTGAGCAGCGCCAGCGCGACGATGTTGCCCAGCGCGAACACCGACCCCACGCTGAGGTCGATGCCGCCGGCCACCATCACGATCGTCAGCGCCAGCACGATCAGGCTGAACTCGCCCCATTGCCGCGACAGGTTCGAGATGCTCGCGGCCCCGAAGAAGTCCGGGATCAGCGAGCCGAACACGGCGATGACGATCAGCAGGATCGCGAACGGGATCGCGTTGTCGACCCAGCGCTTGGTGAGGATCTCGCCGACCAGGTGGTCGGGCACGAGGCGGTAGCGCCAGCGCGCGATCGTGTCGGATGCTGCCATTTTCATTCTCGCGGTGGAGGCAGGACACGGGCGGCGGGCGCCGCCCGTGGTCGCGCGGGTCCGTTCAGCCCTTGGCGGGCAGGTCCCAGCACGAGGCCGCCGTCATGTTGTCCTTCGTCAGGAAGGTGAGCGGCGTGAACAGCGTGGTCTTGGTGGTTCCGGCCGGCTGCTTGAGCTGCAGCAGGTGCTTGATCATCGTCGCCATGTCGCGCGCCTGGCCCGGCACGAAATAGACCACCACCTCCGAATAGGTGCCGTTGGCGAGCCCGTCGCAGGCCATCCGGTTGCCGCCGCCCTGCGTCAGCAGGTAGACGTCCTTGCCCGATTCCTTGATGGCGGCGGCCGTGCCCACGTCCATCACGTCCCAGAAGCCGGTGATGGCGCAGAGGTCCGGATGCTGCTGGATCACGGTCGCGGCGATGTTCTTCGCCTTGGTCGCGTCCCAGTCGGCCGCCTGGTTGGAAACCAGCTGGACCTCGGGGTGCTTCGACAGCACGTTGTTGATGCCCTGCATCTGGTAGACGCTGGCGGCGGCCGTGAGCACGCCCTGGGTGATCGCCACCTTGCCGCTGCCGCCGTTCGCCGGCGAACACTTCTCCACGAGGCGCTCGCCGATCCGCTCGCCCATGCCGACATAGTCGGCGCCGATGAAGGCGTCGGTCGAATAGCTCGAGCGCATGTTCACCTGCACCACGTAGATGCCGGCCTCTTCCGCCTTCCGCAGCAGCCGCGCGTAGGACTGGACGTCCGGGTTGTGCACCACGATCACGTCGGGCTTCTCGGAGATCAGCGAGGTGATCGCCGCGGCGCCTGCGTCGGTGCTCCAGTTCGGGTCACGGATGTCGAAGGTGACACCGAGCGGCTCGAAGGCTTCCTTCAGTCCGGCTGCCCAGCCTTCGGTCAGGTCGAAGCCCATGGCCACGGGCACGTAGGCGATGCGCTTGCCCTTGAACGAGTCATAGTAGGGGGCGCGGGTGGGGTCGTCGATGCCCTGGGCGAGAGCGGAGCCGGCGGTCAGGGCGAGCGTCGCGGCGAGCATGCAGGTCTTCAGCAGTCTCATGTTTTTCCTCCCGATGAGAACGAGCCTAGATGTCCCCTTGCTGAGCGGTCTGCTCGTCGCGGGGGTTGATGATCGTGTCGATGACGATCGCTGTGAGAAGGATGACGCCCTTGATGACGTTCTGGACGGTGTACTGGATGTCGAGGATCGTCATGCCGTTGAGCAGGACCCCGATCAGCAGCGTGCCGACGATGACGTTGCGGATGCCGCCCTTGCCGCCCGACAGGCCGATGCCGCCGAGCACGACGACGAGGATCACGTCGTAGACGTAGGTCGAGATCGCGACGCGGGTGTTCATGCTGGCCACCGACGCCGCGGTCACGATCCCGGCCGTGTAGCCGATCAGCGACGAGATCACGTATTGCAGGACGACGACCGGCCGCGTGGGAACGCCGGTGATGCGCGCGGCGAGCAGATTGTCGCCGACGGCGCGCAGGTAGCGGCCGGTCCTGCTGTAGCGCAGGAACAGATGGCCGCCGAGACAGACCGCGGCGAAGAGGAAGATCGGCACCGGAACGCCTTGGATCGTGCCCTGTCCCAGCCAGAGCAGCGGCCGCGCGGCGTCCGACATGTAGACGACGTCGAGACCGAACAGGAAGTAGCGGCCGAAGCCGTAGATCAGCGTCCCCATGGCGAGCGTGGCGAAGATCGCGGGGATTTCCACATAGGCGATGAGCCAGCCGCTGAACGCGCCGACGGCGAGGCTGAAGGCCAGCCCGAGCGTCAGCGCCAGGGGGAGCGGGATGCCGCTGCCGACGAGGTGCAGGGTCCAGGCGACGGAAACCGCCATCAGCGCGACCAGCGACAGGTCGATGCCGCGGCCGATGACGACGAGCCCCATCGCCACGCCCAGGATGCCGAGGATCGACACGCTGCGGACGAGGTTCAGGATGTTGTTGGTCGTCAGGAAGCCCGGCAGGGTCAGCGCGAAGACGAGGCACATCAGCAGCGCCAGCGAGAAAACGATCTGCTCCTGGCTGAGCCGGCCGAATGGTTGCATGTCCGCCCTCCCGCAGATGCCGTCGACGGGCCGAGCCGATCGACGCCGGCAACCTAGCGGTCGGGTCGGCGGCGTTCTTTCGCGACGGCGCACAAGTTTTACTTAAGAGCGCACATCGCGCGGGAACCGCTGGACGCGGTCGTCGCGCAGGATTACCCTGCGGAATTGCCGGCTCGGTCAGACGGGAGGAGATGTCGGGCGGATCGTCGGCGCACGGCTCTGGAGGGGGATTCCGTGGACCTCGTCTTCTCGACGGACGATCACGAGCCCGCGCGCCGCTACGCGGCCTGGCGCGACGCCATCTGCGACGTCTACGTGCATGTCGACGTCGCCGCGACGGACCCGGATCGCTACCGCGGCTTCATCCGCGAGGCGAAGTTCGGCGAGGTCGCCATGACCGACATCCTGTTGTCGGAACAGCGGATCCAGCGCAATCGGCAGCACATCTCCCGGCTCGACAAGGACTGCTACTACCTGCAGCTCATTCATCGCGGCAACCTGAGCGTGCTGCAGCACGGCGCGACGCACCGGTCGAACGCCGCCCGCGGCGCGCTGTTCTGCGCCACCGAGCAGTACGAGCTCCAGTGCCACGGCGAGGTGCGGTCCTTCTATCTCGAGATCCCGCGCGACGCCTTCGCGCAGCGCTTCCCGCGCGAGCGGATTCCGCTTTCGGCGTCGATCAACACGACCCAGGGGCTCGGCCGCATCGCGACCGAGTTCTGCGCGACGCTGGCCACGGAGGGATCGAAGCTCGACGACGCCATCCGCGCGGGACTGGGCAACCAGCTGATGGACATGCTGGCCTTCACGCTGATGTCGTCCGAGGGCGACGTTCCCTCGGCCGACGGTTCGGTGAAGAAGGCGCGCCTGATGTCGGTCCAGCAGTGGATCGAGGCGCATATCGGCGAGCCGGACCTGTCGCTCGAGAGGGTCGCCGCCGAGAACGGCATGTCGCTGCGCTATCTCCATCTCCTGTTCGAGCCGAGCGAGATGTCGGCTTCGGAATGGATATGGAACCGCCGCCTGCAACTCGCCTACGATCGGCTGGCGAAGGGGGACGGGCGCTCGGTCACCTCCGTCGCCTTCGACCACGGGTTCAACAGCTCGTCCCATTTCTCGACCATGTTCCGGCGAAAATACGGGATATCCCCGCGCGACGTCGGGCGGCCGCGCTGATGCCGGCCCGGCGGTCCGCGCCCGTGACCGGAAGGCCCGGCGACGTTGCGGCAGAATGAGCCTTGGACGGGGCGAATATTCCGTTGTTTCGCGGTCGCGCTATGCTCTACCCTAGGCCACCGAAACGCCGCACCGAGATGCCGAGGCCATGAAGAACCCGCTTTTCTACAGGAAGATCGTCCCGCTGGACAACGTCAGGCACCGCGAGCTGCGCCTGGCGCGGAAAGCGAACGTGTTCCCCTTCGCCCGCGGCGCCAATCTCGTGCCTGCGGTGATCGACGAGTTCGGAGCGGCGATGGCCCATCTTCCCATCGCCTTCGTGCCGGGGGCCGGTCAGCCCGCTGCGGTGTTCGTGCTCGGGCTGGAGCCGGGCAACAATCTGTTCCTCGAGGCCGACGACAGCTGGGCCGGACGCTACGTTCCCGCCTATCTGCGCCGCTATCCGTTCATCGTCGGCGACGTCAAGGGCGGCGACGCCCTGCTCTGTTTCGACGAGGCCGACGAGGGGATCAGCCGCAAGGATGGCGAGAGGCTGTTCACCGAGGCCGGCGAGGCCGGGCCGCTTGTGAAGCAGGCGCGCGATCTGTCCGCCAATTACAAGCGCGCGGCCGACCGCACCGACGAATTCTGCGCGACCCTCCAGAAGCTCGGCCTGTTCTCGTCCGTGACGCTGAACGCGCAGACGCCGGACCGCGGCAACATGGTCGTGCACGGCCTGTTCACGATCGACGAGGCGGCCGTCGACCGGCTCGGTTCCGAGGACCTGAAGCTCCTGCACGAGAAGCGCTTCCTGAAGCCGATCTTCCAGCACCTCGCAAGCATGGGCGCGATCGCGAAGCTGGCCGACCGCAACGCCGCGCGGCGGAAGGCGTCGGCGGCCTAGTTCCGCCGGCGCGTTCGCTGCATCGCTTGTCGTGCACCCGTCCGCGACGGGTGCCGCGTCGATACCCGTCAGGCCGCCGCGCTCTCGCGTGCGCGGTCGAACACCAGGTTCTCGGCCCGGTCACGGGCCGCGGCGGCGCAGTGCTCGCGGTACTTGTGGAAGCCGCCGATGAACATGGTCAGCCCCTGCGGCTTGCCCTTCACGTTGGCGCCGACCCACCAGGTGTTGGCCTTGCGGATGAGCGACTTCTCGGCCAGCAGCGCGACGAGATCCATCCAGGCGTTCTCGGCGCGGGCGGACGGCTCGACGGTCCGCAGGCCGTTCCCGTCCATATAGGCGATCAGCTCGGCGATCCAGTCGACGTCGTGCTCGGCGATGGTGATGAGGTTGGCCAGCGCCGCCGGGCCGTTCGGGCCGTTCGGCGCGAAGAGGTTCGGGAAGCCCTCCAGCATCATGCCGAGGTAGGAGCGCGGTCCGCCGGCCCATTTTTCCTTCAGCGTCCGGCCGTCGCGGCCGACCACGTCGAAGGCGAGCAGCGCGCCGGTCAGCGCGTCGTAGCCCGTCGCGAAGATCAGGATGTCGAGTTCGGTCTCGCCCGATTGCGTGCGGATTCCCTTCGGCGTGATCTCGACGATCGGGTCCGCCGCCACGTCGACCAGATGGACGTTCGGCCGGTTGTAGGTCTCGTAATATTCGGTATCGAGGCAGGGCCGGCGGGCGAAGATCGGATAGCCTTTCGGCTTCAGGGCTTCCGCCGTCTTCGGGTCGGTGACGATCTGGCCGATCTTCTCGCGCACGAAGTCCGCGACCTGGTCGTTGGCCTCCTGGTTCGACAGGAGGTCGGCGAAAGACCCGAGGAAGGTGTGGCCGCCGTTGATCCAGGCCTGCTCCATCACCTGCCGGCGCTGCGTCGGCGGCAGGCTGAAGAAGGGCCGGGAGGTCGCCGGCCGCGTGCCGCCGGTCGGATTGTTGCGCATCGCCTCGCGCATGGCGCGGTAGTGGCGCTTCATCTCGGCGACGTAGTCGGGTTCCAGCACGTGGTTGCGCATCGGCAGCGTGAAGCTCGGGGTCCGCTGGAACACGAACAGTTCGCCCGCCTGGCTGCCCAGCGTCTGGATGATCTGCACCCCGGTCGAGCCGGTGCCGATCACGCCGACGCGCTTGCCTGCGAAGTCGACGGGCTCGTGCGGCCATTTCTGCGCGCGCAGCAGCAGGCCCTCGAAGCGCTCGATCCCCGCGATGTCCGGATCCTTCGGCACCGAAAGCGGACCCGTCGCCATGACGCAGTAGGGCGCCTCCAGCACCTCGCCGCCGTCTGTCGTGGCGCGCCAGACGTTCGCTTCGTCGTCCCAGGCCGCGCGGGTCACACGGGTGTTGAAGAGATAGTTGCGGCGCAGGTCGAGCTTGTCGGCCACGAAGTTCGCATAGGCCAGGATCTCCGGCTGGGCGGCGAACTGCTCGCTCCAGGTCCATTCCTGCTCGATCTCGGGCGAGAATCCGTAGCTGTAGTCGACGCTCATCAGGTCGCAGCGCGCGCCCGGATAGCGGTTCCAGTACCAGACGCCGCCGACGTCGCCGCCGGCCTCGACGCCGACGACCACCTTGCCCATCTCGCGGAACTTGTAGGTCGCGTATAGGCCGGCGAACCCCGCGCCGACGACGATCACGTCGATGCGCCGCGCCCGCGGGTTGATTCCCTGTTTTTCGTCCCTGTCGTCCATCGCAGCAATCTCCTCCCGCGCCGGTCCCGCGACGGACGGGTGCGGCCTCCGCCGTTCCGCCATCGGATACGGCAGGCCTGCCCCTAACGTCGCTTCGGGCGCGTCTGACCTCTTCCGGCGGCTGCCGGCCTTCCATCGGGTTCCTGCCTCGGCGACACCCTCCCGGGCCACCCTCGGCAGCTCGGACGCAGCATCGAACCGCAGCCTGATCAAGTCAACGATATCGCGAATGCGCAGGGATCATTCACACATGTGAAAGACGACGGGTGCCCGCCGTTCCGTTTGTGAAGGCGCGGGAGCGGATCGGCGCCCGGCGGTCGAGCGTGGCGCTGGATGGCGGGCGGGACAGGTCCGGCCGTCCGGCCGGCGCGCGATCCACCTGCGAGAGGCGGCCGGATGGCTGCGCAGGAAGCGCCCCGCATCGACCGGTTTGCCGGACGCGCGAGAACCCGCTAAGCACCACCATCCCTGGAGCGACCGATGACGACACCACCCGCAGCACCCCCCTTCGGCCGGTTGAAGCCCGGACCGATCGCCTCGCGCTTCCTTGCCCTCGCGCGGCGCACGGGGCAGGGGCGCGCGTCCGCGCTGCTGCGCTCGCTGTGCTACAGGCTGGCCGGCGGTCGGTCGGGCGGACCCTTCGACCTGACGGTCTTCTCGGGCCAGTCGGTCAGGCTCCACCCGACCGGAAACCTCTGCGAGAAACGCGTCTTCACCAGCGACCGTCACTGGGACGTGCCGGAGCGACGATTGATCGACCGTGCGGCCCGCGAAGCGTCCGGAGTATTCTCCTTCGTCGACGTCGGCGCCAATGTCGGCCTCTACTCTCTCCACGCCCGCAGTGCGGCCACTGCTGCCGGCCTGCCCCTTCGGGCGGTGGCCATCGAGCCGCAGCCCGAGATGCTGCGCCGCCTCCGTTTCAACATTGCAGCCTCGGGCGCCGACGGCGAGATTCTCGTGTGCCCCTGGGCCGTCACGGCTGTCCCGCAGACCGTCCGCATCGACGCGGAAGCCGGGAACTACGGCACCGGGCGCATCGTCGAGCATGGCGGCGCCTCGACCGTGGAGGTTGCCGGCCGGCCGCTGGTCGACGCGCTGGACGAGGCGGGGCTCGACCGGATCGACGTCCTCAAGATGGACATCGAGGGCGCGGAATTCCCGGCGCTCGAAGCCTTCTTCGCCACCGCCCCGCGCACCCGCTGGCCGCGCTTCATCATCATCGAGGCAGGCAAGGGATCGCTCGACCAGCCGGCGATCGCGCTCTGCCGCGACAGGGGCTATGTCGTGGAGGGCAGGGGCCGGCTCAACGCGCTGCTTGCGCTCGAGCAGACCGCGCAGCCCGGGTAGAGGCGTCCAGATATTCCGCGAGTTCGGCCAGCACCTCCGCCCATTGGCCGGGCCGCCTCTGGTGGATCAGCGTCACGCTGCCGTACCAGCGGCTGCCGGGTCCTTCGGCCGGCCAGGCCCAGTAGGACGGCACCGACAGCAGGCCGGCGGCCGGAACGCCGAAGGCTCCGGCGATGTGCAGCACCGAATTGTCGATCGTGACGACCGCGTCCGTCGATGCGAGGCTCGCCGCCAGGGCTCCGACGCTCGCCTTCGTGTCGATCGTGTCGAAGTGAATGCGACCGCCGAGCGCGGCCTCGAAGACGCGCCGCTCGTCGGGCGTCACGCCATGCTGCGCGGAATGGAAATCGGCGTCGAAGCGCGCGAGCAGGCCAGCCAGCGTGCTGGCCGGGATGTTGCGGTAGCGGCCCTGCGTCCGGTTGGTGGTCTTCCACGAGATCGCCACCTGCGGCCGCCGGCCGGGCATCCGGGGCTTCGTCTCCGGTCGCTCGAAGGGCCGCGCGGCGATGGGCGCGAAGTCCGCCTGCGACCGCACCACCAACGCCAGCGCGTCGCGCGCCGGTAGGAAGGCCGAGCAAAGGCCGGAAAGGTCGGCGAGATCGCTCTCCTTGTCGATGACCGCAGAGCCCGGGAAGTTCGTACGCATCACGTCGGCCAGGCGCGCGTCGCAGGCGAGGACGATCGGGATCCGGTGCACCTCTTCCAGCCGCTTCACCACCTTGGCGCACAGCAGCTCGCCCCCGAGGCTGGCTCTGAAGTTGAACCAGATCAGCACCGGCTTGTCCGTCGGCATCCCCGGATGCCAGACCGGAAGCCCCAGTTCGGAGACGAGCGCGTCCGGATGGTTCGGGTTCTCCACCCGGATCGGCCTGCCGGCTGGCGCCAGGCCCGGCGCATGGGCCTGCGGATCGAAGTCGGCACCCGGATAGCGCGGCCAGCCGCGTCCGACGTCGCCGAACTTGAAGTCGATCCAGTCCGTCATCTGCCGCGCCTTCGCGCCGTGGCGGCTGTTGCCGACCGTGGCGAAGCAGGCCCGCGCGGCAGCGTAGTCCCCTTCGTTGAAATGGCTGTCGGCCAGCGCGATCCGCAGCCGGTCCGCCGCCGTGGGGGCGCCTGTGCCGAGAACGGCGATGGCGGCCTGGGCCGGCCCGCGCATCAGCCGGGGGCCGAGGCCGCGGAAGATGTGTTCGATCACGCGCCTCATCGAATGGCCGACCGTTTCCTCACCGTCCCGCCGCTTCCGTATCGGGCTCGCCCGTGAACGGGTTGACCCTGGCCTTGCGGCGGAACAGCCCTCCTTCCCGGATCTTGTGGAACGTCCGGTACACCGCGAGCGCGCCCGGGATCCGGTGGACGGCATCGGCCAGCCCGTCCGTGCGGCCATCCGTCGCCACCGGCTGGCCGTCGAGGAAAGCCACCACCGCGCTCGCCACCGCCTCGACGTTGCCCGGCCGGAAGAACTCGGCATGGCCGCCATGCACCCAGATCGCCTCGACCGGGCCGTGGAACTGCCGCTCCCAGCCGGGCTTCCCCCAGCCGATCGCGCGATAGGCGCGCAGCCGGCTCTGCTTGCCGAACATGAACAGCAGCCGGCCCGGGAACGCCGCCAGCTTCGGCGTCGCGTGTTCGAGGATGATCATCCCGAGCACCGGCTTCCCCGCAGCGGTAAGGAGGCGCTCGAGCCGCTCGGCGATCCAGCCGCCGCGGCAGTTGCCGCCGAGATAGCACGGACCGGTCGGGTCGACCGAGAGGATCTCGGCAGCGTAGTGACGGGCGAGCCGGTCCAGCATGTCGTCGGACGGCGGGAACAGCCGGCCGCCGGAATAGAGGCCGAGGAGCGGCTGGTCGGCGTCGAGCTGCGGCGCCAGGCTTCCCATCTCGCGCGCCGGACTGTTGAAGCACCAGAACAGCGGGATCCGCGTCCCGCCGGTGTTGACGGCCTTCATGGCCGAGCCGGGCCGCAGCACCGGGATCGAGCCGAGGGCCATGACGCTGGCGAGCGAGCGGGCGTCCGCCGTCGAAAGCCCGTCTTCCGGCGCAGCGGCGACCGGTTCGGCGGGAACCGGTTCCGGCTGCGCCCCGTCGACCGCCTTCGCCATGGCCCGCACGGTCGTGATCTGTCCGAGCATCTCCTCCGGGAGCTTTCGGCCGAACGCCGCTTCCACCGCGAGGAAGACCCGGACGGCCGAGAGCGAATCGCCGCCGATGGCGAAGAAATCGCCATCGGGTCCGACCTTCGGCAGCTCGAGTTCTTCCGCCCAGATCGCCGCGATGGTCTGCTCCGTGGCGCTGGCGCCGGCCGCGGCGGCGGGCGCTCCGTCCACCTCGGCGGCCGGCCCGGAATCGAGCCGCGAGAGCGCCATCCGGTCGATCTTGCCGATCATGTTGCGCGGCAGGTCGTCGACGATGCGGATCCGGGACGGCACCTTGAAGGCAGCCAGTCGCGTCCGCAGGAAGGCGCGCAGGTCTTCCGGCGCGACTGTCCTGCCGTCGCGCAGCACCACGGCTGCCGCCACGTCCTCGCCGAGCGTCCGGTGGGGGACGGCATAGCACGCCGCCTGCGCCACCGCCTCGTGCGCCATCAGCGCGTCGTCCAGCTCCTGCGGGTTCACCTTCTCGCCGCCGCGGTTGATCAGCTGCTTGATGCGTCCGGTCAGGAACAGGTCGCCGTCGGAGTCGATCCGGCCGAGATCGCCGGTGTGGAACCAGCCGGCCCGGAACTGCTGCGCGTTCGCGTCGGGATCGTTTTCGTAGCCGGCGAAGACATTGTCGCCCCGCACCGCCACTTCCCCGGTCTCGCCGACCGGCAGGGTCTCGCCCGCGGGTCCGACGATCCGCAGTTGCGGGCCGCAGCTGCGGCCGACCGACCCCGGCTTGCGCAGGGCGGGCGGCAGCGCCGTCGAGGTGATCAGCGGGCCGGCCTCCGTCATGCCGAAGGTCTGGAGCACGGGAACGCCGAACGTCTCCTCGATGTCCTGCATCACCTGCGGCGGCAGGGCCGCCGCCACCGAGCGGAGCAGGCGCAGGCTGTGCGGCGTCACCGCCAGGCCGTTGCGCCGGGCATGCACGACGAGCTCGTTCAGCGTCGCGGGCACGCCCTGGAACCAGGTCGGCCGGACGGCGGGCAGCAGCTCGAAGAAGCGCGCCGCGTCGAAGCCCGGCGTGCAGACCAGCGTCCCGCCCGACAGGAGCGGCGCGAGCAGGAGATCGACGAGCCCGCCGACATGGAACTGTTCCCACATCGCCAGGCAGCGGTCGGACGGCGACAGGCCCATCGACCGCGCGACGTCGCCCGCGGAGGTGCAGACGTTGCGATGCGTCAGCGGCACGGCCTTGGCGCGACCCGTCGAGCCGGAGGTCAGAAGCACCAGCGCCACGTCGTCCGCGGCCGGCTGCGGCACGTCGCCGCGCGATCCGCTCACGCCGTCGATCGCGCCGTCCGGGGCAAGCCGCAGCAGTGGCAGCGCGAGCGCCCGCGCCGTCGCCACCGCCTCGCCCTCGTCGGCCGCCGACACCAGCAGCGCGTCGAGCCGCGTCTCGCGGAAATAGGCGTCGTACTCCGCCGCACGGTAGGTCGGGTTGAACGGCAGCGCCGCGCCCGCGCAGGTGACGCCGAGCAGCGTCACCGCCATGTCGAGGCCGTTCGGGAGGACGATCCCGATGCGCGGCCGCGGGCCGGCGCCGGTGACGCCGCCGAGGACGGCCGCGATGGTCTCGACCCGTGCGAGGACCGATGCGAAGGATAGGTTCCTGCCGCCGTGCTCCATCAGGGCCAGGGCATCGGGCGCGAGGCCTGCGGTCGCGCGCAGCGCGGTCAGGATGTCCGATGCCGGAAACGGACCGGTCCCGCTCGCCTGAAGGCCGACGCTCCGCTCGTGCACGTCCCGTTCTCCCGCTGCCTCAATGGGTGGCGTGGTGCTCGCGCCCGCAATTCGGGCCGGGAAGATAGCTCGTCCCCGAAAGCCGTCCGCCGCACCGATCAACCTCTCGCGGGCATATACGCTCCTGCTCCGCCCTTTGTCGATGGAGCAGGCGATGCCTCTGCTCTGGCGCTTCTTCCCGCCATAGCCAAGCGGAAGCATTGGGATTATCAGGAGTGCGGGCAGACTTGGGACGACTCATGAACAGGCAACTTGCGACCCCGTATTTTCGCGAACTGGAGCACCGGATCGCGCACCATGGGGGGATGTTCAACGCGCACCTGCATCTGGACCGCGCCGGCACCTACCACGAGACCGTCAAGCTGCTCGCGGAGACGAGGCGCGACGGCGCCGTCCTGCCCCTGTCCGGCAAGCATGCCCTCATCCCCCGCATCCATGCGAGCCGCTGCTACGAACGCAGCGAACTCAAGGCTCGCGCCGATGCCTATCTCGGCAACTTCATCGACGCCGGCACGCGACGGGCCGACACGCTGGTCGACGTCACCGACGACGGCATCGACCTGCGCGCCCTCGACGTCTTCCTCGAACTGAAGCACGAGCGGAGCGGCGCCCTCGACTTCAGGATCGGCGCCTACAATCCGCTGGGCTTCCGCGACGACCGGCCGCGCCGCTGGGACCTCCTGCTCGAAGGCGTGGCCAAGGCCGATTTCATCGGCCTCCTTCCCGAGCGCGACGACCGGGCGATGTATCCGGACCATATCGGCTTCGACGAATCCTGCCGCCGCGCGATCGCGCTCGCCATGGCGACGGGCAAGCAGGTCCACATCCATGTCGACCAGGCGAACCATCGTCACGAGGCGGCGTCGGAAGCCGTCATCGCGATCGCGCGCGAACTGGGCGCCGGCGTTTCGAAAAATGCCGAGCCGCTGATCTGGCTCATCCACCTGATCTCGCCCTCGACCTATCCGGAGCCCCGCTTCGAGCGCCTCGTCGCCGACCTCGCCGAACTCAACATCGGCGTCATATGCTGCCCGGGCGCCGCGATCAGCATGCGCCAGTACCGGCCGCTGATGTCGCCCACCTTCAACTCCATCGCCCGCGTGCTCGAACTGCTGGCCGGCGGCGTGCAGGTGCGGCTCGGCTCCGACAACATCTGCGACGTGACCTCGCCGATGGGCACGCCCGACCTGATGGACGAACTGCTGGTGCTGGCCAACGCCGTGCGCTTCTACGACGTCGAGATCATGGCGAAGCTCGCGGCCGGCGTCCTGCTCGACGACGACGATCTCGACCGCCTGCGGCGGCACCTGGCGGAGGATGCTGCGATCGTCGCCGCGACGGTGGCGGGACTGGGCTGAACGCCGGGCGGAAGGAACATCGTGAAGGTTGCGCTGACGAACTACACCGGCGGCCGGTCGAACTGGGGATGCCGCGCCACCAGCATCGGCCTCGTCCAGTTCCTGCAGAGCGAGTGCCTGCCGCCGGACGTCAGGCTGGACACCGTGGCCTTGCCGGTGGCGCATGAACTCGACCGGCTGCACGAGGCCCGCCACGGGAGGCGGCTCCGGGCCATCTACTCCAGTGACCGGCCGAGCGAGGCCGACCTCGATCTTCTGGAGGACCTCACGCGTGAGCGTTTCGGCCCGCACTTCGCGGTGGTCCGTGACGCGGACGTCGTCTTCTTCCAGGGCGAAGGAACGATCGGACCCGGCAACTACCTTCAGAACGTCCGGCTGTTCGGTCTGCCGTTTCTGGCCAGCCGCAAGTGGAAGAAGCCCGTCATTTCGCTGAACCAGACGATCTATTGCGCCGGGGAAGGGGATCGCCGCGTCCTGGCTGCGATCTTTTCGGGCTTCGATCTGGTCGCCGTCCGCGAGGCGGCGTCCTTCGCCTTCGCGTCGGAAATGGGCCTTTCCGACCGCCTCGTCTGCTGTCCCGACATGGCGTTCCGGGACGTCGGAACCGCTTCCGGGCATTCCGCGGCCCTTCCCGACCGGGACTATTTCTGCGTCACGGGCTCTGCAGCGTTGAAGAAGCTGGACGAAGGCATGATCGTCCGTGCGGTCGACGAAATCGCCCGCCTGACCGGACTGGCACCGGTGGCCGTGCACTCGCGCAAGCAGGACCGGGAGGTTCTGGCGACGCAACTGGACCCGATGCTCAGCGTCGGTGCCGGCGAGATGCCGGACCACCATGAGCTGGTGTCCGTCCTCGCCGGCGCGAAATTCGTGTTCGGCGGCCGTTACCACACCGCCGTCTCCGCCTTGTCGCAGACCACCCCCGTGATCCTCCTACCGGGAAACACCTTCAAGTCGGAAGGTATCGCTGACCTGATCGGCGTCGACTTCCGGGTATTCGCGCCGTCGGAGAAATCCGCCATGGCGAAAGCCGCGCTCGATCTCGTGGTCCGCCAGGAAGAGGTCCGCGCCGCGATCGCCGGCGGGCTGCGGCGGATCGCCGACATGCAGGCGGACTTCGCCGCCCTCCTTCGCGAGCATCTGAGCGGTCGGCGTGTCGACGTCTCTGGGTATGCGTCGTTGCGGCCGGCTGTCAGATGGACCGACCGTCACCGCTTCGACGGGGTCTACGCGAAGGTCAACCGGCACCGGCGACGCCTGGTGTTCTTCGCCGGCGACGCGCTCGCGCGACTGCGGCGGTCGCCCGATTTTCGCGTGGGCATCGACCGAACCTTCGTCGATCTGCCCTGAGGAACCGCAGCCCGGCGAAGGCAGACCTTCCTTCGCCGCCCATCCCGCGTTTCAGAACGTGTATCCGAAGTGCTCGATCTCGCGGCTGTACCAGCGCCCCACCAGGTCGCGGACGTCGTCGGTGTAGAGGTCGCGATACCGCCCCTCGTCGGTCCGGTTGCCGCCGCGCCGGTGCGGCAGCGCGTAGCGGTCCGGGTCGAGGCCGATGTCCCTGATCACCGTCCGGAAATCCTCGTGCAGGTTCTCGAACCGGATCACGTGATGGGCGCAGACGCGGTCGTCGATGCTGTAGATCTCCCAGTTCCGCAGCCTGTTGTGGTGCAGGAGGTTGTAGAGCGGCGAGCGCATGGCGGAAGCGAAGGCGCGGCGCGACGGTCGTTCGTCCTTGCTCTGTCGGTGCGCGAACAGCGAGACCTGCCGGTCCCAGGGGTTCCGCTCGCTGGTGATCACCGTGTAGCGGTCGAACAGGTCCGGCCCGAGGAAGGCGCGCAGATCGGTGGCATAGCCGTGCCGGTGCAGCCCGCTCAGGCGGGGCAGCCTGCGTCGGATCGCGCCGCTTCGTCCGGAGAAGGAGACGCTCCCCAGGTCGACGTTCTGGCGCATGAGCTGCCGCCGCACCGACCAGTCCGCCGCATGAGGCCGGTCATGCTCCAGAATGATGTCGCGAAAGGCGGCGTAGAGACTGCTGCTGGCCGTCTTCTCCGTCTTCAGGAAGATGAACCGGAACCGGTGCGAGATCAGCATTGGCGGCTGGCTCCGTCCTGCGTATCCCGCGGCCCGTTGAAAAGGCTGATGGCCCGCCGCACTTCCGCGCCGGCCATCGTGCCGGAAGACGGGGCGTGGGCAGGCCGGGCTGCCGCAGGGTCGAGGCCCCGGTTCGCATAGCGTTCCAGCAGGGCGATATCCAGGTCGTTCTCTTCCGCGATCCGGTTGACGAGGCCATCGTCGAGGCTTCCCCTGTCACGGAACCTGTAATCGGTGCGATTCCGGTACTCCGCCTTCGGCGGGACCGGCAGGATCTCCGAAATCCTCGCGACGAGCGCGTCGGCATGGCGGTGCGCGCCGACGAACCAGAAGCGGTCGAGGGTCTCGATCGCGTTCTCCATGAGCGTCCTCTTGTCGGTCGTCAGGAAGCGCGGGACGTTCCACCCCAGATAGGTCGTGAACAGGTGGCGGGCCACCGGATTGCGCTCCCGCCGTGCATACCACGCCTCGAAAGGCGTCAGCGGAAGCCCCTTGTTTGCGTAGCGTTTCATTCGAAAGTTATACCAGGACAGAAAGAGCCCGACCGGGTCGCGCAGCAGAATCGCCTCATGTCGCTGGTGTCGCGGCAGCCACCGGCCGATGCTCTCGCCGAAGAAGTGTCCGGTCACGACCCGCACGCGCTCCGGCTGTTCGGGTCTGGCGGCGCGCCAGCTCCGGCCGGTGAGGTAGCGGCGCAAGGGCGCGGCACGGTCGGGCCGGAGAAGAGCATCCTGCGGAAGATGACGCATCAGATGCGACTCGATGGTCCGCCCCGCGCATTTCGGCACATGCACGAAATAGAGCACCGGGGGGAGGGCATTCTCACTCATGCGGCAGCCTGCTGTAGATCGGCGCAATGATCAGCCTGTTGACGAGGCGTGCGAAGGGCTTCCGGTCGGGCGTCGAGCGGTTTCTGTGCGGCACCGCCGTCCCGGGGGAGTCGTGGCCGAGGAAGCCGCAGAGTTTCTCCCAGCCGTCGCCCTCCTCGAGGCAAAACTCGATGAACCGCTCGGGCGCTGCCGCGAAGTAGGCGCGGACGGCCGCGTTGTGCTCCTCGTAGGTCTTCACGAAGGCTGCCTTGCGCCCGAACGGCCGATAGTGGCCATAGGCATCGCGCATGGATTTCAGCGGGCTCGTCCCGAGGCCGTGGCTCTCGACGCTGCGAAACCAGGTGTCGGCGTCCCTTCGCCGGGTCAGGATGAACCGGGCCTTCGGGCCATGCCTCTCGTTGGCGTATCGGTAGACGAGAGGCCAGGGCCAGTCCTCGAAGGCATCGTAGGCGTCGAGGGTGGAGTCGATCGCACCGATGTCCCCGGCCCGGACGGCGGCCAGAAGGTCCTTCTTCGGCCCGCACACCCGGTAGCCCAGCGTGGTCAGCATCTCCTTCAGCGTCGACGTCCCGGTCTTCGACAGGCCGACGACGAACACCTTGCGGTCCGGAAGCTTCGGAATGACCGGGGCGGCTGACATGAACTATCCCTTTCGACGTGGCCTGTTGGCGAGCATGTCGGGCCTGATCCCGGCGCCGAGCAGCGAGGCCTCGTCCCGGCCATAGCCGAAATCGGCGAAGTCGCGGGCGTAGGTCTCCCCGATCCGCGCAAGCGCGCGCGCCGTCAGGACCAGCGGGACGTCGGGCGACGGCTTCTCGCGGATCGGCGTCGCGGGGGCCGGCGTGCCGAGCCTCTCGCCGATGCGACGCAGGCAAGAGTCGACGCCGTCCTCGAAGCGCATGGTCTCCATGCCGGGCAGGACGAACTCGTGCTGCGGGCGGAAATGATTGTCGCGGTACCATGGGTCGAGGGCCCGGCGCGACAGGGCGTAGGACAGCCAGCCGGAAAAGGACAGACGCGAGCGCAGAAGGCCCGGCTTGCGCATCTGGTAGCGGTATTCGCTGACGAGGCGGGCCACCGGATGCCGCACGATCGTGAAGGACCAGTCATGTCCTTCGGCCGCGTCGATGGCGGCCAGCGCCTCGGCGTGGAGGTGCTGTGCGCTGCACCGCAGTCCGGCTCCGCGGCCATTTCCCCTGAGGAACACCGATCCGTGCCGCGACAGGTATCGCTCCACCGAGGAGCCTCCGGTCTTGGGGATGTGCGCATAGAGCACGCTGCGTCCGTTGATGACGGCCACCGGCATCAGCCTGCCTCCCGCATCGACGCGCCCGCCGTCTGCCCGACCCGCACCGCTTCGCCTCCTCAGCGCCAGTGCTCGGCGATCCAGGGCGACGGCCGGATCGACTTGTAGAGCTTCTTCCAGGGCGACGTCGTCGGCCATTCGCCCCGCATGGCCTCGTCGATGTCGGGCTTGCCGGTGAAGGCCACGATCTTGGCATCGGGCGGCAGCCGCGGCGCGACGAAGAAGTTGAGCGGCCAGCGCGGGACGAGCGAGTGCTTGAAGCTCAGGCACCAGGGCGCCGGGTAGAAGTCGACAGTCCCGAGCGTGCGGCTGACGAAGGTCTGGCTGTTGCGGTAGAGGTCCATCATCGCCATCGGATCGGGCCGGAAGCGACGCCACACCTCCTGCAGTTCGCCGATACGGTAGCGGAACACCGACATGTTGCCGATGCCCTGGCCCGGCTGCGTCCAGTTCTCGATGGTGATGAAGCGGGAATCGCGGTCGTGGTCGAACAGCGGGTCGATCGGACCCGTCACCAGCAGGTCGAGATCGAGGTGCAGCACCGGCCCGGAGAGGTCGCCGACGGCGGCGTCGAAGAGGAACATCCGCCGGAACGGGTGGAACCGCATCGCTTCCGGCAGGTCGAAGGGCGGCATCGGCATCGTCTCGACCTGCGGCTCGATGCCGGTCACGTCGTCGGTGATGCACACGAAGCGCAAGGGGCGCTGCGTGTTCGCCGCGACCATCCGGTACAGCCGGTTCACGTATTCCGGCCCGTAGCGGTCGCCCCATTTCAGGCAGATGACGGTTTGGCGGGACATGGACGGCTGCTTTCGAGAAGGCTCTATGGGACCGGCGGCGGCGTGCGACGCGGCTAGCGTCTTTCCCGCCTGGCCGCAAGTCGTTCTGCGTACCGCTTGCGGATCGTGTCGGCCACGAAGGGCGTGGCATCGACGCAGGGGTAGCGCTCCCCTCCCATCGGCCCGGGGAAGGGGCCGAGCGTCGCCACTTCGCCGAGGGCTCGCAGGAACCGGTCGAACTTGCGGTGGCCGCCCGACGGCTGGAAGATGTGGATCGGCCGCCCGGTCGCGGCGGCCTCGCCCATCATGCTGATCGAATCGCCCGTGACGACGATGTCGTCGGCCAGCGCGAGATACTCGGCCATCGGGTTATCTCCCGAACCGTCCCAGAGATAGACGTTCCGGCACTCGGACATCACGGCGATGGCCTTTGCCAGCGGCCTCGGCGTACGCCGCGACAGCGTCACCATCAGTCCGGCGCCGGTGCGGGCGAGGTCGCCCACCGCCGCCGAAAGGCGCTCGATGTCGCTGCGCGTGAACCGGTGATGCCGGCTGTTGCCGCCGATCAGCACCGCCACCCGGGGACGCGGCAGCGCCGTCAGCTCCGGCCGCGCCGACTGTCTGGCGCGCGCCAGTCTTTCGGCGGAAAACCGGTGCGGCGCCGTCCGCACCTGGACGACGCGGTCGCCCGTCAGCCCGTCATGGTGCTGCGAGACCACCAGGTCCGCGCCCGCCCGCGCCGACCGGGGATCCATGAAGTAGACGCAGAAGGTGTCCGGCGACGCCGCCTTCACCGAGCGGAGATAGCTCACGGTGCGGCGCCCCGATGCGATGCACAGGTCGGGATAGGGCGGATCCAGCGGCGCCGCGCCGGCCTTCAGCGTCCGCGCGCCGAACAGCCCGGCGAACGGCGCCGCCAGGCGGTCCATGGCGCGCATCGGCGGCACGTTCTTGATCTCGTAGTCCACGTCCAGAAGTTCCGCGACGCCGATCATGGGCGAGAGATGGCCCTGCTTGCCGTCGCTCAGGATCCAGGCGGATTTCGGCGCGTTCACGGGCGGTGCCCCCCTTGGGCGAGCACCCGTTCATAGGCCGATCGTTCGGCTGCGAGCGTGAGGCCGCTCGTGAAACGCTCGAGGACGTGGCGGCGCGCCGCACGCCCCAGGGCGCGCGCGCCGTCCGGGTCGCGCAGCGCGGTGCGGATCGCGAGCGCGAGCGCCCGGGCGTCCTTCGGGGGCACCAGCCAGCCGGTCTCCCCATGCCGCACCGTCTCGAGACTGCCGCCGTGTGCGGTGGCGATCACCGGGGTCTCCATCGCGCCGGCCTCGATGGCCGCGCGCCCGAATGCTTCGGGCGACGTCGCGACGGAGAAGGCGAGGTCGGAGGTCCTGAGCAGTGCGGGAACGTCCGCGCGGCTGCCCGCGAGCACGATGCGGTCGCGGGCCGGCCCCGACGCGATGCGCGCGGCGAGTTCCTGCCGCAGGTTCTCGCTGTCGTGGCCGCCGGCGAACACCATCTTCCAGGGCAGGTCGAGCAAGGTTTCGAGCGCCTCGACGAGGACCGCGTGCCCTTTCCAGCCGCTCAGTCGCGACACGTAGACCAGGAGGGGACGGCCCTCGGCGTCGAACTCCTTCCTCAGCCGGGCGATGTCGTGCCCCGACACCGTCGCGGGATCGAACACGTCGGTGTCGACGCCGCGCGGCGCGACGATGATCCGGGCATCCGCGACGCCGTAGACCGTGCGCAGGTGTTCGGCGATGTAGGCGGAATTGGCGATGACGACCTCGCCCCGCAGCATCACCGAGTTGTACCAGCGCTTGAGGGCGGAGCCGTGGCCATAGACGCCGTGGAAGGTGGTGAGGAAGATCGGCCGGCGGCGCCCCCTGCGGGCGGCGAGGTAGCTGGCCCAGGCGGGAGCGCGGCTGCGCGCGTGGATGATGTCGATGCCGAGCTCGTCGACGAGCGCGGACAGGCGGGCCGCATTGCGCCAGACCGAGACCGGCGACTTGGCGCCCACCGGCATCGTCACGTGGACTGCGCCTGCCGCGTCGACGGCGTCCGCCAGACGCCCGCCGCCGCTCACGACCCAGTTTTCCACGCCATCGGCAGAAAGGCTTCTGGCGAGTTCGAGGGTGCTTCGCTCTACCCCGCCATCGTTCAGCGCCGGCAAGACTTGCAGCACCCGCATCGTCAACGCATCGTTCCGTTCTTTCGCGACTCGACCTTGGGCGAGGAAGAGCCGGTTTTTCGCGTCAAGGCCAGTTACCATACGTTAATCTGAGCCGCAGGGCACCCCTGCGGCTCGACGTGTTGCCGGTTCGCCGCCTGCGCGGCTCTCCGGCCACATTGAACGCAGGTTGCGGACCATGGCGACGGGCCAAAGTCTGAGACCCGCCCTTTGGTTCGCGGACCCCGCTCGCTCGGAGGCCCGACGAGCCGGATCCCTTGCCTTGACGGCCGCCGGAGGCCGGCCCCGCCGTCGCAACGCCTGATCCGGCAGGCCGGCATGTCGCCGGCCGGGCGCGGCGCCGTCACGGCCAGTCGGTGAAGCTCGTGCTCGGCGCGACGTCGCCCTGCTGCCGGGCGAGCCCGCGCTGGCGCCTGTAGGCCCCGGGAGCGGTCCCCGTCATCCGCCGGAAGAAGCTCGAGAAATGTGCCGGATCGGAGAAGCCGAGGGAGTGGCCGATCTGCTGGATCGTCATCGCCGACCGGTCGAGGCGCAGCGCCGCCTCGTGCGCCAGCCGCTCCGAGACCAGCGCCTTCGGGCTCTTGCCGATGCCCGTCGTGCAGATCGCGTGCAGCCGGTCGGGGGAGATGCCGAGCGCATCGGCATAACGTGCGATCGGCCAGTGGCTTCGGAAGTTCATCTCCACGAGCTGCCTGAACCGCTGCAGCAGGCCGACCTTCTCTCCCGCCCCGACGAGGGAGAGTTCGTGCGCGCCCGACAGTCGCATCATGGTCACCAGCACGATCCTGAGCAGGGCCGACAACAGGAGCGGCGATCCTTCCTGCGGCTGGCGCAGTTCCGACAGGATGCCTTCGAAGCAGCGCGACATCACCGCGGCGCGGTCGGCCTGGCCGGCGAGAGACAGGACGAAGTCCCTGTCGACGAGGTAGCGCAGGTCGACGGACTCCGCCTGTTCGCCGATCGCGTCCACCAGAAGCGCATTGCCGACATGGCCGCGATATCCGGTGCTGCCGGCCTCGACCGCCAGCCGCCCGGGCTGCAGGTCGCCTGCCCACAGCAGCGCCGGCGCCTGCATGGCGAGCCGCTCCTGGCCGGTTTCGGCCTCGGCGGCGCCGTCCGTCAGGAGGACGATCTGGCGCTCCACCGTCTCCGCCCGCCGGTTGAAGGACCAGACGCGGCGCTGCAGGCTGCTCTCGATGCGTTCCGCCCTCATCCGGCCCCTCCAGCCTTCCTTTTGCCCGACCCGTGCGGATCAGGCCGGAAAAGTGCAAACAATAGCCAGAAAAATACCTTCTACAAGCGGACGTGGTGGTGTTGTCTTGTGCCTGCACCCCGGCGGGAGGCCCGAAAGGGAGGCCGGGCGAAGCCGCCGCCATTCGTGCAGGCGGCCGGGCGGGAGGAGAGGTCTTGGCGCGAGCAACGATCGCGGTCCTTGGCGCAGCGCGTCCGGCGGCCGTCCTGGAAAGGGTGAGCCCCGTGACCGGGGATGTGGTGAGCCGCGTGGCGACGTCGTCCGTTGCCGATGCCCGCCATGTCGCCAACATCGCCGCAGCGGCCTTTGCCGGGTGGTCGCGGACGGGACCGACGGAGCGTCGTGCGATGCTCGAACGCGCGGCTCAGGTCCTGCTTGCGCGCAGCCGCGACTTCGCCGCGGCCATCGGCGACGAGATCGGCGGAACCGCCGACTGGGCCGACCTCAACTGCCGGCTTGCCGCATCGATCCTGCGCGAGGCGGCGGCCATGACGACGCAGATCGGCGGCGAGGTGATCCCGTCCGACCGCCGGGGCGCGCTGTCGCTCGCCGTGCGGCGACCATGCGGCGTCGTGCTGTCGCTCGCGCCCTGGAACGCGCCGCTGGTGCTCGGCGTGCGCGGGATCGCCATGCCGCTCGCCTGCGGCAACACCGTCGTCCTCAAGGCCTCCGAACTCTGCCCGCGCACCCATGCCATGATCGGCGAGGTCTTTGCCGAGGCGGGGCTGCCGGCGGGCGTGGTCTCCGTGGTCCACAACGCCGCCGACGAGGCCGGCGAGATCGTCGAGACCCTCATCGCCCATCCGGCCGTGCGGCGCGTCACCTTCACCGGGTCGACGCGCGCGGGTCGCGTGGTCGCGGAGATCTGTGCCCGTCATCTGAAGAGGGTGCTGCTCGAGCTCGGCGGCAAGGCGCCGCTGATCGTGCTGGACGACGCAGACGTCGACGAGGCGGTCAAGGCCGCGACCTATGGCGCGTTCTTCAACCAGGGCCAGCTTTGCATGTCGACGGAGCGGGTGCTGGTGCACGAGGACGTGGCCGAGGCCTTCCTCGAGAAGTTCGCGGCGCGGGCGGGTGCCCTGAAGGCGGGCGACCCGCGCCTCGGGCGCTGCGCCCTCGGACCGATGATCGGCGAGCAGGCGGCGCAGCGCGTGCGCGCCATGATCGACGACGCCGTCGCGAAGGGGGCGCGTGTGGTCGCCGGCGGGCGCATCGACGGCGCCTTCCTCGACGCCACCATCATCGACGGGCTGACGCCGTCGATGCGCATCTACCACGAGGAGTCCTTCGGGCCGGTGGCCGCGGTCATGCGGTTCGGTGACGTCGACGAGGCGGTCTCGATCGCCAACGACACCGAGTACGGCCTTGCGGGGGCCGTGTTCGGCCGCGACGTCGCCCGCGCGCTGGCGGTGGCCGAGCGCCTGGAGACGGGCATCTGCCACATCAACGCCGCGACCATCCAGGACGAACCGCAGATGCCCTTCGGCGGCATGAAGTCGTCCGGCTACGGCCGCTTCGGCGGCCGCGCCGGGATCGAGGAATTCACGGAACTGCGCTGGATCTCCATCCAGAGCGGCAGCCAGGAGTATCCGCTGTGACCACCGGGGGAGGGATCAGGGCCCGCGCTTCCCGGTCGGTAGGCGTGTATACAGGCCGATCGGTCCGGCCGTCGTCCGGGGCTTCCGTCAAGCCGGGGCTCCGTCACCTGCCCCGCGCTTGTCCCCGAAGGGCGCGAGCGTTGCCCCGCATAGGTGTGTCCGGGAGGAGCCTGGCCCGCGTCCGTTCACGGCGTGTATACACTTTTTGCTGTCTCCCCGTGACAGGAACGCGGGCGCGTCCTACCTTGTCCTCGATCGGCGCCATCGGGCGGGAAGGAGCGGAACCGGATCGGTCCCGTCGCCCGGCGTCCCATCCGGGAGCGGGCCGCTGCCGCTCGCGAAACATCGTGGGAGGAAGACCATGAACGTGATGTACAGGCCGGCGAGCGCGCCGAAGGCACCGGAGCGATTCTTCATCGGCGGGCGCTGGGTGGACCCGATCTCGCGCCAGACCCTGAAGGTCGTGTCGCCGACCACCGAGGAACTGCTGATCACCTATCCCGAGGCGGGACCGGCCGACATCGACCGTGCCGTGGCGGCCGCCCGCGACGCCTTCGACAACGGCCCCTGGCCGCGCATGGCGCCGGCCGAACGCGCCCGCTGCCTGCGCAAGGTGGCGGACCTGCTCACCGCCCGCCTCGACGAGATCGCCCATGCCTGGACCCTGCAGGTCGGCGCGCCGATCTCGCTGACGAAGAAGCTCGTCGGCCAGAACCCGACGCTGTTCAACTACTATGCCGACCTGATCGAGAAGTACCCCTTCGTCGACGAGCGCCGGCGCGACGACGGCGGCCGGGTACGCGTCGTCAAGGAGCCGGTCGGGGTCTGCGCGGCCATCACGCCGTGGAACGCGCCGCTTGTGCTGCTCAGCTACAAGATCGCGGCGGGGCTCGCCGCCGGCTGCACCATGGTGGCCAAGCCGTCGCCCGAGACGCCGCTCGAAGCCTACATCCTGGCCGAATGCATCGAGCAGGCCGGTCTGCCGCAGGGCGTCTTCAACATCGTCCCGGCCGGCCGCGAGGGCGGCGACTATCTCGTCCGTCACAAGGGCATCGACAAGGTCGCCTTCACCGGCTCGACCGCGGCGGGCAAGCACATCGCCGCCGTCTGCGCCGAGCGGCTGGCGCGCGTCAGCCTCGAACTCGGCGGCAAGTCGGCCGCCGTGCTGCTCGACGACGCGGATTTCGCCAAGGCGCTGCCGAGCCTCATGGTCTACACCATGCCGATCACCGGCCAGGTCTGCTTCTCGCTCACCCGCATCCTGGTGCCCGAGCGGCGCGAGAAGGAGTTCCTCGACCTCTATCTCGGTGCCGTCTCCGGCATCAAGGTCGGCGATCCCTTCGATCCGGCCACCCAGATGGGGCCGCTGACCATGGCGCGACAGCGTGCGCGCGTCGAAGGCTACATCGCCGCCGGCCGTGCGGAAGGCGCGCGCGTCGCCTGCGGCGGCGGGCGCCCGCGCGGGCTGGACAGGGGCTTCTACGTCGAGCCGACGGTGTTCACCGGCGTCACGCCGCATATGAAGATCGTCCAGGAGGAGATCTTCGGACCGGTCGTCTCGGTGCTGACCTATCGTGACGAAGACGATGCCGCCGACAAGGCCAACAACTCCGCCTTCGGCCTCAGCGGCGCCGTCTACTCGTCCGATCCGGAACGGGGCTACCGCATGGCGCGGCGCATGCGCACCGGCAGCGTGACGGTGAACGGCATGATCGTGGATCCCAAGCATCCCTTCGGCGGCTTCAAGCAGTCCGGCATCGGACGCGAGGGCGGACCCGAGGGCCTCGACAACTACGTGGAGACCAAGACCATCCATTTCGCCTGACGGCCGGCAGGCCTCGGACGATCCAGACTGCAACGACGAAACGGCAACAGGGAGGAAACCATGCTGAGACGTACATTCATCGCGCTGGCCGCATCCGCGGCGGCAATTATGGCCGCGGGCGCGCCGGCCTCCGCACAGGACGTGATCCGGCTCGGCGCCAGCGCGCCGAAGTCCGGTCCGCTCGCCGGCGGCGCCGCCGTCACCCACTGGCCGAACATCCAGCTCTGGATGAAGGAAGTGAACGATGCCGGCGGCCTCAAGGTCGGCGACAAGCAGATGAAGCTCGAACTCGTCGAATATGACGACAAGACCAATGGCGAGGAGGCGATCAAGAACATCCAGCGCCTCGCCACGGTCGACAAGGTCGACTTCCTCGTCTCGCCCTATTCGACCGGTCTCAACATCGCCGCCGCGCCGATCATCGCGCGCTACGGCTATCCCCAGATCGCCACCACCGCGGCGACCGACGGCGTCGCCGAATTCGCCAAGCGCTGGCCGAACTCGTTCTGGATGCTCGGCACGTCGACGCAGCTCGCCAAGGGCATCGTGTCGACCCTGTCGGCCATGAAGGCCAAGGGCGACATCGGCAACAAGGTCGCCGTCGTCAACGTCGCCGACGCCTTCGGCCTGGAACTGATCGGCGCCGCCAAGCCGGCGCTCGCCGAAGCCGGGTTCGAGATCGTCTACGAGAGCTCCTATCCGCTCGGCACCCAGGATCTCGCCCCCGTGATCAGTGGCGCCAAGGCGGCCAGTCCGGACGCTTTCGTGGCCTTCTCCTATCCCGGCGACACCTTCGCCCTCACCGAGCAGGCGCAGGTCCAGGGCTTCAACGTCCCGGTCTTCTACACCGGCGTCGGCACCGCCTTCCCGGCCTTCGCCGGCCGCTTCAAGGAAGCCGCCAACGGCATCATGGGCATCGGCGGCGTCGATTCCAGCAATCCGAAGGTGCAGGCCTACATCGACATGCACAAGAAGGACCTCGGCTCCGATCCCGACTACTGGGCCTCGGCGACCACCTATGCCGGCCTGCAGATCCTCGGCCAGGCGATCGAGAAGGCGGGCTCGCTCGACAAGGCGGCCGTCGTCGAGGCGATCCGCACCGGAACCTTCGACACCGTCATCGGCGAGGTCTCGATGCCCAACAACGTCAACGAGAACGTCTGGACCGTCGGCCAGTGGGACAACGGGGTCTTCAAGGCGGTCGCTGCCGAGGGTCTCGGCGTTGCCGGCGAGCCGGTCAAGAAGCCGGCCTGGAAGTGACGGCCTGACCTCAGGCAGGACCACCCGTCGCCGGGCCTTGAGGCCAGGCGACGGGATACGGGCGGGGACTGCGGAGGGGCAACCCCGCCCGAACGTCGAAATCAGGACCAGAACGCAACCAGATGAACATCATCGTCACCGGCATCCTGCTCAGCGGCACCTACGCGCTCGTCGCGCTCGGCCTCACGCTGCAGTACGGCGTCGCCCGCATCATGAATCTCGGCAATGGCGAGACGCTGGTCGCGGCCTGCTTCGTCGCCTTCTGGCTCTACACCGGCTTTTCGATCAACCCGCTCGTCGGGCTCCTGCTCATCGCTCCGGCCGCCTTCGCCATCAACTGGGGCATCTACGCCGTCGCGCTGGAGCCGCTGGTCCGGCGCGCGAAGAATCGCGGCCAGCTCGAGGTCGATTCGATCCTCGCCACCTTCGGCCTGCTCTTCCTGATGCAGGGCCTGATGATCCTCTTCTTCGGCGGTGAATACCGCTCCTACACCTTCCTCGCCGAGCGCTTCGACATCTTCGGCAATGCCTACGGCCTGAACCGCGTCGTCGCCTTCCTGGCCGCGGCCATCATCGCCGGAGGGCTCTGGTTCTTCCTCTACCGCACGCGGCAGGGAACCGCCCTGCGCGCGGTCGCCGTCGACCCGACCTCGGCCAATCTCGTGGCGATCGACGTCGCCCGCACGGCCGCCTTCGCCTTCGCGCTCGGCGGCGCGCTCACCGCCTGCGGCGGAGCGCTTCTCTCCACCTTCTACACCTTCAACGCCTCGATGGGCGTCGTCTTCACCATGAAGGCGCTCATCATCGTCATCATGGGCGGCGTCGGCGACGTGCGCGGCGCGGTGCTCGCCGCCCTGATCCTCGGCATTTCCGAGACCTTCGTCGCGAGCGTCATCGATCCGGGCCTGACGCTGGCCGCCACCTACGGCCTGTTCATCCTGGTGCTGCTGTTCCGGCCGCAGGGCATCTTCGGGAGGGCGCCGACATGATGGGCCTCACCCCGCAGGAGACGAAGAACCTCGGGATCGGCGCGGCTCTGATCGCGCTTGCAGCCCTGCTGCCGCTGTTCGACCAGGGCTTCTACCTGTCGATCTCGGTCAACATCGTCCTCTACGCCGCGCTCTGCACCGCCTGGGCGTTGTTTTCGGGGCCGACCCACTACGTCTCGCTCGCCACCGCCGCCTTCTACGGCCTCGGCACCTATTCGGTCGGCCTCGGCATCGAGGTGCTGCCCTATCCGCTGCTGCTCCTCATCGCCGCCGCCGTCGGCGCGGTCATGGCGGGTCTGGTGGGCGCGGCGACCCTGCGCATCTCCGGCGTCTACTTCGTCATCTTCACCTTCGGTCTCGCCGAACTCGTGCGCCAGCTGGTCACCTGGACGCAGACCAAGGTCTCGACCGCGATGGGCCTCTACGTCTTCACCGAGATGACCGAGAGCCACATCTACTGGATGCTCCTGGCGCTCACCGGCGCCGTGTTCCTGACGAGCTTCCTGATCGCCCGCTCGCGGCTCGGCTTCGCCATGACCGTCATCGGCAACGACGAGACGGTGGCGCGCCATGTCGGCATCGACACGGCCCGCTCCAAGATCATCCTGTTCATGATCTCCGGCGCCTTCATCGCCATCGCCGGCGCCATCACCGCGCCGCGCTACATCTACATCGAGCCGCCCTCGGCCTTCAATCCGATGATCTCCTTCCTGGTCGTCATCATGGCGCTGCTCGGCGGCACCAAGCGGCTCTGGGGACCGCTGGTCGGCGTCATCCCCTTCACCATCGTCATGGACTTCATCTCGTCCAACTTCCCCAACCACACCATGATCGTGGTCGGCCTCGCCTTCCTGGCGATCGTCTACCTGATCCCGCAGGGCGTCACCGGGCTTCTGGAGAAGGCGCAGGCCCGCTGGAAGCAGCGCTCCGCCCCCGCCGCGGTGGCCGGGGAGAGGCCGGCGTGACCGCCGCCCTCTCCATCCGCGCCGCGCGCAAGGCCTTCGGCGGCCTCGTCGCCGTCAACGACGTCTCCTTCGAGGTGAAGCAGGGCGAACTGCTCGGCCTGATCGGCCCGAACGGCTCCGGCAAGACGACCATGCTGAACCTGATTTCCGGCGCGCTGCCGCCGACGGCCGGTGAGATCCTGCTCGACGGCAGGCGCATCTCCGGCCTGCCGGCGCATGCCATAGCCCGGCAGGGCGTGTCGCGCACCTTCCAGCTGGTGCGCGTGCTGCCTTCGCTGGATGCCGAGGAGAACGTCATGTCGGGTGCGGTCTTCGGCCACGTCCGGCTCTGGGGCGAGGACGCGCGCCGGCTCGCGCGGGTGCTGCTCGACCGCGTCGGTCTCGGCGACCGCGCCCACATGCCGGTCGCCGCCATGACCTATATCGACCAGAAGCGGGTGGAGCTCGCCCGCGCGCTCGCCGCCGATCCCCGCGTGCTGCTGCTCGACGAGTGGCTGGCCGGCCTCAACCCGAGCGAACTGAAGATCGGCATCGACCTGATCGACGAGCTGCGCCGGGAGGGCCGCACCATCGTCATGGTCGAGCACGTGATGGACGCCATCCGCTCGCTCTGCGACCGCTGCGTGGTCATGAGCTCCGGCCGGATGATCGCCGAGGGCGGTGTCGCCGAGACGCTGTCGGATCCGGAGGTCGTGCGCGCCTATCTGGGAGACGACGATGCTTGAGGTGCAGAACCTCTCCGTCAGCTACGGCCGGCACCGCGCGCTGGAGGGCGTCGGCGTCAAGGTCTCCAAGGGCGAGATCTGCGTCATCCTGGGCGCCAACGGCGCCGGCAAGTCGACGCTGCTGAAGACCATCGCCGGCATGGTGAAGCCAGAGGCGGGCGCAGCGATCGCCATGAACGGCCGCGCCATCGCCGGCATGAAGCCGCACCGGATCGTGGAAGAAGGCATCGCGCTGGTGCCGGAAGGCCGCGGCATCTTCGGTGAGCTGACGGTGGCCGAGAACCTGCAGCTCGGTGCCTTCGCCAACCGCGCCCGCAGCCGCGAGCACGAGACGCTGGAACAGATCTACCGGCTGTTTCCGCGGCTGGCCGAGCGCAAGCGCCAGATCGCGCGCACCATGTCCGGCGGCGAGCAGCAGATGGTGGCGATCGGCCGCGCGCTGATGTCGAAGCCCGACATCCTGATGCTCGACGAGCCCTCGCTGGGCCTGTCGCCGCTGCTCACGAAGGAACTGTTCCGCTCGCTGAAGCAGGTCGCGGCCACCGGCGTCGGCATCCTGATGGTCGAGCAGAACGCCCGCCAGAGCCTCGCCATCGCCGACCGCGGCGTGCTGATCGAGAACGGCCTGGTGACCGGCGAGGGCCGCGCCGCCGATCTCGCCACCGATCCGGCCGTCGTCAGCGCCTATCTCGGCGGCGGCGCCAAGGCTCCCCCGAAACCGGCCGCCGCAGGCAGCTCGCTGCTGCCGTCGATCAAGCTGCCGCCGGCGCTGAAGCTGCCGCTCGACCCCGCCGCCTGGCGCGGCGCCATCGGCGACATCGCCGGCCGCGCCGGCCGCGTGCAGGCCGCCTTCGTGCGGGCGCTGCGCCGCGACGCCGCGGTGCCGAGCGCCTTTGCCGGCCGCTACGATCCG